>FWPV01013767.1_pt1 | contig 12069 bp, 11 predicted proteins | sample 2228371 | NCBI WGS metagenome assembly FWPV01 (sample SAMEA103939776, study PRJEB20133) | metagenome | reverse complement strand
AGGAGAGCTATTTTCAGATTTCGTACACGGATTTTACGGAACACACGGATTTTTATTTTTATCCGTGAAATCCGTGGCGATCCGTGTACTATTGGCGTTTAAGGGCGCAAGTGCCAACATTTTCGGAATAGATTAAGCAGATTGAGCGGATTTTTTGGGATAGATCAAAAAAAATGATCGGCGTGAATCTGCGAAAATCGGCGTCCAGCAGCTTCTGAATCATTTTCATCTTTGGTAGAGAGCATCGCTCATGTTGTCTGCTGACGAAAAATGAGGAGAAAATAGCATGGTAAGCAGTACTGAAACGACAACGTGTGGCTGCGCAACTGCAACCCAGGTAAAGTTTGTGGCGCTTAGCCGACGGAATACGTTGACTTTTAACGCGGCGGCATGCATCAACTGTGGCATGTGTAGTACCGTGTGCCCGCAGGGCGTATTCGCGCCGGGCGCGCGAGGGACGCGGCGGGTGCAGATCGTGCGGGCCGATGGTTGCATGGAGTGCGGTGCGTGTATGCGCAACTGTCCCACCGGCGCCTTGAAGGTGGATAGCGGTGTGGGTTGTGCCGCGGCCATGATCAACGCGGCGCTGCGCGGGCTGAAGACGCCAGCGTGCGGAGGACCGGAACCGACATGCTGTGAGGGAGCAAAATCGGCTGCATGCTGCAGTTAGACGCTATATCCCTTAGAATTTCATTAGAAATTAGCAATCTCCCCCTTAGAGTGCTTGACAAACCTCTGAATATATGTTATGATTATGCGTGTGTTAGCACTCAAGACGCCAGAGTGCTAAAACGAACACTAAAAATTCAAATTCATCAATGTGGAGGTAAGTAATGAGCGTTAAGATTCGACCCCTTAATGACCGTGTTGTTGTTGAACCAATTGAGGAAAGCGAAATGACATTTGCGGGTGGGAAGCTGGTGCTCCCCGATACGGCTAAGGAGAAGCCTCAACAGGGCCGTGTCTTGGCCGTCGGTCCCGGCGTGGAAGTAAAGAATGAAGATGGCAAAATCGTCGGGCCGCAGGTCGGCGATATGGTGATCTATGCCAAGTACGCCGGTACGACCTTCAAGACCCGCGAAGGCAAGGAAATGCTGATCTTGCGCGTTGATGATATTCTCGGTGTCATCGAAGAATAATCATTCTTACCAAATCTATGGGTAAAAATCTTTGTGAGTAAGGAGTAGAACATGGCTAAGCAATTACAATTTGGTAGTGAAGCGCGCGCGGGACTGAAGCGCGGTATGGATGTTTTGGCAAATGCAGTGGTGACCACCCTGGGTCCCAAGGGCCGCAACGTTGCACTGGATAAGAAATGGGGTTCCCCCACCATCACCCATGACGGCGTGACCGTCGCTAAAGAAATCGAGCTGCAGGATCCCTTCGAGAATATGGGAGCGCAGCTTTTGAAAGAAGCCGCTACGAAAACCAATGACATCGCCGGCGATGGTACGACCACCGCGACCCTCCTGGCGCATGTCCTCATCGAGGAAGGCATGAAGAACGTCGCTGCCGGTGCCAACCCGATGCTCCTCAAGAAAGGTATTCTCACCGCTGCCGAGAAAGTCGCCGCAGCGATCAAGGATGCCGCAGTCGAAGTCAACACCAAGGAAAACATTGCGAACGTCGCCGCCATCTCCGCGCAGGAGCGCGAGATCGGTGAGTTGATCGCCGAAGTCATGGATAAAGTCGGCAAAGATGGCGTCATCACCGTGGAAGAATCCAAGGGCCTCGAATTCGAGACCGAATATGTTGAGGGTATGCAGTTCGACCGTGGCTACATCAGCGCCTACTTCATCACCAATTCCGAGACGATGGAAGCCGTGATTGAAGATGCCTATATTCTCATTCACGATAAGAAAATCTCCGCTGCGCAGGACCTGGTGCCGATCCTGGAGAAGTTGGTGCAACGGGGGATCCGCAACCTGGTTGTTATCGCCGAAGACGTTGATGGCGAAGCGCTGGCGACCCTGGTCGTCAACAAACTGCGCGGCCTGCTGACCGCTTTGGCGATCAAGGCGCCGGGCTTTGGCGATCGGCGTAAGGCTATGTTGCAGGACATCGCCATCCTCACCGGTGGGCGCGTAATTACCGAAGAAGAAGGCCGCAAGCTCGAAAGCGCCACGCTGGAAGACCTGGGCCGTGCCGACAAAGTGATCTCCACCAAAGACGAGACCACCATCGTTGGCGGGCATGGCAACGACGCCATGATCCAGGGCCGCATCGAGCAGATCAAGGCCGAGATGGAACACTCCACCTCCGATTACGACCGCGAGAAGCTGCAAGAACGGCTGGCGAAGCTGTCCGGCGGTGTGGCGATCATCCGTGTGGGTGCCGCGACCGAGACGGAGTTGAAGGAAAAGAAGCATCGGGTTGAGGATGCGCTGAGCGCGACCCGCGCGGCAGTCGAAGAAGGCATCGTCCCCGGCGGCGGTGTGGCCCTGCTGAATGCGATGAAAGTCCTGAACGACGTCAAGATGGACTATACCGACGAGCAGACCGGCGTGTCTATCCTCAAGAAAGCCCTGGAAATGCCCATTCGCAAGATCTCGGAGAACGCCGGCGAAGATGGTGCCGTGGTTCTGGCGGAAGTACGCCGCAAGCAGGCCGAGAAGGGCAACGATCACATCGGTTATGATGTGATGAGCGGCGAGTATGTGGACATGCTCGATGCCGGCATCATTGACCCCGCCAAGGTGACCAAGGGTGCGCTGCTCAACGCTGCCTCCGTCGCCGCAATGGTGCTTAGCACCGAGGCGCTCATCACCGACATTCCCGAACCGAAGACCCCCGCTCCCGCCGGTGGTCCTGGCGGCGGCATGGGCGATATGTACTAAATCGTCAAACAAACTCACACATTTCAGGGGGGCGCGAAGTTCGCGCCCCCTTTTGCTATTTGCGCTTTGGCCGATTATTTCAACGGCAGTGCGTTACCCACCGGCTGGAGCCAGGCCGGGACGGTGACGGTTTCCGGCGGGCAAGTCCACCTCACCGGCAATGGGGACTGGAAAACCTATGTGCGGCGCACCGGGACGAAGGGGATGGGGAAAAGTGCACGTTTCACCTTTCGCTCCAGCTTCTGGGCCGAACAGCGTGCGCCCGCACGCCGTTACCGGCTGGGGGAGCAACACCTACGGTTACGACGCCAACGGCAACCAGGTGACACGCACTCTGGGCGCTAACGTATCGTACCTCACCTACGACGCCGAAAACCGCTTGACGGCCGTAAGCGGCGCGACCAGCGCCAGCTTCGTCTACGACGGCGACGGCACCCTTGTCAAATCCGTAATGGGCGGCGTGACCACCTACTACATCGGCAACTACTTCGAGTGGCAGTGTTTTGACCCCACTTGCAGTACGCCGAAGCTGGTCACATACTACTACGCGGGCGGTCAGCGGGTGGCGATGCGCGATAATAGCACGCTGTACTTCCTGCTCGGCGACCACCTGGGATCCACGTCGCTCACCGCGAACAGCAGCGGTGGCAAAGTGGCGGAACTGCGCTATCATCCGTGGGGTGGGACGCGCTACACCTCCGGCACTACGCCGACGCCGCGCGTAGATAGACTATTCACCAGGTTTGCGGTATGATAGAGAAAACGCGAGTGAAGAGGAGCAGGGCAATGGCAACAAGGCAACCTGCGTCGAAGAAGTTTACGTCTCTTACTTTGACGGCGGTCATCCACCAGGAAGATGATTTGTACGTGGCCGAATGTCCAGAAGTCGGTACGGTGAGCCAGGGCTATACGATTGAGGAAGCCCTGGCGAATCTACGCGAAGCTACCGAACTTTACCTCGAAGAGTTCCCCCTCGAACGGCTCAGCCGTCCGCTCCTGACCGTCTTCGAAGTGGCGGTAGGAGAAGCGGTCTATGCCTAAGCTGCGGCGCGTATCCGGCGCCGAGGCAATCCGCGCTTTGGAGCGGCTGGGATTCGAGCAGGTCCGCCAGCGGAGAAGTCACGTCGTCTTGAAGAAGCAAACGGCGCAAGGCGCGGCCGGGTGCGTCGTCCCTTTGCACCGCGAATTGGCGGTTGGGACGCTGCACAGTATTCTGAAGCAAGCCGGGGTGACGGTCGAAGACTTCGTGGCGCAGTTGTAGTCTCTGCTACAGCCGCCGCCGACTACCAGCATACCGCTCAACGAAACAAGGGCGCATTGGTTTACCTACGACGCCGAAAACCGCCTGACGGCCGTGAGCGGCGCCACCAGCGCCAGCTTCGTCTACGACGGCGACGGCACCCTTGTCAAATCCATAATGGGCGGCGTGACCACCTACTACATCGGCAACCACTTCGAGTGGACCGGCGACACGCGCCCAGCGGAACTGCTCCGCGCCGGGTGCCCTCTTCCCCATTCTGCATTACAATAACGGCATCACAAACGGAAGGGGGCTGGCAATGCGCAAGTTCTTCTCGTATTGCACGGCGTGGCCTTGATCGGCGTGCGGGCGGTGTTGGGGGTGGAAAATCCGCGCGGCAGCCCCTTCAACGTGCAACAATGAATATTGTCCTCCATCGTGTCAACCAGAATCAGGACGCAGATATTCGCAGATTCGCGCAGATCGTTCTTTGCACATTCAAAAATCTGCTCAATCTGCTTAATCTGCTGACTCATTTTCGGAATAGATTGAGCAGATTTTTGGGATGACTCAAAAAAATGATTTGTGTGAATCTCAGGCGCTTATCATCCTCATTTTGGTTGATTCTGCATTGACGCTTTAGATGACTTCTTCTGTCTCAGAAGCGGTTTGTGGGACATAGTCGCTTTCGGGCCGTTCTCCGACCATACTGGCAGACGGTGGGGAGGTGAATTGTGACACATACGGCCTGACCTCTTGTTCCACCCGTTGCGCCAGCGCATCCATCGCTACATCCAGATCATAGTCCATCTGCAATCCCAGCCAGAACTGCGGTGACATTCCAAAATAGCGGCCTAACCGCAAGGCCGTATCTGCCGTGATGCTGCGCTTGCCCAATACGATCTCATTGATCCGCCGCGGGGGAACGCCCATGGCTAACGCCACGCGATTCTGGCTGAGGTTCATCGGCTTGAGAAACTCCTCCAGCAGCACTTCGCCGGGATGAATTGGCTTTAACTTCTCTCCCATCTTGCTACTCCTCAATGATAATCCACGATTTCCACATCATAGGCATCGCCATCTCGCCACTCAAAACAGATGCGCCACTGCGCATTGATGCGAATGCTGTATTGACCGGCGCGGTCGCCTGTCAGCTTTTCCAGGTGATTGGCAGGTGGTACCCGCAAATCCTGCAAGGTCACGGACCGATTGAGCATTCGCAGCTTCCGCAAGGCGATTTGTTGAATGTCTGGCGGCAGTTTACCGGAACGTTCTCGGTTGTATATACTAAGCGCACGCTAAAATTTCAAAATTCTCCGTCATCAGACTTGCCAGTTCATCGGCATAGTCGGTCAGATTATCCAGTACCTTATCAACTTCACCGGTAAACTTCTCAAAGGACTCGTGATACGCCGTCAGCACCTTGGCCTTGAGGAAGCGCCAGAGGCGTTCGATCAAGTTGAGATTGGGCGAGTAAGAGGGCAGAAACAACAACTCGGTGTTGCTATTCTCGATATATTCGCGTACCAGTTTGGCATGGTTATACCGCGCGTTGTCCAGAATGAGGATGATGCGGCCCGCGGCGGGATGGCGCGCCCGAATGGCATCGATCAGCGCTTGCAGCGTCTGCGCATTCACATTGTCGCTGCCGCGCACGTCAATATACTCGCCATCGGCGGGACAATAGGCCCCCAGAATGTTGTAGCGTTTGCGCCCGCTGTTGCTGCGTATCCGCCGCCGCTGCCCTTTCGGCGTCCACACATAGCCAATTTGCACATTATGCGTGGGATGAACCGCATCAACATGATACAGGCGATCGTGGGGGCCCAATTCGGCCTTGAGTTTGAAGTAACGCTGGATGAACTCTTGCTGTTCAGCCTGTTTCTCGGACGTGATTTGCCCGGGTACCAAGCGCGTTTTGATGTAGCGATACCCTTTGCGGCGCAACAGCGCTTGCATACCCCGTTCGCTGTATTCAAGACCGTAGTGCTCTTTCACAAACGCGGCCACGTCGCGGGCGCGATGATAAGGTTGCCGCGCTAATTCTGCTTCCACTTCCGCCCACTGCGCCTCGCTTAACTCGCAGGCTTGGCCTTTATACCCCCAGTGGCATAAGCCCTCGAGGCCTTGGGCAATGAAGATCTTGATCCACTTCTTGAGCGTCTTGATGCCGATGACCAGTATGGACTTAATCTCTTTTACGGTATAATTTTGGGCGTACAAGATGACGCACAAGATACGTTCCGCGATACGGCGATCACGTTCTTGTTTGTACTGCGCGGTCAAAGCCTTAATTTCATGGTCGGACAATGTCAGGGGTTCCAGCTTCTGGCTCATTGGATTCACCTCTACTTTTTGAGCTAGAGCATACTCCATTTTACCGATCAGAGCAAATTGGAAATTTTACCGTGCGTCTAGTATATCTTTTCGGTCTCTTTCGACCTGAATGACCTTATCATAAGGGTATTATATAACGAGATGCGTTAAACGACAAGTGTTATATAGAGGAGTTTTGTCCGATGCGCACCGCTGTAATCCCAAACGCCGGAATCGTTACTATCACCGTGTGTCCCTCAATCCGCGCCGTATTGACCGCCAACGCCCGCTCCATTGTATCCACTTCGACGGCCCGCGCCCCTTCTGGCAGTAATTCAGGCGCAAACGTGATCCGTGCCGTCGTTGCCACGCCATCCACTTCAACGAGGCGCACAATCAGGCCGTCGCCATCTTCGGCTTGTTTCAGCGCCGTCAAGCGCACGTTCGCCGGCTCCACGGCGACGAGGCTCAGCATCGGCGGCAGGTCGCCATCCTGGAAGCCGCAACTGACGACGACCGGCGGCAGATTCAGCGCCTCGCCGGCCTGTGTGCTCTCGCCCACCGTCCAGCTCGCGCCGTGCGGGACGAGCGCGTACTCGATGACGTGCTCGCCCAGGTCGGGCAGCGGGTCGGGATCGATGCTGGCGCGGAGCAGCGTGAGCGCGAGCGTGTCCTGGTCGAAGCTGTGGCCGTACTTGGACGTGTTGGCCAGCGTTACGCCCTGCCCGTCGGCCTCGGCGACGTCGGCCCAACGTTGGGCGACGACTTCTTCGCCGTGGGTGAGGTCGCGGACGAGGCTGCCGAAGGGGATTTCGTAGCGCGGGCGCGCGCCGTCAACGGCCAGCGGGAAGCGGACGCGCAAGTGCGGGATGCCGCGCGCCTTGTCGCCGATTTCGCGCCAGTCCACCCGCAGGCGGAACTCGACGCGCGGGACGCCCTGCCGCACGGTGATGTCCAGTTCGAGGGTGGTGTCGCGCGAGTCGCCCCTGTCGCCGATGGTGCGCGTCCAGCGGAAGGTGTTGACGTAAGACCCACTCTGCACGCGCTTGAGGACGCCGCCGTCGCGCAAGTCGGTCTGCTGGAGGAAGTCGCCGATGACCCAGGCCGTCATCCCGTTGTTGGATTCCAGAATGTATTGGAATACGCCCGCCGCCTCGCCTTCGGGGATCCATTCGCGGCTCGTCTGCTTGTCGTACAGGCTAACCAGTCCGCCCGACGCGGGGTCGAGCGTAACCTTGAGGTATTCGTTTTCCAGCGTGTAATCCGGCGGCTCCATCATCCGCCACGAGCCGCCCTGTCCGGCCCACGGATCGCCTGGTTCGGTTGGCAGCAGGCCGAACTCCGCCGCCCGGTCGGAGACGCACACGGCGCGATAGCCGAGCGCGGGCAGTTCCACGGGGAAAGCGACGGTGAGGTAGTCGTGCGCCCAATACTCGCCCTTGTTGAGTACTTGCACACGTTGCGGCGCGAAGCCGTGCCCGGTGACGATGAGATGCTGCGGATCGAGTTGCGTGTCCCACAGCTTGACCTCGACGACTTCGGCGCGTGGATATGGGAGCGGGTTGAAGATGAGGAACGCCCGGTCGCTCAGGTGCGCCGCCCCGAAGGCCGATACGCCGCCGGTTCCGCTGGCGTTGCCCACACCGGCGCCTGCCCGGCCGGCTTCCATTTCATCCTTGTACGCGCGCGTGCCATCCGAGGTAAACTCGCGGCGCAGGGTGTTCGTGTCCACGCGGGCGGCGAGGGCGCGCAGGGCGTTAGTCGTCGCCATGCCGGCGGCGGCTTGCGTTTCCTGCGCGTGGCCCAGCGTGTAATGACGTGTATCGCGCACGCCGGAGCCGGGCAGGATGTCGTGGAACTGGTCGAAAAGGAGGTTGCGCCAGGCGGCTCTGAGGTTGGCCTGGGGGTAGGGAACGTCCGCCAGGCGCGCGCCGATGAGGGCGGCGGCTTCGGCGGTGTACAGCAGATTTTCGCCGCGCCGGTTGGCCCACTTCTGCCGCGCCTGCGAGGTGTAGCAGCCGGTGAAGACGCGATTGCGCTCGCCGCTGATTTCGGGGACGTGCGCCGTTCCGGCTTCCAGCGCCGCTTCCGCCGTCCTGAAGAAGTTGTGCAGCGTGGAAAAGGTGAACCTGGGGAAGACGGGCCAGGCATCCATCTCGATCAGCCGGCGCAGGTCGGCGCGGGTGGGGCCGCCGCCGTGATCGCCGACGCCGTAGAGCATCGGCATCTGCTTGAGGCCGGTCGCCTGCGCGAACTCCACCACCGGATCGGCCACGACGGGCGTGACGACGAGGTTGTGCGCCAGGGGCATGTACCACTGGATGTCGTTGAAGGCCAGCACCCGCGAGCCATCCGGGCCAATCCACCAGTAGAGGTGCGGGCCGTGGCTGCCGCGGCAGTGGTAGTAGTACTTCACGCCGCCGCGCGCGAGGATCGTGGGCAGCGTGGCGGGGTGGCCGAACGTGTCCGGCTCGAAGTCCACCTGCACGTCCTCCGGCGCGAGGCCGAACTTCTCTTGCACATAGCGCCGCGTGTAGAGCAAATGGCGGCTGAGGCTTTCGCCGCCCGCCATGTTCTTGTCGCCCTCCACCCACTGGCTGGCGGTGATTTCCCAGCGGCCCTCGCGCACACGCTGCTGAATCTGCGCGAACAGCGCCGGGTTGTACTCCTCGGCGATGGCATAAGTCGATGCCTGATCCTGGGTGAAGATGAAGCCGGGGAACTCGTCCAGCAGCGCCAGCATCGTCTCGAACGTGTCGTTGACCACGGCGACGGTCTCCGGCCAGCCCCACATCCAGTTCATATCAATGTGCGCGTGGCTGATGCAGAGCAGCGTGTAGCTTTTGGCGACCTCGCCGATGGGTTGCATCACGGCTTCAGCCTGCGCGATGACGGCGTCCAGGTCGCGGTTTGCCACCACACCGGCCTGGACGATGCGCCCGGCCTCGATAACGAGCGGTTGCCACGCCGTCGCCTGATCTGGATAAGCCGCACACAACCGGTCCGCAAAAGCCAACTGCGCCTGGATGCGTTCCACTTGCCGCGCCTGCCGGTCGAGGCGCTGTCGTAACATTTGCGTGATAGTGACAAACTCCGCGGGGTACGATATCATCCGAGTCTCCTCCCTACTCCTTACTCCTTACTCCCTACTCCTTACTCCCTACTCCTTACTCCCTACTCCTTACTCCCTACTCCCCCAACTCCTTCTTGAACTTCTCCAGACATTCAGGACAGATACCGTGAGTAAATTGCGCGTTAGAGTGCTTCTCGACGTAGGTTTCAATGCTGAGCCACTGGCCATCGTCATCCTGAATTTTTCTCCCGCACCATGCACAGATGGGCACCAATCCACTGAGGGTCTTGATCGTTTTCAATGCCCTCTGGAGCTGGCGATTACGTTTTTCCAGTTCCGCGTTAAGACGCTCCAATTCTGCATTGAGACGGCGCAACTCATCGGCTTCTTTGAAACGCGCCAGGGCGATCGTGACAGCGCGATGGAGCTCACCGATTTCCGGGGGCTTAACCAGATAGGCCTGCACACCGGCATCGCGTGCTTTGACGATCAAATCAGGCGTATCGAGAGCCGTGAGCAGGATAACCGGCGTGGGATGGGTAGCCTGGATTTTGCTTGCCGCGGTGATACCATCCATCCCCGGCATGGAAATATCCATAAGAACGATGTCCGGTTGTAGTTGTTTTACCAGACTGATGGCTTGCATTCCATCCTCTGCTTCTCCAACGGTGGTGTAGTTCAGCATACTCAGCATAGAACGCACAGTTTTGCGCAGCTCTTCATTATCATCAACAATCAAAACACGAATCGGCATCATTTTGCTCATTTAGACTTCTCCAAATTTTGACTCTTGACAGTGACGATACCTTTCCTATTATAGTCCCTCTTTCCATAATCCAGAAACTACTCTCTTCCAAAAATAGCTCCTTTGATGAAAAGAGCTTGTTTCTGTCAGCAGACAACATGAACTACGTTCTCCATCAGTGATGAAAATTTTCCGGGAGGAGAGCTATTTTCGTCAACGGATTAAACGGATTTTAACGGATTTTTTTCTTTTCAATCCGTTTCATCCGTTGAATCCGTTGACATTTTCGGAATAGATTAAGCAGATTGAGCAGATTTTTGGGAGATGGCTCAAAAAAATGATCTGCGTGCCTCTGCGAAAATCGGCGTCCGGCAGCCTCTGAACCATTTCATCTTTGGGGGAGAACATCGCTCATGGTGTCTGCCGACAAGATCAGAGAAATCCTTCCTGCGTCTGATCAGGGCGCGGGCTCCGGTTCTTGTTATGGGCCTCGATCTCCTTTATAGCGTCTTCCCTACCGCATACCCGGCCTTCGTCGCGGCGAAAACATTGCCCGGCGTGAAGGCATCGCCGATGTTGTGTAATTCGGGGGCCGCATGCACCTGCACGCACGCTTCATACAGGGTCGTGTCAGGTTCAAAGCCGGTTGCCAGCACGACCAGATCCGCCGGCAAGAAGATGTCCTGGATTTCTTCTTTGACAGGCCGCGCCAACGGATTCTTGATGTTCTCCGGCAGCACGACTTGCCACGTCGCCGAGGGATCGGGCTTGGTCGGTGAAACGTTGTGCACGACGTTGACGTTACCCGGTCCGATGCGCCGCACCCGCGCACAGTTCATCAACTTGACGCCTTTGCGTTCCAGGTAATGGATAAGGTAGCCTCGGTTAGCGGTGCAAGCATCCTTCATAAAATAGGGCAACATCTCCACCACGGTAACCTGTTTGCCCAGTTCGTAGGCCAGGAAGTAAGCTGCTTCGCAGCCCACTTCTCCCCCACCGACGACCAGCACATGCTCGGCGGCGGCAGCTTTGTCCGGTTGACTGAAGAGGTCTACCGCCTGGATCACGTTGGGCAAATGCACGCCTTCGATGTGGGGGAGGATGGGTTTCCCGCCGGTACACGTGATGATGGCATCGAACCCTTCGGCCTTCAGCATTTCCGCCGTCACCGTGATGCCAAAACGCAGGGTCAACATGTGGCGCGCGGCTGTGGTGGCCAGCAGCGTTTCGAGGTAGGCGACATAGTTGGCGACATCGAACTTGATGCGCGCCACCGAACCGGGACGCAATGTCCCGCCGGCGCGCGCGGCCTTCTCGAAGAGGGTGACCTTATGCCCGCGTTCGGCGGCTATACACGCGCACATCACCCCCGCCGGTCCTGCTCCTACCACGGCGATGTTTTTGGGCCGGGAGACGGGAGGCAGGGCTGCATGGTGAACATCCTCCAAGCCGGCTTGTGGATTGACAGCACATTGTGGATGACCGCCTTTGATAAATTCGTTGATGCAAGCTTCCTGATCGCCGATGCAAGGACGGATTTCTGCAACACGCCCGGCGTACACTTTGTTCGGCCAATCGGGGTCCGCCAGTAGAGGCCGCGCGAGCATGATCATGTCACACCATCCCTCACGCAAGGCTCGCTCCGCCAGATCGGGATAGCCGAGTTTCCCCACGGCCACAATCGGCACCTCCAGGCCGGTATTGGCCCGGATGCCCTGCGCGGCGAAGTGCCTCTTCACCAAATGGGCCACCGGCAAATAACACCCCGGTGGCATAGGGCCGGGTGGATGGGGCAGCCACCAGTTCTCATAACAGCCCAAATCCACGTCGAACATATCCACCCCCCCCTCGACCAAAT
>FWPV01013764.1_pt1 | contig 12071 bp, 10 predicted proteins | sample 2228371 | NCBI WGS metagenome assembly FWPV01 (sample SAMEA103939776, study PRJEB20133) | metagenome | reverse complement strand
AATTTTTAAATATCCTGAAGAAGTAAAAGAACATAAGTTAAATTTTATTTTTTTTAAGTATAAATTTTATACAGGGAAAAATTATGTTAAAAGATTGATAGGAGTAGGAGGAGATGAAGTAGAAATTAAATCTGGGTATGTTTTTGTTAATCATAAAAGATTAGATGAGCCATATATTAAAGAACCCGCATTTTTTGATTATGGACCTATAAAGGTTCCAAAAGGTTGTTTTTTTGTTTTAGGAGACAATAGAAACAATAGTGCAGATAGTAGAAATTGGGGGTTTGTTAAGAAGGAATATGTTATTGCAAAACCTTCTGTGATCTTTTGGCCACCTTGGAGAATGAAAATCATAAGATAAAACTTATACCTCAAGTTTAAGTTGGAGTTAGTTGTGAACTATTTTTAAAGATTTTAAGGAATACTTGCTTAAATTGAATCTTCTTTATTGTAAAGTTGATTAGATATTTTACAGGAAAACTAATTAGGAAAATGTAGCAAAGAGTGTTTAACTTTTTTTGGTGAAATTTAGTTATGCGAAGGAGCAAATTTAACCTTGGGTGGAAGAAGATTGCCAAAGTGAAAAGCGTAATGATATTAAGACTTTTAATTTGCAGGTATTGCTATGGTTAATTGAGGAATTTTATTGCTATTGTTGAAAATTCGATTATGGAAAATATATTTAATACAAAATTTTTACTAATAGTAAGTTTACCTTTTAATGATTTACAATTTGCAGAGGCTGCAATTAAAGGTGGAGCAGATGCAGTAAAAGTTCATCTCAATGTTGAACATAGAGCCTCCGGCACTATGTTTGGGTGTTTTGAGAAGGAGAGAGAAAAAATTGAAGATATTTTAAAATTGAATGTTCCAGTTGGCTTGATGCCAGGAACTAATAAAAAATGCGCCTCATTAGAAGAAATTAATTATTTAGTAAATAAAGGACTGTGTTTTATAGATATTTATGAATGTCATGCCAAAACTTACTTTTTGGAAATTGAAAATGTCTTAAAAATGATTGCAATCGGTAATGATTATAAAATTTCAAGAATAAAATTTTTTCATGAAATTGGTGCAGATGCACTTGAAGCTTCTATAATTGAGCCAGAGCTATATGGAGATTGCTTGTCTTTTAAGGATTTGTCAGCCTATTTGGAAATTATTAATAATACTTCTTTACCAGTGATTGTTCCTACCCAAAAGGCAATTCAACCTAGTGAAGTTAAATTTTTAAAAAGTATTGGAGCACGAGGAATTATGATTGGGGCTATTGTAACAGGAAAAACTCCTTCAGATATAATGAAAAGAACAATGGAGTATAGAAAGGTTATAGATAACCTCTAATTAATTTGCTGAAATAAATTTGTTGAAATGATGAGTTCAGCCTTTTTGTTTTTATGGCTATTTTTTTCAAAATAGTTAGTTTTGTAGTTCGTAAATATAAATGTAATCTTCAAAATCAAAAAGGTTTTTATTGTTCTTGAAAAATAAACAGTTATACCTGTTCAAAATAACAATGGGATGCAACTTATTTTTTACGGAGGCGATAAGCTTCAATTTTTCTTCTTTTATTAAAGATTTATATAAAACTGAGTTTTTATCTATTGTTAAATCCCAAACCAAAAATATTGATGTCCCCACATTTTTGACTTGAGAGTATAAATCATTACTTTCTTCTAATGAATAAACTTTTCTGGAGATGTAAAATGGTAGATTTGCTTGAGTTCTCAGAAAAATACTTGCATCGATAGGAGTTTTCTTGTTTATTATATCACCTGCTATTTTATAGGAATTAGCATAGAATAAAATGGTATCTTTTGAATTATACAAAGAAAATATAAGGAGCAAGGTGATAATTGCAGATGAAATAAATTTGTAATTTCTAAGAGGGCTTGTTATTGATTGAAAACCTGAAGAAGCAAATAAAATAATTACTGGAATTAAAGGTAAAGTTAATCTTGGATAAGGGCTATAAAGTGTTAAAGCAAAAAAATAAGTGGTAAACCATAGAATTAAAAATATGTTTTCAAATCTTGGTTTATAAAAAGACCACAGAAATCCTAATACCGATAAGACTAAAATCGGTGCTGAAATCCATAGGGAAAGGAAGCAAAGAATATGTTTAGGATTAGTTCTGAGGATATTAGTTGTTTTTTTTATTGAAAATGAAAGGAAGTGATTAAAGAAATTGCGTATGCCAACTTTATTGATTATTAACATAACCCATGGTAGATTGAAAATTGCTACTATTACTAATGTTATAAGAAAGTATTTAAGGATTATTGCATGTTTTTTATTATTTTTTCTTAAGGTTGTTAATATAAGAAGGGATAGAGAAAAAATTAGTAAAGTGAAAATTCCTGCATACTTTATACTGCTTGTTATTGCAATGGAGATTCCTACTAAAATGAAATTATATAAATTTATTTCCCAGATAGCTTTATAAATAAAATAAATTGAAATCAAAAAGAAGAACAGAAAAGTTGCTTCAGTTAGAGCCATTTTAGAATAAATGATATGGTATTCACAAACACATAGAAAAGCTGATGCTAAAAGCCCTATTTTTCCATTAAAAAGTTTTTTGCCGAGAAAATATATTGTAGGTATAGAAAGAGTTCCCAATAAAATTGAAGTAAAAATAGGGGCTTTTGCAGAATTACCAAAAATTATAAATAAAAAGGAAGAAAGTAAAGGATACAAAGGGGGGGAATATTTAATATGAACAAATGGAGGAATACCTGCCCCTCCTTTTGTTGCCCACCATAGACCTGCAAAAGAATATATGCCTTCATCCCAGTGAGTTAGTTCATTTTTATTGAATGTGATGAATCTGACCCAAAAGCCTATAACTGTTAGAATTGCTATTAAAACAAGATTTATCGTTTCCTCTTTTTCAGATTTCATTGACATGTTACTTTATTAATACGTTAATGGAGGATTTTAAATACTTTATAATGTTCGTTGATGTAAACGGGTTTGAATAGAGTCTTTGAATAAGTATTGAAGTTAAACTTAAAGGCAGGCGAATTGGATATATCAGCATCAATTTTATCTGCAAGATATCTAAAACTTTCGTTTGTGTTTTCATAATAGTACAAAATATAAAAAATAAAATAATTTACCTTCCACTTTTTGCATAAACTATAGAAATTTTTTTCATCTTCAAAAAGGGCATTAAGGAATTTGATGTATTTTTCTCTTATATCAACTGCTTCAAATTTTGGGTGGATGCAGATTGCTCTATCAGTATATGTATAAATAATTGAGCTTAATGGGAAGTCAGTTAAAAAGGAAGAGTTTTGTGAAGTGTTTTTATCTATCCATCGAACCACATCTTCAGCTTTAGAGTATCTTGTAAAGAAAAATATCTTATAGAAATTTAAACTCCGTCGAATTTCATAAATGAAACAAAATAAAATCATTAAAGATAAAACAACAGTTATTAATATGTTTTTGTAATTAACATTTACCTTGAGTAATGATTTTATAAAGTTTATATTTCCACCTATTATTAATGTAACAAAAAAAATAAAAAATATACTTAGTCTTTCTACCATTAAGAAAAAAATTAAAGTAGAAAAAGTAAAGAATACAATAAAGTGTGTCTTATAGTTGGCATTTTTCCGAAATTTATTTTTTAGTAATTCAAAAAAGGGGAAGATTAGCAAGGTATAAACTGGAAATAGAACCAATAAAATTTCTTGGAAGGAAGGAGTAGTAAAAGGAGTAGTCCATAAAATTCTTGCATGAGGAGAAAGGAGGCTTGGTGAATTTGGCTTTTTTCCAAGAAATTTGATTTTATCTATAAATAGATCGTAAACATGAGAATATTCAGAAGTATTTTTGGAGGAAAATATAGCAAGAAAAATTAAAATGACAAAAAATATGACAAAAAGTAATAAAGTTAATTTTTTTCTAAGATTAATCTTTAGGACTCTATAGATAAAGTGAGGTAAAAAAATAGAGAATAAAAATGAATAAATTAAAACCATTGGCACAGAAAAGGCAAAATTTTTTTCTTTTATAACTGGGTTAAAATGTGAGGCAAATATATTTAAAAGCGCTAAGAATAATAACAATAAAGGAATGGCTTTATTTTCCAGTATGTAATATTCAACAACTAAAAAAATTGTTATTAAGAAAAAAATAAATTGTGAAAAATGCCACACTAAAAGAAAAATTATTCCAAAAATTGAAGTTAATAAAAAAGGCGAAATGTTCTTTAATGAAGAAATTAAACCTTTCTGAAAGTTAATGTTATTATAGTAATAGGGTTCTATAATTGTTTGGAAGCAAAAGAAAACAAAAGTAGCAAAAAAAGGCATCGCAAAATCTTCATTCAAGTAGTTACCAATAGTTCGAGAAAAGCTTGTAACAGAAAAAGTATAAAATAATGTGGATATTAAAGATGAGAGGTTATTATTCCATATTGATTTAGCTAAAAAGAAAAAGGGGAATAGTGTAAGAGATGAAAAAAAAGATATGAAATAAATTAAGAAGACATGAAATTTAACTTTTAAGCCGAAAAATTTTAAAATTCTGAACAAGTTACCCGAACAGAGTTCCATTGCAAGAGTTAGGTTAGGAAAGACTTTTAAACCTTCAGGCCATTGTATTTTATAATCAATTGTTGGAATCTTTTTGCCTTCACTTATAGTTTTTGCATATTTATATTGAACTGCACAATCAATTGTAAAGAGAAAGAAATCATCAGTCTTATTAAATCTTGGATGATTAAAAAACAAATTTACTTTATAAAATGAGACAAGAAGGTAGATAGAAACAAGTAATATGAAAGTTATTATAAATTTTCCATTATTTTTCATAGCGGACAAGACAATTGAGCGCATTATTTCAATAAAAAAATGTGTGTGAACACAAAAAGATGGAGAAAGGGGATAATTAGTAAAGAAGCACAATACTGCTTCTTAATTTTAGAATTATGAAAATTTTTTAGTATGCATATAAAAATTTTTTTTCAAAGGTTTAAGGGCAAAAAGCGGAGAGGGCGGGATTCGAACCCGCGTGAGAACTTTTAAATTCCCAACACGCTCTCCAGGCGTGCACCTTAATCCATCTCGGTCACCTCTCCAAAATTTAATAAGAATTGTATTTTGCTTTAGAAATGTATATATTATAGTTGGTTTTGTCATTTTGGTAAATATATGAAGGTTGAACATTTTTTTAAGGTAATATTTAAATTTTTGCAGGCATCGAATTTTGTTTTACCTAATAACCTATTGGATTTCTATGAGAGTTTAATTGGAAATTTAATTTATAACTTTGATAAGAGAGGAAGGAAGAAAGTTTTAAAAAATTTATCTATTGCCTTTGTGGATTTGGAAGAACAGAAAAAGATAGAGATTGCAAGAAATTTTTATATACATCTTATAAAAAATATAGTCGAATTTATAAAACTTTCAGGAAATGAAAGGGGAGTATTGCTAAAATCGGTTGAAATAGAAAATGAAAATATTTTAAGAAAGGAATTTGAAAAAGGGAAAGGATTAATAATTATAACGGCTCACCTTGGAAATTGGGAGCTATTAGGTGCTAAATTAGTTGCTGAAGGTTATCCGTTAAATGTTATTGCAAAGGACCAAGAGGATACTTATTTGAATACTGTTCTTGTAAAAACGCGAGAAAAATTAGGAATGATAAATATTTCTAAGAAAACAGTATCGTATAAAAAAATACTTGAAGTGCTAAAAAAGGGTGAAGTTGTTGGTTTACTTGCCGACCAAAATGGAGGGAAAGGAGGTGTTTTTGTAAATTTTTTTGGTCTTCCAGCTTCTACTTATAAAGGACCAGCATTTTTTGCCTTTCGGTCTGAGTCGCCTGCACTTCCGGTGTTTTGCCTCAGAACAAAAATGAATACACATAAAATAAAAGTGTTGCCTCCTATAAATGTAGATAACCAAAAAGAGAAAAGTAAATTCATTTTTGAGTTTACACAAGCCTATACTTCTATAATTGAAGAGGAAATAAGGAAGTGTCCTGAACAATGGCTTTGGCTACATAACAGGTGGAAAACAAAACCTTAAAAAATTAAATTCTGGTTATAACAATATTTAACTGACTAATGGCATCTGGAACACCAAGGCAATTTGCCACAAATGTGAGAATTTCAAATCATTAGGGATTCCTCACTATGCTTACACTTTATTCAGACAGTTTTTTAATAGTGAGATTATTGGGGGTGCATCCTTGAGAAGTGGGTGCCTTTTTATCATAGGCTTGTTAAGGGCAATCAATTTTGTGTAACTATTTTTCATTTAGTAAAAATTCTTTAATATTAATGGATATTAGTAAAAGATTGATGTATGCAAAAAATGGGTAAAAACCCATGTAAAAATGTGTTAGGAATACATTTTTGATAGTAGGAGGTTTCTAATGGGAGAAGTAGTAAGTAAAATTACTGTAAATGCTCCAATTGAGAAAGTTTACAATACTGCCAGAGAAATTGAAAAATTTCCTCAATTTATGCCTGATGTTGTTGAAATTAAGATAGAAAAAAGAGATGAGAAAGAAACTATTTCTTATTGGAAAGCGAGAGTGCAAGTTGCAAGTTTAAATAAATACATTGAATGGACAGAAAGGGACAATTGGGATTGGGAAAAGAAAAAATGTAAATTTGAGCTTGTTAAAGGTGATTATAAGGAATATTCTGGAGAATGGGAATTTAATTCAAAAGAAGATGGAACAGAGATGGTAATGAAGATAAAGTTTGATCTTGGGATTCCTCTAATAGGTCCTTTAATTCAAAAGCTACTTGATAAGAAAATGAAAGAAAATTGTGACAATATGCTTAAAGCTATAAAAGATAAAGTTGAGGGTAGCAAGTAGGAAATAAAATTGACTATTTAGTATTTGTTCATAAATTTGACCTTTTGAAAATTTAAAATGGTAGTGAGTGGTCTTAAGACAGTTCTAATTATGGGTTCTAAAGACTTTGTGCTACCTTATTTTACAAACAAATTATACTTTATGAATGGTCATTATTTAGTTGAGTGTTGGAGGAAAAAATGGAAGATTTAAAAAAATTAAATGATGAAGTTATACAAAAATACTTAGACTATGTAAATCCTTCATTAGTAAGGCTTTTATCATTTATGGGGTATGGAACAATAGAGAAAAAAGCAGAAGGTTGTATAGTGGAGGATATATTTGGGAAGAAGTTTATTGATTGTCTTGGAGGGTTTGGTGTTTTTTCACTTGGTCACAGGAATCAGGGAGTAATTGATGCAATAAAAAAGCAATTAGATTTAATACCGCTTTCTTCAAAAGTCCTTTTAAACAAACCCATGGCTGACTTAGCAGAAAAATTAGCAAAAATCACCCCTGGAACTCTAAAATACAGTTTTTTTTGCAACAGCGGAGCTGAGGCTGTAGAAGGAGCAATTAAAATTGCAAGACTTGCAACCGGAAAGAGTAAGATAATATATACTCAAAACTCATTTCATGGGAAAACTTTGGGAGCTTTATCAGTAACAGGTAGAGAGAAGTATAGAAAACCATTTGAAGGTTTATTTAAGGGTGTTAAGGGGATTCCATTTAATGAGCCTAAAGCGTTAGAAGAAGCAATTGATGATGATACTGCAGGTTTTATTGTTGAACCTATTCAAGCGGAAGGAGGGGTAATTATTCCATCCAATAGTTATTTGAAAGAAGTTGAAGAAATATGTAGGAAGAAAAAGATTGCGTTTATTGTAGATGAAATCCAGACAGGTTTAGGGCGGACGGGTGAAATGTTTGCTTGTGAACATTATGGGATTGAACCAGATATAATGACACTTGGGAAAGCAATTGGTGGTGGTATTATGCCAATAGGATGTTTTATTGCTAAAGAAGAATACTGGAAAATTTTTGACGAAAACCCTCTTATGCATAGTTCGACTTTTGGCGGTGGTGAGTTGGCTTGTGCAGCTGCTATTGCTGCTTTAGAAAATATTGAAAAGGAAAACTTGCCTAAAAAGGCAAAAGAAAATGGTAAATTTCTAAAAGATGAGTTAGAAAAAATTTGGAAAGACAACCAGGACATAATAGTTAATGTAAGGGGAATAGGATTATTAATAGGGGTGGAATTTAAAAATGAAGATGTAGGAGGCTTAGTAATTGCAGGTTTGGCTGAAAGAGGCTTGCTTGTTGCATACACATTAAACACACCTGAAGTTATAAGAATAGAACCTCCACTTATCATCGAAAAGGAAGAATTGAAAACAGTGATAAAAATAATGAACGAATCAATAAATGATGCAAAAAAAATACTTGATGAATTAAAAGGGTGAAAGCCTTAAAAAAAATGAAAAATAGTAAATTCAAAAGGTTTGGAGTTTTTTTTTAATTATTGCTTTAGCGTTTGCGTTGAGGATATATAAGTTAAATTCTTATTTAGCATGGGATGAAGGTTTTACTGTTGCATGTTCACAATTAAATTTAAATAGACTTCTACAAGCTTCAGCTGCTGATACAAATCCTCCATTATCATACTTAATAATTCATTATTGGATAAAACTAACCAAATCTATTTCAGAACCATTAATAAGGATTCCTTCTTTAATTGCATCCCTTGCCTTAATTTGTGTGAGTTATATTTTTTCAATGAGGTTATTTAATAAAAAAATTGCATATTTTACTTCTTTAATGGTAGCAATTTCTGGTTTTAATATCCAATATAGTCAGTTTGCAAGATATGTGATTTTTGCATCATTATTTGCTACTTTGTCAGTCTACTACTTTTGGAAATATTTTGAAAACATGAATTTTAAATCTCTGTGTTTGTATTTATTGTTTTCAATTTTAGGACTATATACGAATTATATTTGTATTTTTGTAAATTTTTCACAATTCCTGTTCTGGACAGTTTTTTTTAAAAGGTATAAAAGAAAATGTCTTTATTTTTCTGTTACTTTAGTTATTATTTTTATATGCTATTTACCATGGATAATATTTTTATCATCTTTAAAGTCTGAAACTTCTCGATTTCTTAAAATCATAGATTTTCCTTCTCTCATTGCTCACTTAAAGCTATTTCCCATTTTTTCCATTCCACATGTATTTTGTTCATTCATATTTGGTAATTATTATCCTCTTAAGGGTTTTTATTTAATAGTTTTAATAGGGGCCTTTTTAGTTTGTTGTTATCTCTTTATAAGTGGTTTAATAGGTATTAAAGATGTTAAAAAAAATGCCTATCTGAATCTTATTATATTTACCCCCATATTGATTACTTATCTGTGGATGTTAATTGGTGGGCTTTTCTTTTTTCCAAAATATTTTCTTTTCCTTCAGCCTATTTTTTTTATGATTTTATTAAATGGAGTTGAAAATATTAAAAATGGGATTTTGAACATTTTTTTGATAATTTTGATAGTATCCTTTGTATTAATTTCTACCTACCATTATTACTTAGAAATCAATAAATATGATCCAAAATCACCCATTGATTTTATTTCAAAAAATGAAAAAGAAGGAGACATAATCATTTTGAATCCATCGAGTATGAGTCTTTTTTTTAATTATTATTATAAGGGCAATCTAAAGCGATTGGAAATTCCCTCCCAATATAAAATATACAGGCCCAATTATGGTTCACTGTCACACGATGAATATTTAAAAATTACAGGCGAAATTAAGAAATACAAGAGGGTATGGGTTTATGCAAGGTTGGGATTTAGAACCAGAGTAGACCCTTCAGGGAAAATAAAAAGATGGATAGACGAAAATTACAAATTAAAAACAAAGAAAGATTGTGTTTTTTTATTTGTGCAAATGTGAAAAATTAATTTAAAGCTTGTTTAAAAAGGGTAATGGTCGGTATCAGTTGCATTTCTGTAATGTCTAAGTGGAATTTATAGTCGATATTCTGAAAATATGGAAGATTACAAGAGTTTAAAGTTTACCACCGGGGCTTATGTAAATTATTTCAATAATTTAATGTCGAACTTTAAAGGGTTAAAAAATTTCAAAGATGCAGAAGGCACCTTTTTAGAAATAGGTTGTGGGACAGGGAAACAGATTTTTTCAGTTGCTACCTACTTCCCAAAGTTCTCATTCGTAGGAATAGATATCTCTGAACCAAATATTCGTATATGTAATGAAGCACTATCTCAAATTAAGGAATCTAAGAAATTTCGTTTCATACAAGCTGATTTTTGCACTTACGAATTTAAGCAGAAATTTGAAGTGATATTCTCTTACGGAGTTTTTCAGCTAATTTCAGAGCCGATGGATGTCTTGTTAACACGAACTTGGGAATTATTATCCTTAAATGGTTACTTTATTTTAAGTATGCCATATAAATGCCTTTACAATAAGTTCATTAACTCTATTAGAGGAATTTTAAAAGCAATTAGATGTAAACTTTTGGATGAATTAGGAATAGGATTAGCATTCAGATTATACCGCAAGAAGTATTCAAAAGAATTCCTTAGGGAGAGAATAATCTATTTATATCAGGTTGATCGAAATCTGCTTGATATACATAAGTTGAATGAATCTAATAAGTGGGAAGTGGAATTTCAAGAAAAAACACCTTTGCCATCTTTTATTCAAAGTCAGTATATCACTGTCATATTACGAAAAAAGTAAAATGAGCAATGAATGCAAAATGTTTAACAACAATATATATTTGAAGGGAATTTATGAAATCGCAAGATAAAATTTATTTAGAATTACTCGAGCTTTATAAGAATCAAGGAATTTTTGTAAATTTGTATAATAAAATTAGGTGGAAATTGACGGTATTTGAAGAGTTAGAGGGTTTTGTTCCAAAAGAGGGCAGAATAATTGATATTGGTTGTGGGACTGGTTTATTGGCGAATTACTTAGCTCTTACAGGTCCCGAAAGAGAAGTTATTGGTTTTGATATATCAAAAAGGAGGATAGAGATAGCAGAAAAAAGTGTTGGAAAAAATTTAAAAAATGTAAAATTCTACCTTGGTGATGTTAGGGATTTTAATTATGGGAAATTCGATTGTATAATAATGACAGATTTTCTTCATCATATTTCATACGAGTTACAAGAGAGCTTATTAAAAAGAATTAAAAACTTATTAAAAAATGGCAGTTTAACAATAATCCAAGAGATAGATCTTAAGCCAACCAGTAAATTCCTGTTTGCAAAGTTTATAGACATAATTAAAAATCCACATAACAAGAACTATTATAGAAGTGTTAAGAACTTTAAAAGTCTTTTTGAAAGTATAGGTTTTGAAGTTAGGGTAGTTTATCCTAAAAAAGTATTACCTCTTTCCAATCTGATCTATATTTGTAAATTAATTGATTTTGAATGAATGAAAATGGAAATGAAAATGGAAAAGAAATTATTAGTGTTTATTTTATTAATATATATTTATTATCAAATGGTTAGTCCTCTTTTTCATCATCCTGACAGATATTTTGAATTAACATTTAGTATTGTTGATGATAAACATTTTTATATAGACAAATACATAAATATGACGGGGGATGTTTCGTATTATAAAGGTCATTACTACGCAGGTTCAAATCCTGGAAATTCATTTCTTGCTGTACCTGTTTATTTTACATTAAAGTTGCTTCTTAAAAATTCTTCTTTTTTCCAGAGGAATCATTTGCCTGTATCAATGTTTTTTATAAATTTTTTTATAAATTCTCTATGCACAGCGCTTATGGCAATCACATTATGTAAACTATTGAGCTATTTCGATTGTGATAATACAGAGAGATTTTTTATAACTTTAATTTTTGCTTTTGGGACAATAGTTTTTCCTTATGCTCTTCAGTATTATGCCCACAATCCAGGAACATTTTTTTCTTTTTATGCTTTTTACTTGTGTTTTTTAATTAAAGAAAGGAAATCTTCTAAAAAAATCACATTTTTCATTTTGGGCTTTTGTTTGGGATTTTCACTACTCATTCATTATACATTTTTTGTATTAATAGTTTTAACACTGTTGTATTTAATAGTGTCAATTAAAAACAAAAATATAGTCTATACTTTCCTTGGTTTTTCCATTCCTATTGTAATTCTCCTTGTTTATCAGCATATTTGTTTTGGAAGTCCTTTTGTTTCACACTTAATGCGTGAG
>FWPV01013759.1_pt1 | contig 12072 bp, 7 predicted proteins | sample 2228371 | NCBI WGS metagenome assembly FWPV01 (sample SAMEA103939776, study PRJEB20133) | metagenome | reverse complement strand
ACGGGAGCGATCGGCGAAGAAGCCGGTTTCATCGCCATCTTTTTTCTCGGGTTATTTTTCGGATTTTTCCTCGAACGGGCCGGATTCGGCAGCGCGCGGAAGCTGACTTCCATTTTCTATTTCAAAGACTGGGCCGTGCTGCGCGTGATGTTCACGGCGATCGTGGTAGCGATGCTCGGGCTGCTGTATTTCACGGGCATCGGCTGGATGGAGGCGGATGCGGTGACGCAGAAAGAAACCTTCCTCGGCGCGCAGATCGCGGGCGGCCTGCTGCTGGGGGCAGGTTTCATTCTGGGCGGCTACTGTCCGGGGACGTCGGCGGTGGCGGCTGCCTCGGGCAAGCTGGACGCGATCGCCTACATCGCCGGGATGCTGTTCGGGACGTTCGTGTTCGCGGGCGCCTATGACTGGCTGCAGCCGCTGTATCAGTGGGGCGCGATGGGCGTGAAGACTCTGCCGGAAGTTCTGGGCTGGCAGCCGGGGCTGGTGGCGGCGGCGGTGGTGATGATGGCGGTGGGCGCATTTGCCGCCACGGAGATCTGGGGCAATCCGACGATCGACCGGTCGCGCGCATGGAATCTGCGGCTGACGCCGCAGGCGGCGGCGGCCGGTTTCGCCGCCGTGCTCGCGTTCGGGCTGGTGGTCGGCTACGGGATGGCCGGACGGGTGAAGCCCGTGATGGCGGAGAGCGCAGCGCCGGCAGCGCCTGCTGTTTCCGTGCAGCCCGCTTCCACGCAATCGGGCGTGATGGCCGCACCTGCCGCGGCGCCGGCGCCGGTGACGCCGCCGGGCGGCGCCGTGAGGAAGTTCAAGAAGGGGAAGAGCTGCTCGTGAGCGGGAGCGGGCAAGAATCAGGCCCGCACCGGGATCCAGAGATGAGCGGTGGCGGTTTCGCCGCGTTCGTTGCGGCTTGAGACGCGGGCGATATAGTCGCCGGGTCTCGCGTAGCTGTGGCTGGTTTCGGCGTACTCGCCGGCAGCGAGCAGGGAGTCCGGCGCCGTTTTCGAGCGCACCGTGACGGGCGGCGAGCCGTCGCCGAAGTCCCAGGTCTCTTCCGCCTGGCGCGTGCGGAACGTGCAAACCAGAAAGCGCAGGTTCTGTTTCGGGCGGATGCCGGTCGAAGGGTGGCAGAGTGCGTGGATGGTGGGAGGAAACATCTCAGGAGAGAGGTTTTCTCCGCTGGCGGGTGGTTGTGCGGGAAGAACCTGCACGACGCAGAAGTCCCAGGCCGTGCGGCCGCGCGGATCGGCGACTTTCAGGATTTCGCTGTATGAGCCGGGCTTGCCGTAGCGGAGGCGGACGCGGGGGCCTTCGGCCCGGCGCCCATCGCTCAGAGTCCACTCGTAGCGCGAGATGCGGCCGGAGGAGGACCAGGAGCGGGCGCCGTCCAATTCGACCTCGTCGCCCACGCGGGCCAGACGGTGCGGACGCGCCACGGCGAGAATGTCCGGCTTCTGCTCGCGGAGAGCGGCTTCCCAGAGAAAAGGCCACGCGTCCTCAGTGCCCCACTGGCCGGAAGGCTGCTGCGCCAGGATGCCGAAGTGGAGATGCGACCAGCCGGCGCCGCCCTCCTTGCCGAGCCACCCGAGGCGCTGGCCGATTTCGACCGCGACGCCGGGCCGGATTTCCGGGTCGATTTTCTGAAAATGGCTGTAGCGGTAGAAGCAGCCGCGTTCATCGCGGATGTAGATGACATCGGCGCGCGGGCTCGCCGGGGAGTTCTCGAAGCCAGCAGCCGTCTCGTTGCGGGCTGAGACGACGACGCCTGCGGTGGCGGCATAGACTTCTTCCAGGCCTTCGGCACCGCCCAGGTCGACGTCGTTGTGATAGTAAATGGCGCGCGAAGCGGGCGAGTCGCCGCCGTTGACGTAAACGGGTTCGTTGGTTGCCTGCGTGTCGGTGGAGAGCCAGCGGCGGCGGAGCGGGAGCGTGAACGTGCCAGGCTCAAGCCAGGGCGAGCCCGCAGGCCAGAGGCGCAGACGGGCGTCTTTGCTCAACCGCCACAGTCTGAGTGCGGCGTTCTGCTCGAAGCCGCGCAGGGCGGGGCAGTCGATCTGCACGCCGCCGACCGTCGAGGGCAGCGCGTAATTGCCGGAGACCAGCCAGGCTTCGGCGCCGTTGACGCGGACGCGGGCGCGCGGTTCGCGCATGGCGCCGCGGACCGGGTCGCGGCGCTCTTCGACGGCGAGCAGAGCGACTTCTACCGGATCGCCCGAGGCGAGCTTCAGGCGGACGGTCTCGCCGGTGTCGAGCTCGACGGTCTGATGGCGGAGAGGGATCGCGCCGGAAGCGCGCTGCAGCGGCGCTGCGAGAAGCGCGCGGCGGCTGAGGCGAGGCGGCGTTGCTGAGGCTTCGTCCAGCGGACGTGCAGGAGAATCAGAGCCAGGCATATTCGTAGGCGGCCGCGTACATGGCGACGATGTTTTCCACGGGGATGTCCGAAAGCAGGTGCTGCGACGGAGCGATGGTGAACCCGCCATAGGGGCGGAAGGTTTCCACGCGCTCGCGGACCTCGCGGCGGACCTCTTCGGGCGTGCCGAAGGGCAGCGTCTGCTGCGTATCGATGGAGCCGTGGAAGCAAAGGCGGCCGCCGTACTGCGCGGCGAGCTGGCGCGGGTCCATGCCGGCGGCGCGCACCTGGATGGGCTCGAGGATATTGACGCCCATTTCCATCAGGCGCGGAATCCAGCGCGCGACACTGCCGCAGGAGTGGTGCATGATGAGCTTGCCGTGGCGGCGGCCGACATTGTAGATGCGCTGCAGATAAGGGCGGACGAACTGGTCGAACAGCGCCGCGCTCATCATCGGGCCGTTCTGGAATCCGTAGTCGTCGCCGGTGAAACAGATGTCGATATAAGGCCCGGCTTTTTCGAACATGATTTCCGAGGTGCGTTCAAAGAAGGACGTGATGCGTTCGAGAATGGCGTGGGCCACTTCAGGGGAATCGTGCATCAGAAGGAAGAAGCCCTCCATGCCCACGAGATCGCAGGCGGCTTCGAAGAGCCAGCCCCAGACGCCGCCGAGCACGGCGTACTCTTCAAAACGCGCACAATCTTCGCGGTATTTTCCGTAGTCCCACATCTCGGGAGACGGCCATTTCGGATAGGCCTCGACTTCCGCGACCGTGCGCACGCCCGCAAGGGGGTGTTCGAGGGCATAGCCGAAATCGCCCGCGCCGGCGCGGGGGATGCCGAAATAATCCGTGCGCCGGCCCTGTTCGTCGATCAATGGAAAGCCGATCCACTCGGGTTTGGGATAACGGAAATCGACGTGGAGCTTTTCCATCAGGGCAAGGTCTTCGGGGACGCCGAAATGGGCGCGGAGCTTTGCGTAGACAGCCGATTCGGCGCAGAAGTCGATGGTGAAGCGGTCGATGGACTGGAAGGTGTAATTGCGGAGGGCTCGTTCTTTGGAAGTCATGGCCGGGTTCTGCCGTCCAGGATCCAGCAAGATCGCAGGGCGCAACTCAAGATCAATAAACCCGGAAACCTGCCCGGATGCAAGCGCAAGTTGAGTGTGTGGCAAGGCGGCGTCCGAGAAGCCCGCAGCTCGACGGGTGCATGAAGCGAGAATCGCGATAGGCCAACTGCCGCTGCGAACCGTGGGTCACCAGTCCGCGAGGAGATTCACGGTGCGGCTCGGGAAGAACCACGGGCCGGCAGAGCGAAAATACGAGCGGATCTCCCGGGCCCCCACCGTCGTTTGGTCCTGGTTCCAGACGCAGGTGGAACACGGAAGGTCTGCAACAGGGGGCCGGGAGCACTCGCGGAAATACGCGCGGGCCTGGCGGAACTTGCCAGTGTTGAAGAAGCCGCTGTCCGGATCCTTCAGAGACCCAAAGACAAGGGCGCCATCCGCTTTCGGCGCGCCGCAGCAGGGCAGGATCCGGCCCGCTGCATCCAGCACGATGTTGGTGTAGAGCCAGCGGCAAGAGCGGCCGGGCGGAGCCGTTGCGCCGCCGCTCTCGGACGGAGGGTCGAAGAGATGATGAAAAGCCGCCCGTATGGGTTCCTCATCAAGCTCGGAGGGGAAAGGATTCCAATTCTCGGGTGCGCAGGAGATTCCGGTCCAGTTCAATCGCCGGACCCGCGGCCTGACAAGTGCAGGACGAATGGATGGATCGTCCCAACTGACATCGAAGGGTGCAACGACCCGGAAGAAATCCAACCCGAGCCGGCGGGCCATGCGCTCGGCCTGGGGGATTTCGTGCGCATTGTGCTCGAACGCCAAGAAATTCCAGGAGAGAGCGGGCGTCCGCTTGCCGGCTCTCTTTCTGGCTTGGACAAGGGCCGAGATGTTTTCGAGCACGAGGTCCAGACGGCCGCCTCGGCGGAAGCGCGCATAGACAGGCTGGCTCGCGCCGTCAATGGAGAGGTTCATGAGATCGAGGCCCGATGCGACATAGGCTTCGGCGTCAAAGCGCTCGACAGACAGGCTGGATGAAAGGGCCGTGCTGAGCAGATAGCGTTTGGCGGCGCGAATGAGATCCGGCGTGCGGCGGTTCAGCAGCGGTTCGCCGTAATTGCAGAAATACACTCCGATGGCGTAGGGACCATACTGGCGGAGCAAGGAGAAGAAAAGAGGGATTGAGAGCGCCGCATTCGGCCAATCGAAAAGGTGCAGCCGCATGCTGCCTTCAGAGTGGACGCAGCCGGGACAGGCAAGGCGGCACGAGTTCACAGGATCAGCCGTGATTCCGATCGGGCGGGAAACCAGCGCAGTGTCGCGGGCGCGGAAGTGGTATTGAGCCATCAACAGGTTGAGGATTTTGACCGCGAGCGCTTGCGCTTCCTGTCCGGAATATCGCGCTCGCAAGAGAGCGAAAAGACGAGGCTTCCCGCGACAGAGCGATTCGGCTGCCTCCCGGGCTGTCCGGCTGCGAAGGACTGATTCGTGGAGCGTCCGGAGGTGCTGATTCGCGGCGCGCGAAGAGCCCGCGAGGGCAGCGGGGGCGATCCGGCTTGCGGCAAACAGAAGGTTGAAAATGAGTCCGCGAGGCAAAATTATCCGCCGACTAAATCTCCCTAAGTTTAGTTCAAAATTGGACGGAAAAAAAGAGGGCTGTTCCCCGGAGAAAATACAGCGAAACAAGAATGAATAAAAACCACTGCAGCGGCTGTGCGGTCTCATTCCGAACAAAAGGCGAAAAGGGCCGTGGAATTGCGGGGCCCGCAACGCCAAGCCCCGCTTCCAGAGCGGATGCGGCCCTATCTGCGCCCATTCTGGAGGCTGGAATCGCCGAGGAGGCTCATACCGAAATCAGCGGTTACCCGCGAGATGATCGGCTGCCTTCCGGGCGGCATGGATTCCGTCACACTGCGTGCTGATATCCGATGGCGGCAGCCTGTAAGCGGCTCTTTATTTAACAGGACGGATGATGCCGTGAAACAAAGGAACCGGGCTGTGTCTTTCCGTCCTTGCCGGATGAAGAGTTCACTGCCGCGCGCCGCAGATGCCGCAGAACGCAGCGCCTGGAGGCAGCGGCTGGCGGCAATTGCGGCAGACGTTCTGGGCCTGCGGCGCCTGGGGCGGATACTGCGGCTGGGCCGGGTATTGCGGGGCAGCCGGCGGAGCGGCGTAGGGAGCAGCCTGCGGCGCGAATCCCGGAGCGGGCGGCGGCGAGGGCCTTTGCGCCGCGGGCGCGGCGTAGGATGGATGCGCCGCGCGAGGCTGGGCGGGGGCATAGCCGGGCGGCGGCGGGGCGGCTGCGTAGGCGGGCGAGGGCGGCTGCGGCGTCCTGCGCCACTCCGGGGCTGCAGCCAGCGGAGTGAACAGAGTGTCGAGGATCCTGCGGGCGTCGAGGATGTTGATGCCGGCGAGCGCAGCTTCGCCTTCGGGCGGGATGTCAATGAACCACAACGGCTGGTCCGAGCGGAGCAGGCAGGCTGAGTGGCGGCCGAGCGCGCCATTGGGCGCAGCGGCCGCGGTATCGATGGCGGCGAGCACGGTGCGGCGCTGGAACGATTCCGAGAGGAATTGTCCTGGCAGCGTCCAGGCGAAGCCCGCGCCGCGCGGCTCGGCCAGACCGCGGCGGGCGAGGCCCTGCAAAGCAGCAGCGGCCTGCGGGACCGCGGCGGGAATGGATGGGCCGAGCAGCGAGGCGAAGAAGGGCAGCAGCCAGCGGGGATCGGGGACGCCGGCTTCCTTCTGGCAGTATTCGGCCAGCGCTTCGGCCGTGAACGATTCCGGACGGGGCTCGTGCGCAATGCGGGCCACGAACGAGGCGCGGTGGTCGAGATCGATCCAGGCGAGAAGGGCGGCGAGTTCAGCGTGCGTGAGCCGCACGTTCATCTCGGGCTCCGATGGATCGCCGTTGGCGGCCAGCATGAGGAGGATCATGTCGGAGACTTCGCCCGGGCCGCTGGCGGGCTTCAGCTCGAGTTCGCCATCTTTCTGGGGGCCTGCCAGAAGGCACGAGTGGCCGTTCGCCCCGTGGCGGGCCAGCAGGAGGAAGTGCGTCAGGCTGTCCACCCCGTGCAGGATGCGGACGTCGGCCAGCAGGTCCGGCGCGGCCAGCGTGGCGAGCTGTTCGGTGGAGAGCCGGTGGTCCGCGGGCAGGGATTCATGCCAGGCGCCGATCTGGGCGGCATACGCGGGATCCTGCAGGTCCTCAAACAGGCCGCTGCCGAGAACGGAGCGGCGCAGCCCGTAATGGCGCACGAGCGCGGCGGCGACGTAGGGTTGCAGGCGGATCATGAGAAGTCCTCCTCGGGGTTCATGGCCAGGATGTCAGCGGCCGTCCAGACGCGGCCGTCCTGCGCGTACTGCATGGAGCGGGTTCCGGGCAGGTTGAGAAACGGGCATCCCTGGAGGGAGTTCTGGAAGGTCAGGCTCCTGTCTCCGGGAGCGATCCAGAGCAGCTTGCCGCGCTGGATCCAGGGGGCGAGATCGAAGTCCCACTCGTCCTCGAAATCGGGGGCTTCGGTCCAGCCTCCGTACGAGGCGCCGCCTTCGGCCCAGCGCTCGTTGGCGCCCCAGTCGTTGGGCCATTCGACGCCGTCGATTTCATCGGGCGCGAAGTAGGCGATGCAGTAGGCCTGGTGGCGGCCGCAGGCGAGCTGGCTCACGACCGCCTGCACCTGCGGGTGTTCAAGCAGGCGGGGGATGACGAACGGCGCGCCGGGGCCTGGCTTGGCGAGAAACGGGAAAGTCTCGACGGGCGGCTCGATGCGGACGGCGCCGGTGATGGCCTGGCAGGTGGGGATGCGTTCGCGGAGGGGACGCGCGGGCGCACGCAGGTTCCACCAAAGCCCGTCGAGGCCGTAGGGATCGAAGGTATGCTTCTGAACCCAGCCGGCGAAGGGGCACCGGGCGAACTCCAGCCGGGGCAGGCCATCCTCGTACTGGCGGCAGAGGGCGGCCAGCCGCGATCCGGCCTCTTCATCCTCCAGCGCCAGCGGCATGAGGCGGAAGGCCTCGTCGAGCAGGGCGCGGCGGCGTTCCGGGCGGAATGGCAGCGTCATGGCTCATCGCCCTCCTTTGATGCGGATGGTGCTCATCTGGCCGTTGGGGCCGATGGCCACCAGCGGCTCGCCGGGCTTGTAGCCCGTGATTTCGCCCTTCGAGTTCCTGACGGGGACCTCATGCTGGTGCTTGCCGATCACGCCGTCGTCGATCATCTTGTCGTGGTGTTTCGAGGGCAGATGATCGTATTTCCAGTCCATGTGGGCACCGTGCTGCGCCTGGAAGGGACCGTTTTTCAGTTCCTTGATAATCTGCTCGCGCACAGGGTTGAGCTTGGGCTGCCCGGTGGCCGGATCGATGAGGAGATTGCCCTTGTGGTCGACCTGGTAGCGAGGGATGGGCTTTCCGGTGACGGGATCGCGGATATCGAAAATATCGATGTCGCCGGCCAGCGGCTTGCCGGATTTTTTGTCGAAAATCGTGCCATCCCGGACTTCAATTTTTCCCTCCGCCTTCAATTTTGAAATCTGGATGGATTCTTCGATGTATTCCTTCTTCCGGCTGTTGTACAGCTTCTTCAGCTCTTCATACTGCGCGTCGCTCATGTTGCCTTTCGGCGGCAGCTCGGGCATATAGTGGCCGACCGTGCCCGGTTTTCCTTTCGCGCCGAGGAGCTGATCCATTTCCGTCAGAGTCTTGTTCTTGACGTAGGGGGGCTTGGGCAGGGCGGCGCCGGACTCGATGAGCGGGCGGGAGGCGGGGTTGGTCGGACGGAGGTCGAGAATCACTCCGTACTTGTCCGCAACCATCTTGGCATGCTTGACCGAATTGGCGGTGTAGCCGTTGGTCAACTGTTCGGCCGGAACGCCGGCGTCCAGGATCTGAATCGCCGTGCCGCTGCCGGCGCGGGCTTCGGCGCGCGACAGGCCGGTGGGCAGGGTTTGCGGGGGCTGTTTGACGCCTGCGGTCACGGCGGGTTTCTTCCCGGACAACGCCTCCTGAAGGGAAGAGGCCAGATCATTGAGGCCCTTCTTTGCGCTGGCGGCGGCGTCGAGCGCCTGCTGGGCGGCGGTGTTGCCCTTCTTGGCCGCGTTCTCGAGAAACTCGCCGGCAAGATCCCCGGCTGCCGCCCCGAGCTTGTGGGCGCCCTTGCTGATGAGGCCGCCCGCCAGCCCCATGACCTCTCCCATGGCCACGGCGCCGGCGGAGGAGATGAAGCCGCCGATGATGGAGTTGCCGCCGGCATCGACATAATCCTTCATGCTTTTGACGGCGTCGACCGGCGTGAGAACGATCTCGGAGAGACCGCCGGTGAGGGCCGCAGTGAGAGCGCGGCCGCCGAGGCCGAGCCAGGACGTGCTGCCGTCGCTTTTTTCGCCGAAGACGAATTCCGATGCTGTTGTCGTGAACGTTGTCCGGATAATGTCTCGGGTGATTTCGCCGGAGGTGGGCAGCATGTCCTCTGTGAGGATTTCGCCGAGTTTGGTTTTCTTGTAAATATTGAAAATCTTCTGGTATTTTTCCTTGTCCAGCGGTTTGCCGCGAATGATCTGGTCCTGCAGGTCGTGGATATGATCGAGGATGTTTCCGGGTTGGCCGGGCGGCTTGTAAAGATGCGATTCCGGCCCGTCGCCGAAGAGAATATTCTTCTCCATTTTGGAGAGGTTCTGGAAGATCTTCTCCTTCTCTTTCTGCTCGGCCACCCAGGCGTCCATCGCCTTTTCGAACGCCGTGTCGCGGTTTTCGAGCTTCTCCATCTGCTGCCGTCCCCACTGCTGGTGGTCGGCGATGATGTTGGACCAGCTCTGCTTCCAGGCGTCGAGGTTCGTGACGTCGACCATGCCGCCCGTGAGGATGTTGATGTACTGGCCCTGCTCGTTCCTGACCAGGACATGGCGCTTGCCATCGGGTGCGGCCCATTCGATTTCATCCGGGTACTGCGGCTCCTGGGGCGGAGGCGGCGGCACTGGGGGCGCAGGGGGAGCAACCACGGGGATCGCCGCGCCGGCGGCGGCGATGCCGCCCACGGTCGGAGCAGGCTTCTGAAGATGCGTGGCGACTTCGAGGTTGTGGCAGGAGACGTCGGGCTGGGGACGCCAATAGAAGGCGGGGCGCTCGGTGACCGGGGCGACTTCGTGCAGCACGGTCCAGCCGGCGGCGAAGGCGCCGACCGCTCCGGCGGCTATTTCCACGAGAGGCGCAGGCGAAGGCACAAGGGGCACGGCGCCGTCGGCCATGGCTGTGGCGCGGTTGCGGAAGTAGCTGCGGATGGCCGCGGCGGCAGCGGCGCGGCAGGCGCGGGAGGCCATGCCGGGCGCAAGCCCCATGATCATCAGCGACGAATACGCCACCACATAGCCGGCCATGGCGCCCCAGAAATTCCCGTCGCTCCAGTGGCCGGCTCCGTAGATATCCGGCAGGAAGAACTTCTGGATCAGGTCTCCCACGCCGTAGGAAATTCCGCACAGCATTCCAAGAAACGGGTTGTAGCCGGAAACCAGCGCGACGAAGGGATAGATCGCCTTGTCGGTGGCGATGTGGCCCAGAGGCGTGTATTTCAGGCCGCGGATCAGGACAAAAGCGAGGGTGAAGACGAGGACGACAGGATGGCGGCGCGTGAGCGACTCGATTTCCAGCAGCCATTCAAGTTTGCGGAGAAACGGGAAGACGCGCAGCGTGCCCTGCGCGAGACCGGTGAGGGGGAGGCTCACGCGGCGGCAGAAGTCGGTCAGCTCGCGCCAGAAGAGGATCCCGTTCAGGCGCCGCGCCATTTCGGCGCGCCAGGAAGCGAAGCGGATCAGCAGTTCTTTCACGATCACCTCCACCAGCGGGAGCGCCGCGCCATGGCGTCCAGGACTTCCCTGCGCCTGTCGACGTGGCATGAAGGACACCCCTGCTGGACGGCGCCCTTGCCCTGGATCAGCGGATCGACACGGGCGATCCAGCGGCGGGCGAATTCTTCGGGAGCAGCTCCTGCAGTTCTGACCCACTCCATGGGAAACAGGGTCAGATCGCCGGCGGCGATGCGCAGCCGGCCAAGGTCCGCCTCCAGACGCAGGGGCGGGGGCGTCATCGAGGCGTAGAGCGTGTTGAGAGCCTCGGCCGCCGCCTGGGCCTCGGCCGGGTTGCGCAGGCGCAGCAGCTCTTCCTGTTCAAACACCAGCACAGCGTCCGATCCTGACTGCCGCCAGGAAAAGACCTGCGTGCGGTTGCGGATTTTCTCGATCGCCGTGTCGAGAGACAGCGACAGGACGAGGCAGACAGACAGCAGCCCGGCAGTCCAGGGCCAGAGCCGGCGCGCGCGGCAGCGGCGGCAGAGGGCCAGCCGGCGGGCGTCGAGATCCGCCGCCGATTCCGCCGGCCGCATGACGCAGCCGGGGGTGCGGCAGTGGCCGTAGCCGGCCAGATGGCCGAGCTCGTGCGCGGCGAGGGCGGCCAGCCTGCGCCGCGTGGTTTCCGGATCTTCTGATTGCAGGCCCGCAAGGCTGATGAGGGCGGCGCGGGCGCGGCGGTTCGCGTAGCCGAAGACGGAGCGGCAACGGGCCGTGCGCAAGGGCTGCCGCGTGACAAAGATGACGGGCGGTCCGGGCTGAGGCGCGAGTGCGGCGAGCCAGGCATCGGCGGCAAGCTCGCCGGCGGCTGCGATGTCGCGCGTGTCCGTTGGTGTTTCCGGGAGCAGGCTGGGATCGATGTCCGGCTCGGCGATGAAATGGCAGGGGGACAGAGGAGGGGGCCCGGCCATGGGCTGGCCCGCTGCGAGAGGAACTCCGTCTGCCGGAGCCGCCTGTGCGCTCATCACGGTTCCTCACGAAGTCTTGATGGAGCGGATGGCGCGGTGCAGTCCGCCGAACTCGCCGAGCAGCGTCATGTAGCGGTTCGGAACGGGGGCGAGCATCACCGTGCCGTAGCCGCGGAAGACATTCACCAGCCCCTCGCCCGACATCATCGACCGGAAGAGGCCTTTGGTGGCCTTCTCGACGCGGAATTCCAGCGAGCCGGTGCGGGCCACGGCGAAGGAGCCGTCGACCGTGAGAGTCTGGCCGCGCAGGTCGATCCGCTGCAGCGGACCGGGCGCCCAGTAGAGGACTTTGCCTACGCCGGAAACCTGCGTCTGGAACATGCCCTCGCCGCCGAACAGGGACGTGAAGACGGGATTCGTATAGACGCCGAGCTGGACAGAAATATCGGATGCCAGATACGACCCTTTGTCGAGAATCCAGACGTCATTTCCCGTCAATTCGAGAATTTCCATTTCTCCGAAAGTGGGCTCGAGGTAAATCTCGCCCGTGCCGGAATACACGGGACGGATGATTTTCTCTTTGGTCAGCAGGGATTTCGCCATGCCGCCGAGCGAGGGGCCCTGCACCTGCATCTGGATGTCGCCGAGCCAGTAGTGCAGCATGCCGGCTTCGAGCGTTACCGAGGTTCCCTGGATGACGATCCGCGCGATGCGGTACATCTCGTACTCGAAGATCTCGAAGACCGTGCCGTTGGAGGCGGCGCGCAGTCCGGTGGGCGTCAGATGGCGGGCTGGCGCGCCGCCCGCCGCCGGAACGGGCGCCGCTTGCGGAGGAGGCGGGGCGGCATACACGCCGGGGGGAGGCGGCATGGGCGCGTAGCCCGGAGGCGGGGGCGGAGGCGGCGCCGCGGCTGGAGGCGGAGGGGCGG
>FWPV01013758.1_pt1 | contig 12072 bp, 14 predicted proteins | sample 2228371 | NCBI WGS metagenome assembly FWPV01 (sample SAMEA103939776, study PRJEB20133) | metagenome | reverse complement strand
CGCCCTCCGGGACGATGATCTTGATCGTGCTCACCCCGCTGGTCAGGTCGACCCGCAGGTCGCGCTGCAGCTCGCCGGAGAAATCGAGCGTGTACGCCCCGGCGCCGCTCTCGAAGGAGAGGTTCTCGGCGTTCGCGTTGGCCAGGTCGAGCAGCTTGACCTCGGATGCGCCGGTTTTGTAGCGCAGCCGGTCCATCTCAGCCAGGTTGGGCTGGCTGAAGCGGATTTCAGCCTGGCTGGCGCCGTCGTTGATCGCCAGGTTGACCAGCGCCAGGCCGCCCAGCTCGAGCGTACCCTTGTAGGCCCCGGCGTTGATCGTCAGGTCGATGGGGGTGGAGCCCAGGCTCAGCTCCCAGTCGTTGACGATCTCATCCGAGGGGAATTTGACGTCCTCGATCTTACCCTGCTCGATGCGCACCGCGTTCTGGTCGCGGATAATGGCGGGTTCCCAGTCCGGCACGTTGTAGCTGATCGTCCCCTGAACCAGACTGGTCGCGCCGGGGGTGATGTCCAACCGGCCGGCGCCCATTTCCAGGGTCAACCGGGTGAATTCGACGCCGGAAGGAACCGGCTCGTTGATTTCGAGCACCTCTAATTCACCGGTTTTCACGCTTGGCACGTTGATGTTGATCGAGCAAGCCAGGGCTGCCAGAGCCAGACTGGCGATCACAACATAGGGAAAAAAGGATTTGAACTTCATCGCGCTTCTCCTAATCAGGGATGGCAAACAGGCTGGAACACGTCCAGCCTGTTTAATTTTAATCCTGCTGAGGGGGCTCTTCCGGTTTCTCGGGCTGTTCTTCTCCGGCGGGCGGCTGAGGCGGCGCTGGCGCAGGCACCGGGGGACGGACAGCCGGGTAGCGCTCGGCGTAAGTCTGCGTTCCGAAGCGGCTCAGAATGACTCCCCCGAGACCCAGACTGGCGACCAGCGGGACCGCCAGCCAGCCGATGCAGGGCACGTAGCCGATCAGCCAGGCGGCGATTCCGAGCACCAGCGTACCCAGCCCGGCCGAAACCGCATCCGCCCAATCCGTCTTAAACAGGGCGGACATCCGCTCGCCGACCCAGTAGCCGACGGCCAGCCAGCCGAAGACCACCGCGGCCGCCAGGACGAAGAACGCCAGCAGGGTGACCGGGATCAGGATGATCGTGATCGAAAGGAGGACCAGGACGAGCGGCAGGACGATCAACGTGAGCAGACCGACGCCGATGCTTAACCAGGGTTGAACGGTCAGGCTCTCGGAGACCCGTTTGAGGGGTTTGGGAATCAGCAGGCCGAGAAGGAGAGCCAGTACGGCCGTGCCGAGGATCTGGAGCATCCGCGACAGGGCGCTGCCGAGCAGATCCCCCATGCTGGTCAGCAGACCGCGGCGGGGGATTTCCTGCGCGCCCTGATCCAGGTTGAAGAGCAGCGCGCGGGGGGTCATCCGGCGGACCTGACCGCCGATGGTTGCGAGCTGTTCGCCCTCGAGGTTGCCGCCCATCGCGTTGATATCTCCTGCCACGGTTGATCCGCTGCGCAGGGTGACATTCCCGCCGATGAAGGCGATGCTTCCGTTGACGCGGCCGGCGAAATCCAGGTTGCCGCCCATCAGCGAGATGTCTCCATTGACCACCGCGCCGGCCTCCACGATCCCGTTGCCCCCCAGAATGACCAGGTTGCCGTTGAGGGTCTGTCCTCCTTTGAGCACGTAATTGTCACCGAAGACGAGCTGATCGCCGGTGATGGTTTGTCCCTGCGGGGCGGGCAGGGCGTGGGCCGCGGCGGGGTTGGGCTGAGCCAGCGCCAAAACCAGCAGACAGGCCCCTATCAGGATAAGATTTGCAGTTTTAATTTTCATGGGTTACTCCTTGGTGGGTGATGCGCATGACAGCCAGTGCCCAGCTAAGCAGCAGGATGATGGTCCACCCGCTGAGAATGAATGCAGCGCTAATCCAATAAACAGGCGAGATTTCGCCCAGCCAGAATGAGACGATGTAGCGGAACTCCAGCAGGCGTCCCGGAGCCGTGCTGAAGAAGTGGATGCCCTGCGAGAGCACCTGCACCGGGGGGTGACTGCCGAAGAAGCGCAGGAGAAGGAGAATCGAAGCGGCCAGAATGGCGCTCAAGAGGACCAGCAGGAAAATGCGCACCTGCCGGTGCTGCCTCTTCCGCCGCCGCTCGGGTAGGCTGGCTTGAAAGCGGGCGGTGAAACCCTGCGGGGCGCGGACCGTCCCGGCGGTTTGAATCAACCGGCTCGAAGCCTGCCATGCGGCATATATGCGCTTGCACTCCTCGCAGGTTTGCAGGTGAGCGCGCAGCTGGCTGTCTTGCTCCGCGGTCAGGCCGGAGGGATCATGAAGCCAGAGGTCAATAAGCGGGTGATTCATTTTGAATCCTTTCTTCGAGGGAAGATTGCTCGGCCTGCCAGAGTTCGGCCATCCGCAGCCTGGCGCGGTACAGGCGGCTCTTGACCGCGCTGACAGAGATTTGCATCGCGCGGCTGATTTCCTCTTCCGAAAATTCATACCAGTAACGCAGGATCAACGCGGCGCGATCCTGAGGATTCATCCCATTCAACATCCGGCGGAGCATTTCCTGCTCCTGAGACTTGCTTACCGATCGTTCCGGATCAGGCGTGGTATCGGGCAAAACTTCCTCCATCCAATCATCAATTTCCAGGGTGGGCAGGCGGCGCTTGCGCTGCTGATCAATGCAGTAGTGCGCGGCGATCGAGAGCAGCCAGGTCGCGAACGGGCGTGAGCGGTCGTAGCGGCGGATGGCCTGGTACGCCCGCCAGAAGGTTTCTTGGGCGGCGTCCTCGGCCTCTTGGCTGTTGCCAAGCATGCGGTAGCACAGGTTGTACACCGGAGTTTGGTAGGTATTGACCAGCTCTGTGAAGGCTTCCTCGTCGCCGTTCTGGGCGCGGATCAGCCATTCCGTCTCGTTGGGGCTCACTGCGGCTCCTGATCCATCCTGATTTCTACACTAATATACGTGTGGAAGCCTTTCGGGTTGCATCAGGATGAGGTTCTCCGTACGATCAATGCAAAATCGGTTAAATTCTTATGTCAGAACAGGCTTGACCACAATTGGTCGAAATCAGTCTGTGGTATCAAAATAAATTTCGTCGAAGTCGCAGACCGGCCTGTATCCAATATCCTGGTAGATCTTATTCGAAGTCGGATTTGCCAGGTTGGTGAAGAGAGAGACGAATGAACAGCCCTGGTCTAGCAGCCGCTGGCTGAGAGCCGCGACCAGCGCGGAGGCATATCCGCGCCTGCGCAGCGCATGCGGGGTGTAGACCGAGCCGACCGAGATCCCATGACGGGTCGGTCGGGTCGAGGCCGCCATGGAGACCGGTTGACCGTCCTGCCAGAAATACAGCTCTTGCGCGCGTATCTTGAACTCGGCACTGCGGCGCGCCGCGGCCCGGTCGTCCTCACCCAGAGCTTCCATCGCGAATTCGCAGGTCCATCGCGCCGCGAGATCGAGATCGTCCGATGCCGCCAGGCGCAATTCCCCGCTGACTGGACGGGGAGGGATCACCTGGCGCAATTCATAGGCGCGCAGGGATTGGCCGGGCCTGGTCTTCGCAGCGCTTATTTCAGCCCAGCAGGCGGCAAATACTCCGGCCGCCGCAGCAGGCGCTCTCACCCCGGGGAGCGGCCAGCCGCCGCTGCGCAGCGCCTGGCTGAGCGCGGCGCATGCCTGAATGAGGTCCGGCTGGAATCCTGCCAGGGTCATGGGATGAGGAGGCGTCATCAAGGCGGCCAGGACTGGCGCCCCCTCCCGCTCCACGACGGCGAGGAACGGCGGCTGTGGGTAAAGGTCCGGCTGGTTGATCAGGCGGAAAGCCAGGCCGATGATCAGATTGTTGGCGATCTCCTCTTTTTCAAGGTCAACCAGGACCCGGTCCAGAAAACCGTCGGCTTTCGAGAACTCGAGCACGTTCATGATTCCAATTCCATTGGTTTCCCGCTTTCCACCGATTTCGCCGTCAGCCTGCCGGGACGAAGCTGAGCCATGACGATCGCCAGAAGGATCGCAGCGCAGCCGGCGATCTGCGCCGGCAGCAGAGACTCCGCCAGCAGCCAGTAACCGAACAACGCCGCGAAGACCGCCTCCATGCTGAAAATGATGGCTGCGTCGGCAGGCGGAGCGTGGCGCTGGGCGACCACCTGGAGGGTGAAACCCAGCCCGATCGGCAGCGCGGCAGAGTAGACCACCGCCGTCCAGCCGACCGGATCATTGGGAAAGGGGGGATATTCGAGCAGCAGACCGAAAACCGCGTTCAACAGCCCGCAGACGGCGAACTGGCCGACGGAGAACTGGAGCGAATCCATCTGGCGGGCCATCCTGCCGACGACGATCACGTGGACAGCCCAGAGGAAGGCCCCGGCCAGCTCGATCCAATCGCCGGTTGCGGGTTTAAACTGACCGGCGGTGCTGAGCAGCATCGTCCCGCCCGCGGCCAGCACAGCGGCGATCCAGGTGGCAGCGCTCACCCGCCTGCGGCCGAAGATTGCCAGCAGAATCGGAATGATGATCACGTACAGGCCGGTGATAAAGCCTGCGTTTCCGGCAGTGGTGGTTTTGATCCCGACCTGCTGGAGGGTGCTGGCGGCGAAGAGGATTGCGCCAGCCAGAGCTGTCCAGGCGAGGTCGGCGCGGCTAATGCGCAGCTTGAAGCGCATCAGCAGAAGCAGTAAAAGTGCTGCCAGGAGGAAACGTGCGCCGTTAAAGGTGAAATTGCCCATTCGGGCCGCTGCGATCCGCTGGGCGGCGAAGCCGCTGCCCCAGACCGCCGAAACGAATAACAGCAGCGCGTCTGAACGGATTCGGCGCCATACAGCCGGCCCCGAGGCAGGACGAGAGATTTCCATGGCTCCTATTTGATTTTCAAACTGAGGGTCAGCCCATCGCCGATTGGCAGAATCGTGCTCGCAAGCCGCGGGTGGTTGAAAACCCGCCGGTTGTATTCATCAATGACCGGCTTGTACCGCTCAGGGATTGGCATGGCCGGGAAGAGGGCGTCGTCCGCGGCGAGCATCCCGCCCACCCGCAGCAGTTCAACGCAGCGGTCCAGCATTTGCGGATAAAGCGGCTTGAACGCGTCCTGCAGAATGAAGTCGAACGGCCCGTCGATCGTTTGGATGATCCGGGAGGCATCGGCTTCGATCAGGCTGACCACCTCGCTCAGGCCGGCTCTTTCCAGGTTGCGGCGCGTTTCGGCGGCCATGCGCGGATCGGCTTCCACAGCGGTTAAATGCCCTCCATTTTGTTGGAGGGCGTTGGCCAGGGCGACGGTGGAAAACCCCAGGCAGGTGCCGAATTCGAGGGCGCTTTTTGCCTTCAAGGCGCGCAGGAGCAGGTCGAGCAGGCTGGCGATCTGGAGACCGATGTTCGGTTCGATGTCGTTGCGGCCGGCGCTCTCGCGCTCGATCACCTCGAGTTGAGGGTGAGGATAACGGATAAGCTGCTGGATATATTCCTGAATGTCGTTTGTCATGGGGGTCGTTAACCTGTCCGCCGGCCGATGCGCCGAAGGGATTTCATCGGGATTTACAGTTTGCAGAGCGGACGCTGGGGCTTATTCTTCGAGGGTAAAGCCGATTTTCAGGGTTACCTGCCACTGGGCAACTTTGTCTTCGTCAATCCGCCCGCGGATCTCAACGACCTCGAACCATTGCAGGTTGCGCACCGTGGCGGCGGCGCGGCTTACCGCGGTTTGAATTGCGTCTTCGATGCTCTCGGTTGATGTGCCGGTGATTTCGATCATTTTATAGACGTGATTCGCCATGGGTTGTCCTTTCTAATAGCAATATGATTCATCTGGATTATACATGGAGTCAAGCCGCACCAATTCAAGGCGGTAGGATTTCGTCAATTAAGGGGGTCGAACCGTCCGGCGGCTTTCAGCACCCGCAAGGCATCGAGGGTTACCCAGGGATTCATCCTCGCCGTGCTGATTCCGCCCCAATCCACCAGCGACCGGCCGGTTCTGGCTGAGGGCGCCGTCGTGTAGTATTTGGCTTCGGCTGGAAACCCGCCGTCGGGCAGGCGTTTCGATTCGAGCAGATCGAGCGCCTCGGCGCAGCGCGGGTCGTCCAGGCGGTTGATCTCGGTCATCACCTTCAGCCCGCCGAGGATGTCGTAATGCCAGTAGAGGGGGTAGTGCAGGCTGACGAAGTGTGCGTCCATCACCTGCCCGTCTGAAATGCGGCGGAACATCCGCCGTTTCAGGAAGACCTCGGAGGCCTGCTCGACCACCCGACCGGCGCGCGGATCGCCGCTTTGCCGGTAGTACAGGTTGACCGCGCGCAGCGGGATCAATGTTTCCATAAACGAAGAGCGCCCTGCGGCGGGCCTTTTATCGCAGTTCCAGCCGCCGTCAGGCCACTGCCAGTCGAGGAGCAGGTCGAAGAGGGCCTGAGCGCGCGCGTCGGCGATGCCCAGCTTGAGCGGCGCGTACAGCCCGTTGCCCTCGATCGAGGCGCACATGCGCGGCTGCCCCCTGATAACCACCCTGCGGCGGGCGGGAACCGGCTGAGTCAGACTGCCGGTGAAGAAGAAGCTGTACTGCTGATCGCGGAGCGGGATCAGGCTCGAGTCTCCGGCAGGGTATTCCAGATCGGCCAGAATGGCCAGCACCCAGTGGGCGCCGACCCATTTTTTGTACGGAGGATGGGGAAGCCGGCCGTGCTCGTCCCGCTCGGAGAGGAGCTTCATCACCCGCGGGCTGGTGCGGATTTCCTCCTGCAGGGCGCGCATGGAATCCGAGATTGGATCCTCATCCAGAAGGTGGCGCCGGGCCCCGTAACGAATGGACGGTTCGCCGCTTTCGAGCAGTTTATGGATCAGTGGGTTCATCCTCCCTCCTCTGTTGGTCTCTCAACCAGGAGCATGTCGACTGGCAGGCCCCAAATGGTATCGCGCACACTTCGGCGGGTGTGAAACCCCGCCTGCTGGGTGAACTGATGGGTGTAAATTGGGCGACAATCGGCGAAACGCTCCAGGTGGACATGCAATCCCTCATATATGCGCTCGACCAGGCCCGGGTGTTCGGTTTTCGCCAGGGAGATCAACAGTAGCCGTCCACCCGGCTTGAGAATCCGGCGGCATTCGCCCAACACGAGGGGAATTTCCGGGGTATCGAAAAGCTCCAGGGTAAAGCTGAGCAGGAGGGCGTCGAAAGTGCTTTCTGGCAGCGGTAGCTGGGCGGCATCGGCGCGGAGCAAGCCGGCTCGGGCACCAGCGCGGCTCAGAGTGCTCTTTGCCCGGGCGAGCATGCCGGCAGATAGATCGCAGCCAAGCAGTCTTACCTTGCCGCCAGTTCCCCTGGCCAGGTCGCGCAGGGCGCTGCCGGTACCGCAACCGAGATCCAGGACCAACTCACCCGGCTGGAGCGCAAACCAGCTCAGCCCCTGGCGCGTGACGCTCTGATCCGCCCCGGTAATCAGGTCATACCAACGGCTGAGGAGATCGTAAGAGCGGCTTGCATCTCGCCGGGGACGCCGCACTCGGCTGATCTGCCCATGACTGTACCGGTTTTTCGCGCGATCGCCCATTCCAAATCTCTATACCTCTACCTGTACTTAAGAATCGACCACTGTACGGCAGTTCGATCGAATTCAGTCCAATTCATTATACATTCCGCAATCAGGATACTTTGCTTGAAGGCATACTACAATATCTTATAGATTGACCACGCAAACATCGGTAGTCGAACAAAGGTGGTCTATGTCCCCCACAATAGGCTCAATTTCGTCGTCAGCCAAGCTGAAGCGGTTCCTCTACCGCCTTATGCGTTACCCGCCGCAGGCGGCCTACGCGCTCGGGCTGGGGCCGGTTCTCGGACGGCTGCTGCTGTTGCTGACTACCACCGGGCGGAAAAGCGGCAGGCGGCGGGTGACGCCGTTGCAATATGAAGAGCTGGACGGGAAGATTTACGTCACCGCCGCCTGGGGGCTGCAAGCGGATTGGGTGCGCAATATCCGTGCAAATCCGTGCGTGGAGGTGCGCGTCGGTGGCAGGCGGTTTCAAGGCTGCGCGAGCGTGATCACCGACCCTGAGCGGATCGCGGACATGCTCGAGCTGCGCCTGAAACGGCATCCGCGGATGATCGCGGCGATATTGCGGTCGGAGGGGCTTCCGGCTAAACCAGGAAGGGCGGATCTGACCGCCTACGCGGCGAAACTGGCAATGGTGGAAATCACGCCGGAAACGGCGCTCAACGGTCGGGATTACTCCCACTCCTCGGGGTTGTAGCGCCGCAAACGCTTAGTCTCCGCGCGGCGGGCTTTGGCCGCCCGCCGGGCAGCTCGCGAGGTGACCGGGAGGCGGGTAGGCTTGCGCGGTCTGGGCGGCTGGGTAGCCTTCTCGACCAGCGCCCTCAGCCGGTTGAGCGCGTCCAGGCGGTTTTGCTCCTGGCTGCGGTAGCGTTTGGCCTCGATGACCAGCACGCCGTCCTCTGTGACCCGCGACCCGGCCAGCTTGATCAGCCGGGCTTTGACCTCCTCGGGCAGCGAGGGAGAGTTGCGCACGTCGAAGCGCAGCTGCGCCGCCGTGGCGACCTTGTTGACGTTCTGTCCGCCGGGCCCGGAGGCCCGGATAAACTCGTATTGGATCTCTTCTTCATCAACGGTCAAGCCGGCGGCCAATTCGATTCTGGTCATGCTGACGGCAAGTCCTCTAGTTCAATTCCGCGTAGGTCTTCTCCGCCCAGTTGCGGATCGCCTCCCAGTCGCGGAAATCGCCTTCGGGGGCGTTCAGGGTCTTTAACATCAGCCGCGCCAGCCATTCCAGTTTGGAGTATTCAAGCTTGCCGGCGAAGAAGCCGGTGCTGATCGGCTTGATCTTGGGGGTGCGGTTGAGTGTCTCGGCCAGATAGCCTTCGACCTTGAGGCGGGCGTCCTCGTCCTTCTCGCGCGCAGTCATGCAGCAGACGAAATAGGCGACCGGCAGCTTTGACAGGGCCTCTTCGTTGCGTTCGAGGAACCTCGCCGCCGCCGGGTGAATCTTGCCGCCCCGGATGGCGCTGCCGACCACCACTGCCTGGTAAGGCGACAGATCGCGCACTTCTTTGACCGGAATCACATCAACCTCGGCCCCCAGGTTGCGGATTCGCTCGGCGACAGCCTGGGCCACCTCGCTGGTCGATCCGTAATAGGTTGCGTATGCGATAAGCACTTTTTTCTGCATTCCGGCCTCCTTAAAGGGTGTCATTTTACCGCTGCCCGAAATCGGACCGCTAAAAAACGATCTCCTCCTTACCGGCCAGTTTTTCCTCGATGCGCTGAACAATGGTGTTAAGGTGGCGCGGATGGTGGACAAAATCCAGGTCGTCGGTGCGGATCGTCAGCACCGGGCAAAGATCGAACGTTGCCAGCCAGTCGTCGTAGAAGGATTCCAGCAGCTGGAGATAATCCGCCGAGATACCCGCCTCGATCTCCCGCCCGCGCTGGCGGATGCGCTCGAGCAGCAGGGAGACGGGGGTTTTCAGGTAGATCAGCAGCGAGGGGGGCGGCAGGTTCTTCGTGACGAGGTCAAAAACCTTGCGGTAAGTCTGATAATCGCGCTCGTTCAGATTTCCCATATGGTTGAGCGCCCGGGCAAAGATCGCAGCGTCTTCGTAGATGCTCCGGTCGATGATTGCCGAGCGCGGATCACGCCACATTTCCAGATGCTGCTCGGCCCGGTGGCCAAGAAAGTAAATCTGCAGATGGAAGGACCAAGCGCGCATGTCGGCATAAAAATCAGGCAGGTACGGATTGTCTGCGACCGATTCAAACGCAGTGCGGTAACCAAGCCGTGAGCCGATCCGCTCCGTAAGGGAGGTTTTACCGGAGCCGATATTTCCGGCGACGAGGATCAATCGTTTGGGCATAAGCAGCCTCTCCTGGCGTCGTCACAAGGGATTGGCAGAAACAATAATAGTGTACACCAATTTTTCCGGATGGCAGCTCTGCGGCGGGAAAAATTCAGGAAACGGCTGCAGATTTACCCGTTGGAGCCGCAGGATTGTTCATTCCTCTTGCCTGTGAAGTGATGGCGGGTTTTAATCCATCCTGATTTCGCCCCGAAACCAGAACCGGCTTGAGGGGTTTACCTGGATGCGGATGGCGGACTGCAATCGGGCATCCTGTCTTTTCAACACAGGGATGCATCCTGTGATAAACTTAGCCCGAATTTACCCCTGACGCAGATCGCCATTAAATTCCAAAGAAGATCAAGTTGCTGTTTCTATCCAAATTTTCGAGGTGATGAATGGAGCTGACACTCGAGAGGGCTAAAGCGCGGGTGAAGCGCCTGCGGGCGCCGGCGACCCGCCGCGAACGCTGGGCCTGGTATTTGTACGATTTCGGCAATTCCGCTTATGCGGCGGTTGTCCTGCTGGCGGTTTATTCAGCTTATTTCAAGGGGCAGGTGGTTGGCGGCTCCGAGGGTACCCGGCTTTGGGGGATTTCGGTCGGCATTGCCATGCTGGTGGTCGCGGTGCTCTCGCCGGTCTTGGGCGCCGTTGCGGATTTTTCCGGGTCGAAGAAGAAATTTCTGCTCTTCTTCACCGCGCTCTCGATCGTTTTCACCGCTGCTCTGTTCTTTGTGATGCCTGGCGACATTTTTATTGGAATGACCTTCTTCATTCTGGCGGAAATCGGCTACCGGGCGGCGCAGGTCTTCTACAATGCGCTCCTGCCCGAGATCGCCAGCCCGGAGGAGATGGGTAAGATCTCCGGAAACGGATGGGCGATCGGCTCGTTCGGCGGTATCGTCTGTCTGGTCATCGTGCTGGCGATGATCATGCTGATCGGCGGGGATTTTGTCGTCCGTCTGTCGTTCCTGATCACCGCCGCCTTTTATTTTATCTCGACGCTGCCGACCATCCTCTGGCTGCGAGAGCGGGCCGAGCCGCAGAAACGCGAGCGCGGCGAGTCCTACGTGCAGGTCGCGTTCAAGCGTCTGGGCAACACTTTTCGGGCGGTTAAAAGCTACAAGGAATTCATCAAATTCATCGCGGCTTTTCTGATCTACAACGACGGGATCATGATGACCATGGATTTCGCCGCGATCATCGGCGCGGTCCTGTTCGGCATGGATCAGCAGCAGTTGATCATTTTTATGATCATCGTCCAGGTGACCAGCGTCGCGGGAGCGTACCTGTTCGGAATCCTCTCGGTGCGCTGGAACAGTAAAAAGTCGCTGATCGCCTCTCTGGTGTTGATGATTGCGGTGGTGCTGGCTTTGCTATTTGTGGACAGCGTTCAGATCTTTTACCTGATCGGCGCGCTGGCCGGCTTTGCCCTCACCGGCGTGCAGTCCGTCAGCCGGACGATGACCGGTCAGTTCGCGCCCGAGGGCAAGAGCGCCGAATTCTTCGGGTTCTTCGAGGTTGGCGGACGGACGTCTTCCTTCATCGGTCCTGCGGTGTACGGATTTCTGGCCGCCGAGGCGGCTCTGTTCTTCGGCGGGCGTGGTTACGATGCGCTGACCGCCGAGCAGCTGGGCCTGCGTCTGGCTGTCATCTCCATCGCGGTCTTCCTCGGGGCGGGGCTTCTGGTGCTGCTCAGCGTGCGCCAGCCGCAAGTCCAGGCTGCAGCTGAGGACGGCGGCGCAGGTTAAGCAGCCAGATATTTTCGCCATGAAGATCCGTCCAGAAACGATTACCTACCCCCGCCGGCAGGCGATCCGCCGGACGCTGCAGGCGTTGATCCGCGCAGCTTTTACCGTGCTGTCCGATTTCCATGTTAGCGGGCGGGACAATCTGCCGGATGAAGGACCGCTGCTGGTCATCGGCAATCATTTCAGCTTCCTCGACCCGGTGGCGCTGATCGGGGCGATGCCCTATCCGATGGAATTTGTCGGCGGGACGATGATGCCCAACGCGCCCGGGGCGGTTTCCTGGTTGGCGCGGGTCTACGGGGTGCTGCCGGTCAACCGCGGCTCGGTTTCTCGAGACACGCTCCACGCTTCTCGCCGTGTTTTGGAGCAGAAAGGCGTGCTGGGTATCTTTCCTGAAGCGGGAAGCTGGGCGCGCGTGCTCCGCCCCGCCCGACGCGCGTCCCTCCACGGCCCTCCGGGACGACGCCGTC
>FWPV01013757.1_pt1 | contig 12072 bp, 13 predicted proteins | sample 2228371 | NCBI WGS metagenome assembly FWPV01 (sample SAMEA103939776, study PRJEB20133) | metagenome | reverse complement strand
GCGAGAGCAAGTAAGCTCAGACACGCCACACGAAACGATGGGACCCCCGCCCTTGTGGTCGGGGGTCCGTTGCTGTCGAACCTCAGGTTCGGCTCAGGGGTAAGGTCGCCGGCCCTCCCGAGGCCGACCGCCCTCTAGGGCCTCGAGCGCCCGGGCGACCCTATCCCTCGCCTCGTTCAGAGCGGGCTCCGCGTCCTTCCCCAAGCCGGACAGGCCTTCTCGGGCCTTCCTCAGCGCCTCGGCCGAGCGGAGGCTCTCGAGCAGCTCGCTCAGCTGGCGCTCGCGCCGCCGACGCTCCTCCTCGGGGATCTTCCACCCGTCCAGCGACCGCTTCAGCTGCGCCGCCTTGCGCTCGACCTCCTCGGCCCAAGCGGGGTTCCACCGGTCGCGCAGCCGCTCGGCCTCGCGGGAGAGCGCGCTCCACCGCTCCTCGAAGCCTCCCCCAGAGGTGGGAGCGTCCGTCCCGGCGGGACCGGCCGGAGAGCAGCCCGCCGCCGCGACCAGGACGCCCAGCAGAACGCTAGCCTTCGTACAGGATCGCATCCTTGAGGGGGTCCTCGCTGAACACGGTGCCCCCGAGGAGGCAGTGCTGGATCTCCCCCTCGATCTTGATCCGGGCTCCCGGGAGGATCACGCTGTCCTCGATGAACGTGCACTCGACCGTGGCTCCCGCGCCGATCACCACGGCGTCGCCGACCTCCGCCTTCACCCGGGCGGTCGGGTCGATGATGCGGCCGTTGTTGATCAGGAATCGGCTCACCTCGAGGAACGAGTCCAGCGTGCCGCTGTCGTACCAGACGCCGTCGTAGATCCCGGCCAGTACCGTGTGCCCGCGGTCGATCAGCAGCTGGATCGTGTCGGTGATCTCGTACTCGCCGCGCGCGCTGGGCTGGAGGTCCGGCAGAACGTCCCAGATCTGTGGGCCGAAGAAGTAGAGGCCCGCCATCGCCCAGTTCGACTCCGGGTGCTTGGGTTTCTCGACCAGCTTCACGATCCGCTCGCCGTCGAGGTTGGCCACGCCGTAGCGCCTCGGATCCTCCACCCACTGGACCAGGTTCAGGTTGGCGCAGCCCGACTCGAGGAACCGGCGGGCGTGGTCCTGGAAGCCCTTGGAGTAGATGGCGTCGCCCAGGTACAGCACGAACGGCTCGTCGCCGACGAACTCCTTGGCGAAGCCGACGGCGTGCGCCAGGCCCTGCGGGTGCGTCTGCCGCACGTAGCTCAGGCGCAGGCCGAACCGGGCTCCGTCGCCGAGGGCCGACTTCAGCTGGGGCTCGTTCTCGCCTACCACGATGCAGATGTCCCGCACGTCGATCTCGCGCAGGCGGTCGAACGCGTACTCGAGCGTCAGGCGGTTGGCGAGCGGCAACAGCGGCTTGGGAATGTGGTAGGTGACCGGAAACAGCCGCGTGCCCTTGCCGGCGGCCAAGATGACTCCCTTCATCGGCGTGGTTCTCCCTCCCCTTGGGTTATTGGTTCGCCCCCAGCTTAGCATCAGGAGGCGGGTAGCATGAACCCATGGTCCGTGCCACGGATGGCCGGATGGGGATCGTTTCGGCTCTGTTGGCCCTGCTGGCCTTGGCGGCGTGCGGCCGCAGGGAGCCTCCGCCCTATGAGGCGTGGTTCGTTCCGGAACAGCCGCCCGCGCCGTCGGCGCCCTCGTCCAACGCGTTCGACGCCTACGCCAAGGCCGCGCTGGACGTCGAGGCCCAAGCCGGCGACCTGCTGCGGCTCTCCTCGTTTCCCACCAAGGACCGCCGGAGGGCCCTCGAGGTCTGTTCCGGACCGCTGGCGCGCCTGGCCGCCGCCACCCGCCTGCCCTGCGAGTTCCGCTTCACCCCGGTCGAGCCGCCGAACGTGCCCCACTACCACCGTGGCTGGACCCTGCTGGGAAAGGCGCTGGTGTGGCGCATCCAGGATGCCGCGGGGGCCGGCGACACGGCCAAGGCCGCCGAATGGACCGTCGTGGCCACCCGCTTCGGCTTCGATCTGTGCGGGGGCGGTGCGATGGACGCGACCCTGGGCCTGACCATCGTGGACGAGGCGCGCCGGGCGATGCTCCCGTTCGTGCCACGCATGCAGGCGTCGGAGATGGAGACCCTCGCCCAGGGTTTGCGGGAGGCCCTGGCCAGGATGCCCGCGCCGCAGAGGCTCGCCGCCAACGAGCAGAAGGCGATGTTCGCGTGCAGGCGGTGCAGAACGCCTTCCGCGACGACCGGCTCGATCGGCTGGAGGAGTGGATGGGCAGCCCGGTCAGGCCGGCGATCCAGCACCTGAAGGAGCTCCGATCGAAGGACCCCGAGCTGCGCGTCCGGTATTTCCGGGGGTTCGCCCGGGAGGCCGTGGAGGAGGCCCGGTGGATCGAGAGGGTGGCGTCGGTGCCCGGCCGCGAGAGGAGGGACGTTCCCCCGCCCGCCTTTGAGAGGGAGCGGCCTTGGCGGCGGTTCGCCTCCGCGCTGTTCACGACCCTCCGCCCCCTGTACGGCGTGCACGGAGGGCTGCTGTCCGCGGAAGGGGGATTCCTGGAGGACGGCCGTCTGCGGCTGGGCCTGATGGATGCGACCGTCGCGCGCACCCGGCTGTTCGCTCTGCACCTGCTGTTCACCGCCAAGGTCCGGCGCACGGGGGCGGCGCCGCGGGACCTGCGCGAGGCTCCCGCCGACCTGGTCACGGACCCGTTCACCGGCGAGCGGTTCGTCTACCGGGCGGACGGACCCGATTTCGTCGTGTACAGCGTCGGTGCCGACCTTCGCGACGACGGAGGCCAGACCGACGAGACGGCCCGCGAGCCCGACCTCCGTCTCGAGCTGTGACTCAGCGCACGAACTCCGCCAGCAGGCGGATGTAGTTCGCCTGATAGCCAGTCGAGTTCTCCGTGATCTCCCAGCTGTTCATGGGCCACGGCTCGTTGAAGTCCGCGTAGCACTTGGCCGGCGGCTGCTTGGAGATCCAGGAGACGTCCCCCTTGCGGTCGCCGTTGGTTCCGCCGTAGCTCTTGTTCGGTCCGCCGACGAGGTAACCGGGAGGCGGGTTGTCGGCGAACGGCGTGCCGAAGCCCCAGCGGGCGTGCCAGATGCGCATGACCGAGAGCTCCGCTCCGTGCCGGCCCATGTTCGTGAGCATGCAAGCCGACAGCGGGTTCACCCCGTGGAACCAGTGCAGCAGGCCGGCGGCCCTCTCGCGCAGCCGATCCCGCTCGGCCCGGTCCTGCACAACCCGCGCGGCGCACAGCGCCCCGTAGACGAAGCTGGCGCGCGGCACGACGCTGCCAAAGTGGAACGAGACGGAGATCACCCAGGCGCGGTACAGGTCCTCCGTGATCGGCGGGGCCCACTGCGGCGACTGGGCCGAAGCGGCCAGCTGCCGCCGGATGCGCTCCTTCAGCCCGGGGTCCGCCTGGGGCAGCTCGAGGTAGTCGAGCAGCGCCTCTCCCATGCCGAACTCGTACGGGCTCCAGATCCCCTCCGACAGCTGCCGGGTGGTGGGAGCCAGCTTCTTCGCCGCCTCGGCGTACTCGGCCTTGCCCGTCAGGGCCAGCAGATGGATGGCGGCCACGGCCTCGATCCTCTGCTGATCCTCGACCGAGCGGCTGGCGTTGCCGCTCTTGATCGTTCCGTCGTCGCTGTTCGGCGTCTTGGGGTGCGTCTGATAATAGCGCCAGGCCCTCTCGGCTCGCTCCCTCAGCGTCCTCGCGAACTCCCTCCAAGGCTCGAACTGGCCGTAGACCCGGGCGGCGTGCGCAAACTGCCCCGCTGCGGAGATGGTCGCTCCCGTGCACTTGGGCCCGTAGTACCGCGGCCGGTCGTCCTGCTCCAGCGGGTACTTGCCGTTGTAGTCGATCTCGCCCATCTTCACCCACACGCCGCCGTCCGGCTCCTGCATCTTGAGCAGCCAATCGAGCTGGAACTTCAGCTCGTCGAGCAGGTCCGGAAGGCCGTTGCCCGACTCCGGGATGCCGAAGTCGTCGGTGAAGGCCTTCGGGTTGCGGCGGTAGGCGAACAGCAGCGGGTGCACGACGTCGTTGTTGAACGGCGGGTACTTGTTGGTGTCGCCGGCGTCCATCCAGCCACCCGACAGGTCCCGCTCCGTCCTCGGGTTGTCGCGGTCCAACACCGACCGGGCCTTTCCGTCCTGCAGGAGGATCGGGCCGCCGACCCAGGGCCTCTCGGCGTGCGGTGGCTGCAGGGGCGTCGCCTCGCGCTGGTAGAAGTAGGTTCGGACGGCGGCCCGAAGCACCGAGCGGTACACGTCGTCGCCGACTCGGAACACGGGGGACCGCACGCCGTTCGCGGGGTCGAACACGTAGTACTCGCCCGGCTCGCGGACCGAGGAGAAGTCGAACCACCATCCCCGGTCGCCTGACATCGGGTCGGTCGCCCCAGCCTTCCAGGGCGCCGGAGAGCCGCTGAACACCGCCCTGCCGTCCGACCGGCGCCGCACCTCCAGCCTGGGGCCGGGCACGTAGTCGTCCGAGGCGTTGTAGCCCTGCACGGGGTCGGAGAGCACCGCGACCTTGGCGGCGTCGGGAAGGTAACCGAACTGATCCACCTGGATGCGGCCCGTCACCGGGGGCAGCCCGGGAACCGTCTGCCCGGCGAGCCTAGGGACGGCGAAGGGCGGATAGGCGCCGCCCGCGCGGTGCAACGGACCCTGGGCGGAGCAGGACGACAGGCCGAGCACCGCCGCACCCAGCAGGACGAGAGGTTCACGCATGAACCCATTCTACATGCCCAAACGCGGACCGGGTTCGCCGAAAACCGCGCTCGCAGAGGGTATCACCCCCTCGGGGTGCGGTCTTGGCGCGTTGCTGGATTCTGGTCGGCATGATGGGTTCGGGCAAGACGTCGGTGGGGCGTGAGCTGGCGCACCGGTCCGGCCGTCGGTTCGTCGACACCGACCATCTGGTCCAGCAACAGACGGGCATGACGATCCCGGAGATCTTCGACACCCTCGGCGAGGAGGAGTTCCGGCTTCGCGAGACGGAGGCCCTGCGGAGCCTGCAGCCCTCGGACACGGTGGTGGCCACCGGCGGCGGCATCGTCGCTCGGGAGGAGAACTGGGCGGAGATGCGCCGCGCCGGGACGGTCGTGTTCCTCGATGTGCCGTGGGAGCGTCTGGCGATCCGGCTGCGACGCTCGCGGTTCCGCCGGCCGCTTCTGGCCTCGGACGACTGGCGCGAGAAGCTGAGGGCTCTCTGGGAGGCTCGGCGGCCGCTCTACCTGCGCGCCGACGTGCGGATCGAGATCGACCGCCAGAGCGTGGCGGAGGTTGCCCGCATGGCTCACCGCGCTTTGGAGGAGTTCGAGGCGGGCCAAGTATCCTAAGGGCCGGATGGAGATTCGCACCCGGAACGGATCCTACGAGGTCCGCCTCGCCGACTTCGAGCGCGCCATGGCCGCCCTGCCGGGCGGATGCTTCGTGGTGACGGACGAGAACGTCGCCGCGCTCCACGGGCATCGGTTGCCGGCCTCCTGCCAGACGGTCGTCGTGCCGGCCGGCGAGGGCTCGAAGAGCCTCGGGACGTACCAGGGGGTGGTCGAGCGCCTGCTCGATCTGGGGGCGGACCGGGGGTCGACGGTGGTCGCCCTGGGCGGAGGCGTGGTTGGAGACCTGGCCGGGTTCGTGGCGGCCACCTTCATGCGCGGCGTGCGCCTGATCCAGGTGCCGACGAGCCTCGTGGCGATGGTCGACTCCTCCGTCGGAGGCAAGGTCGGGCTGGATCTGCCGACCGGCAAGAACCTGATCGGGGCGTTCTATCCGCCGTCCATGGTGCTGGTTCCCGTGGACGCTCTGGAGACGCTGCCCCGCAGGCACCTCGCCAACGGCATGGCCGAGGTGTGGAAGTACGCCTACATCCTGGACCGCGAGCTCGGGGAGCGGCTGGAGTCGTTCGAGGCGGTCCCGGCCGGCGAGGAGATGGCCGAGGTGGTATCCCGCTGCATCTGCCTCAAGGCCGAGGTCGTGGAGCAGGACGAACTCGACCGGCACGGCCGAAGGGCCGTTCTGAACTTCGGCCACACCGTCGGGCACGCCCTGGAGGTGCTCACCGGCTACGAGTCGCTGCTGCACGGCGAGGCCGTGGCGATCGGCATGGTGGCCGAGGCCAAGCTGGGCGAGCGGCTCGGCCTGACGCCGGCGGGCCTCTCCGAGCGGCTCCGCGCGGACCTGGAGCGTTCGGGTCTGCCCACCCGGCACGAGCTGCTCGGCCGGACGGAGGACGTGCTGCGGGCCATGCGTCGGGACAAGAAGGCCGAGGCCGGCGTGCTCGCGTTCAGCCTTCTCACCGACTACGGCTCGTGCCGGCTGGTCGCCGGAGTTTCGGAATCCGACGTCGAATGTGCCTTAATGGAGGCATGCGGGGCATGAAGGAGTCTTTCGCGGCCAGCGTCGTCGCGTTGCTGGCGCTGGGCTACGCCGCCAGCCAGCGCGCCTATCTGGCTGGGTCGCCGGAGGAGTGGGCGGCCAAGGTCGACGTCCCGCAGGTGAAGTTCCTGGCCTTGGCGGTGGTGCTCGCCCTCGTGGCGCTCGGCATGGTTCCGGATCGGGAGGACCGGCCGTGATCGGGCAGGTGCTCGCGGGCCGCTACGAGGTGGTCGAGAAGGGGCCGGAGTACCCCCTGTTCGCCATGTTCTTCGGTCGGGATCGGCTGAGGGGCGCCGACGTGGCGCTGAAGGTGTTCCGCGAGCCGTTCTGCCACGAGCCGGAGTTCGTCCAGGCGGCGTTCGAGGCGTCGCGCGTGTCGGTGGCCGTGGTCCATCCCGGCCTCGAGAGGGTGCTGGCGCTGGAGACCGATCCGGACGGGCGCGAGGCTCCGTTCCTGGTGGCGGAGAGGCCGAGGGGCCAACCGCTGCGGGAGCGCATCCGCAGGATGATCCAGCTGTCGCCGCAGCTCGCTTTGGCCACCGCGGTGTCGGCGTGCGAGGGGTTGTCGGCGCTGCACGAAGCGGGGTTCGTCCACGGGGACGTCAGCGCGGAGAACGTGTTCGTCACGCCCGAGGGGCAGGCCACGCTGCTGCACGCGAACCTCTGGCGCAGCTACCCCAAGAGCAGGACGGCGGGCGTGGTGGCGCTTCCGTCGATGGCGCCCTATCTCGCGCCTGAGATCAGCCGCGGCGCCATGCCCTCGCCCCAAACCGACGTGTACGCGGTGGGCGTCCTGCTGTTCGAGATGCTCACGGGCTCGGCGCCGTTTCGGGCGGAGTCGCCCGTCGCGGTGGCGATGATGCACGCCTCGGAGCCGGTTCCCTCGCTGAGGACGCGGAACCAGTCGATCCCGGCGTATCTGGACCAGATCGTCCGCCGCTGCCTCGAGAAGGCGCCGGAGGATCGCTACGCCGACGCCTCGGCGCTGCTGGCCGACCTCCGGAAGCTGCAGGACGCCCTGAAGTTTGGCCGGACGCTGCGCGTCGATCGGCCGGCGGCCCGCACGGCGCCGAACCCCGAGCCCGCCCCCGCGCGGCGCACCGCCGCCGCTACCTCGTCGGCCCCGAAACCCGACTCCGTGTGGACGACCCGCGAGGTGGCCCCGAGCGACGACGACCGCGTGCCCCGCGTGTTGATGGCGCTTCTGACGCTGTTCGCCATGGCCGCCCTCTTCGGCCTCGGCTGGTGGGTCCTGTTCAACCTCGGCAAGCCGAAGCTGGTGGAGGTGCCGAACATCGTCGGGATGACCGTCAACGTCGCCAAGGAGGCCGTCGCCCCGGCGAAGCTCCGCATCGTGGTGTCTGCCCGCAAACCCAGCGAGCAGTACCCCGCCGACGTCATCCTCGAGGTGAGCCCCGAGCCCGGCAACAAGGTGAAGGAGGGCTCGCCGCTCGCGGTGGTCGTGAGCTCCGGCAGCAGGTTCGTGCAGGTGCCGGATCTTCGCGGATACACCGTGGACGCCGCCCGCGCCCTTCTGCAGAGCCTCAACCTGCGCCTGGACGACCGCGTGAGAACGGTGCGGTCGTCCGATCAGCCGGAGGGCACCGTGGTGGACCAGGAGCCGGACGCCGGCGCGAAGGTGGAACAGGGCACGACGCTCCGGGTGCGGGTCAGCGGCGCCTCGTCGGACTCCGAGCCGCCCCCCGCTCCGGAGGAAGCCCCGTGGAGGAAGACGGTCCGCATCCGGCTGAACAGGCTGCGCGAGCCGGTGATCCTGCGCGTGGACCTCACCGACGCCACAGGCACCCGGACGCTGATCGAGGAGCTTCACCAGCCGGACGAGGTGGTGGAGCTCAACCCGGAGATCGTCGGCGATCCGGCGGAACTGACGGTGTACTACGACGGCCGCAAGATCCAGACGGTCGAACTGACCCGCTCCGCTCCGACGGGGGGACGCCGGTGAGGCTGCAGCTCGCGCCCAGCGTGCTGTCGTGCGACCTCTCCCGGCTCGCCCAGGCGGTCGCCGAGATGATGGACGCGGGAGCGGACTGGATCCACTTCGACGTCATGGACGGCCAGTTCGTGCCGCCGATCACGTTCGGAGACCAGATGGTGGCCAGTCTGAGGCCCCTCGGCCCGACGCCGTTCGAGGCGCACCTGATGACGCTGACCCCGGAGCGGCACTTCGAGGCGTTCGTGCGGGCGGGTTGCCAGCGGATCATCTTCCACGCCGAGGCGTCGCCGCACGCGCTCCGCCTGGCCCAGAACCTTCGCGAGATGGGCGTGCAGGCCGGGGTGTCGATCAACCCCGGCTCGCCTCCCGAGCTGGTCCGCCCGCTCTTGGAGTGGGTGGACCTGGTGCTCGTGATGACGGTGAACCCCGGCTGGGGAGGCCAGAAGTTCGTGCCCACCGCGCTCGACTCCGTTCGGGCGATCCGGGCTTGGGCGCCGGAGCTCGACATCGAGGTGGACGGCGGCATCGACCCGACGACCTTGCCGCTGGTGCGGGAGGCCGGAGCGAACGTGTTCGTCGCGGGCAGCTACCTGGTTCGTTCGCCGTCTCTGGCGGAGGGCATCCGCAGACTGAGGCAGGCATGCGGCTGAGGGTCTGGACGACGGGTCTCTTCGTGTTCGGGGTGCTGGCCGCCCTCGCGTGGCCGTGGATCCTCGGCCCGCAACCCACGGCGGACGCGCCGCGCAAGGAGCGCGCCCGTTACGCCGCCCGCTTCGCCACCTACGTGAGCGCGCTCATCGCGGTGTTCGGCACGACCGGCATCCTGGCGATCGTGATGGTGAGGCAGGAGCGAGCCCGCTACCGCCGGGAGAGGATGGAGAACCTCCGGGAGTTCCTCGAGGGCACGCTGCGGGACCATGGGAGCCGGAACGGGCGGGACGATGACCGATAGCCGCGCGATGGCCCGCGCGATCCTGCTCTCGAGGCGGGGATTTCCCGCGCCGAACCCGCACGTGGGCTGCGTGATCGTGCGGGACGGCGAGGTCGTCGGCGAGGGTTGGCACCGGTTCGCCGGGGGCCCGCACGCCGAGGCGGAGGCGCTGGCGCAGGCCGGCGAGAGGGCGCGGGGGGCGACCGCCTACGTCACCCTGGAGCCGTGCAACCACCATGGAAGGACCCCGCCCTGCTCGGAGGCGCTGATCCGGGCCGGCGTGGCGAGGGTCGTGGTCGCCTGCCGGGATCCGAATCCTGTGGCAGCGGGCGGACTGGAGGCGCTGCGCTTCGCCGGGGTGGCCGTGGAGACCGGCCTGATGGAGGCCGAGGCCGCGGAGGCCAACTGGCGATTCCTGACGGCGATGCGGCTGGGGCGTCCGGCGGTGGTGGCCAAGGCGGCGGTCTCCGCCGACGGGCGCATCGCTCTGCCCAGCGGGGAGAGCCGGTGGATCACGGGTCCGGCCGCGCGCCGCGCCGGGCACCGCCTGAGGGCCGAGATGGGCGCGGTGCTGGTGGGCAGGGTCACCGCCGAGAGGGACGACCCTCGGCTGACCGCCCGAATCCCGGGCGTGCGGAACCAGCCGCTGCGGGTCGTGCTGGATCCGGAGGGTCGCCTGCCGGCCTCGCTCCTCGTGTTCGACGACTCGGCCCCGACGCTGCGCGTCACCGCCGAGCCGTTGCCCGGCGGCCTGGCCGTCGGCCGCGACCCGGGGGGAGGACTGAACCTGCGCGGGCTGTTGGCCGAGCTCTTCCGCAGGGGCGTGACGGGCATCCTGGTGGAGGGAGGCGGCCGGACGATCGCCTCGTTCCTGCGCGCCGGGCTGGTGGACCGGCTGGAGCTGTTCGTCGCCCCCAAGCTGCTGCTGGACGGCCTGCCGGCGGTGCTGGGCCGGGCTCCGCTCTCGCTGGACTCCGCTCCGAGGGGCCGTTGGGTCGCCGTGCGGCGGGTGGGAGCGGACCTCCGGCTGACTCTGGACCTCGCCGGATCGGGCGAAACCGAGCCGTCTGCGGAGCGTTGAAACGATGGGAGCGGCCGCAACGGCCGTCCCGAGGGAGATCGCCATGACGAGACTCGCCGTCGCATCGCTGGCAGCGCTCCTCGCGCTCGCTCCGACCGTCCGTGCCGAGACGATCCGCATCCCGGCGGGAACGGTTCTGAAGGTCGTGTTCGAGCAGTCTCTCGGCCTCGAGCGAAACCGGGAGGGCGATCGGTTCCGCGCCCGCGTGAAGGACGATCGCGACCTGGAGGGCGCGGTCCTGGAGGGCCGCGTGGTGCGGGTGGTGCCCAACGAGGGCCGACGCAAAGGGTTCCTCGAGCTGGAGTTCGACCGCCTGACCGTTCCGGGCGGACCCACCACGCGCGTCCAGGCCCTGCCGGTGCGCTGGAACGAGAAAGATCTGCGCCGCCAGCCGGACGGCCGCTTCGCCTCGAAGACGCCGATCTCGCGAGACCGGTACGTGGCCGGCGGGATGCTCGGCGGCCTGGTGCTGGGGGCCCTGCTGGACAAGCCGTTCGAGGGCGCGTTCCTCGGCTCGCTGGCGGGCATCCTCCTCGCCGAGACCGACGACAACAAGTCGGGCGAGCTCGTGGTGCGCAGGGGCGAGACCTACGGCGCGTACTTCGAGAAGCGGGCCGTGATCGACCTGGGCGATCCACGGGATCGCGACCGCAGGGTTGCCGACGACCGGTGGGAGGACCGCGACCGCTCGGCGGCGGGCGACCGCGAGAGGGATCTGGGCCGTGGCGGCGAAGAGCCTCGGAGCATCGCCGTCCTGCTGGACGGCAAGGAGCTCCGCTACGAGGAGGACCTGACGCCTTACGAGCGCGACGGGGTCGTGATGGTGCCGCTGGACGCAACGGCCCGCCAACTGGGCCTGACCGTCGACCGAGTCCCAAGAACCGACGGCCGGGACCTTCTCCTCATCGAGGGCGAGCGCGGTCTGATGAGGCTCAACCTGGGTTTGAACACCTATCGCGTGAACGGCGAGACGCTGCCTCTGCGCCGGAACCCTGAGATCCGCCGGGGCGTCCTATATGTACCGATCGAGATCTTCGAGCCGATGGCCGAAGGGAAGTTGGAGGCAGCAGGCGCGAGATAGAGATCGGGAAAAGCGAGCATTCCTTCCTCCCTCCCCAAGGCCCCGTCGCTTGCCCTCAGCGCGGGGCTCTTTCCTTGCCGACGCGCCCGCGCTTCAGGATGCCGCCTGCTCGGCGGCCGCCAGCCTCTTGGTCTGCTCGTCCTGGATCAGGGCGTCGATCATCTCCTGGATGTCGCCGTCCAGGAAAGCCGTGAGGTTGTGCATCGAAAGCCCGATCCGGTGGTCCGTGATCCGGCTCTGGGGGAAGTTGTAGGTGCGGATCTTCTCGCTCCGGTCGCCCGAGCCGACCTGGCCTCTTCGCGTGGCCGAGCGCTCGGCCTGGGCCTTCTCCATCTCCAGCTGGTACAGCTTGGCCCGCAGCACCTGCATCGCCTTGAGCTTGTTCTGGAGCTGGGAGCGCTCGTCCTGGCAGGTGACGACGATGCCTGTCGGCTTGTGCACGATGCGGATGGCGGTCTCGTTCTTCTGCATGTGCTGCCCGCCGGCGGAGCTCGAGCAGAACGTGGACACCTCGAGGTCCTCCGGCCGGACCTCGACGTCCACCTCCTCGGCCTCCGGCAGGACGGCCACCGTGACGGTGGAGGTGTGGATGCGGCCGCTGCTCTCGGTGGCCGGGACCCGCTGCACGCGGTGCACGCCGCTCTCGTGCTTCAGCTGGCTGT
>FWPV01013756.1_pt1 | contig 12074 bp, 10 predicted proteins | sample 2228371 | NCBI WGS metagenome assembly FWPV01 (sample SAMEA103939776, study PRJEB20133) | metagenome | reverse complement strand
ATAAAGATTTTAGATTTACATTTAGTATAGTGTGGATGCAATCTGACTGTTATGTATTTTATATTGATAAAAATCGAAATGTTTCTTAAAAGAAATACTAACTACCAAGCCGGCGTGAGATTGACGCACCGGCGCCTTAAACAACAAAAAATATGGTCCGGATCTGGTATCCGGATTCCTGCCGACAATGCGGCCTCCTTGTGAAGATTTTTTGTTTTGCAAAAACCCCAAGTATGGTTATATTGATTGCATAAGGCGTTATACACCGGTAAATATGGTTGAAGGGGGAAAACTGCGCATGTTTCTATTTTCTATCATATTTGAAACACCGGCCCGCTCCCGAAAAATCAATTACATGTCAGTAAAGGAGTCTCAAAAAAATGGAAGCTAAAAAAATTGTTCTTTTCGACATACGTACTGATCAGCTTTGTTATATTATCACCGGTGAATGCGGTTTCAGCCATTTATACCTACCCGGCGTATCCGGGAGCGACAAGTAGTCCGCTCTATACGGTAAAAGCGGATAATGAAAAGATTTTTATTGAAAAGCTCACGCAATTCGCCGGTGAAATGCAGGTACATTATGCCCATTTTTCTTTGAAAGAGACAGCGACTATACAACTCACTGTTAATGAAAGTTTTAACTCGTATAAAATAAGCCCCAAAAGCCGTAAAATATCCGCAAGCAGGAGTGGAAATACCATAACTTTTACTTCGGGTCCGAATTACCTTGTCCTTCAAGTGGACTCAAAGGAGCTGTTGTTTATTCTGATCGACGAACCGGAAGCGGCTCCTCCGAAACTGACTGATGCAAATATGAAAAACATCATGGACTATGGCGTTGACAATAAAGGCGGAAAGCTTGAAACAAAGAACATCCAGACCGCCATAAACGAGGCTTCGGGTAATGCAAAAAATATCCTTTATTTTCCTCCGGGAAAATATTTAACCGGTGAGATCTTTTTAAGAAGCAATATGACAATGTATCTTGCAGGCGGTGCCGTTTTGTACGGCTCGGATAATACCGCTGATTTCAATTCCGGCAGTGGAGGAATGAATACCGGAAGTTGGATCAATATAGCTTGCGACAAGTGTATCATCTTCCTTGGAGATAAGATGTAATCGTTCGGTGAACCCATCCTGATTCACATTTTTTTCCGAATGATTTTCCGGTTGACGGGCGTGAGACCGGTGATTTTGTTGGTTGGATACGCCGTTTGCCTGAATTAATTTTAATTTATAACATTAACGATTCAAGCAACAAGCTTAATCATTATCTATTATATTTTTTTATTGATTAATTTGAAGTTGATTGTTGCTTTTCACGATAATGCCTGATACCTGCAGAAGACGGATTATGAGTTCGGAAAATCGGTTTGTTATCCCGCTTTGTATGATTAAAACGGTTTTACTGCAGCCTATGTTAATTGCCGTTATTTTAATCTCTGTGCACGCTTCAACCGACTATCAGTTATGGTACACCGCACCGGCCACGGTCTGGAAAAGCCAGTGTCTTCCAATCGGCAACGGCTCAATCGGCGGCATGATCTTCGGCGGAGTGGCCACTGAGCGTATTCAGTTCAACGAGATCACGCTCTGGACCGGCGGCACCACGACCGAGGGGACCGGCAATTACCTCGGCTTCGGGGATCTCTTCATCGACATGACACACCCTGCCGGAACGCAGTCGAACTACCGCCGCGATCTCGACATCGGAGAAGCGTTGGCACATGTCAAATATACCATCGGCTCCACTGCCTATAAGCGGGAATACTTCGCAAGTTTTCCGGATTCGGTCATGGTCGGGCATTTCACGTGCAGCGCGGCTGGCGGCCTTTCGCTGACGGTACGGGTGACCCCTCTCAACGGCCTGACCTCGACTTCGGTAACCGCGAGCGGCAACGTCATCACGCTTTCCGGATACCAGAATTCCGGCGCTGATCTCGCCCGGCTCAACTTCGAAGCGCAGGTGCTGGTGAAAGCTTACGGCGGAACGGTAGAAGCGCAGGGCGCAACAGTAAAGGTAACCGGCGCGGACTCGGTTGATATCATCATGGCCGCCGCGACCGACTTTCTCCAGTCCGCCGCCGGCAACTGGCGCGGGTCATTGCCGCATGAAAAGGTCGGCGCCCGAATCTCCGCGGCGTCGGCGAAAAGCTATGCGGCGCTGCGTGCCGCGCACGTCGCCGATTACCGGAACCTCTTCAACCGGTTTTCGCTCGACCTGAACGACAGCATCAACAAAGACAGACCGACCGACGTCCGGCGCAGCGCATATACCGTAGATGCGGGAAACGACCGCGGACTCGAGGTGCTTTTCACCCAGTACGGCCGGTATCTAATCATCGCCTCGTCCCGTAATTCGCTTCCGGCCAATCTCCAGGGGCTCTGGAACGACGCCCTCTCGCCGCCGTGGCGCTGCGACTACCATTCAGACATCAACTTCACAATGAACTACTCACACGTCGAGCCGCTCAACCTAGCCGAATGCATGTTGCCTTTTGTGAATTTCGTCGACGCTCAGCGGCCGGTAAGACGCATACGCACGGCAGCCAAATATCCCGGCGTGCGAGGCTGGACCGTGCAGACCGAAACCAATCCAATGGGAGGCAATTCGTGGGAGTGGAACAAATCCGGCAGCGCATGGTACTGCAACCTTCTCTGGGATCATTTCCAGTTCACACTAGACACCGCCTACCTTCGTAACCGCGCTTTACCCATCATGAAGGAGGTGTGCCAGTTCTGGCACGACCATCTGGTCAAATCGACGAGCGGCGTTACAAGCGGCAAACTGGTGACGCCCGACGGCTGGTCGCCGGAAAACGGTCCGAACGGCAACGTATCGTACCGGGAGGCCGGTGCGGCTTACGACCAGCAGCTCGTCTGGGATCTCTTTACCAATTACATTAAGGCGGAGACTATCTGCAATGCCGATCCTGCATACCGCCGCACGATCGACAGTCTCCTGGCGCTTCTTGACAATGGGTTGCATGTGCGATCCGGCGGCAGCGAGCTTCTCGAATGGCCGAGCGGAGTCGCGGGAGAACCCAATCATCGTCATATTTCGCATCTGGTAGGCCTGTATCCGGGTTTTCAGATTTCACCGTACCTCGATCGGACCTATGCCGAGGCGGCGCGGCAGGCATTGATAAACCGCGGCGACGGCACCACGGGCTGGAGCTGCGCATGGCGGGCCGACTGCTGGGCAAGGCTTCTCGACGGAGGCCGGGCGTACCGTCAGCTCGGGTTGCAGCTGAAAAATCATGTCTACGGCAACCTGCTCGATAACTGCAACGACGTGTTCCAGATCGACGGCAACTGCGGCTGGCCTTCGGCCGTGGCCGAGATGCTTTTGCAGTCGCACCTCGGGGAGATCGTCTTCCTTCCGGCCCTGCCGGCCGCGTGGCCGAACGGTTCGGTGCGCGGCATGTGTGCCAGGGGCGCGTTTGAGGTCGACTTTACATGGAGCAACGGGAAGCTGGTTTCGGCGTCGGTTCTTTCCAAGAAAGGAAGCCGTTGCGTTCTCCGCGGAACCGGCTACTATGTCTACGACTCCGACATGCACCCGGTTGCCTGTTCGACTACTGTGAACCAAACCGTTTTCGCCACGAGCGTGGGGAGCAGGTATACAATCAGCATGACGCCGGTGGGTGTGGATCCATTCGCCTATCGCAGGCTTCCTGCTGTTGCCAGGCAGCCGCGCGTATTCGCTTCCGTGTGCGGACGGTTCGTTCTGCCCGCCGCTACGGCCGGCGAATTCAGGAGTGTTGCGATCTACGACCTGGGCGGAAAATTGCTCAGGCGATTCGCTGCGGTCTCCGGTGTCGTGGATATTACAAAAGATTTCGGGATTTCCCGCAAGATCATTATCGTAACAATTGAAACAACCGGGTCTTCAAAAAGTCAGCAGGGGGAAAGAAAATGAGCACCAAACCGTGTTTTAGACTGCCGGGTTTTCGTACATCAATCGCAACGCTCTTTGCGGGCGTCGGTATATCCCTTGCCGCCGGCGGCGACATGATGGGCTATTTTCTGCCCATGCCCGTTTATGACCGTCTCGAGTCGACCGGTATCTGGGGCGCTCCCGGAGTGATACCGCGCGAAATCCACAACGGTCTCGAGGATTCGTCCGGTAAAAAATATTCTTACTGGGACGGGTCTATCATCAAAGGTAAGGACGGCAAGTATCACATGTACGCCAGCCGCTGGGACCAGAGCCTGGGTCATGCCGGCTGGCCCCAGTCGGTCGCCATCCATGCGGTCAGCGACAATATCACCGGGCCATACGTGGACAAGGGGCTGCTCTACACCTACAGCAACGGCAAAGGGCACAACGTGGTCGCGATTGAACTGCCCGACGGCCGCATAGCGGTTTTCTGCAGCGACATCGTTCCTGGCTGGGTGTTTATCGCGAACGACCCCAACGGTCCGTTCACGTTTCAGGGCGAGGTCAAGATCGACCTGAACGGCCACACCAACGCCACGAACCTGCGAACCAACATGAGCATCTGCATGCGCGAAGACGGTACGTTTCTCATTGTATCGCGGGACGGATACGTGATGCACAGCACGAGCGGCATCATGGGGCCGTATCTCGTAAAAACCGAAAAGATATGGCCCATGAACCTCCAGGGCTTCGACAACCGCGCATGGGAAGATCCGTGCATCTGGCGGGTGGGCAAAAAATATTACTGCATGGTCAACAACTGGTCGACCAAGCAGGCCATATACCTGACCTCGGACGACGGCGTCAACAACTGGAAGTATGTGGGTAAAGCTTACAGTCCGCGCGACACCAACCTGTTCCGGTATCCGAACGGCGTTGTGAACAGATGGACCAAAATAGAGCGGCCCGGCGTGTACATGGAAGACGGCCATGTCACGCATCTCATTTTCGCCGTCATCGATGTGGAAAAGGAGCAGGATCTGGGCAACGACAACCACAACAGCAAGGTGGTCGTGGTGCCGTTCGACGGGGTAACGTCGGTCGGGCCGGGCAAAATACGGGGCGATGCGAAGCGGGCCGTATTGCCTGCTGTAAAGAATGCGGGAAGGGGGGCAACCTGGATCATCCCTTCCGGAGGTTACGACGGCGCGGCACGCCTGAACATAGACGTATATATATAATGTTACCGGTAAGCTGATCTCCCGGATCAACAACGCGCAGGTATCGGGAGGATGCGTTGCACTCAACGATATTGCCGGGAAACCCGGAATATATCTGGTCGCGCTGCAGTGGGGCGGCCGTCACAGCACAGTACGTTTGACTGTTCCATAAGAGAGGTCTTCGTCACTTTCCAGGTTTAATATCGAGTAGGCAGGTGCCGCGGGACAATCCATTTGATCCCGTTTAGGCCCATCGCTTACTTATTGCATATTCGTCATAGGGGCGCGGGTATCATTTGCAATATATATTGATATTGTTTCCCGGTTTTTAATATCCGAAGAGGAATGGAGCGGGTACGCGGATAAGTGCCATCGGAAAAGTTGCTTTGATTTCCGGAGTCGTCGTGCCGGCGGTACCCAGCCGGGGATGGAGGCGAAGAGCTACAACGACGCGTCGTGGGAGACGGTAAGCGCGCCGCATTCCGCGACCTATGCCGCGCCGGTCCACAGCGCAGAGCAGAAGGCCATAGGCGCCATGGTTAAAAGCGACTTCTGCTACAGGAAAAGGTTCTACCGTCCCCCAACAGTCAGGAAGATGTTCATCCATTTCGGCGCGATCATGCAGACCGCGACCGTGTACGTCAACGGAACAGCGGTCGGCTCTTATAGCAACAGCGGTTATACCGCCTTCTTCTTCGATATTTCAAACGTCATCGCCAGAGACGACACCAACATCGCGGCTATTCGCTGCAACGCGGGGCTGGACGGCAGCATTCCGCCGGGCGGAGACAGTGGGCAGACGCCGGATTTTGAGCTTTTTTCCGGCATGTACCGCGACGTGCACCTGATCTGCAAGGACAATTCCAGGTTTGCGAGACAGGTGGCCATGATAAAAGCTATGGGCATCAACAGCATCAGGTGCTCGCACTATCCCCGCTCCCGTGCGTTCTACGACGCGCGCGACTCGCTCGGCATGCCGGTGCTCTGCGAGTCGCCTTCCTGGGGTTGCGGCGGCACGTTCAAGTGCAATGCCGCGTTCTGGAACCGCATGTACGCCTGCGACAGTGCCATGGTGCTTGAAGCATACAACCATCCATCCATTTACGGCTGGGTACTGTTCAACGAGGCAACGGAGTCGAATCTGGGCCACAAGACGGGCAGGGAAAACAGCATTATCCATGCGCTCGATCCGCTTTCGGGTTCTGGCCGGGTTACCCTGGCCGCGAATATTCAGGGAGGGCACAAATATACCTTCGACGTTTTGGGGCTGAATTACGACGAATCCACGTCATCAAACATGCCTAGCCTCAATACCGAAGCTTACGGCAATGCAATGAAAGACTGCGACCCCTACGGGAACTGGTACCGCAATTACGTGCGCAGTGATATACGTTTCGTCAAATCGGACGGAACGCCTCTTCCTTACGAAATCGAACGGTGGGATCCAGCGGATCAGCGGGCGGAAGTTTGGGTTCTTGTCGATACCGTTTACGGCAATCGCTCCGATCAATATATCACAATGTACTGGGGGAATCCAGACGCAAAGAATGGTTCCATTCAAGGCACGGTTTTTAACCTTTCGAACGGTTTCGCTGGAGTATGGCACCTGAGTGAAAGCTCGGGTACACGAGCGGCCGACGCCTCGTCCAACGGTTTTCACGGGACCTACAAAGGAGGACTCCCCAGGAGCGCCGGCTGTCCGATGGGCGTCTGTCAAAATATTACAAAGCCCGACAGCGATTATGTCGATATGGGAGATGTACTCAATACGGGGTTGCAGAATATCTCTATAGGCGTTTGGATCAAACGGGCTTCGTTTGTCACGCCGCAGGCGGTGATTGCAAAAACAAAAGGCGACCTTCCGTCGAAAGAGTACGGTTTTCTTCTTTCCATCGATCCTGCCGACGCGCCTCACTTTAGTATGGCTTCGGGCGGAGCACGCTGGGGTGATGACGGCGCCTTCGACATGGCCGGAAATTGTGCCGTTGCCGATACCACGACATGGCATTATGTTTTCGCGGTCATCGATAGAACCGGCAACAGCAAATGCAGAATGTATATCGACGGCGTGGATCGAACCGGCAATATCGGCGGCGACGTCACAAAGGTGGCGACGGTCGCCAACACATTTAATCTGCGTATAGGAACCGAAAGCGACAACAATTACTCGTACCTCGGCTCGATCGCCGAAGTAACCATAGCCTTTAAGGTACGGTCTGCCGACTGGGTCAAACTGTCGTATATGAACCGGAAGGAGCAGGACGCGCTGATTAAATGGTGAAACGGGAAGTATTGCGTATGTCAAGTATAAATAAAAAACCGTCGATCGAACCGCTGCGGGCCGAAATATGCGGCCGCGTCGCACGGACTTATCGAATACCCAAAACAAGGAAAGGGAAGTTATGATTAAAAGAATCGTCTGTGTGTCGTGTATATGTGCCATGATGACGTTAATGCCGGTTAGAACCGCATTCTCCGACAACCCCATCTACAGACCTCTTTCACTGCAGATCCCGCACCGATGGTTTATAACGACACTTTGTATCTCTATACAGGCGACGATTCTCTTTGCGATGTCTCCAACACCGGCTTTTTCATGCGTTACTGGAAGTGTTTTATTCCACCACCGATATGGCGAACTGGACATATCGTGCGATCATTCTTCCGACCAGTACAGACAAATGGGCGGGTGGAGACGCAAATGCGGCGCAATGTATTCATCGGGACGGAAAATTTTATTTCTACTTCACATCCACCTATCAGGGAAGCCAGGCAATGGGGGTGGCGGTTGCAGACAATCCTATCGGCCCCTTTACCGATATAGGACAGCCGCTGATCCCGGGCAGCCAGATGACCGGCTGTAATGCCACACACGGCTGGCGCGGTCTTGACCCGACCATTTATATAGATGACGACGGCCAGGCGTATCTGTACTGGGGCAACACGTCTGCTACCGGGTACGTCTCAACACAAATATGACTTCGTATAGCGGCCCTATAACGTGTATCGCGCAGAACGACCGCGGGGCGTTCGGACCGGACTATGAAGAGGCGCCATGGCTTTTCAAACGCAACGGAATATGGTATCTGTTGTATGCTTAGAACATACCGGAAAATATCGCGTACACGACTAGTTCAAGCCCCACCGGTCCGTGGACATACAAAGGCATAATCTCCACGGCGGTCACGAATCAGACAGGAAACCATCCGGGTTTCATTGAATACAAGAGCAACGCTTACCTTTTTTCATTCAAAGACAAGACGTCGGGCTTGCCGGACGCCGGGCAATACAGACGTGCGGTATATGTGGAAAAATTCACTTTTAACGCGGACGGCACTATTCCGACGGTCGTGTTTTCCAAAGCCGGGCCACCGCAGATCGGCACACTAAATCCATACGACACGGTGCAGGCCGAAACCATCTGCTGGTCGTCGGGCGTGAGGACACGTGTGTGCAGCGAGAGCGGTATGTGCGTGGATTCGATCCATAACGGGGATTATATCAAGGTCAAAGGCGTCAATTTCGGTTCGGGTGCGAACTTATTTATGGCTCGGGTGGCTTCGGGATCGAGCGGTGGCAACATCGAGCTCCGTCTCGATACCCTCACTGGCCCGATCATCGGAACCTGCGCTGTAACCGGCACCGGCGGATGGCAGACGTGGGCGACGCGCAGTTGTACGGTAAGCGGAGCCTCCGGAATCCATAATCTGTATCTGAAATTTACCGGCGGCAGCGGCACGCTCTTCAACTTCAACTGGTGGAAGTTCAATTCCGCCACAGGAACCGTACCGGGAAGCGGGTGGAAAGGCGAGGCCAGAAGTAAGATCCATGTATCAAACTGCAGCGGTTATATCAGGCTGGATTTCTCACAGTCTGCCGTACATGGGGAACTTAATGTCAATCTTTTTGATCTGAAAGGTCGTCCGGTGACGGTTCTGTTTACCGGCCGATTGTAATCTACATGCCTGACGCTTCAAACTACTGAAAAAGGAATCCGGCCCGGAACATACCTGATCATGGTTTCGTCGGATGATAGGGTTGTCTTTACAGAATTATTTGTATTTCGGTTATAAAGGAGGAGGTAAGTATGAAAAGAAATAGGGGTTTGTTGCTTTTGTTGTCGCTCGGTATATTGGTGAGTGATGCGTTTGCTCAAAATAACCGAAAGTGCCCTTGCGACATTTACAAGGAAGGAGGGACACCGTGCGTCGCTGCGCACAGCATGGTGCGTGCTCTTTACAACTCGTACAATGGATATCTATACCAGATAAAGCGCGCATCTGACAACAAAACCCTTGATATAGGATTAAAGAGTCCCGGCGGTTATGTTAATACGGCTCTTGTGGACTCGTTTTTACGCGGCGCCACAGGGACCGTTTCCATTATTTACGATCAGTCCGAACGGAAAAACCACCTTACGGTCTCGCTCTACGGTTCGGCTGCGCCGAATCCCCTTAAGGAGACGCCTATAACCCGGCTCAAGGACACCATCTCCGGGCATATCGTCTACCCGCTAGCCACCGAGCCGGGAGAAGGATACCGGAACAATAAGACAAGCGGCGTGGCGACCGGCTCGCAGGCGGAAGGTATGTACATGGTATGCAGCGGAAACAAGATTGCGAAAGCGATGGCCGCGCAGACGGATTGGCGTAGCTGTACCCAAGCGGGAGCGCCAAGAAACGACCAAGTAAAAATAATACCAGTGGCTTCTCGGCCCTTTCAGGCGGTTATCGTACCAGGGATGGCTTTTTCGACGACATCTGCCTCCGCGGTATCTGGTGGAGTGCTTCTGAGTTCGCTGCGTCCTCCGCATGGAACCGTGTCCTCTACCACCTTTACGAGCTCCTGCACAGGAACACCAACTACAAGGGTTGTGGGATTTCTGATCGGTTGCTTCGGGATTTGAATTGACTATTTTCGTATCCGTTCACTAAACCCGTCTTGATTTAGTTGTTTTCCCGATTGATTTTCCAGTTGATGGGCGTGAGGTCGGCGATTTTATTTGCCGGATACTCAGCTAATCTTGGCAGGATGTCGACGAAATATTCGTAAGGGTTGACGCCGTTTAGTTTACATGTAGCAATCAGCGAGTATTTGATAGCCGTTCGTTGCGCACCTTCCTGCGATACGGCGAATATTCGGTTCTTGCGGCCGAGAGCATCAAAACGGATGGTGTTTTCTTCGAGGTAGTTGTCTATCGAAAGCCTTCCATCATGAAGAAATGCCGTCAGCTGCTTCCTGTGAAGGTTCCCGAGCTTGCGGTTCCCGAGTTTATCGAGGGATCGAGGGACGGGGTCACTGAACGTATACCACTATATCAACTTCGAGATGGGAAGTATGGATATATTCTGTAAATTCTGCGGCGCTATGACCGATTCCCACCTTTTTCAGAGTGGGAAACGACAAGATGCGGCATGGACATACTATAAATATCCGGAACTGAGCTCTGGATTATTCGTTTTGTCAACTAATCAAATCGCGGGGCGGAAGGCGCGTCTTATTTATAAGGCAGAGCTGGAGCCTGTAGAACAAACAATACAGGCAGTATTTACAGCCTTACCGGCTATTGTTTTTTTTCATATAACTTTCTGAAGAATTGTGACGGTTGCGTTAGTAATTATTTTTTGTCAAAAAACTACCGTATATAAAGGCACCAGGTTCCCTAAGACAAAACCTTCGAAAAATCATAAAATTATTTTTGCAACCTTTTTCATGCAAAATTATATTACTATACAGAGTTTGCTGATAAACCTATAACACACATATAAAGGAAATCTTTCCATGACCCATCAGGCAGCTGAGGTTATAATCCATCGATCCGATGAATCCACGCCGAAACTTTCTGTTCCTTACGATCCTACTGCTATCGAAAAGGTACATATATTCCCTACCCTAAAGATACATCTTTCATCTGCCATTGCGATGGAAAAAGTCCCCATGCAATCTCATTTCTTCAGCCATGATTTTCAGGAATTAAAAAAAGAACTACTTTCAAGAAAATATAGCCATAAGACGGTCAAAGCCTATATCTGTTTCAACAGAGATTTTTTAGGATTTATTGACAAATGCCTTGATGAAATAAATGACGGCGACATAAAGGACTATCTCCTTTATCTTGCCGAAGAAAAAAATATGCCGCTTCAACACTAAATCAGGCGATCAATGCATTGAAATTCTACTATGGCTCAATGCTAAAAAAGAAATTCGTATATGAAGTTAAAAGACCTCACAAAAACAAAAAATTACCGGTTGTTTTAAGCAAAGAAGAGGTTACAAAAATTCTTTCATCTGTAGATAATATCAAACACCGGGCAATACTAATGTTGGTATATTCTGCTGGACTAAGGGTTGGCGAAGTGGTCAAATTAAAACCGGAGGATATAGATAGTAAACGAATGCTAATTCATGTTAAAAGCGCAAAAGGAAGAAAAGATAGATATAGTTTACTCTCAGATGCTGCCTTAAAAATATTAAGGGAATACCGGCAACAATATAAACAATTAAAATGGCTATTTACCGGCCCTGATAAAGAAAGGCATATAACAATAAGGACGGCTCAAAGAGTCTTTGAAATGGCATGTGAACGAGCAGGAGTTAAGAAACAAGTAACTATCCATAGTCTTAGACATTCATTTGCCACCCATCTTTTGGAAAATGGAATTGATCTGAGGTATATCCAGGAGTTGTTAGGGCATAAAAGCTCTAAAACAACAGAGATATATACACATGTGAGTAACAAAGATTTTATGAGGATAAAGAATCCTTTAGACCAAATATTACAGGAGAATAGAAGAGATTAACCTAAATGGAAGTATATACGACATTGTTGTCCATACTTCCAAAACTGGAAAAAAAACGACGTTGTCGTATATGAACTAGTTGGTGAAAATTTCAGTTTTGTTGCATTTGATTTGAAAACTTTTTGGGGCGCATTAAGAACCGCACGTCGTGTGCGGTAAAAGAAGGAG
>FWPV01013755.1_pt1 | contig 12075 bp, 8 predicted proteins | sample 2228371 | NCBI WGS metagenome assembly FWPV01 (sample SAMEA103939776, study PRJEB20133) | metagenome | reverse complement strand
GATGTCATTTTGTGTGGCCGATGGTCGTCGGCCACATAAAATGTATCACGTACCAAAATAGGAGATTCGAAATGGGAAAACTGGTCGATTTAACTGCAAAACCCTACTATCTGTCCGCGGAGCAAATCCAATGGGTCGAGAACACCATCGCCGGCATGACCGCTGAGGAAAAGTGCGGGCAGTTGTTCACCAACCTGTTCTTTTTTGGCGCGGATATGTTCAGCGGCAATACCTTGACCAACAAAGAGATCCTGGAAAAGTACCACATCGGCGGAGCGCGCTTTCACAGCGGAAGTGCGGAACAAGTCCAGGATTTGCTGAACGAGTTGCAAAGCTATTCCAAAATTCCGCTGCTGATCGCCGCGAACTGCGATTCGGGCGGCAATGGGGCCTGTAAAGACGGGACGTACATCGCCTCGGCTGCCCAATGCGAAGCCTCGGGCGACCCCACCGTGGCTTATAACGCCGGCCTGGTCTCAGCGCGCGAAGCCTCTGCGCTGGGTGTTAATGTGAACTTCGACCCATGCGTCGATATCCTGTACAACTGGCGGAACACGATTGTCAACACGCGCGCTTACGGTACTGACCCGGATACCGTCATCAAGTACACCAGCGCCTACATCGACGGCTACCGGACCGTGTCCGACATGATCACCTGCATCAAGCACTTCCCGGGCGACGGCGTGGAAGAGCGCGACCAGCACCTGGTCCTGGGCGTGAACGACATGGAACCCGAAGAATGGGACGCCACCTTTGGCAAGGTCTACAAGTATCACATTGACCGGGGAGTCGAGATGGTCATGTCGGCCCATTTCGTGCTGCCGAAATACCAGAAGAAGCTTAACCCTGCGCTGGAAGACAAGGATATGCTGCCAGCCACCCTGGCAGTGGAATTGACCCAGGGTCTGCTGAAGGAGCAGCTTGGCTTCAACGGCATGGTCATCACCGATGCCAGCCACATGCTGGGCATGACCTCCGCCATGCGCCGTGAAGACTACGTGCCGCTGGCCATCGCGGCCGGCTGCGACATGTTCCTGTTCTTCAACGATTTTGAGGAAGATTTCCAGTTCATGCTCAACGGGTACAAGAAAGGCGTGATCACCGAGGAACGCATGACCGACGCTTTGCGCAGGATTCTCGGCCTGAAAGCAAAGCTCAACCTGCACAAGAAGAAGGAAGCTGGAACGCTGCTCAAGAGCCGGAAAGATCTTGAGGTGATCGGGTGCGCGGAGCACCTGAAGATGCGGGCAGAGGCCGCCGACAAGGGCATCACCCTGGTCAAGAACACCTTCAACCAGCTGCCCATCCGGCCCGAAACCCACAAGCGCATCCGCCTGTACTACCTGCAGGGCGAAGTCGGCGGGATCATGGCCTCGGGTTCAAAAGTCCTTGAAACATTTGTGGCAGAGCTGGAGAAGCGCGGCTTCGAGGTAACGGTGAACGATGGCACCACCCGGGTAAAGGGGCGCACGCTCGACTACCGCAAGAACGTGGATGCCGCGATCATCGTGGCCGACATCGTCGGGTACGGCGCGCAGAACAACTACCGGATCCAGTGGAAAGCTGCCATGAGCAATGAGTGTCCCTGGTACGTGCACGAGGTGCCGACAGTTATGGTATCGCTGAACTTCACAACCCACCTGCACGATGCCACCATGGTGAAATGCTACATTAACGCCTACCACAACAATCCCGAAACTATCAAGCAGGTTATCGACAAGATCATGGGCGAGTCCGAATTCAAGGGCAAACCAAATGACCTGGTCTGGGCGGATAAGTGGCAGGCAAAGTTGTAAGGAGAAGATCCGATGAGCAAACGAGAAGAATTGCCGGCCTGGCAGGCGCTGGCCCAACACAAGCAGGAAGTCGGCGACCTGCACATGCGGGATCTTTTTGCGAGTGATCCCCGGCGCTTCGAGCGGTTTTCCGTCCGGTTCGAAGATATCCTGTTTGATTACTCCAAAAATCGCGTCACTGACAAGACCATGCAGCTCCTGTTTGACCTGGCCCGCCAGGCGAACCTGTCGCAAATGACGGAAGCCATGTTCACCGGGCAAAAGATCAACAACACAGAGGAACGGGCAGTCTTGCATGTGGCTTTGCGCAATCGTTCTAACGATCCAATCTACGTGGATGGGCAGGATGTAATGCCCGAGGTCAACCGCGTGCTGGGCAAGATGCGCAGCTTCAGCGAAGCCGTCCGTTCCGGCGCCTGGAAAGGCTACACCGGCAAGGCCATCACCGACGTGGTCAACATCGGCATCGGCGGTTCGGACCTGGGCCCCAAGATGGTCTGCGAGGCGCTCAAGCCGTATGCAAAACCCGGCCTGAACGTACATTTCGTCTCGAATGTCGACATCACCGACCTGGTTGAGGTCTTGAAAAAGGTACACCCCGAAACCGTTTTGTTCCTGGTGGCTTCTAAGACCTTCACCACCCAGGAGACCATGACCAACGCCCACTCGGCGCGCCAGTGGTTTTTAGCGGCAGCCAAAGACGAGCAGGCCGTCGCCAGGCACTTTGCGGCTATGTCCACCAATACCCGGGAAGTGAGCAAGTTCGGGATCGATACCCAGAATATGTTCGAGTTTTGGGATTGGGTCGGCGGCCGGTATTCGCTTTGGTCGGCAATCGGTCTTTCGATTGCCATCTACCTGGGGATGGACAACTTCGAGGCGCTGCTGAACGGCGCCCACAAAGTCGACAAGTATTTCCGCACAGCCCCCTTCGAGCAGAATATCCCGGTCATCATGGGCTTGCTCGGCGTCTGGTACAACAACTTCTTCGGCGCTCAATCCCAGGCTATCCTGCCCTACGACCAGTACCTGGTCCACTTTGCCTCTTATTTCCAGCAGGGCGATATGGAGAGCAACGGCAAGAGCGTCACGCGCGAAGGCGAGTGGGTGAATTACGACACCGGGCCGATCATCTGGGGCCAGCCCGGCACAAACGGGCAGCACGCCTTTTACCAGCTTATCCACCAGGGCACCAAGCTGATCCCCTGTGATTTCCTGGCCGCCGCGATCAGCCAAAACCCGCTGGGCGACCATCACCCGATCCTGTTCTCCAATTACCTGGCCCAGACCGAAGCCTTGATGAAAGGCAAGACGCCGGAAGAGGCCTGCGCCGAGCTCGAAAAACAGGGCTATACCGGGAAGAAACTCGAGAGCATGATCCCAGCCAAGACCTTCCCGGGCAACCGGCCAACCAATTCCTTCCTGTACCCCAAGCTGACCCCCGAAGTCCTCGGCGAGTTGATCGCCATGTACGAGCACAAGATCTTTACCCAGGGCGTCATCTGGAATGTCAACTCTTATGACCAGTGGGGTGTAGAATTAGGCAAGCAGCTCGCCAAAGCAATCCTCCCCGAGCTCGAAATCTCTCCCGAGGGAGGGGATGCAGAGCGCGAGCTGCGGCACGACTCGTCTACCAATGGGCTGATCCGGTATTACAGGAGCCTGAACTTAAACAACCGCTGACCCTTCCCCGCGTAAAAGTGTTGCAGGAGGAACCGATGGCAGAAATCAGTAAAGTGGCGTTTTTTACCAATGAATACCCTCCCTATGTTTACGGAGGGGCCGGCATGGTCGTGGAATACCTGAGCCGCGAGTTGTCAAAGCTTGTGCCGGTCGAAGTTCGCTGCTTTGGCGACCAGGATATCCACGAGCCAAACCTGACCGTAAAGGGCTACGGCCCCTGGGCGGATGCCAAGAAAAACACCGACCCGCGTTTTGGCGGCGCCATGGATGCTCTCTACCGCAGCCTGGTCATGGCAAAGGATACCCTGGATGCCAGCGTCGTGCATGCCCACACCTGGTATGTCCAGTTTGGCGGTTTCCTGGCCAAGAAGCTGTGGGGAATCCCCTTTGTGCTCACCACCCACTCGCTGGAACCGCTGCGGCCCTGGAAGGTGGAACAGCTCGGTAACGCCTACCACCTCAGCTCGTGGATCGAGGACAACGGCATCACCGAAGCCGATGCCGTGATCGCCGTCTCGCAAGAGACTCGCAACGATGTGCTGCGCTGGTTCTCGGTTGACCCCGCTAAGGTCCACGTGATCCATAACGGCATCGACTTACAGCAGTACCGCCACGACCCGGCCACCAATTTCCTGGAAAAACGCGGGGTGGATCCCACCAGGCCTTACGTCCTGTTTGTGGGCCGGGTCACGCGCCAGAAAGGCATCATCCACCTGGTCAACGCGATCCCGCAGATCGACCCATCCATCCAGGTGGTATTATGCGCCGGCGCGCCGGACACCCCGGAGATTGGCAAAGAGATGAGCGACGGCGTGGAAGCGGTCAGTAAAGACCGGCCGGGCGTGCTGTGGATCCGCGAGATGTTGCCGCGCGAAGAAGTCATCCAGTTCTACTCGAACGCAACCGTCTTCTGCTGCCCCTCGGTTTACGAACCTTTTGGGATCATCAACCTGGAAGCGATGGCTTGCGAGACGGCCGTGGTAGCTTCGGCGATCGGCGGGATTCCCGAGGTGGTCGTCCCTGAAGAGACCGGCCTGCTGGTCGACCTCAAGTTGAAGGAGGGCACCTTCGACCCTGTCGATCCAAAGCAGTTCTCCGCCGACCTTGCCGCGGCAATTAACCGCGTCGCGCTGGACCCCGACCTGCGGGCCAAGTTCGAACGCAACGGGCGCCGCCGGGTCGAAGAGCACTTCAGCTGGACGGCAATTGCCCAGCGCACGCTGGAGCTTTACCGGTCGCTCTAGTCGAAGTTTGGTGCGCGGCGGGCCAGCGCGGTGCCAGGAGAAATGGATGGCAAAACGACTCGCAATTCTGGATAAAGAACGCTGTGTGGGGTGTCAATCTTGCATGTTTGCCTGCGCCCGCCGGCCGGGCGCAGGCGGGCTTGCCGCGACCAGCATCTGGGTGCGCTCATCCGGCGGCATCCGGAAAGGTTTTGTGGTGATTGTCTGCCGGGCCTGCCCTGACCCGCCCTGCGCCCGGGTTTGTCCCACCGATGCGCTGCCGCTGCGCCCCGGTGGAGGAGTGCGGTTAAAGCCCGAATTATGTATCGGCTGCCACAACTGCGAAGAAGCCTGCCCTTATGGGGCGGTGCAGTGGGATGACGAGCAAAATAAACCCGAGATCTGTATCCACTGCGGTTATTGCGTTGCTTACTGCCCATACGACGTATTAGGTATGGAAGAGATCAGCACAGCCAGCACAACCGGAGGACAGGCCCATGCTGGATCATGATCCGCTGACCCGCGTCTTAACGATCGACCTTTCGCGGCGTTCCTTTTCGATCCGGTCGCGTCCAGAACTGTTCGAAAGCGGCCTGGGTGGGACGGGGGTGGGCATTCGCCTGCTTGAAGAAGAGTGCGCACCGGGCACGGATCCATTCGCGCCGGGCAACCCGATTATCCTGGCCGTTGGGCCGCTGACCGGGCTGTACCCGCTGGCATCCAAAACGGTGGCTATGTTCAAGTCACCCCACACCGGCAACCTGGGCGAAAGCCACGCGGGCGGGCGCAGCGCAATCGCAATCCGCATGGCCGGTTACGGCGCAATTGTCATCCGCGGCACCAGCACAATGCCCATTTACCTGTCGATCGATGGCGATCACGTCCACTTTCGCGATGCCAGCGCGCTGTGGGGAACGCGCAGCGCCTACACGACCGGATCGGTCCTGCGCGAGCGAGAACCAGGCGCAGGGGTGCGCTCCATCATGCGCATCGGCCGGGCAGGTGAGATGGGCGTCACCTATGCATCGGTCATCTGCGAAACCTACCGTCACTTCGGCCGCCTGGGCCTGGGCGCCGTCTTTGGCAGCAAGAAACTCAAGGGGCTGGTAATCGGCGGGCAGCGCTCGCTGCCCATCTCGAACCGGAAAGCATACCGTTCGCTATACGACGAGATCTATAAAGCGGCGACCCAGTCTTCAATCATGAAGAAATACCACGAGTTGGGCACGGCAATGAACGTCGTCCCCCTGAACGAAATTGGCGCCTTGCCCACGCGCAATTTACAGCAGGGGCGCTTCGAAGGCGCGCAGGCGATCAGCGGGGAGACCCTGGCCGAAGAGTACCTTGGCCGGCGCCTCGCCTGCGCTCACTGCCCGGTCGCCTGCATTCACCTGGCCGCCGTCCGCTTTGCCTATCCTAAAGAGCCTTATTTCTATAAAACCTCGATGATTGGTTACGACCACGAACCAATCTTTGCCGTCGGTTCGATGCTGGGCGGTACAGATGTCAAGGGTATGTTCCAGCTTCTGGATGAGGCTGAAATCCACGGCTTCGATGTGATGAGCCTGGGCGTGAGCCTGGCATGGGCCACCGAGGCCTTGCAGCGCGGGGTCATTACGACAAAAGAGACCGGCGGGCTGGCCCTGGAATGGGGTAACTACCCGCTCTATATCGAGGCTGCCGAGCGAATCGTCAACCAGCCCAACGAGTTCTACAGGGCGCTGGCGCGGGGAGCCGATTACGCCTCTGCCCAGTACGGCGGATCGGATTTCGCTTTGACCTTTGGCGGAAATGAAATGCCGGGGTATCACACAGGCCCAGGAGCTCACCTGGGTTACCTTACCGGCGCGCGTCACAGCCACCTGGACAGCGCCGGCTACAGCCTGGATCAGAAGGCCGGTTCAAAGGGAGAAACCCTCGACCCGGATATCGTTGCGAATCAACTGGTTCACGAAGAACGCTGGCGCCAGGTGCTCACCAGCCTGGCAGTATGTCTTTTTGCGCGCGGATTGTATACCCAGGATGTAGTTCTCCAGGCGTTGGCTACCGCCGGCTTTCAGTGGTCGGCTGACGACCTGGCCCATTTCGGTACAGATACGCTAAACCGCAAGTACGCGTTTAAGCAGCGCGAAGGGTTCGACCTGGCGGCCCTGCGCATCCCCGGACGCATCCTGGAGACGCCCAGCCCGCTGGGCAAGATTGACGAAGATTTCATGCGGCGCTCGATCACAGCCTACGGCCAGGCATTGAAGGGTTGAGCAAGATATAATTACCTGACTTGACCTAAGGAGGAATATATGCTGCCAGATGGGGATGGAGAAACTGCCCGGAGCGATAAGGCTATCCAGGGGAGAAACCGGGTCATCATTGAGGGGGTTAAGCCTGAGATTGACTGCGGCCGGTTTCCGATCAAGCGCATCGCCGGAGATGAAGTTGTCGTCGAGGCCGATATCTTGACCGACGGCCACGATGCGATTTCATGCGCCCTGCTCTACCGCAAAGAGGGCGATGAAAATTGGAGCGAAGCGCCGATGGAGCCGCTGGGCAACGACCGCTGGCGCGCTTCTTTTACGGTCCAGGACCTGGGACGCTACCGCTACACCGTGCAGGGCTGGGTGGATCATTTTAAGACCTGGGTGCGCGACCTGGCAAAGCGGGTGGAAGCCGGGCAAGACGTGTCGGTCGACCTGCTGATTGGCGCAGAGATGGTCGAAGAGGCGCTAAAGCAGGCTGCCGCGACAGACGCCACCTGGCTGGCGACTTATGCGCAGACTTTGCGCAGCGGCGGCGAAAGAACCGCCCAAGAAACTGCCGGCAGTGAAGCCGCGCGCCACGCCCTTTCGCCGGAACTGGCCCGCCTGATGGCCAAGCATTACCCGCGGAAATATATCACCTGGTACGGGAAAGAACTGGAAGTGGTGGTGGATCGCGAACGGGCCCGTTTTGGCGCGTGGTATGAATTGTTCCCGCGCTCTTGCTCGCCTGAGCCGGGCAAACACGGCACATTTAAGGATGTCGAAGCGCGCCTGCCCTATGTTGCTTCCATGGGGTTCGATGTTCTCTACCTGCCGCCCATTCACCCAATCGGCGTGAGCTTCCGCAAAGGCAAGAATAATTCTACTGAGGCGAAGCCCGGCGAGCCGGGCAGCCCCTGGGCAATTGGGTCAGCAGAAGGCGGGCACAAATCCGTTCACCCAGAGCTGGGCACGCTCGAGGATTTCCGGCACCTGGTTGAAACCGCAAAGCAGTACAACCTTGAGATCGCGCTGGATATCGCTTTCCAATGCGCGCCGGATCACCCGTATGTCAAGGAACACCCGGAATGGTTCAAAAAGCGCCCCGATGGGACCATCCAGTACGCTGAAAATCCGCCCAAAAAATACCAGGATATCTATCCATTCAACTTCGAAACCGACCAGTGGCGCGAATTGTGGGACGAGTTAAAGAGTGTAATACAATTCTGGGTGGACCAGGGCGTGCGCATCTTCCGTGTGGATAACCCGCACACCAAGCCGTTCCCCTTCTGGGAATGGCTGATTGCCGAAATAAAGAAAGACTGCCCCGAGGCCATCTTCCTGGCCGAAGCCTTCACCCGCCCGCGGGCCTTATACGGGCTGGCCAAGCGAGGCTTCACCCAATCGTACAACTACTTCCCCTGGCGCAACACCAAATGGGAGCTGACCGAGTATCTCACCGAATTGACCAGGACCGAGGTAAGTGAGTACACCGGGCCAAACCTCTGGCCAAATACCCCGGATATCCTGCCGGAGGCCATCCAGTTTGGCGGGCGGCCGGCCTGCATGACGCGCTTCGTCCTGGCGGCCACCCTGGGCCCCAGTTACGGCATCTACGGCCCGGCTCTCGAGCTGTGCGACAACACTCCGCTTGCGCCAGGCAGAGAAGAATACCTGAACTCCGAGAAGTACGAGATTAAAGTCTGGGATATCGACCGCCCTGACAGCCTGCGTGATCTGTTTGGCAAAGTGAACCGGATCCGGCACGAAAACCCGGCCTTCCACGCCAACCATAACCTGCGCTTCCACCAGGTAGACAACGAACAGATTATCGCTTTCTCGAAAAGCAGCAAGGATGGGACAAACCGGGTGCTGGTGGTGGTCAATCTCGACCCGCACTACAAGCAATCCGGCTTTATTACTTTGCCCCTGGAGGAGCTGGGCCTGGACCCGAACCAGCCCTACCAGGCCCACGATCTGCTGACCGATGCGCGGTATCTGTGGCAGGGCTCGCGGAACTATGTGGAGTTGGATCCACACACAATCCCGGCCCACATCTTCGTCATCCGTCGGAAAATACGCACCGAGCACGATTTCGACTACTACCTGTAATCGCCTCTGGATCAATGATTCGTTTTCAGGCGCACCCACGCGCCCCAGGATGACGAAATAAGGTACATATAATCATGACACACCATTATGATATTAATAAAATTGGCCTGATCGGCACCGGGATGGTCGGCGCCTCATTTGCCTATGCCCTGATGCAGCATGGGGTGGCGAATGAGCTGGTTCTAATCGACGCAGACCAGGCGCGCGCGGAAGGGGAAGCCATGGATCTGAACCACGGCATGCCGTTCGTCCCGCCAATCCGTATTTACGCCGGAGATTACCCGGACCTGGCCAATGCGGATGTGATCGTCATCTGCGCCGGCATCAACCAGCGGCCCGGGCAAACGCGGCTGGAACTGCTGAAGACCAATGCCGGCATCTTTCAAGAAATCGTACCCAAGATCACTGCCGTAAACCAGGATGGGATTATCCTGGTTGCCAGCAACCCGGTAGATATCCTGACGCAAATCTCGGCTGAAATTGCCGGCTGTGATCGATGCCGCGTGCTGGGTTCTGGAACCGTGCTCGATACGGCGCGCCTGCGTTACAACCTGGGCGCATACTACAAGGTGGATACCCGCAGCGTCCACGCCTACATTGTGGGAGAGCACGGCGACAGCGAGCTGGCGCTCTGGAGCCTGGCCAACATTGCCGGCGTGCGCCTGTCAAAATTTGTCGGCGCCGATGGCCAGAAGTATGACCAGGCGGTCATCGACCGCATCTTCGACCAGACTCGCAACGCCGCTTACGAGATCATAAAACGCAAAAAAGCGACCTACTATGCCATCGGGTTGAGCCTCCTGACGATTGTGGAAGCAATTCTGCGCGACACGCACACCGTCATGACCGTCTCCAGCCCGTTCCAGGGGCAGTATGGGATAAGCGGCATTTCCATCAGTATGCCAACCATCGTGGGACGCCGGGGCATCGAGGAGGTGCTCGACCTTCCGATCAGTGAGAACGAGCTGGCCGCCTTCCAGCACTCCGCGCAGACACTAAAGGATCGCCTGGCCGAGTTGAGATGAGATGGTTATCATCCAATTCCTGATCGACAATCCGCTCCTGCTGCTGTTCCTCATTGCTGCCATCAGTTTTCCGCTGGGCCGAGTCAAAATCAAAGGAACCAGCCTGGGAGTAGCATCGGTCCTCTTTGTGAGTCTCGCGGTCGGCGCGCTTGACCCGAACCTGAAGCTGCCTGAAGTGATCTTCACCCTGGGGGCCGTGCTGTTCGTGTACACCCTCGGTTTGAGCGGCGGCCCGGCCTTCTTCGCCTCATTCCGCGGGAAAGGCCCCAACAGTCATGGGGTGCGCGACAGTCTCTTCGTCGCAGCGATGTTGATCTTCGCGGCCGGGCTCAGCATCATCGCCCACCTGGTACTTCAGCTCAAGCCAACCCTGACTGCCGGGATGTACGCCGGCAGCCTGACGAACACGCCTGCCCTGGCAGCCGCGGTGCAGTACGTCAGGACCAATGCCCCAGGTGCCGCTCGGGATGCCATGATGGCAGAGCCGGTGATTGGTTACTCGATTGCCTATCCCATGGGCGTGATCGCAGTCATTGCGACTATCCTGGTGGTGAAACGAGCCTGGAAAGTTGATTACGCCGCCGAGGGCAAAAAGCTCCAATCTCTCGGCGGTACAAGCCGCAACCTGGAAAACCGGACCATCCGCGTCACCAGGATAGATTTATCCGGCGAGACACTCCGGGAGATAACCAGCCGGCACGATTGGGAGGTTAAGTTTGGCCGCCTCAAGCGAGAGGGCCGGCTCGATCTGGCGACCATGGATACGCGCCCGGAGCCCGGTGACCTGCTGAGTTTAATCGGCCCGCCGGAAGAACTGGACCGCGTAACCGCTTACCTGGGAGAAGAATCGGAGGAGCACCTCGAGATGGACCGGAGCGAGCTCGATTTCCGGCGCATGTTTGTTTCAAACCCCAAAGTGGCCGGCAAACGCTTAGGAGAGCTCGACCTGACCCGCCAGTTTGGCGCCATAGCCACGCGCGTGCGCCGCGGGGATCTCGAAATGCTCGCCAACGATGATACCGTGCTCGAGCTTGGCGACCGGGTGCGCATCGTTGCCCGCCGCCAGGACATGGGTAAGGTCGCCGAATATCTCGGCGATTCCTATCGCGCCTTGAGCGAAATTGACGTTCTGTCCTTCAGCCTGGGCATATCGCTGGGCCTTTTGGTTGGGTCGATCCCAATCCCTCTGCCGGGCGGGCTGGTTTTCTCGCTGGGGTTTGCCGGCGGCCCATTGGTCATGGCCTTGATCCTGGGCGCGCTTGGGCGCACCGGCCCGCTGGTCTGGACTCTGCCGTACAGCGCAAATCTAACCCTGCGCCAGATTGGCCTGATTATGTTCCTGGCCGGGGTCGGGACGCGCGCCGGTTATGCATTTGTCTCGACGTTCGCCCAGGGAGGCATGGTTGTTATCTACCTGTTTGTTGCCGGCGCCATCATCACCACATTAACTTCCCTGGCAACGTTATGGATCGGCTACCGGCTGCTAAAGATCCCTATGAGCCTGCTCATTGGCCTGCTGGCCGGGTTGCAAACGCAGCCGGCCGTTTTGGGGTTCGGACAGGAACAGACCGGGAATGACCTGCCCAACATCAGTTACCCCAGCATGTTTGCCCTGGCCGTGATCGTGAAAATTATCGTGGCACAGTTACTGGTAGCGTTCCTTCCCTGATGATACAAATCATTGGCCGGGCCTGACCGCTGCGACCCAGCCCTGTATAGTAATCATTTTTCCGCATTCAGAGGATTAAGATGGCGCAAAACATCATTCCAATGTATCCAAAGAAGAAAATCGCCCTGGTCGCGCATGATAATATGAAACCCGACCTGCTCGAGTGGGCAAGATGGAATAAAGACCTGCTGGTTGAACATGAGCTTTACGCCACAGGCACGACCGGCAAGCTTCTCGAAGAGATCCTTGGGACCGAGGTCCATAAATTTCAGAGCGGGCCGCTTGGCGGTGACCAGCAGGTCGGCGCGAAAATCGCCGAAGGGGAGATCGACT
>FWPV01000727.1_pt1 | contig 12075 bp, 8 predicted proteins | sample 2228371 | NCBI WGS metagenome assembly FWPV01 (sample SAMEA103939776, study PRJEB20133) | metagenome | reverse complement strand
TGGGAGAAAGATTAAGAGAGCTTTTTTCTTTTGTTTTTCCCAAAAGAAGGTTAATAATAACTAAAACCGTAATAATAATGATTAAAATGGCAATAAATATTTTTATTTTCTTCAGAACCCAAAACCATGCCGAAACTTCATTTTTTTCTGATTTTTTTACCCGCTTTCAACGGGCTCATTTTCGGTTCCGGGCTCACTCCCATTGCCGCTGGAGCTTCCAAATTCTTAGGCAACATAACGGCCGCCAGGAGTACCGGAATACCGGCAGATTTCGAAGGTTACTGGAATCAGATCACTCCCGAAAACTCCGGGAAATGGGGAAACGTTGAGCGGGTGCGCGACAGTATGAGCTGGGCGTCGCTTGACATATCATACTCATATTCCAGGGAAAAAGGTTTTCTTTTCAAACAGCATACTTTCGTATGGGGAAACCAGAAGCCCTCGTGGATAGACGGTCTTCCTGCGGAAGAGCAGAGGGACGAGGTGGAAGAATGGATAAAATCCTTCGGTGAGCGCTATCCTCTTACTGATATGATCGACGTCGTGAACGAGCCCATCAATGCTCCTCCGTCGTTTCGCGACGCTCTGGGAGGATGCGGCGAAACCGGCTGGGACTGGGTGGTCTGGTCGTTCGAAAAGGCGCGGCAATACTGCCCGTCCGCAAAACTTCTCATAAACGAATATAATGTTGAAGACAATGCCGAAACGGCGGCCGCTTACCTGCAAATAATCAACATCTTAAAAGAAAAGAACCTTATCGACGGAATAGGCGTCCAGGCGCATTGCTTCAACATACAGGGAGTTCCGGTTCAGACAATAAAGAACAACCTCGACCTCTTGGCTTCTTCGGGTCTTCCGATTTACATATCAGAACTAGATATCGCGGGCGACGACTCAATACAACTTAGGGATTACCAGGCTCTCTTCCCCCTTTTCTGGGAACATCCGGCCGTTTACGGGGTTACTCTCTGGGGATGGATCTACAACCGCACATGGATCGAAAATACGCATCTTTTGAACGAGGATGGTTCCGAAAGGCCTGCCTTACGGTGGCTTCGGGAATATGTCGCGAGCAATCCGCTGAAGGCAAAAAAATATTTAACTTACGGGAACAACCGCGACGTCCCGACATACAAAACCCTCTCCCCTTTTTGTCGACGGTACGGCGATGACGAACCGCCCAAAGCCTCCCTGCCGCGTTTTTTCGATCTTCAGGGAAGAATCGGTAATAATATTTTCGCTTCGAAAGTGTTAGTAGGCCGCCGACGCGGATTTAGCGGACGGACAAAAGGAATAATATATATTGTAAAGTAAGTATACGTTCCGTGAACCCAAAAATGTAACAGTTGGATTTTCCGTTCTTTCAGGGACAGAAGACAAAGCGTGTGAGAAAAAAGATAACGTCAGACAGTCTAATCGTTCGACGTCTTTTTTACCGCAAACACAATCAACGGTTGAAAAAAACATATAAAAAAATTCTGAGCAACAATATCATTCTCATCCATATTTCGATTCTGAACCAGGACAACTTTACAGACAACCAATAATTATAAACTTCTTCGAAATCATTTTTATATGACGGATTACTCTCTGCAATCAATTTTTAATAGGGGGAGTAGGATTATGAATAAAATTAAACTGATTTTCGCCGCATCGGCTGCTTTTCTACTATGGGTGGGATTTGACGCCTGCGCTCAGTATCCGTCACAGGTAAGGATAATGACATATAATATTAATGCCGAAGCCCATACCAACGGAGACTATACGGATATAGGGAAAGTAATAAAAGAAATAAACCCCACGATTGCGGGCCTTCAGAAAGTCGATAGCTGTAGTGTTGCGGCAAAGCCCGTAGACGTGTTAAGTTCGCTTGCAGAACAAACGGATATGGTTCCAACCTTTTGCTTGTCATATAAAAAAAATAACGGCTCATACGGAAACGGTTTTTTAACCGACAGTATCCCGAAAAGCTCGCGAAGATTGGCTATACCTAAGGGCAGCGCATCGGAGGATCGTTCCGCGCTCGAGATCGGCATCACCATGGGCGGTGAATCGGTAAGGGTTATCGTAACGCATCTAGATTATGCCAGTGATGCAAACCGCACCGCCCAGCTAAGACAGATTGTTCCATGGATCGACAGCGGCGGTACGGCGAGCGACCCTGTGGTGATTATGGCTGATTTCAACGCGCAGTATACCGATAATTGCATGAAATTTTTGACCGACGCCGGCTTTGTTTTTGTCAAGGGAAAAAATGGGATGGTTCTCGATACGAGCTCGAGACAGGGTATAAACCACATTTTATACAGACCGGAAGCGCGATGGAAGGTCGTTGACGCCGGGAATCCGGCCTATGCCGCTTCGAACCGCAATCCCGTATGGGCGGATATGGAACTACTGAACCCGGTCGACGCGGTTGTTCCGTTTGTTAACTTTACACATGAAAAGAAGCCGGAGGTACTTTTAAGAGACAATATGCTTCGATACCGGCCTGATCCCCGGGGGCTTGCAACCCTGCATATTTTTGATCTGGCAGGTAGACAGATAATCGGAATAAAGAGCATAAGCATGAGGGAGGTCGTCTATAGTAATAAAACCGCTTTTTCCTGCGGTGTTTACAATGTCCTACCGTCCACAGACGGCGGTATCGAAGCTCCAAGGCGAGTATTTGTCCACCGATAAAAAGCGTCAGAAAACTGTATGATTGCCTGTTCAGATTAACAGATTATGGGATCTTCTCTGCATTAAATCATCGATACTATATTGTCAGAGACTTTTTTGTCATAAAATCACCTTGAAACGAAATGAGTAATTTTTTTAACTGCCTTGATATATTTTTATTTGAATTTATACTAATTCAGATTTATTCGATCTATTAGTAGTATAGTATATCTGATTTCTACGGCGTCAACCGTAAGAGGAGTATAAACATGGAAAAAAATCTTGAACGGCGGAAGCGTTTCTCGGTTTTAAACGTACCATTTGCCGGAATGATCATTCTGATATTGATACTTGCCGGATTGGTTGTCGATGCAACCGATACGGATGGAGATAATTTCTACGAGAATATTATCCGCCAGGATGACGTAGCGACGAAAATTCATCAGAATTATGTTGAGGAAATATCTTCGAAGGACCTGATTGATAATGCAATCAAAGGAATGCTCCGTGTGCTCGATCCTCATACGAGTTATTTCGAAGCAAAACAGTATGAGGAACTTAAGATACATACGGAAGGCAAGTTCGGCGGGCTGGGCATTCAGATTTCCATTCGTGATAAAGTATTGACGGTGATGACTCCGATAGGCGGTACCCCTGCGGCTCGTGCCGGCATTCAATCGGGGGATCAAATAATAAAAATAGAGGGGAAATCTACAGCAGGAATCTCCATCGAAAATGCCGTAAAGAAGCTCCGTGGGGAACCGGGTACTAAAATTACCATAACTATCCGTCGGAGGGGTGAACCGAAAGACATTGATTATACAATAACACGCGAAATAATTCGCATTAAATCGGTTCCTTTCTACGGAGTGCTTAAAGACAGCGTTGGTTATATAAAACTCCAGACCTTCTCGCAGGAAGCCGGAGATGAGGTTGAGAAGGCTGTAAAAGAGCTGCTGAAAAGCGGTATCAAAGGCCTTATTTTCGATCTCAGACACAACCCCGGAGGGCTGCTTCCCGAAGCTGTTGTAGTAGCCGAGAAATTTCTTCCCAGAAAATCGCTGATTGTCTCCACCAGAGGTAGGGTTCGAGGTCAGAACCGGGAACACTATTCCGGGGCCCAACCGGTTTATCCGATAGATATGCCTCTTGCGGTGCTTGTAGATTATGCCAGCGCCAGCGCCTCCGAAATCGTAGCGGGAGCCATTCAGGATTATGACAGAGGAGTAATAGTAGGCGATACGACTTTCGGGAAGGGGTCGGTCCAGAGCATATTGCCGCTTGACAAGACTCATCACCTGAAATTGACTACTGCCTATTATTACACGCCGTCGGGGCGCTGCATCAATCGGCCCGAAAATGCCGTGCGCAAAACAGACGGCGAAGAATATGCTCAAATGATGGATGAAGAAAACGAAGAAGGCGAACCCAAAACAGCAGATTCGACGGAAAAGCAAAAAGAGAAGTCTAAAATAGATACTACCAAATATTTCACCAAAAACGGAAGGAGTGTTCCGGGCGGCGGCGGCATAATTCCCGATACGGTGGTGGAGCCGAAAAACCTTACACTACCTTTACGCGCTCTGTTCGGTAAGGATGTATTCTTCAGGTTCGCAAACGCAGAATATCCAAAGCTCAAGAAACGAAAAATCAAGATCGATAAAACGTTCACTGTGGATGATGTTTTAATGAAATCTTTTTATCTGTTTCTCGACACAATTGGCTTCGATTATCAAAGCATCGCCGAAATACGTTTTTCGGAATTCAAGTTGTCTGCCGGGCTGAAAGACACTGTGGATTCAGCCGGTAAAAAGGTGGAGATCTATCCCGAATTGCCTAAATGGAACGATACGGAGAAGCAGTTATTACAAACATATATTGAAAAAGTCGATTCGGTTTTGAAAATTGAAAGTAAAAGAGCTCTCGCAGAAAACGAAAAAGAGATAAGAAAATATATCCGGGAAGCGCTTCTTACCCGTGAATTCGGACAGGATGATGAAGTGGTTTATCGGGAGCAGCTGTCAGAAGACCCCCAGTTACAGACGGCTTTATCGATTCTTGCCGATAATGATCGTTATCTCAGGTTGCTCAAACCGACTACTACTCAGGCAACAGCCGAGACAAGCCCGGCCAGAAAAGAATGATAAATAAAAACAGAAATAAAAAATTATATTGGTTTCGATGGCCGGTCTAAATGTGGTTAGGAGAGAACTTATTTATAAATTAAATTTGGAATGAAAAAATAAATAATATAGTGGAGCTTTTATATGATAAATAAAATGAGAGAAATGGCGCCGATGATCATGCTTATTATCCTGGTCACTTTCGTCGGCGGAACTATTTTTCTTGATTGGGGAATGAACATTACAGGACGTGGGGGAAGAATGATGACTGCCGGTAAAATAAACGGCAAAGAGATTCCTCTTTCATATTTCGACCATCTGGTAAATCTCGAAAGGCAACGTATCCAGGAGGCCGGAAAAGAGATACAGCCCCAACAGTACCGTATGGTTCCGCAGCAGGTTTGGGAACGAGAGGTGAATAAATTGCTGTTAAACGAGATAACGAAAAAAATGCAGCTTAATGCATCGGCTGAAGAGGTTTTCAATTACATCAAAAAGAATCCGTTGCCGGGCATCGATACGGTATCCGTATTTCAAACAGACAATAAATTCGATACGTCGAAATATGAGCAATTCCTTAATGATCCTCAAAATTACGAACAATACTCCTGGTTGCAGGAAATCGAAAGATACACTGCAAATACGATTATACCGGGGCAGAAACTGGAACTGTTACTGAATTCGGCCGCATTTCCAAGCCGTTCGGAAATAGATTTTCAATACCTTAAAAAGAAGCTTAAGGTTAAGTTTGAGTATATAAAGGCCGAGAGTTCTCGCTTCCCTGCCGATTCTTCCGACACGACAGACGCGAAGGTAGCGGCTTTCTACGAAGCACACAGGGATTCGTTCAAGGTGAAGGAGCAGGCTGATTTATACTATGTCAAAATTCCAAAATCCCCTACCCCCTCCGATACTATCTTTTACAGACAAGAACTGACGGATATGAAGTCGCGCATCGAAAGCTCCGAAAAACCGCTTGCTGAAGCATTCGCCGCGGAGGCGGTTGTAGAATCGGACGACCATACCACGGCGGCCCAGGGCGGCGATCTGGATTGGTTTGGAAAAGGCGAAATGGTCGGGCCGTTCGACAGCGCAGCCTTTTCTCTTCCTGTAGGAACAATTTCGGAGCCGGTTCTCACCGTTTTCGGTCTGCATCTGATATTTGTTGACGCCCGCGAAATACGGGACGGACAGATGAAAGTGCACGCCCGTCATATTCTGCGAAAAATAGTCCCCACTATGGAGACGCTCGATATTCTGGCCGAACGCGCGGACAGTATAAGAAGTCTTATGCTCGATAAGGGCTTTACGGCCGCGGCAAAAGAAGAAAAAGGAATAATTTTCGATTCAACCGGGCTTTTTGAAAAAGGGTCGCCTATTCCCGGTATAGGCTATCTTTCCGGAGCGGGAAACTTTGCATTCCGGAGATCCGATCTTTTAATTTCCGAACGACTCGAAAACAACGACGGATTTTTTATCTTATCTGTCAAAAGAAGGATAAAAAAAGGAATATTGCCGTTGGCTGACGTCAGACAGAGGATTAAGGAAAGACTTATCAATGCATCCAGACAGACTGCAGCTAAAAAACACATCGAAACGATCAGGGCTACGGTTTCCGATACCGTATCGCTAGCGTCATACCAGAAAATGGATTCTATGGTAACATCGGGCGTTACCGATACGGTAGGCGGCGCAGATTATATAGCCGGCATAGGTTATTCAACGCCGGTCGCAGCCGCCGCACTGGCTTTGCCGGAGGGAAAGATATCAAAAGTCATCGAATATGACGGAAACTTTTTTCTGGTAAAACCGCTGGTTAAGGTGCAGATCGATTCCATTCCTGCGATCGATGCTCCCGAAATGCAGGAAATATCTTCACGGCTGCAGCAGAGAACAGCTCAGAAGATTTATATCGATTGGTATATTGATTATAAGAAAAAGGCTAATATAAAAAGTAATATAGAAGATATCTATCTTGACTAATAATAAACAGTCCCAATATCTTTAAAAAAGGAGTGTATATATGCCGGAACAAGCCCAAGCGATGAAAACACTGATGGTTGAGAACCGTAAATTTCCCCCGCCTGAATCAATAAAAAACAGAGCCTACATCAAAAGTTTCGAACAGTACGAAGAGATGTGGAAAAGGTCGATTAATGAGCCCGACGCTTTCTGGCTGGAAATGGCGAAGACTCTTACGTGGTATAAAATGCCTACAAAGGGACTCGAATATACATGGGATTCCAAAAACCGGATTATAAAACACACCTGGTTCGAAGACGGCGTATTGAATGTTTCATTCAATTGCCTCGACCGGCATCTGAATACACCTGTTGCCGATAAGATTGCAATCATCTGGCAGGGTGAAGAAGAGGATGCCGTTCGTAAAATAACCTATCGGGAACTTCATGCCGAGGTATGCAAATTCGCCAATGTGCTCAAATCGAAAGGAATAAAAAAGGGCGACAGGGTTGCCATATATATGCCGATGATTCCCGAATTGCCTGTTGCAATGCTGGCGTGCGCACGTATCGGCGCCATTCACTCGGTGGTTTTCGGAGGATTCAGCGCCGATTCTCTGAAAGGCCGCATCAACGACTCGAGCTGTAAGTTGCTCGTTACTTCGAATGTTTCTGTCCGCGCCGGAAAATTCATAAGACTTAAAGACCTTGCGGACGAAGCGCTTAAAGGCTGTCCGAGCGTGGAGTCGGTTATTGTGGTAAAAACGAACAATGAACCTTGCACAATGGTAAGCGGCCGCGACGTATGGTACCACGACGAAATGGCGAAAGCGTCTTCCTCATGCGAACCGGAAAAAATGAACGCTGAGGATGTGCTCTTCATCCTTTACACATCGGGATCGACCGGAAAACCTAAAGGTGTTGTACATACGACAGGCGGATATCTGCTTCACACTTCGATATCACACAAATACATTTTCGATATTCATGATGATGATATTTACTGGTGCACTGCGGACATCGGATGGGTTACGGGCCATAGTTATATAGTCTACGGCCCGCTTGCCAACGGCGCGACTTCTCTGATGTTCGAAGGCGTACCCACATACCCCGACGCAGGAAGGTTCTGGAAAATAGTCGATAAGTTCAACGTTACCGTATTTTACACCGCGCCGACGGCGATTCGCGCACTTATGCGCCTGGGAACGGAATGGCCGGAAAAATACAGCCTTAATAGTCTGAGAATACTCGGCTCAGTCGGAGAGCCGATAAATCCCGAAGCCTGGATATGGTACTATGAAAATATCGGCCATAAGAGATGTCCGATTGTTGACACCTGGTGGCAGACCGAAACCGGCGGAATTCTTATTACGCCTCTTCCCGGGGCGCATACGCTCAAGCCGGGCAGCGCATGCCGTCCCTTCTTCGGAGTGGATCCGGTTGTCATGCGCGATGACAACAAAGAGTGTGCGCCCAACGAGGGCGGAAAGCTCTGCATCAGAAGGCCGTGGCCGGGCATGATGCGTACAACATGGGGCGACCACGATCGTTTTATCGACACATATTTCAAAATGTACGAAAACCTTTACTTTACAGGTGACGGTTGTCGCGTCGATGAAGAAGGCGATTACTGGCTTCTAGGCCGTATCGACGACGTAGTAAATGTTTCGGGGCACCGCATAGGTACCGCCGAGGTTGAAAGCGCACTCGTCAGCCACGAAAAGGTAGCAGAAGCGGCTGTAGCGCCGATGCCTCACGAAATAAAGGGACAGGGGCTTTATGCGTTCGTTACCCTTGTCGAAGGGGTACAGGAGAGCGAAGAATTGAAGAAAGAACTTGCCCTGCATGTAAGAAAAGAGATAGGGCCGATTGCCGTACCCGATAAGATACAGTTCGCCCCTGCATTGCCGAAAACCCGCTCGGGAAAGATTATGCGACGTATCCTCAGAAAAATCGCCGAGAACGATCTCGGCAATCTCGGAGATACCACAACACTTGCGGATCCGGGGGTAGTAGATATTCTAATAAAGGGAAGGCAGTAAACGGTTTGAAAGCCCCGGGAAATCGGGGCTTTTTTGTTTTCTCATAACTTAAGAAAAGAGAATGTGTTTTTAATAAAATCATTAAGGAGAGAATTTTTATGGCTGAACAGAAAGTTACAAACCGGTGGCTGGTTGTTGTAGGCGCTATATTGATTCAACTCTGTTTGGGAGCCATTTACGCCTGGTCCGCGTTTACAGGTAAGCTTAATGCCGCAGATGGAGCTTTCAGATTTTCCAAAACTCAGACTCAGGTTATTTTTTCTGTTGGTCTTGCAACTTTTGCCGTTGTAATGGCATTGATTGCGGGAAAATGGCAGGCAAAAGCCGGGCCCAGGAAAGTTGCCGTAACCGGAGGTATAATTTTAGGGCTGGGATATATTCTGGCAGGCCTTGCGGGAACCAACTTCTGGGGCATTCTGCTGGGCGTCGGCGTTCTTGGCGGAGCAGGCATCGGACTGGGTTATGTATGTCCGATCGCTGCATGCGTCAAATGGTTTCCCGATAAGAAAGGGCTTATTACAGGACTGGCTGTGGCCGGCTTCGGTTTCGGAGCGCTTATCTGGATCAAACTGACAAGCGGTTTTGTTTTCGGCCCAATCGACCTTACTCCCGGATGGAAAGGCCTTTACGGGGCAGGTATGGGCGTAAATCAGGTTTTTATGCTTTACGGTATAATCTTTGCGGTTCTTGTGCTGGCAGGGGCCGCACTTATAAAGAATCCGCCCGAAGGATGGAAACCCGAAGGGTGGACCCCGCCCACAGGAGTGGCAGCCGCGACAAGCGGCCAGAATAATTTTACAACCGGACAGATGGTAAAAACGCCTCAATACTGGAGCCTTTTTATAGTTTTTATGATAGGCGCAACGGCAGGGCTTATGGTCATAGGCGTAATAGGTCTCTTTGGAAAAGACGCCCTTACGGCGGGCGGTGTGGAGGCTGCAAAAGCAACAATTATAACAGGAACCGCCATGGGACTTTTTTACGCCCTGATGAACGGCCTCGGCAGGATAATCTGGGGTTCAATTTCCGACAAAATCGGCAGGAAATATTCAATTGTTTTAATGTGTTTACTGCAAGGAATCATGATGATCCTTTTCTACTTCATAGGCGGAAAGGAATGGGGGCTTTATCTGAGTGCCGCCGTAATAGGATTTAACTTCGGAGGCAATTTCGCCTTATTTCCTGCCGCAACAGCCGATTATTTCGGCAATAAAAACGTCGGGACGAATTATCCGTGGGTGTTCATGGCTTATGGAGTGGGAGGAATCGTAGGCCCGATTCTCGGCGGTGTAATGGGAGATGCAAAAGCCTGGTCAATGGCGTTCATACCTGCAGGGATAGCATGTATAATTGCGGCTATCATTGCGGTTACTTTAAAACAACCCAAACCGGTTTCATAGATAATCGGATTTTCCATGAACAATAAAGCTTTAGAAGTAATTGATTTTCTGCTTGAAGGGAACAGGCGATTTGCCGGTTCTCTGTCCGTTCATCCGAATCAGGACGTCGGAAGACGAAAAGAGTGTGCGGCCGGACAAAAACCAATTGCAGCGATTCTTGGATGCGCCGACTCGAGGGTCCCGCCGGAAGTTATCTTCGACTGCGGAATAGGCGATCTATTTGTCGTGAGGACGGCCGGAACCGTAATAGACGATTCCGTAATAGCAAGCCTCGAATACGCGGTGGAACATCTTCACATACCGCTTGTAATGGCACTCGGGCACACCTCCTGCGGAGCGGTGACTGCGGCTCTTAAAAGTAAAGATAACTACGGCGCCGGGATGCTGGAAGATTGTCTCGGAAAAATAAGAAGAATATGTGCAGAAACGGCCGGCAAGGAACCGCAAAACATCGATGAGACCATAAAAAAATATACGCTGCGAATCGCCGAAACCCTGCGCAGTACGGAACCGGTTCTGAAACCCGCTTGCGAGAGGAAAGCCTGCGCCGTGGTCGCAGCCTGCTACTCATTGACAGAAGGAAAGGTCGAACTGCTGGACGACGTCACGCCTTAATGCCGTGAATTGGAAAAACCTTCTCACATATATAATCAGTTGTTTTTTTTAGTTCTTCGTTTATCGAAAGCTTCTCGGCGCCGCTCATGTAACTGCGCATATCCCGTAAGCTTCCGACTTCGGCATTTCCGAGAAATACTCCCCCCATGCCTACCGTCAGGTCGGCTTCTTTTTCCGCATCGCATAGTACCTGCCAGGCAAGCGCCCAACCGCGGGCCGTTGCTTCCGGATTATAACCTCCTCCGCCGAGCATCAGAACCGGAACCGATATATCGCGTATGATCGGAATCGTGTCGGCAATGGCGTTGTTAGTCATATTGAGGTGTGTAAGCGGATCAACTGAGAGTATATCCATACCTATTTCTAATACTATAAAATCAGGTTGAAAAGCGTTTATCAAAGGAGGAACAACCTGCCTGAAAACATGGATAAATGAGTCGTCATCGGTTCCGGCCGGCAGGGGTACATTTACATTATATCCTTTACCTTTGCCTTCACCGATTTCGTCTTCGAAACCGCTCCAGGGGTAAAGCGTTTTGCCGCTTTCGTGAAAAGAAACTGTAAAAACCGAAGGGTCGTCATAGAATGCCGACTGGGTGCCGTTTCCATGATGGGCGTCAAGATCCAGACAAAAAACCCGTTTGCCGGCATTACGGAGAAATATACAGGCCAGAACCACATCATTGATATAGCAAAACCCACCCGCACGGTCGGAAAAAGCATGATGAAAACCGCCCCATGGGTTGAAACAGCGGAATGCCTGCTCTTTCAGAAGCAGTTCTGCAGCCCTGATACTTCCCCCTGCAGCCATTACCGCATAAGAGAAAAGATCGGGAAATACAGGCGTTTCGGCGGTTCCTACACCGCAGAACAGATCCTCCGGCCGAAGATCTCCGCCGGATATACGTTGAAGCATCCTTATATACTCAATGGTATGGAATGTAAGAAGTTCGGTTTCGCCGGCATTCCTTGGCGACTCTTCGTAAAAAAAAGGAGAACCGGAAGAAAGGAGAATATTACGGCACAACGATCCCCGTTCGGTTTTAAACGGACAATCAGTCGGATAGCGGTAAGCCGCTATTTCCGGAGAGTAAATAAATACATAGGGCGTTGATCGCACAATTTCTCCTCCGACAGAAATATACATCCGATTCGTTATTAAATAACAATACTGAAAAAAGACGACAATCACTTTAATTAAAATGTCATCAGGATATATTTTTAAATGATTTTTCTTTTGTTAGGGGGGGAGAAACCACCCTAAGTGAGGGGG
>FWPV01013749.1_pt1 | contig 12081 bp, 10 predicted proteins | sample 2228371 | NCBI WGS metagenome assembly FWPV01 (sample SAMEA103939776, study PRJEB20133) | metagenome | reverse complement strand
TCCTATCTCCGCTTAATTTGACATCTATGGAGTAATGCCCACATTTCTATTATCCTTTTAAAAACTTATGGGTAATGATAAGCTGTTCACGGAGGGATTAAGGGAAGTAAAAAGATGATAACATTCTTTATACCATTTCTTTCAATTGAATTTGCATTTGTGACCATAAGTGAGACATGCCATGGCATGTCCCCACACAAATTGAATCAGTACGAAAGGCTTGTTAGAATTTTTACAATTAATTCATGGATATGATATTATATTGCGAAATATAAAAGCATAGAGTCTATTCATTCCAGGAAAGAAATGCTTTTACGTTAACAAGCTAGACAGCATATTACATGAACCCAACTAATTCCATTTCAAATCTTAAATCAATATCAAATCTTTCTTTTATGGTATGCTTTACCAGATCAGCAAGGTTTATTACATCCTTTGCTGTTGCTGATCCAACGTTAATTATAATATTTGCATGGCGTGGGGAGATCATAGCATCACCGATTCTTTTACCTTTTAATCCACATACATCAATAAGATACGCCACTGAGCGAGTAGGCAAATTATGCTTTTCTTTTTCCTCATTTGTAAGATTTTGAAACACACTGCCTACCGAAGGCTCTTGAGGATATTTATAGAACCTTGTTCGAATGATCTCCCTGGATTTTCCGATCGCCTCGTATTTTTCATTATCACCAACTTTTCTTAAAAGAAATTCTGCCTCGATCAACATAAAGTCTTTATTATTTTTTAGCTTTGAAGTATCATATCCAAACCCAAACCAACTTTTATCAACTTCTTCTAGTCTCAACGTGTTCTTATTTACCACCAGAGCTGATTTAATTAACGGACCAATAAAAGAATCATAATAATGAAGGTTAATATAAAGCGCCCCACCAACTGTTGAAGGAATTCCAGAAAAATCCTCCATACCTATTAGATTCTCGGCAAGTGCTTTACCAATAAGATTTTCCATCGTTGTTCCGGAGCTAGCTTTAATGATTTCATCTTCTACGTAGAGTTCTTCATTCCTTTGCCTGATTACAAGACCCGGAAATCCTTCATCGCTAACAAGTATGTTTGCCCCCAGACCCAATATGAAAGTTGGCAAATTATTTTCATTAGCGAATTCCAGAGATTGCATTATTTCTTCTTTGTTTTCAGGCTCACAGAAATAATATGCATTGCCACCAATTTTAAAATTCGTATAAGGCTTTAGAGAAACGTTTTCAAGTATTTTCATTTTTGACTCTTATAAACTATTGTTGGTTAAACTTAACAATTCCTGAATCTTCCATTTGTATATGAACAGGCTCTCCATGATCTTTAACATTCTTTATCATCGTTTTAATAATATTTCCATCGCTATCAAGCAATTCAATTTTCCATTTACCTGCTGGAATATAAGCAAAAAATGGCTGATATGGTTTGCCTTTTATTTTGACAGTGATATTGTTTTTAGAGGCTAAAACATCCAATATCATATTATGCAGATATATTTGCGTTATTTCCAGGCTACTCCAATCTTCTGGTAACTTTGGATTAATTTCGAATCCATCACCACGGGGTTTAAATCCCATGAAGCCGTTTATCATTATCTGAGGAACAAGAATGCTCTCAAAGAATTCATAGTCAAGTCCCAGTCCACCAGCCTGTCCACCACCTTGCAAAGTTGTGCCGCGTTTTCCATCTTTATAATATTCGCGATATCCTCCCGCTTGTTGAACTTCATCAAACCACTTAATTATTTCTTGAAGCCTTGACCATGCATTATCAGCACCAAAAACTCTTAATCGTGATTGAAGATCATGATATGAAAATCCAAGAACCGCTCCTCCATCCTGAACCTGCCCACCCCATGGGATTGTTTCAGGAGCATTCCAGAACCAGCCATAATAATCTATATTGCGCTTAGTTGTAGACCTCGGACCAAAACGCCAGCGATATATATCTTTCCCTTGAGAAGTATCCCCCTCAATAATCCGTTCACCATCAAGCCATTTCATTATGGATTCTGCCTGTTTTTCTGTAGCAAAACCATAATATATCGCCTCACAGTTTATAAATGTAAATCCATAGTCATAAGATTTGCCATCAATGTCAATTCCACACACAAATCTCCCTGTATCATCATTCCAGAATAATTGACCAGCATAAGATTTTACATCTTCTGCATGCTTTAATATATCTTCTGGATCATTACATAATGGTCCTGAAGGCATATTCCATTCAGGATGACCAGAGATTTCTTTCTCAAGAAGAGCCATATATTTGAGAGTATCATAATAATGAATAGTAGCATAAGCGTCTTTATATCCCATTGGTAGCAAATCCCAATAATTATTGCCAATACCTCTACCAGAATGAATTATTTTCGTTCCATCATTAAGTCTCTCAATCCCGCTGCGTCCGCAATGTCCAGGGAAAGGTGCTATTATGCACTTTTCATTTTTTCCACCCAGATCATTCATTAAATACAATAAAGCCAACCTTATTCGTCCCAGATTATTTCTTAAAAAGTTTAGATCACGCGTCCACCAGAAGTATTGACAACAACCACGTATAAAATTTTGATTGTTGATATTATGACGCGTGTCATATTGAGTAAAAAGTGCCTGTATGCCGACTTTTGCTCCTGCTGATTTATTACCAAAATTAACCCCAAGCCTTGTTATCTTTCCAGTCCAAAAAGGAGACTTATATACAGGTATCATTGTATATACAATGCCCTGAGATTCAGTAATCGGATGAAAATAGAAGCGTTTTTCTGGACTGAAATCTGGATCATCCTCTGTGGTCCATTCAAGATAAGGCTGAGAATCTTCCAAACCACTAGCACGCCACCTTAACTGAATAAACGGTGATTGATCGCTATGAATAATAAGAGGAATCGTTCGAACATAAGCATTTGATGTGTTTAATTCAATGTTCCATGCATGATCGGATATGCCATTATCAATTCCACCCCAAAGCTCCCAACCTTCCTGTGTTTTTTCTTCTGTTCCATGCCAGCCATCAGGAACTCCATCTAATGAAAAATGCCATCCCCAGGTTCCTGGTCCGCCCTGTTTCCAGAAAGGAAACGGCCAGCCATCCTGGTGAGCAATAGAGGCATGCTGATGAGTAGCCACATAACCTTCAAGATCAATTTTTCTGGATGAGAGTGCTTGAGACCAACGTTTTCGTATGGAATCCATCCTTCCTTCTGATGATACTGCAGGCCAGAGCGATGATCCAGAAAGCCATTCATCCCAGAGGGTTGCCATTGGTCCTGCGGGAACATAATGAAGATAGTAAAGCTCTCTTAACAGATCCATCGCTTTCTCATTTTCAGGAACTTTGAAACGTGGAAAGTCATCAGGTATATCCAGTTTTGAGGCACTAACAACAGGTAATAAAGTATATAACATAGCAGAAATTGTAAAATCTACTAACATGTTTTCTCTCCTTTAATTGTTTGTATTTATGGCTAAAAAAAGATAACATATTCTGAATCAAATGGCAAGATTAATTCGCTTGCAGATAAGCCAAGCATAAATTTTACGTCCACGAACTCTAAACCGTAACTCACACAGAACATAATAAAGGCAAAACACGGAGGCACAGAGACACGGAGATATTTAATCACGAATGTCACGAATAGAACGAATAACACGAATGATGTTAATATTCTTTTCATATTCGTGTTATTCGTTTTATTAGTGTCCTTCGTGATTATTTTATTCGTGTTCTTTGTGTTCAATTTTTTCTCCGTGCCTCCGTGTCTCTGTGTTTTTTTTACTAAAAATATGGTTAAGCAACTAAAGTTTATGCTTGGCGCTTGAAGATAAGCTAAACTTGACTTTATTAAAACTATTGATATAATCGATGACATAAATAACAGTATGACTAAGATGGAAATATTTTATGAATTTTCAATGAGTCAAAAATTACTTGTGTTGATAATATTTAATTGGTTTACTGGTTGGAAAATATATAACCGAACAAGATTCAGGATGGAAAGGAGTTACTAATATGATAAAAAGTAAATATAATTGTAAACTTGTTTTTATCTGCATTTCTATTTTTCTATTAATAAATATAAGATCAGGATTGTCTTTATATTTTGATTTTGAAGATAACGCACAATTGAAAGATTGGGATTTACAGGGAACATGGAAAATCGTAAAGGATGATACAAAGGGAAGTAATGTATTATCTGGAGAAGGAGCAAATGAAGTATGCGCACTTGTAGGAGATATTAATTGGACTGACTATACTCTTGAATTTGAAGCCAGTGGTCAAACAGATGAAATCTCTGCTGCTTTTCGAGCAAAGGACCCCGATAATTATATAGGTTTTATGATTGCTCCAAGTCTTAACCTTACCGAGTTCTTTCAAAAGCTTAACGGTCAATTCAACGAAAATATATCTGCTAAAGGTGATTCATTAGGTGTAAAAATTCAACAATGGAATAAATATAAGCTAATTGTTCAAGGAAATAAGGCAATTGCATATTTAAATGGAAAAGAAACCATAAAGGAATTAGACCTGGATAAACTTCCAAAAGATTTTGAAAAAGGAAGAGTTGGTTTCCGACAATGGTCTGATAAAGCTTATTATGATAATTTCTTGATTACAGGTCCGGGTATACCTCGCACACCTGGAGAACCTGGATTATCCGTTGATTTAAAAAGGATTCTTACTATAACCTGGGCGTCCATAAAAAGAAATTCCAACATATAATCCAAAGTATTTTTATTCAACTACTAAATTACACGTTATATGGTATTAATAAAAAAATGCTTGACAAGGGTATATTTTTATGATACAATAATGATTGACCAATCAGTCATTATATAATATATTTTGTTACAACAAAATGAGGTAAAAATGGCACGAAAGAAAGATGATGAAAAGCGTAGAAGTATTCTAGAATCTGCTACAAGAGTTTTTGCAAGCAAAGGTTTTTATAATGCAAAAATACAGGAAGTAGCAGCAGAAGCAGGAGTTGCTCATGGGACGGTTTATCTCTATTTTAAGAGCAAAGATGATCTTCTTGCCGCAATATTTTACGAGGTTTTAGGTGATTTAATAGAATATATACATTCAGAAGTCCAAAAAGAAAAAAGGGCGGAAGATAAATTTAGAAAAATGATCTCCCTTCAGATTGATATAATAGAAGAAAATCCTGATCTTACCAAGCTCATTTTAATTGAGTTTCCTCGCACTGGAAAATTTTTAAGTAACAGCAACATAGATATATTATCGAAATATATTGATATGATAGCAAACATAATAAATGAGGGTATAAGAAAAGGGGAATTTGACGTTAATATAAAAATAGACATTGTTGCAACCATGATATATGCTGGCATACAAGGATTGGCAACTCGCTGGATTTTAGATGGTATGCAATACACCCTGAAAGGTATGGAGAAGGGAGTCTCTGATTTCTTTCTTGAAGGGATAAAATCATGTAACGTTCACAAAAATTATCCTATTGATTATAAACGTCCATAAAACCTAACAAAGATAAAACATAATACCGTTTTATAAAATTATTTACACAATCCCCAAACCCTTTCAAAAAGGAGAAGATCATGAAAGTCTCCCTTTTTCAAAGGGAGATTTAGAGGGATTTTACAATAAATGATAATTATAATGAATAATTATTTTCTTGAAATGGTATAAGAATTACTGGATTTTTCAATTCAACATTCATGAAATAGATATTTGGAAAAGTGTCGCAATGAAAGGAGGTGTTAAGAATGGCGATTTCCATAGATAAAGTGGAATATACTCCAGACCCAATAGTCGCTGGTAAGAAGGTAAAAGCTACCTTTAAGGTGACAGCAAATGCTGGTGTTGCATCAGTAAAGCTATATACACCAGATTATCGCACACTGGAAGCACGAAGCGAAGGAAATGACGGGGTATATACACTGGAGACCGAAGCTCCTTATGATGCACCACCGGGTATATACGATATAACCGTTGTCGTAACTGACAAAAATGGTGAAGTGCTAAGGAAATCTTACTCAATCAGAGTAGGATAAAAATGAAAAAAGCCCATAATAATATTATTATGGGCTTTTTATTTAGAATTTCTAACAGCCTGAAAGACCGGGTAAAAATTTTTACCATTGATTCAATATTTCTATCTTATAAATTGCTAATTGCTTTAATTTGCTCACCTGTCATTAAAGCCTTCCTGATCTGCCTTATCGCCTGCTTGATTCTTAATTCATTTTCAACAAGTGCAAACCTAACAAATCCTTCACCATTTTCACCAAAACCAATACCTGGAGAGACGCAAACTTCTGCTTCTTCAAGCAATTTCATTGAAAAATCCATAGAACCTAAATTACTAAACTTTTGGGGGATCGGTGCCCACACGAACATAGTAGCTTTTGGTTTTTCAACGCTCCAGCCTATTTTATTGAGTCCTTCAACCAGAACATCACGCCTTTTCTGGTAAACAAGAGCGGTCTCTTTAGCATATTCATCAGATTCTCTTAATGCTAAAATTGACGCGACCTGAATAGGTGCAAATACTCCATAATCGTAATATCCCTTTATTTTAGCCAACGCATCAATTATATCTTTGTTACCGACAGCGAAACCACATCTCCAACCTGCCATATTATAAGACTTGGACATTGATATGAATTCTATTCCGATATCTTTTGCTCCTTTAGCCTGCATAAAGCTTGGTGCGGAATAACCATCAAAGACTATATCAAGATATGCTAAATCATGGACTACTATCATATCATTATCTTTAGCAAATTTTACTACATCCTCAAAAAATGCAAGCTCAACAGTTGCGGTAGTCGGATTATGTGGAAAGTTTATAATAAGCATTTTAGGTCTTGGCCAAAGTTCTTTTGCTATTTTACTTAAACTTGGTAGAAAATCGTTTATATCATGCATTGGTATGCTCATAACATTTCCACCAGCAATTATTATGCTATATATATGTATGGGATAAGTAGGATTTGGCACAAGTGCAATATCACCTTCATCAATCAAAGCTAAAGCGAGATGAGAAAGACCTTCTTTTGTTCCAATTACTGTTATTACTTCATTTTCCGGATCAAGGCTAACATCAAATCGCCGTTCATAATAGCGAGAGACTTCCCTTCTAAGATTAAATATTCCCCTTGATGCAGAATATCTATGATTTCTGCTATCGCTAACTGCCTCGCAAAGTTTTTGGACTATATGTTCTGGCGTTGGGCGATCAGGATTACCCATACTAAGGTCTATAACATCTATTCCCTGCCGTCTACGCTCAAGGGTCATCTGTTTCATCTTGCTCAACATATATGGAGGTAATCGTTTTAATCTATTTGAGTTTATTATCATTTTTAGCTTTAAATCCTTTCATCTATGATATAAATAAAATAGAATTACATTCTATTGCAAGTTTGTTTCGTCACTTTTTTTAATTTCTGATAAATGATAAATTCTGGCATCTTCTGGAATCGGTAGTTCAAAGGTTGTTTTTGCTAATTTAATATTTATTTCCGGCTCGACGGACTCTATTGAAATTCTTGTATTATCATACGGACGAGAAATTGTCGCCTTTAGTGGACGCAATACTCCTCCGGTTTCCCTATATTTTGAAAAAGTTATTTCCTGTATCATTTCTCCTTTAGAATTTATGATTTTCCATTTATCAACAACTATGCCTTTTGCTAGAATTGTTATTTCTTCGCGATAGTTTTCATCTCTAGATTTTCTACTTATGACATACTCATCTTGATAATTCTCGAGTTTTAAATCACTTATATTCCCGTCAAGAAAAGGGTTTGCAAATATAGCACTACGAATATCCGAGATACGGAGATCAACATCAAATACCCTTTTAAGAACATCATCCGTTAGTTCACCTTTAATAAGCTCATTTTCTGCAACAAAGTATATTTGCAATGCCTGTTCTGATACCAAAGCTATTACTTTTGGTTCATTAAAAGGTCCCATGCCATATACACTCATTTTTTCTGGCTTCTCGTAGTTTAATATTCCTCTTACTTCTTCTTTTTTGCCTTTAGATTCCATCTTGAAATTTACAATTGTTCTCATTGTATTTACAAGATCATATCTGGTTTTTAGAGTAGCCAAAATTGCTCTGGTATCTAAAGGTATATTTGCCTTTGGCTCTGTTCTTATAACAGAGCATCCAGCTGATAAAAGCATTATAATAATAAGGAAATACTTAATCATTATCATCTCCTATTATGTCATACAATTATATAAATATCACAATTTTCTAGTTTTTGCAATGATTTTCAGATTCTAATTTATCTGGTTTTAGATGAAATAAAACATTTGATATCCTAAAGGTTGGAAATTCGCGTTATTTTTTTTGAAACTATCCGATCATAACTGGTTCTTCGGGATATTCATACATAATAGCTTCACGTCGCTGTCTTATAGCTAATAACAATGTAAGAGGACCGACACGTCCAATAAACATTGTCATGATTATTATAACTTTTCCTATTATCGTTAGTTGCGGGGTTATACCGGCAGAAAGACCCACAGTTCCGAATGCTGAAAAGAGTTCAAAAAATATATGCATTGGGTCTCCTTCTTGTGTTAACAATAAAATAAACCCGAAGGTCGCTAGAAGCATCAATGCTAATATCGTTAACAATAAGGCATTATTAACATCGTCCTTTGATACGTTGCGTTTAAATATTTCAACTGAACTTCTTCCTTGTAGCATTGACCATATAGTTCCAAGAAATATTCCGAAGGTGCTGGTTTTAATTCCACCTCCTGTCCCACCAGGTGAAGCACCAATAAACATAAGAATTATGATCAAAAAGTAGCATTCATAAGTTAAGTTTTGCATATTTATAGTATTGAATCCGGCAGTGCGTGGAGTTATTGAGAGAAAATATGAAGATATTATCTTTGTTTTACCAGGTAGATCGGATAGGCTATTATTCCATTCAATTAAGGCTATTAGAAGCATTCCAGCAAAGATCAAAGATGCTGTTATAATAAGTATAAGCTTTGTATGGAGTGATAATCGTTCCTTTTTGAATATGATAGACCGAGCTATGTTTACTAAAGCTGCAAAGCCAAGCCCACCAAAAATTATTAACGATGTAATTATGATGTTGAAAAATATATTATCTTTAAAATTTTCAAAGCTATTCGGAAAGAGAGAAAAACCCGCATTGCAAAAAGCAGAAATAGAGTGAAATATGCAATAATAAAATTTTGGTCCCCATGTGAAGGAATCATATCCCGACCAGGCAAAATAGAGTAAAAATGCCCCCAGCAACTCGAATGAGAAAGTAAGAATTAAAATTGATACAACAAGGTTTGATACTTTGGAAAGAGTCTTTATATTTAAGGTAGCACTCATAATAATATTTTCTCTAACATTCATATCTCTGCCAAATATAAGAGTAAAAAAAGTTGTTATAGTCATTAATCCGAGACCGCCTATTTGGATCAGGATAAGTATTACTATTTGACCAAAACGTGTAAAATAAGAACCTGTATCAACTACAATAAGACCTGTAACACATGTTGCAGAAGTGGCGGTAAAAAGAGCATCAATAACTTTTATTTTTTCATTTTGAGCAACAGCACCCGGAAGGAGGAGGAACCCTGTTCCCATCAGGATAACAAATATGAAACTAAGCACAACTAATTGGGCAGGAGCAAGGGTCGTTTTCATAGCTCTTCTTCTTGCATCAACGACCCTGAATAGCGGACTACCAATAACATATAAACGGACTATCAGTATATATATCCTGATAAATGAGAGGTTCACAAGTAAGGGGACCCAACCTGTTTGTGATGAAGTAGGGGAATAACCTAAAACAAATAAAACTATAACTAGAAACAAAGATATAAGTGCAAAATCTGGCCAGTTTCTTTTAAGATAGTCAAGACTAAATTTTTCAAGTCCCCACTTAACAAGGCTGTCCGCTAAAAACAGAACCACTATAGACCAGTCAAGTATGGCAATATATCTTCTAAAATATGGATGAACGAAACCTCCAAAATCTATTATTAGTGATACCGCAGCAAGTGTAGTTGCAATTACTGTTATTATGTTAAGGGTAGGAGTGAAATAAGCTTTTAACCTAGAGCGATCTAACATTATTTTTATATATAGGCTCCTATAATAAAATTCTTTCCTGTTTGGACATAATTCTTTCGTATTTTATGAATTTTATTCTAGCATTATGTAATCTCTAAGTCAATAATAATTATTGAAGCTGATCCACATATAAAAAGTTATAAACTGGCCTTGCTTTTATTATCCTATAAATTTTTAACCTTCATTATCGGGGTGTTAATTGAATGTTGAGCGGATATAATTCGTCTGTATTGTTGCGAAAGGATCTGTATAATCGCAGGGCGAACAACTGTTCGCCCATCAGCAAGAATGATAAGTAACTGAAGTATTTTTATTTTATTACGATTAACTTTTTGGTTTCTGAAAAGTCATTAACTTTTAAATTATAGAAATATATACCACTAGACACTGGAATACCAAATCTATCTTTACCATCCCAATATGCAGACCTATCCTTGCTTACATATATACCTGCTGGTTTATGCCCAAGATTTATTTCTCTCACCAATTCTCCTGAAATACTATATATGCGGATTAAAACGTTGCCATCTTCTTTCAGTTGAAACGGTATCCATGTATCGGGGTTAAAGGGGTTTGGGAAATTCTGCAAAAGTGCATTTTCTCTGGCAGGTAAAGCCCAGGATTTGAATATACCATCCATCTTTTTTACACTTATAGGCTGTGAATCTGATTGATAAAGTTCGATATTTTTGAAAACTAAAGGTGAGATATTATCAGAAATTATTTCAAATTTTATATCTGCCAATTTAATATTTTTAAACCCTTCAGAATTCAAAAACGCTACTCTTAAAATCCCTGGTTCTCTGATATTGCTAGCCATCATTACATTAGATTCAGATATCACATCAACCGCTTTAAGCACTGATCGATCGTAGGTAATCACCAAATCTCCACCAATAACCGAATCTAAGTTATTAACTATTATTGGAACTAATATGCTATCTCCAGCAATGCCATTTGCTTCGTTTAGAGTTACCTCAGCAATGCCTTTAGCTAAAAGAGTTCCTTTTCTTGATGGTGCACCTGCGCCAACAATCTTATTGAGGATCAGAATAGCATCATTTGCCTGAATCTTACCATTTTCATTCATATCTGCAGCGCAGAATTGCTGAGCATTTGGTTCCATCAATTGGGCAGATATTCTTAGAACAAGTATGGCATCATTTGCCTGAATCTTACCATCACCATTTACATCTCCTTTGACACATGCTGGTTGTGTTTTCTTGATCGTTGCACCAACAAGATCAGTGACTATGGATTCAGTCTTCGAATTAATAAGAACTGGATTTTTTTGTATATCACCAAAAGCATTTTTTATCTCAATTTTGCTCTCCTTCGCTTCTAAAACCGAAAATCTAGCAGTAATTAAATCACCATCACCATCAATACCTTTAATACTAGTGCCGAACCTGAGGTTAGCAATTGTAAAGATGCCAGTTAAATTTATATCTTCCAGTATATCGGCACTTATGGTGTCAAAAGTTGCAGATTTCCCTGTAGTTGTTGTAACTAATGGAAGAGTGCTGGTGCCATCTTCTTTAAGGAAATTGTTTTCAGCAATTGAGAGTAGTTTTAGAGCAGATTTGTCAAAGGATATTTCAAATTGATAGGCTATAAGATCTTTTACTTCTTTAACTTTAACTGTAATTTTAATTTCCTGTCCTGCTTCAGGACTTTCCTGGGTGCTGGGGTCAAGAAAGACTGTTGTGGCATTAGCTCCAATAACCATTGTCATCATTAGCATAAATATTATCGCAACATAAACATGGGTTCTCATTTTAACCTCCGAATATAATGGAGTTTACCAGGCTTAAAACAAATAATGATCTATAATAAAATTCCAGAATATCTAATTGTATGATACAACCATATTCACAAGATGTCAAGGATTAAGTTTTAGTTGAGTGTGATTCAAATTTTAGGTAACTGTAAATAATACCATATTAAAAAATAATTATTCATTACGATTA
>FWPV01013748.1_pt1 | contig 12081 bp, 7 predicted proteins | sample 2228371 | NCBI WGS metagenome assembly FWPV01 (sample SAMEA103939776, study PRJEB20133) | metagenome | reverse complement strand
TTGGCGCGTGTGTGGGACGTGTGCGACACCTATGCGAAACTGGGGGTTCCCCTGCACTTTACGGAAACCACGATTGTCAGCGGCGCTTTCCTGGGCCGCGACCCGAAGCGCGGCGGCCGGGCGCTGGGCAACGACGAACTCTGGGGCGAATCCACGTCTGAGCTGGAGGAGCGCCAGGCGCAGCAGGTCCGGAATTTCTATACCGCCCTGTTTGCCCATCCCGCCGTCCACGCGGTTACCTGGTGGGATTTCTCGGATTACCGGGCCTGGAAGAATGCCCCCGCCGGGTTGCTCCGCAAAGACATGTCGCCCAAGCCGGCGTGGGAGGCTCTCCGCAAACTGATCAAGGAGGACTGGGCGTCAAAACTCGACGGCCATACCGACGACAGGGGGCGGGTGCCGGCCCGGTTGTCTTACGGCCAATACCAGGCGCGGATCACGCTGCCCAACGGCACCGACCATCTCAAGACGTTCCCCTGGCTCCGCGACTCGGAACGCAAGCCTGTCCTGACCGTCTGAACGGGCGGGTCAGGTTTTGGGCGGAAGCTTCGCCAGAGCGTCGCGCGCGGCCTCCGGATGCTTGGGCTTGATGGCCTCGGCAATCTTCCTCACGGCCACCTCGGCTTCGGCGCGGACGCCTTCGCGGGAAAGGAAAGCGAGGGCCAGTTGGAGGGTTTCGGGGTGCCCTGCCCCGCCGAGCGAGCCGAGAATCAGCTTCAGCTCGCCGTCGCCTTTGGCTTGGTCAGTCAGAGCGCGATAGCGGTCGGCGACGGCGGGTTTGGCATGTTCCTCGGCGGCCAGGCGGACGAGTCCCCGCAAGAGCGTGACCCGCAGCGCCGGCTCGGTGGAATCGCGGTAGGCGGCGAAAAGCGGGTCCCATGCCTCCAGATTCGGCCACTCACTCAAGGCGCGAACCGCCGCGTCGCGAATGGCCGGGTCGGGATTGGCCGCCGCCTTCTTTGCCAGGTCCAACGAGGCCGAATCTCCGCACACTGGCAGCAGGCCCAGCAAGGAGCTCTGCACCTCGCTGGCTTTGGCCTTTTCCAAAGCCTCGCGGACTTTTCCACATGCCGCCGCCCGGTCGGTCAAACGCGTCAACACCTGGGCTGTGGCCGTCTCGGCTTCGAGCCGGACCGGTGAAGCCAGTTGGGCCTCCAGAGCGGCGAGCAAGGCGGGGACTTCCTGTTCGGTGCCCGTGCGAGCCAGGGCGCGAAACGCAGCCCGGGAAACGGCGGCCTCAGCGGAGCGCATTTCCTGCAACAACACGGCGTTGGCGCCGGAGCCCTGGCGCCGGGCCAGAACGCTCAACAACAGGGCGCGCGAGGCGCCCGACACACTCGGGAAGAAAGCCTGCACCGCCTGGTCCGTCTCGCGGCCGCCGCCCATGGCAATCAGCGCGTTTTCAATGGCCTTGAGTTCGTCCGCCTCCTGCGTTTCTGAAAGTCTCCTGGCTAGAATGGCAACCGTGTCCGCCCCGCCAATGTCACCCAAGGCGCCGATGGCCGCGATTCGGACATCGAGATTGGTTGCAGCAAGCTGCCCCGCAATGGCGGCCTTTGCCCCGGCATCCGCGCGAGTGGCGAGACTCTCAATCAGCCAGACCTTTTCAGCGTCTTCAAGCGTTCCAAAGGCGCCGCCGAATTGGGTCGAAGCCTGTGGCGAGGGCAGGGTCGCGACCGCGGCGATTGCCACCGGTTTGAGGTCCCGGTCAGAACCGGCCAGGATGGCACTGATGCGTTTCCCGGCGGCGTCCGGCTCGAGACGCAACCATGCAGCCAGCGCCGCCTGGCGGGCGAACCTCGGCTCATGGGGGGCCAGCAATGAAGTGTAGGCCCGGACGGCGGACCTGGGGTCCGACGCGGCAAGGCGGTCGGCGCAGACCAGCATCGCTTCGAGCAAGGTTTGATTGGCCGCTCCCCGCGCTTTCCGCCGCAAGGGTTCCAGCGTGCTCCACGCGCGCCGGGTCCCCAGTTTGCCCAAGGCCGCCGCTCCAGCCTCGAACACGGCGGGGTCGGCATCGGCGGCGGCCTTCTTGAACAACCGGGTTGACCTGGCGTCCCGCCGGTTGCCCAGGGTGTTGAGGATTTGAACGCGCGCCGCGCCTCTGGCGTTGGCCAGCGCCTGTCGAAGCAGCGAGTCGGCTTTTCCCGGGGGATAAGTGGTCAGCGCAAGGCAAGCCAGTCCAACAGTCTGCGGGTCCTTCAAGAGCTCGCCCATCGCCGGCAGGGCCGTTTCGCTCCCGATGAAACCGAGTTGTTTGGCGGCAAAACTGCGGGCTTCGTAGCTCGCCTCCGGGCTGAGCAACTCAACCAGGCCGGCCTCCACGCTTGCCCGGAGGGCCGGGTCATGCAGGGCGGCGCGCACGGTTGCCTCAAGTTGCCGCAGGGATTCAAGTGACTGGCCGCTGTGGTAAGTGGACACCTCGGAGATCAGTTGCTGAAGATCGTTGGTGGCGGGGGTGGCGGCCGGGGCCGGCCAACAGGAAACAACCAGCGCGGCACCTACGAGCAGGGGGTAAATTGTGTTTTTCATCGTCATCACAATGCCGTTCATGAAATCCGGGGTTCAGGCGCGCCACGGCGCTCGCGGCTCGCGATACAGCATGCGGTTGGCTTCCGGCACGTCGAACCGCTCTTGGACCGGGTCCCATTTCAACTTGCAGCCCAGCCGGAGGGAGATGTTCCACGCCTGGCAGATGGTCATCGCGCGATGGGCCACTTCGGCATGGCAGGCGGGTTGTTTGCGGCTGCGAATGCAGCGGACCAGGTCGCGGACATGGTCCGAGGCGTCGCCCCAGCCGGCGCCGCCGGTTCCCCGGAAACTCAGGATGGACTTGGGTTCGGCGGTAACCGCATCCGTCTCATCATCCACTTGAATCCATCCTTCATCCCCGATGAACCGCAGGTAACGCTCCTTGAATTCGCCGCGCTGATACATCACCGCGGTTACGCCGCTGGCATATTTGCACCGCGCTTCGGCTGTGAGCGGCGTGTCGTTGCAGAACTTCACAGGATCGGGAAACTCGCCTTTGGCCTCGAACTCGACCGGGCCGGTGTCATCGGTTCCGAGCACCCATTGCATTTGGTCGGTGTAATGACAGCCCATGTCGGACAGAATCCCTTCGGCCGTGTCCCAGAAGTACTGCCAGTTTTTGGCGCGCACCGGCACATACGGATGCCAGGGGGCCTGTCCCAGCCAGAAATCGTAGTTCCACCCGGCCGGCGGCGGGACTTCGGCTTCGTGCTCGAGTCCTTTGCCGGCCCATACCTGCATTTCCACGGTGTGAACCCGCCCGATTCTGCCCTGGCGCACCATGTCCCGGGCAAAGCGGTACGAGGCCGTGCAGCGGCGCTGGGTGCCGGCTTGATAAACCGTTCCGAACTGGCGGCAGGTTTCCACGAGTTTCCGGCCCTCGCCAATGGTCAGCGTGACCGGCTTTTCGCAGTAGATGTCTTTCCCCGCGCGCGCGGCGTAAATGGAGCCCAGCCCATGCCAGCGGTTGCCGGTCGCAATCAAGACCGCGTCAATATCCTTCCGCGCCAGCATTTCGCGGAAATCGGCGTAAGCGCTGCACGCGCTGTTGCCGTAATGGTCGTCAATCAGCTTCTTGCCCGATTCGAGCCGGTCCGCCCGGCAGTCGCTCACCGCCACGAAGAGCAGTTCTTTAAACGACAGGAAATTGGGGAGGATGGCCCGTGCGCGGTTTCCGACGCCGAAGGCGCCAAAGCGAATCCGATTGGCGGGCGAGGTGGCGCCATTCAACCCGAGGACCGATCCCGGGACGATCAGGGGGACGGTTACTGCCGCCACCGACTGCAGAAAACGGCGCCGGGCAACTCGAGTTGGGGAAATGATTCCCGGGGCTCCCTTCCAAAGCGAGGTATTTGGCGTGCTCATGGCGCCCCAGTTTGCCCGGTCAAACCCGGATGGCAACCGGATTCGTCCCTTTCGTCCTTTGTGCGTGACAGCGCGCCGCCCCCTGCTAGGCTGCAAGGGCTCGAAAAAATGCAGTTGCGGAACCACTACACCCGCCAGGGTAACCTCTCGACGCGCGGAGGAGGGCCGGGACCTTATGGCGCGCCCTCGGCGGTCGAAGGCTTGTGGGGCGGAAGGCGGTGGCCGCATGGCGCCTGGGCCCGCGGCGGGCGGCGGTTTCTGCTCAAGGCCCTGGCGCTTTGGGTGAGCACCGTCTGGCTTTGGGCCACCGACCAGGCGGAGCCAACGCGGCAGGCCGGCGTGGGAAGTGCCTTTGCCTCGCGCAACTGGGATTCCAAGGATGGGCTGCCCTCGGATTCGGTTACGGCGATTGCTCAAACGGCGGATGGATTTCTGTGGGTGGGGACTGACCGGGGTTTGGTGCGTTTCGACGGCATCCGCTTTGAGACCCCGCCGGTGCCCGGGTTGGCGGCTTTGGTGGAGGGGGGCATCCGGCAGCTTAGGGCCAGCCGGGATGGCGGCCTGTTGATTGCCGCAAACAGCGGGCTGGTGGCCCGGCTTCAAAGCAACGAGCTCGTTCCGGTATTCACCGGCGGCGCGCCGGGCTACACCCAAATCACGGGCCTGGCGGAGGAGGCGGGGGCGATTTGGCTGGCCACGGATGGGCGGGGCGTTTGGCGGTGTGGGGACAAGACGGTGGAAGTGTTTGACAACAGCACCGGCCTGCCTTCAAACATTGTGCCCTCGTTGGAGCGCTCCGCCACCGGCGAGTTGTATGTTGGCACCGGCTCGAAGGTCCTGGTGTGGCGCGAGAACCAATGGCAATCCCTTGGCGAGTACCCCTCGCCGGGCCAGCGGATTGACGCGCTGGCCACCGGGGCGGACGGGAGCCTGTGGGTGGCTGTGCCGGGCGACAACCCGTTTCTTGAAGGGGCGCGCATCCTGCGCCGCTCCGCCTCCGGCTGGAGCGCGGAACTCGAGCCCTATCCCTGGGCGCAAAACTCGAAACGGTCCCGCATCCTGGCCTTGCTGCGTGACCGCTCCGGAAAGACCTGGGCGGGAACCGAAAGCGGCACGGTCTATTATCATGAACCTGGAGTGGGTTGGCAGCCGCTGCAGCTCGCCGGCCGCCGCCTGCACCTGTTGGTCAGTTGTTTGTTCGAAGATCAAGACGGTTCGGTCTGGGTGGGCGCCTTTCAGGAAGGGCTCCATCAACTCCGACCCCGCACGGTCACCCCTCTGACATTGCCGGGCGCCGCGGGCGAGAACCTGGTCAAGACTTGTTTTGCCGGGCGGGACGGAAGTCTGTGGATTGGCACTGACGGCGGGGGCGTGTTTCGTTACGAGCGAGGAGTCTTCAAATCGTACGAGGTGCGGCCCGGCCTGCCGGCGCGCACCCGCGCCATTACGTCGGTGCTGGAAGACCGGAGCGGAACTGTCTGGGCTGGCAGTTACGGGGGGCTGCTGCAGCTTGAAGCCGGACGATTCGAACCCGTCACCCGCATTCCGGCGCTTCGCGGGGTCGTCATGGCCCTGTTTGAAGACCGTTCCGGGACTCTGTGGATTGGTTCCAGCAGCGGTCTGATTCGAAAGCGTGGCGACGATTTCCAGGTTTATGGCCGTGCCGAGGGCTTTAACGGCTCCACCGTCCGCGCGCTGGCTGAAAGCCCGGGCGGCGGGCTTTGGGTGGCGGTGTCCGACGGCGGCATTTTTCAACTCCGGGACAACCGCCTGACGCCCTGCCGCGCCTGGCCGGACCGCCTGAACCGCTATGTTCGGAACATGCACTGCGATGCCGAGGGCGTGCTTTGGATCGCCACGCTCACCGAGGGGCTGTTTCGCCTTCAGGGCGACACACTGGTCCGCTTCAACCGTCAGGATGGCTTGCCGGACGACACCCTCAAGGCCATCGTTCCCGACGATCACGGCAACCTGTGGATCAGCTCCGACAACGGCATCTTTGGGCTCAACCGCGCCCTGCTCCGCGATTACGCGCCGGGACGCAGCCCCCCGCTCAGTTGCCGGCATCTGTCCTTGACCGAAGGGCTGGTCACGCGCATCTGTTCCGGGGAAGGCCAGCCGATTGGGACGCGGACGGCTGACGGGCGAATTTGGTTCCCCAATCGCAACAGCCTCGCGGCCTTCTCACCCGGTTCGGCGTCTCCCCCCAAATCCCCGGGGCCCGTCGTCGTCCAGGAGGTGTCCATCGGCGGGGTGGCGCGGCCGGTTGCGGCCGGAGCCAGACTGTCCGTGCCCTCGAATGTGAGGCGTTTGGAGTTTCGTTACAGCTCGCCCGATTTGTCGGGGGCGGAACGGCTGCGCTTTCGCTACCGTCTGGAGGGGTTGGATCGGGAGTGGGTTGAGGCGGGCAACAGCCGCGTAGCCGCCTACAGCCAGTTGCGGCCGGGGACCTACCAGTTTCGGGTGATGGCTGCCGGCCGGGGCGGTGACTGGATCGAAAGCCGGAAGCCGGTCGAGCTGGAGGTTCTGCCGATGTTTTGGGAGACGTGGTGGTTCCGGGGCGCCAGCTTTGGCATGGTAACCACGGGAGTGGGCCTTGCGATTTATGGCTGGCAGCGCGCCAAAGTCCGCCGCCGCCTGCGCCAACTCGAGACGGCTCAGGCGGTCGAACGGGAGCGGCAGAGAATCGCCCAGGACCTGCACGATGAGGTGGGAGCGGTGGTTTCGCAACTGACCTTGCTTGGGGAGTTCGCGGGTCGCGACCAGGCCTCCCCCGCCGAATCTCAAAAGGCGCTGCTCAACCTGCGACGCAAAACGCAGGAACTGGCCAGGCAAATGGACGTCACCATCTGGGCGGTCAATCCCCGGAACGACTCGCTTCCGAGCCTGGCGAGCCACCTCCAGCATTTTGCCACGGAATTTTTCGAGGCGACGCCGGTCCGCTGCCGCGTGGATGTGCAGCTTGGGCTGCCCGAGCTGCCCCTCGCCGTCCAGGTTCGCCACGCGCTGTTTATGGCGGTCAAGGAAGCCCTCAACAACGTGGGCAAACATTCCGGCGCAGCCGAGGTTTGGCTGCGCATTCACCTCCGCCAGCGGGAGCTTGAGATTTGTGTCGAGGATGACGGGTGCGGTTTTGATGCCGCCACCGTTGGCAACGGCCGGCAGGGGCTGGAGAACATGCGCCGCCGCCTCGCCGGCATCGGCGGCTCCTGGGAGGTCGTCTCCTCGCCTGGCCAGGGCTGCTGCGTGCGCCTCCGCGTTGCCGTCGAACGGCTTGCGCCCGGGTACGGAATCACCGTTTTCAGGGATGGTCAGGCGGGCCCCTCTGCCCAAAATGGTCATGATGTGGCAGTCACAAAGGATTATGCTGACTAAAGTGGCCATTGTTGAGGATGACGCCGGTTTTCGCGCTTTGCTGGAACGTTTCATTAACGAGGCCCCGGGCCATTCCTGTGTCGGCGTTTTCGCCACGGCCGAGGAGGCCCTGCGCGGCATCCCTCTGGCCCGCCCCGACGTGGTGCTGATGGACATCCAACTGCCGAATCTTTCCGGCATCGAGTGCACGGCCCGTCTCAAGGAACTGCTGCCGGACCTGCCCGTGATCATGCTCACGGTTAATTCCGAACCCAACCGCATTTTCCAAGCCCTCCAAGCCGGCGCCATCGGCTATCTGCTGAAACGCACAGCGCCTCAGAAGCTCCTGCCCGCCGTGGCCGAAGCTCTCGCCGGCGGCGCCCCCATGACGGGTGAAATCGCCCGCAAAGTGGTCGAGTTTTTCAAACAATCGGCGCCGTGCCGCGACAGCGCCCTCAACCTGAGCCGGCGCGAACACGAGGTGCTGGGGCTGCTGTCCCAGGGGTATGCCGACAAGGAAATTGCCGCGCGCCTTAACCTCGGCTATGAGACCGTCCGCACCCACATGAAGCACATCTTCGACAAACTTCACGTCCGGTCCCGCGCCGGGGCCGTCGCCCGTTACCTCGCCACAGGCGAAGCCGGGCCTCTTCCCAGCCCCTGAGCCGTGCGCCGCGTTCTGACCCTCCTTGCTTGGAAGTCGTGGTCTGGGGCTCGCCGCCCTGGAGCGTCAAGCCGTGTTTTGGGCTTTCTGCTCCTTGGCCTTTGTCTTGCCCAGGGGGAAATCCAGGTCATCAGCGAGCACCGGGACAATAATCATGCCGCCGCCGGCTTCCATTTTTCCCGTGTGCCGGCGCCTGCCGCGGATGATGCCGCCACTTCCGCCCGCTTCAGCCTGGTGGACGGCGCTCCGGACTTCAACTCCGGCGGGCTGGCACGGCTAAACGACGGGCTGGTGCCCCGCGTGGAGGACGATCCGGACAAGAATTTCTTTTTTGATGCTGGCACGGAGGGGGGACGCATCCAGATTCTTCTGCCCCGGGAAATCCCCCTGCGACAGGTGGCAACCTTTTCCTGGCATCCGAACAATCGCGCCGCGCAGGTGTACCGACTTTACGCCAGCGACGGCCAGTCCCCCGCCTTCGTGGCGGAGCCGAGGAACGGCGTTGAACCCGAAACCTGCGGGTGGAAATTGCTGGCGGTGGTGGATACCCGCCCCAAGACCGGCGAGGTCGGCGGCCAGCATGGCGTCCTCATCAAAACGGCCGACGGGAGCCCGCTCGGCCGTTTCCGCTACCTCCTTTTCGACATCTCGCGCACCGAAAGCGACGATGACTATGGCAACACGTTCTACAGCGAGATAGACCTTTACGAACAACCAGCACCCGAGCCTGCCGGGGCGGCCCCTTCGGGCGCCAGCGGCAGCTCCAACTCGAAGGTGCAGCCGGCGGGGGAAGAGCGAGTCAGGTCAAGCCGGGCGCCGAGGTAGTCGGCAAGCTGGCGGGAAATGGCCAGGCCGATGCCGCTGCCTCCTTCGCGGGTCGAGTGACACGGCAAAAACAGGTTGGGACGCAGATGCTCCGGAAAGCCCGGGCCGCTGTCCTCGACTCGAAACCGCACGCCGGTGGCAAGGGCTTCGCCGTCAAGAGACACGGCTTGGCCTGAAGGGGTGACTTCAATGGCGTTTTCGAGCAGGTTCACGAGGATCAAGCTCGCCAGGTTGGCGGTGCGGCTGGGCAGAACCGGCTGCGAGGGGACAGCCACTTGCAGTTGGACTTGCTTGCGGCGCGCGAGAGGCTCGACGCGCTCGCGCACAGATTGGGCCAGCTCGGCGGGGCTGACATCGTAGGTGGGGCCGCCGCGGGTGTCGGCGAGCACCTCGAGCGTCTGCTCGACCAGCGCCTGCATGCGGCGGGCGGCGGTCAACGCATCGGCGACCTCCGCCGGCTTGTCCGGCGATTCGGCGCTCTTCAATGCCGTCACAAACTGCGAGAGGCTGGCCAGCGGATTTTTCAGGCCGTGCATCAGGTGGCCGGAGACTGCCCCGAGCGCGGCGGTGCGGGCCGCCAGCGCCAGCTCGCGGTTGGCGCGGGAGAGCCGTTCGTTGCGCTGGGCCAGTTCCCGGTTGAGCTTGCCGAGTTTCCGGAAGGCGGGCCAGAGCATGGCCACCAGCAGCACGCTGCCGACACCAAAGGCCAGCAAGGCCAAGGTCGCCAGGTGCCGATCCAGACGGGCGTATTCCATGGCCATGCTCTGGCCCTCGACAATGAACTGGGCGGCGCCGGCCAGGTTGGTTCCGTCGCGATGGTGCAGAGGCACGGTGATTTCGAGGGCGGGGACCCGCGGGATGTTCCCGGTCGCGAACTGGGGCAGGTAGATGAAGATGCTGTCCAACGGGGCCTGGGGCACAAGGCGGCCGTGCGGCTTGAGTTGCTGTACCGCCGCCAGGTCTTCGGCGGGCAGGGCGCTGGGCTGAATCGTTCCGGGAAAGGCGTCCGTAAAACGCCCGTGGGCATCAAAGAACCGGATGCCCATGACGCCGCGAAGACGGGAGGCCCGCAAGGCGGCGTCAAAACCAATCTGGTCTTCCGGCAACAAGTCGCGCAGGTCGCCGTTGGACTGCGCATCCAGTTGTTCCAGCAGAGTGGTGGCGTGAAGCGCCTCGGCGTCCCGCTGGGCGATTTGCTGGCGGACGAGGGCCCGCACAAACAGCCAGCCGGCAAAGAGGGTGGAGGCCAGCACCGCCAGGGCCACTGCGACACCCAAGGCAAAGGCGCGGTTGGTGGTGGGAATGAGCTTTTCCACGGAATGCCTCCGCTAAAAATCCACGCCCAGGCCGCCGGAAATCACCCAGTCGCGGTAATCATCCAGCGGGTCGGTTCCATAGTTCCACTCCCGTTCGCCGGTGAGGAAGGCGAAGAGATGCCGGTCAAGTTGGCGCTCGATGCGCAAGTCGAGGTTGATGTAATGGCGCTCCCGGCTTTCCCCGGCATACTGCTGCTCGAGGTAAAAGTACCATCCGAACCGGGCGCCGGCGGAGATTTCCCAAGGGGCATGCTTCCAGCGCAGCTTTTCGGTGAGAGTGAAGCGATCGTAATCGTAGTACCCGGAGCCGCTGTCGGCGTTGCGAAGCCAGGCGACGCGCGTCGTGGCGCGCCAGTGTTTTGCCTCGTCGAAATAATGGCGCCATTGGGAAAACACCTCCGGCCGCCAGTAAAAGAGATGCGTATCGAGAAGGGGCTGCCCGTTCCCGTCCGCCTCGACGCGGCTGTCGTAAATCCAGTGCGCAGACTGAATTCCCACGGCCACTTCGGAGCTTCGGCGGTAAGTGCAGGCGAGGCTTAAGCGGGCGCTGGCCTCCCAATAATCATCCAGCTCGCCCATGTAAAACTGGCGGTGCGCGCCCGCCTCGAGCTGAAGCGACCACACCGGCGAGAAGCTGTGACGCCAGGTGGGCCGAAGGGAGAGGCCGTGACCTTCCACCAGAACGCGGCGCAAGGACTCCTCGGTCTCGGAAACGTCCAGGACTTGGTGTTGATACAGATATCCCACCTCCGCCCCAAGTTTGTCCCGCGACGATAGCGGTTGCAGAAATTGCGCGGAAGCCGAGAGGAACCGCTCCCCCTCCACGGAGACCGCGTCCAGATACTGGAGGTCTTCCGCCACCAGGAACAGGGTCAATTCCGAGCCCGTGTCGGAAATGCGGATGACCGAGGTATCGCCGCCGATGGACAGGAAGGGGGCATCCTCGGGCGCAACGTGCGCCAGAAAGACGTTCCCGCGATGTCCCCCGCCGATTTGCACGCGGGAACTGACATCCCACAAGCTCAACGGCGCGTCATTGGTTGAGGGTTGCGCGCCGCTGCCGCCCAGGCAAACCGAGAGCAGCAGGGCGCCTGCAAGGCCGCTGAACCGCCGCGCTGCGAAGCACGTCCGCCAGCGGCTGCGAGGGGGCAAGAATGGGGGATGGAGCCTCACGTCAGCGCTTCAGGGTTGACCGGGCGAGGTGCCCGAGTCTGTCCGGTTCTTTCGATCGCCGTGCAGGCGGTAGCGAATGAAATCGCGCGTCACGCCGAGGAATCGCGCGGCTTGGGAAACATTGCCTTGGGCCTGCTTCAGGGCCAGTTGCACCAGCCGGTTGATGGCGTCTTCGAGCACGAAACCTTCCTCGGGAAAAGCAAAACCGGGATTAAGCCAGTCCGGGGTTCCGCTGGTCTGGGGCCCGGCTTGGGAACCTGGCCGCCCCGGTTGCGCCAGGGGCTCCAAATGCGCGAAGTCCAAGGCTGCGGCGTCATCAAAGACCAGCGCCCGCTCCAACTCGTGCGCCAGCTCGCGCACGTTGCCCGGCCAGCGATAGGCCATCAGGCGCTGTTTCCCCGCCGGGGAGATTGCCCGCGGGGGCAACCGGTGCTCCCGGCAGAACTGCCCCAGCAAATGTTCGGCCAGCTTGAGAATATCGGTCCCGCGCTCGCGCAACGGTGGCAGCGTGATCCGATAAAGGTCCAGCCGGTGCAGCAAATCCTCGCGGAACTCGCCGCTCGCCACCGCGGCGCGCAGGTCCCGGCTTGTCGCGGCAATGACGCGGACATCCACTTCAATCTGGCGGTTTCCGCCCAGACGCCGGATTTTTCGGTCTTCAAGGGCGGTGAGCACCTTGGCCTGGAGCGCCGGCGAGAGACTGGGCAGCTCATCCAGGAAAAGCGTGCCGCCGTGCGCTGCTTCGAAAAGCCCCTGGCGCGCGGTGCGCGCGTCTGTGAAGGCCCCGCGCTCATGACCAAACAGCTCCGATTCGGCCAGCGTATCCGGCAAAGCCGAGCAGTTGACTTCGAT
>FWPV01013747.1_pt1 | contig 12081 bp, 9 predicted proteins | sample 2228371 | NCBI WGS metagenome assembly FWPV01 (sample SAMEA103939776, study PRJEB20133) | metagenome | reverse complement strand
GGGTGATCTGAATTATGAAACATCACCCCCCGTTTCGGTGATCGGGAATTATGAAACTTTACGGTTATTGGCTTTAAGATTTTTCGGCTATGTTATTGACATTCCTTATAACCCAGACTGCCTGGACGAAACACCCGGAACCCGTTATAAGGCCAAGTGAGTTCTGGGATGCCTTCGGCGTTGGCGATAACGCGCTCCTGTATGAGGACGGGATCTACAAGATCTGGTATACTGGCGGCGGATTTGACCTCGGGGACACGGTCATCAGGATAAGGATAGGCCACGCGGTTTCCTTTGACGGGATTACCTGGTATAAATACGGCCCGGTTTTGCAGAACGGCGGCCCCGGCGAATGGGATGAGGGAGGGGTTGAGACCGCGACCGTGGTTCGTGATGAGAACGGTTATCACATGTGGTTTGATGGCTACGACAAGAATGGTTTCCCGCCCCTGGCCTTCGGTTACGCTACCTCTCCGGATGGGATAAACTGGATGAAATATCCCGGCAACCCCGTGATGACCCAGGGCGGGCCCGGCGAGCCGGACAACTTTTTCATGGATTCTCCAACGGTTCTTAAAGAACAGGATACCTTCAGGATGTGGTATGCTGGCGCGGACAGCTCAACCAAAATGGGCATATGCTACGCGTGGTCAACGGATGGGATAAACTGGACAAAATACCAGGGCAACCCCGTGTTCGGTCCCTCGGAACCCTGGTGCTCGTGGGCCGTGGCAACTCCAAGCGTCAGGCACTTCGGCCCCTTATATGAGATGTGGTATGCCGGCTGGAGCCAGTGGCCGGATTCCATAGCCATAGGCTACGCCACCTCTCCGGATGGGATAAACTGGACGCCCTGGCCGGGCAACCCAATCCTTACTCTGTCTCCGGATTCCTGGGATTCCATCGGCGTCGCGGCGCCGGATGTGCTCCTCACGGATAAATACGAGATGTGGTATACCGGCTCGTTCGTGAACTGGATTGGTTACGCCTCATCACCCGCGGGCGTATCCGAAGGTTCCTCGTCAATTCCCCTTGAGCTTTCCTGTCCTGGATTTTTTGGAGCATCTCTTTCTGTTTCCGCGCCGGGGGCGATGGAGATAAGCCTGTTTGATCCGGCCGGGAGGTTGATCTTTCGCGAGCGCACCAGCCTCGTTTCCTGGGACACCGACGCCCTTCCGCGCGGCACATATTTCATCCTGGCCAGGTGGCACGACGGGGTGAAAACCACCAAGACCATCCGGATCAGATAGCCCACTGGCCTGGAAAAGACAGCCCTGACGAGGGTATAATTTGCCCATGATTGAAGGACTTCAGCCACTCCGGATGACCGGCGGTCAGTTCGTTTCCCTTACCTGGGCCCTCAAGTCCGCTCTCGCAAAGCTCCGGGATGACTACGACTACGATTTCCTTAACGGCATCACGGGCGGAGCGTTCATGGTCCAGGCCTCTCCGGACGAGGAATGTAAGGCCTGGTGGACCTCTGGGAACCAGGCCGTTTACCTGGGATTCGTTTCCCGGGCCCTGGGCGTGCCGATGAGGAGAGTTCCGGCTGATTTCAGATACCCCCAGGATGTTGAGGGTTTTCTGTCTGATCCGGACGCGTTCTTTTCCGAGCACCTTGAGGAATCCATAGCAGAGAGCCTTGAGGCAGGCCTTCCCATCCTCGCCCATGGCTGTTTCGGCGGCTTCAGGGCAGGCCACTGGAGCGTCATAGCCGGCGTGAGCGGGGATTCCCTCGTTGGTTTGCCGGTAATGGCGGATGAATACGAGGCCACCGGAGACCTGCCCTGGCAGGTGATCATCCTGGGCCAACCAGCCGAGGAACCTGACCCTGTCCCGTTCATACGGGAGGCATTCTCGCACGCGGTTGAGCTCTACGATAACACAGCGCCATCCGATCCTGGTTGGGTCACCGGCGCCGCGGCTTGGGACATGATCATCTCCGCCCTTGATAATGATCCCTACTGCGATGCCTGTGGCCCAGACTCCCATTCCTGCCTCCACTGGCAGGTCTCGTGCGCGGCAGGCGCCTTTATCTCCGCAATGCACTTCACGGACATGGCCTCCGAGATAATGGAGCTCTCCTCGCCGCACCTTGACCAGGCTGTGGCAATGTGGGCCGAGGCCCTGGAGGCTCTGAGGCCCCTCACTGCCCTTGAGGTCGTGGCAGGCCTCCTCGCAAAGGAGCGCGCGAGCATAGCCGAGCGTCTATCCCTGGCCCGCGACGCGCAGGGCCGGGCCGTGGACGCGATCAGGGGTTTCTTGCGGGCATGATCGCGGCCATTATCTTGCTGGCTTCATCCCCTGATCCCATGTTTGGCCCTGACAAGATCAAGCACGCGGCCGGCTCGTTCATCATCTTCAGTTCGGCCTATACCCTATCTGATTCGCCGTGGGATTGCCGGGGGATAGCGAGCGCGGCCGGCATCACCGTCTCAGCGGGCCTCCTCAAGGAGATATATGACTGGAAGACAAAGGGGAAATTCAGCTGGCGCGACATTTTTTGGGACGGGGTCGGCCTGGCCGCGGGCCTTGGCGCGGTCTGGGTGGGCAAAAAAGGAGGGGAATTTTGAGGGGGCCCTTCTCCTGAACATGGCTCCCGGAAAGGGATTCGGCATTCATCACCACTTTCGGGTTAAAAATGGGCCTTGACAATCCATCCTTGAACCAGTATAATTTATAGCTGCATGATGTTTAGCTTAACGAAGAACGAACATAGACCAGATATGGGAGGTGTTTTATGATGATCATCTTATACATGTTGTTAGGAGGCGTGGAGAGCGGCGCAAAGATAGCGCCTGCAGAGGAGACCACGGCGACATCCCTCCAAAACCAGGAGGGCCAAGAAGGCCAGCGGGTAGTTCAGAAGTCATCCCTGCACGGCTTTTTCTACGATCCTTCCCTGTTCCTGGTTGGAAGCCAGGATGTCGTCCCATCCCAAACCTATAAGTCCCTCTTTGATGTCCCAAATGCCCTTCGCACCGATCCCTGTGAGGACTGCGACGCGGAGATAATGGCGCTGAATGTGTGCTACGACCTGCGTAATTCTAATCCTTCATTTTACTGGGCATTCTGGCGCTCGAAGGCTATAAAAAACAACAGCTTGTCTTGGAGCACTGATTTCTGGACATGGCAAGATACAACTCACTCTAACCCCTGTAACGATCAACAGCGCGTTCAAGGTGGCTATACTGATTATCGTGTTCCGAACTACACCCTTGCTAACCACAACAGCGATTATCTGAGAATATGGGAGATACAGGGCTATGGATATTCTGAAGGGGCAGATATGGCAACTACATTTAATTATGACATCATAGAATCTGTTGAAGCTTGCGTCTTCAGATGTGCCAGCCTCTGGGGATGGTTTGGGGGGACGCCAATAATATACAATAGCGACCTCCTTGGTTATGCTGGCGGATGGGTCTGTGATAACGGTTACCCTGGTGTTGTCTTTGACATCGGAACCCTCACGGCTGGCCAGACCTATGTCTTTTACATCTATGGCCTCGGTAATTTCCAGCCATACATGGGCATACACAGGGGCGTGAACAATCTTACCTGGAACTGGCAGAACAGGAGCGAGGCCGACTACTTTGGGACAGGTGCTGTTGGCGGGGGTGTCTCGCGGGTCTATACCGCGCCCGTCACGGGCAGGTTCGGCGTGATCGTTGGCCAGTGGAACATGGGCACTGCGCCCGAGGACACCTTTGGCGTTGGCTTTTTCCCTTATTACGCCAACATGCTCAACGAGACGCCTATATCCATAACTCAGGGTGCGCTAGGCAGGTGGGTTCAGCCCGCGGCTGTCCAGCGCTGGGCTGTTGTCGGGACAAAGCCGGATGTGCGAGAAGACTTTGATGTCGCGGTGAAGGTTACTCACGATATAAACACTATCTGGAATCCCTACATATACGCTTATTCTGCACAAGACAGCGGAATCACCGATTTCGTCATGATCAACTACCACAACAACTACGGAAACGCGATAACCGGGGTTGACTGGTTCGCGGAGTTCACCAAGTATCAGTGCTACCGTGGAACGAGCGTGACGGCGGAGTGGTGCCAGAACCACGGCGTGATAGATACCATAGGAACCTACGGCCCATACAGCTACACCGCGAACCAAGTTGCGTGGAGTTGGGACATATACCCATACACAAGCTGTCCCGCGTCGGACACAGCTGGAACCATCATCCAGATTGACATTATGAGCGGGTCAATAGACCTCGGTCTGGGGATAGCAAACCCGGCAAGCGGTGATTTTCAGGGAAGGTATCAGCTATCCGTGATCAGAAACGCCTCTGGCCCAGGAAATGACGAGCTCGTTGTCTGGAACCCATCCACCAGTGGTATTCCTTATGGCCTCGTGGTTTTCTCCGAAAACTTTCAGCCGGGAACCTTCCAAATTATATATCGCTGTCCAGCCCCACTCTACGAAGAGACAGAGGAAAATCCGGGTGGGATTCCAAACAAGTTCTACGCCAGACCCATGTGTTCAGTTTTCTCAGGCAAGCTCCTCCTTGAGATAGGCCTCCCATCCGAGAGCATGGTTAGTCTCACGCTCTACGATGCGACTGGCCGGGCCGCACTTTCTGATGGGTTTGAGCTTGGGGCAGGAATCCACCACATCCAGAAGGATATAGCCGGTCTCTCGCCCGGGGTTTATTTCCTGATGGTTTCCGCACAGATGGGCGAGGTGATTGGTAAGGTCATGATCAGATAGCCCCAAACCAAAGCATCTTTTAACTTCCGCCCCCAGCGTTTTCACGCTGGGGGTTTGATTTGAAGCGCGAACGATCGGGCGGATAGGTGAGGCAGACGGCCGCACGCACTTATAATTTACCCGTGCTCCTGGTTCTTCTCGCGCTGGATACCATCTGGCTAGCCTGGCCTGACACCCTGATGGTTCTCCGGCCGCATTTCCGAGGCTCGGTGAGCCTTGTGCCTCCTTTGGACTTCTCCCTGTCCGGCGAAACCCTCCGTGTCTCCCTCCTGGAATCTGACACTGTCCTGGTCACATACGAGCCAATTCCCTACGATTGGGCGAGGCCAAGAGTCCTTTTCCCCCCTCTGGAGGCCGAGTCCGCCGAAAGCGTGAGGGTCGTTGATTCCCTGGCGGCCAAGGAAGCCCTGGTGTTCCGCGGTGAGAAAACCATAGGGATAAGCTTCTCAGGAGCGGGGCCATCGCTTGACGATGTCACGAGGCTTTCGGTCTCAGGCCAGGCTGGAGGGGTGAACCTGGATGGCTACATGGAGGAATCCGGATTTTCCGGTTCCGCGTTCACGGGCGAGCTTGAGGAAATAGACAAAGCCTACCTCATGGCGTCCAGAGGGCCATACGCGCTTAGCCTGGGGAACCTCCGGGAGGAGATGTTCATGGGCGGCGGCTACGGCACCATGAAGTTCCTCGGCCTCTCCGGCAGGGCAGGCCAAGCTGAGTTCAGGACAGGATACCAGAGGGGGAGTTTCACCACAAGGGTTTTTTCTGGCTCCCAGGCATACCAGGGGCCATACCAGCTGACAGAGCCCGGCCAGGTCATCACTCCCAACTCCGAGAGGATCTACCTGAACGGCGAGCTCATGCGGCCCGGCTCGGATGCTGATTATGTCCTTGACGCGTTGACTGGAACGCTGGTCTTCACAGCAAAAAGGCCCATCAGGGCAGAGGACCGCATCCTCTGCGAGTTCCAGGCCTCCGAGTCCGGGAAACAGGCCTATTTCGCGGCCTCCTCCCTTACAGAGGGGCCATGGAGAGCCGAGGGGATGCACCTTTGGGAAGAGCTACCGCCAACAACCGGCCTTGATTCCTTGGGAGACACATCCTGGGCCTGGGTTTCTGGCGCTAGGTTCGTTGGTGCCGGGAACGGCAGTTACCGGAGGTCAGACTCAATTTTCGTGTATGTGGGGCCAGCAAAGGGCGACTGGGATGTTTCTTTCAGCTACATGGGCACAGGCGGGGGCGATTACACTTACGACAACCTCCTCCGCGGCTACAGGTTCGTGGGTCCCGGCGCTGGGGATTACTCCCCGGTGATCAGGCTCTCGCCGCCAAAGAGAAAGACATACGGTGGTTTTGAATTCCGCCAGCAGACCGGCTCATACTCCATCCTGGCCTTCGCGAGGGGATCCTATTACGACAGGAACACATTTTCCCCCCTTGATGACCGGGACAATCGCGGGTTCTGTCTTGGTTCAGAAGCCTCGTTTTTCGGCCCAACCCTTTCTGGTGGACTTGCCGGCGAGTGGCGAGATTCCTCCTTCTCCTATCCCTTTACCGGGTTCTCCGGTAACGAGGACAGGATATGGGGCGTGTCCGACGCGGAGGGAATAGAAAAAAGGGGGACATGGGCCTGGCTGGAGATAAGGCCTCTGCGCTGGGCCTCGTTGAGGCCAGAGGCCGGCCTTATCAAAATGGGAGAAATAACCTCGTTCCGCCGTGGAGGAAAAGTCCTCGCCGGGCCCCTCTCATTATCCCACCACCTCGCGACCATGAACACCGGCTCCTGGATCGCGATCTCGGAATCCAGGCTCGCCGGGCTCATGGGCATGTGGTCAGCGGGCCTCGGCCTTGGAAGGGAAAAAGGCGATACCATGAATGTCTGGTGGGCCGATGCTTCGCTTGGCTCCCGGATTTTTGGACTCAACTGGAACATGGGCGGCTTGTGGCGGCTTGACAACAGGATGGCCGAGAAGACCCTGTCCCTTGACCTCGGCAGTCCAGGGCGTTTCTTGTCCTGGGATGGGGGTTATATTTTCAGAAACTGGTCAGGCGACACCATGAGAACCGAGCACCACCTTTCCGCGGGCGCTAACCTATCCGGGGAGAACTGGGGAGGATGGGGGAGAGCGAGGCTCTCGCAATCCGCCAGGCAATTGACCGAGGAGAGGTTCATATATGTCGGCCCCGGCCAGGGGAACTGGGCATACGACCCCGTGACCGGCAGTTTCTACCCCTACCCCGGCGGGGATTACCTTCGCCAGATAATATACCTGGAGGCCTCCGAACCCTCCACCGAAAGGGGCCTTGATTTCGGGGCCTGGGGGACCGGCGCCGGTGCCAGCGCTTCTTTTTCCGCGTCGGCAACGGAAAAATTATCGGGAGAAGAGCTATACTACTCCGATTACTCCAGCAACGCGCTCGTTTCACGGACCGGAAAGGGACTTCGTCCATTTGCCGAGTTCTACGCTTCAAGGCTCCTGGACGCGCAGGCCTACCTGCCGCGCGTCATGGGTTCCGCCGGAGCAAAGATGGGCCTCCGTTTTCGGGTTCACGAGCCCGGACTTGAGACCGCCTATGAATCAGGCCTTTTGGGCGATGGGCTTGAGAGGGAGGTTCTCAGGGGCCTGGCCTATTACAGGAGGACCGTCCTGGTTGGCCTTGACATCAGGGCATCCTTCGGAAGGATGAGGGCCTCCGAGCCCCTCTACAACCCCGGAATCACCGCCTGGCTCTGGGAGCTGGGTTTCGCGCCATCGTGGAGCCAGAGGGTCGGGCCATTTTTCATCAACCTCCTGCCCCAGGTCTTCTACCGGTGGGGGGATAGGGGCGCTCCATTGAGCCAGGTTTTCGCGATGTGTCCTCCGGGTTTTTCCTACATAGCGTCCGCCTCGGTAAAGATGGGTGAGGGCGGCTCGTTGACCCTCTCAGGATTCCTCAGGGGCGACGAGGGGGGGCTCAGGGATAGGAGGCTTTCGGTCTACGCGAGCCTCATATTCTGAAGGGGCATATCTTCAAGGCCTAACCAGGATTTGTTTGACTCGTGGCTACGCGGCTACGCGTTCTTTGCCAGCTTAGGATTTATCCCGAATCCCCTTATGATTTCATCAAGATCTTCGCCCGTTACCGTCTCCCTGTCCATCAACACCCTGGCCACCTCCTCCAGGAGCTTCCTGTGCTTCTTCAAGAGATTAAAGGCGTATTCCTCTGCCTGAGCGACCACGCGCTCTATCTCCTCGTCAATTATCTCCGCGCTCTTCTCAGAGTAGGCTCTCCGGGAGACCAGCTCCTTTCCCAGGAAGACCCCTTCCTCCAGGCTGTCCAGCGCCACTGGCCCAAGCCTCTCACTCATTCCCCACTGCGCGACCATCTTTCTGGCAAGCTCGGTTGCCTGCGCCAGGTCGTCAGCCCCGCCGGTTGATACCTCTCCGTATATGACCATCTCCGCGGCCCTTCCACCAAGCATGTATGCCAGCTTCGCCTCCAGGTAGCTCCTGGGATAAAGGTGCCTGTCCTCTTCCGGCAACTGCATTGTTACGCCCAGCGCGAGGCCCCGTGGAATGACCGAAACCTTGTGAACAGGATCAGACCCAGGCGTAAGTGCGGAGACTATAGCGTGACCGGCTTCGTGAAAAGCGATGTGCTCTTTTTCTTGGGGCGAGAGGACTATGGAACGCTTTGCCGCGCCCACCATTACCTTGTCCCTTGCCTCCTCAAAATCATGCGCGGTGACGGAATCCCTGCCGTTCCTCGCGGCCAACAGCGCGGCCTCGTTAACCATGTTCGCGAGGTCAGCGCCAGTAAATCCCGGGGTGCTCCTCGCCAGGTCAGTAAAATCAACATCCTCGGCCACCGGGATTTTTTTGGCGTGGAGCCGGAGTATTTCTTCCCTGCCCTTGACATCCGGCCTGTCCAGGACAACCTGCCTGTCAAACCTGCCCGGTCTCAGAAGCGCTGTGTCCAGTATGTCAGGCCTGTTTGTCGCGGCCAGGATCACAACCCCCTGCGAGGTGTCAAACCCGTCCATCTCCACCAGGAGCTGGTTCAGGGTTTGCTCGCGCTCGTCGTGGCCGCCGCCCAGGCCAGCCCCCCGCGTCCTGCCGACCGCGTCTATCTCGTCAATGAACACTATGCAGGGCGCTAGCCTTTTCGCCTGACTGAACAAGTCCCTCACCCTCGCGGCACCGACGCCAACAAATAGTTCCACGAACTCCGATCCTGATATTGACAGAAAAGGCACATCAGCCTCCCCGGCTATGGCCTTTGCCAGGAGGGTCTTGCCAGTCCCCGGCGGGCCAACCAGCAGAACCCCCTTCGGTATTCGTGCGCCCATCTTTTTGAACTTCTCGGGCCTCTTCAGGAAGTCTATCACCTCGGAGAGGTCCTCCTTTGCCTCAATCGCATTAGCGACATCCGCGAAGGTAACCGACGGCTTCTTGTCCACATATATTTTCGCCCTTGATTTGCCGAACTCAATGGCCCTGGTGTCTTGATCCCCCACCCTCCTGAAGAACATGAACCAGAACAGGAGGAGAAGGGCTATCCACGGAACCGACGATATGAGCAATTCAAGCCATATCTGTCTTCCTTTTGATTTGACCTGGACATCTTTTGAAACCAGGTATTTTGCCAGATCAGGGTCATCAAACGGGAGCGTCAGCTTGAACTTCTCAACGGGCTCCTGGGTCGCGCTATCGCCCAGAACGACCGGTTTCGCGAAGACTCCCTCAAGGTTTTTCTCGGTGAAGGTCACCTCCTTCACATTTCCAGCCTCCACCTGGGATAAGAACTCGTCCAGCGACACGGATTTCGCTCCGGTCCTCATTCCCCTTATGAAATTAAAGATCAGCAGGGCGCCGCCTATGATGACGGCCCAGATCATTATTGTCCTTATTACGCCCGTTGATTTCGGTTTTTCTCCGTCCATCATTTCTCCCCGGTTTTTACGGATTTCACGAACGCCAGGTTCCTCCCATAACCAGCGTAATCAAGGCCATAACCCACCAGGAACTCGTTCGGAACCCTGAACCCAACATAGTCAACTTTCACGGGAACCTCCCTTCGCTCAGATTTATCCAGGAACGCGCAGACAGCGATATCCCTGGGTTTCTTTTCTCTAAGGTATTCAATTATCCGCGAGAGCGTCCTGCCCGTATCAACTATATCCTCAACCACTATCACATCCCTGTCAGCTATCTGGACAGATATGTCCTTCGTTAGCATGAGGACGCCCGGCGTATCCCTGTCCTGGTAAGACGAAACCCCGATGAAATCTATCTCAACATCCATATCCAGTGCCCGGCACAGGTCAGCCATGAAAATGAAGGCCCCGTTCAGAACGCCAATCAGAACAGGTTTTTTGCCCTCATAGTCCTTCCGTATTTCCCAGGCTATCTCGGAGACCCTTCGCGCTATTTCTTCCTTAGAAATCGTAAACCCAGAACTCATCCGAAAGTCTCCTTACGCTGAGGATCAGGTTTTTCCTGCCCGGCATTCTCCATTTGGCGAACCCGGGAATCCAGAAAACCTGGTTTCCTCTGGCCGCGATGGGAATCAGGCTTCTCCTCCATGCTGGTATGCGCAGGCTTATCATCTTGTCCTTGAGGGGCTTTTTACCCCACTTGTCCCCTGGCCTCCTGGTCCTTATCACAAAAGGCAGAATCGTTTCCGGGAATTCCTCGGATAAGTGCCCTTGTTTCGGTTCATTCCTGGCCATCTCAATCTCAAGGTTCAGCTCGGGGACCGGATATATACCTTCCCCCTCAACCAGGATTTCCCCGTCCCATTCGGGCATTTCTTTCTTGAAAAACCTGAGATCCCCCTCGGATGCCTGGACCTTCCAGCCATCCGGAAAGTGGATTTCACCGCCTTTTACCATGATCATCATCGTGTCATCAAGGTGCCGTGCAGTTAATCCGGGAACGGTTTCCAAGACCATCATCTTGAATAGAAAGGAATTATAACCCAAGAGCTCATCCCGGTTAAAGATGTGCTCGCCCGGAGGGGATGGCCTCCTTGACCTCTCGGCCAGGGTAATAACCTCTTCCCTAATGTGGTTCCAGGCCTCGTTGATCGCAATGACATGTCTTCTCAGAGCATCCGGCCCCGCGGGAAACCTCTCCCTGATAACAGGCAGGAGCCTGTGCCTTACCCAGTTCCTGGTGAACACGAGATCAAGGTTGGTTGGGTCCTCGCGAAACGCGATGCTCCTTCCTTTCAGGTATTCCAGGATTGCCTCTTTTTCCACCAGTATCAGGGGCCTTATGAGATCCCCCTCGGCCGGAGGAAGTCCCCGCATACCCCTGATTCCAGCCCCTCTGAATAGGTTCATCATGTATGTCTCAAGCCAATCAGACAGGGTGTGGCCAGTTGCTATCTTGGTAAAACCCAGACTGTCCTTTAGCCTGCGGAATAACCCGTAGCGTGCTTTCCTTCCCGCCTCCTCAAGCCCAATACCCATTTCCCTTGCCATCGCGGCCACATCGGTTTTTTCTATTGTTATTGGCAGGCCAAGTTCTCCAGCGAACTCCGCGCAGAACTCAGCATCGCGGCCCGAATCCTCCCTCAACCCGTGATCCAGGTGCACCAGGTGCATTTTTACGCCAGTGAATAGCCCCATGAGCGCGTGAACCAGGAAAACCGAGTCAGGTCCACCTGAAAACCCGATGATTATCCTGTCGTCCGGCTCTATGAGTCCGAATCTCCACACGGCCTCCGCTACCAGGGATACAGGGCTTTCCACATTGAAATTATAGGGGATTTCTGTTTTCTATTGCGACAATAAACAGAATGGGCGCGGAGGCCTCTACTTACATTATAATCTGCACATGACCAAGATAGCCATAGTGATAGGTTCTGAGAGCGATAGGGAAAGAATGAAGCCCGGGCTTGATCTGCTTGAAAAACTGGGGGTTGAATACGAGCTTTCGGTTCTCTCAGCGCACAGGAATCCGGATGAGCTGGCTGAATACGCGGCCGGGCTTTCCGGAAAAGGCTTTGAGGTCGTGATAGCCGGAGCCGGGTTATCAGCGGCCCTGCCCGGCGCAATAGCCGCGAGAACTCACCTGCCGGTCATAGGCGTTCCCCTTGAAGCCGGCACCCTAGGGGGTCTGGATGCTTTGCTGTCAATTGCCCAGATGCCCAGGGGTGTTCCAGTAGCCACGGTTGGCATAAACAACCCCGCGAACGCCGCATTACTGGCACTGCGGATACTCGCGCTGAAATACGAGTGGGCCGCGGAGGCTCTGAGGAAGCTTGCCTGATGCTTCTTGCGAGCCTCGTGGCGTCGTTTCTCGTTGATCACTCATTCTACCACAATTACGGCGCGACCCAGTCCATCTGGGACTGGGAGAAAGAGTGTA
>FWPV01013746.1_pt1 | contig 12082 bp, 9 predicted proteins | sample 2228371 | NCBI WGS metagenome assembly FWPV01 (sample SAMEA103939776, study PRJEB20133) | metagenome | reverse complement strand
TGATTTTCGCAGATTTACAGAAAATGATCTGCGTGAATCTGCGAAAACCTGCGTCCTAATCCAGGTTGGCGCTATTGGGGAACAACTCTATTCTCTCAGCGTTGGCATTGAGGAGGTTATGGGTGCACACGACATCGCTTTCGGACAAAATCACCTATCGCACGGCGAAAGTTGCCGTTATCGGATTAGGGTATGTTGGATTGCCGCTGGCGCTGGCCTTTGCCAAAGCCGGCTTTGTAACTGTGGGCATCGAGACGAATGCCGAGCGCGCCGCGGCCCTCAACGCCGGCCGCAGTTACATTGAGGACATCACCGATGATGAACTGCAACCACATCTACAGGATGGCCGTTTGCGCGCGACGACCGACTACGGCGTCATCCGCGACTGTGACGCCATTTTCATCTGCGTGCCCACGCCGTATACGATTCAGCATACCCCCGATTTGAGTTATATCATTGCCGCTACGGAAAGCATCGCGCCGCATTTGCAACCTCGGCAGTTGGTTGTTTTACAATCTACCACTTATCCCGGCACGACGACCGAGATTGTGCAGCCGCTCCTGGAAAAGGTGAGCGGAATGCAGGCCGGCGCGGATGATTTCTATCTGGCGTTTTCGCCTGAACGCATTGACCCCGGCAATAAGAAATGGAGCGCCTACAATACGCCCAAAGTTGTCGGCGGGCTGACGCCGAATGCCACTGCCGTCGCCGCTGCGCTGTTGAGGCAAATGGGGGCGCCGGTTCATGAAGTCTCGTCACCTGCCGCTGCCGAGCTGACCAAGTTGCTGGAAAACACCTTCCGGGCGGTGAACATCGCCCTCGTCAACGAGATTGCGCAGCTTGCCGAGCGCATGGGGATTGATTTCTGGGAGGTACTGGAGGCGGCGAAGACCAAGCCCTTCGGTTTCATGCCATTTCGGCCCGGCCCTGGGGTAGGGGGACATTGTATCCCCATTGATCCCTACTATCTGTTATGGAAAGCGCGTGAATATGATTTCTACACGCGCTTCATTGAATTGGCGGCGGAAACGAACGAAGCGATGCCCTATCATGTCGTAGACCTGGTCACGCGCGGCTTAAGTCTCGAAGGAAAGCCGCTGCACGGTGCACGGGCACTCGTTTTGGGCGTCGCTTTCAAACCCGATATCGGCGACTCACGGGATACGCCGGCCGAACGGATCATCGAATTGCTGCTTGATCGTGGCGCCACCGTGCGCTATCATGATCCCTTTGTGCCGACTTTCCACGTGGGGGGCAATGTTTTCTATCGTGAGGTTTTGCAGTTGGCATCTGTTCCCCTGACCGATGCCGAACTCCAGGCGGCTGACGTTGTCGTGATTGTTACCGGACATCACAATGTGGACTATGGCCGGGTTTTGCGGCAGACATCCCTGGTCGTGGATAGCTGCAATGCCACACAAGGCATGGGGGGGATGGCCCGGCTTGTGCGTTTGGGGGCGCCGTTGTCTAAATGAACGACAGTGCGCCTGGGGTAGTTTCCGATGTCCTTCCTCTTGAAGAATCTGTGCCTGCCCAATCATCCAAGAAAATTCTTGCGCTTGCCGAGAAGAAACGCAAAACAATCCTGCGCATCGTGTTGATCGTCTTTTTTGTCGGCTTCACCCTTTTTATTGCCATCAACCGTCAAAACATCACCTTCGAGAAACTCAGTGCCCTGGGATATTTGGGTGTCTTTCTGATGGCCTGGATCGGCAGCACGACGGTTCTGTTGCCCATTCCCCATCTTGCCTTTACCTTTACCATGGGATCGGTGTTGGTTCCGTGGTGGATCGGCCTGTGTGCCGGTTTTGGGGATTCACTTGGTGAGTTGTGGGGCTATATTGCCGGCTATGCCGTCGAGGATTTAGTGGATCGTTGGAAGGTCTATCCCAAGATCGAGGGCTGGGTGCGCGAGCATGGGATGGTGACTATTTTTTTGATGGGGGCTGTGCCGATGCCGCTCTTCGACATGGCAGGGATGGCCGCCGGGGCGACGGGCATGCCGGTGTGGAAATTCTACCTGGCGACCTGGAGTGGCAAGACCTTCAAGGCAATTGTGGTTGCCTGGGCCGGCTATTACGGCATCGCTTGGCTTGCCAAACTGCTGGGACTCTAGTCTGCTCCTCCAGCAATGGCCGGCCATCCTCTCGGAAGTTATCGGAAGCGTTTCCCCTTATCTTTTTCAGGAACAGGTCTATTATGTCGGTTAGGATACTTCGTCACCCCCGCATTTATACCGGGGATGGGCAACATCCCTGGGCCACGGCCCTGGCAATTGTCAATGAGCGAATCGCCGCATGGGATGCGGCGGCAGAGGCCTGGGCCACTGCGCCGGGCGCGCTGGTGGAGGAGGTGGACGGCGCGTTGATCATTCCCGGCTTGATTGATGCGCATATCCACCTGATGTGGTACGCCCTGAGCCTGCGCGAGTTGAACTTGCGTGATCTATCGCGCACCCAACTGCTGGACAGTGTACAAGCTCGAACGCACACCCTGCCTCCCGGCACATGGATTCTCGGCCGTGGTTGGGATCAAAGCCTGTGGGAAGATAGCCGCTTCCTCACCGCGGCTGAATTGGATCGTGTTGCCCCCCAGCATCCCGTGGCGCTGATTGCCAAGAACGCGCATGCCTGGGCGGTGAACACAATGGCGCTACAGGCAGCACACATTACGGCAACAACACCTGACCCGCCCCACGGCAAGATCGGGCGCACTGTTGATGGAACACCGGACGGCATGCTATTCGAGGAGGCCACGCGGTTGGTGCGTGCGGTGATTCCGCCGGCGACCTTAGATGAGGTGGTTGAGGCGTTGGATGAAGCGCAACGCCATCTGTTGGCCTTCGGCATCACCGGCGTCCACGATGTGGATGGTGAACCTGCTTTCGCCGCCTTCCAGGAGCTACGGCGTCAGGAACGTCTGCGGTTGCGCGTGGTCAAGTACATGCGCTTGGAATCGCTAGAAGCGATGCTGGCGGCGGGGCTGCGCAGCGGCTTAGGTGACGATTGGCTGTGCCTGGGTGGACTGAAGCTTTTTGCCGATGGCGCCTTAGGCGCGCGGACCGGCGCGATGTTGGCCCCTTATGAAGGCGAGCCGGAGAATGTCGGTTTGCTCACCATGGAGCCACCCGATCTCGCGGCAATTGCCCGGCGGGCGGCGGCCGGGGGATTGGCTTTGGCCATCCATGCGATCGGCGACCGTGCCAACGCGCTTGTCCTGGATGCGTTAGAAGCTGCGCGCGGTATCAATCCCGGCTTGCGCCATCGTATCGAGCATGTCCAGCACATTCGCCCGACCGATCAGCAGCGTTTAGGGCAGGCGGGATGGATTGCCTCTATGCAGCCCATTCATGCCGTCCACGATATGGTCATGGTTGATCGTTACCTGGGGCCTCGACGCGCACCGGAGGCGTATGCCTGGCGTTCTCTTATGGAGGCCGGCGCGCCGTTGGCCTTCGGTTCGGATGCGCCCATCGAAATTCTCGATCCGTTCAGTGGTCTATACGCCGCCGTGACGCGCCGTCGTGAGGATGGTTTTCCCGGCCCTGCCGGTTGGCATCCTCAAGAGCGACTCTCATTGACCGAAGCGCTGCGCGCCTATACCTGGGGAGCCGCTTATGCTGCCGGGCTTGAGCGGCGTGTAGGGCTTTTGTGTCCCGGCTACAACGCCGATTTGGCCGTTCTCGACCACGACATTTTCGTTTTGCCTCCCGAGGCGTTGTTGAACACGCGCGTCTGCCGGGTGATGATCGGTGGACGCTGGTCTACCCCCTAGCTGGGAACGGCTCGGAAGGACAGTATTCAGGACTTACGCATATCCGGCCGTAGAAAAGCTTTGGGGGACGCCGATTTCACCGTCCTCGCCACTCGCTACAATAACTCTTTGTGTTTCTCCTCGGCAAATCTTCGCAGCGCCTTGACCCGCTGGATCGGTACTTCCTGATTCAAGGGGAGCGTTTCTTGGATGGCTTTGCCCCATCGCTCTATAGCCGCTTGCATTTCTTCCCACAGGGCCATGATTTCCCGATAGTAGATCTCGGCCTGTTCGTCGAGGTCGGCGAAATGCTCGGCCGCCTTTTGATTGGCAAGGTCCTGACGCCGCCAACGGTCTTCTTCGGTGCTCAAACGTTTTTGCCAGTCGCGGGCGAAGGTGGTTTGCCATTCCTCCCATTGCCGTCTGAGTCGCTCCTCCGTCAGCCGCTGCATCTCCGCGATTTCATTCTGCCGCTTCTCCAAGCGCGCCTGGAAGGCTTCCAACCCGTCGAGCGCCTGTTTGTTCTGATTGTACAAGAGGGCGTATTTTTGCGTTTGTTCGACCAGGCGTGCCACCTCTGCGTCCACCCGGGCGCTTTGTTCGAGGTACTGCTTCACCCGCTGTTCACGTTGGAAATCCGCCACGCGCAGTTCTTCAATACGCGGGTCGTAGGATTTGGCGATTTGGACGGCCTCCTCGACCCGTGCAGGAATCTTGCGGATGCTATCCTCCAGCCGTGTCTGCTTGGCGACGAGTTCGTCGAGGCTCTTGCGCAGCCCTGGAATTTCGCCTTCGACTGCAGCTACGCGCCGCGTATCGGCTCGCCGCTGCTCTTCCAGATAAACAATAGTTTGCAGGCGGTCTTCGGTGCGCTTGGTCAAATCGGCAATGGTGTTGGAGATAACCTGGATTTGACCTTGCAGCCGTTGTTCACCGGCTTCACGGGCCTTGAGCAACTCTTCGTGACGTAGGAGGGGGCGTAGCTTTTTATCCAGTTCGCTCAGCTGCTCGTTCACGATTTCAATTTCTGAGCGGCGCAATTGCTCACCTTCCAGATGTTCGCGGCGTACCAAGGCCTTCAATTCTTCCAGGTTGCTGTTGAGATCGCGATGGGTTTTCTCCACCAGGGCCGGATAATCATCGGTGCGTCGTAGATCGATACGCAGCGCGGCAATGTCCTGTTGCAGGCGTTCGATTTCGACGGATTGGTCTTCGATGGTATGGAGTTGCTGTTCGACACGTTCCTGTAAAGCGAGAATGAGCGTTTTATCACGTTTGCGCTCTTCATCTAGCCAACGGATCATTTGCTCAAGTTGTGAAAGCTCCATTTGTCTTTGCTCCTCTGAAAATGGCCACCGGCGACACAGAGTTCACCGAGGAAAAAAACTCTGGGTGCCCCGTGGCTTAATTTTCATCCTCGTTGGCATTATACCCGTTCTTGGAAGGGAAACAATATCAGCGGCGGCGGAAAATGGGAGCGAGCGATTCCCGTTCTTCTGGCGTGAGCACTTTCAAACGCCACACCGCCAGGGGATAGACGATGATCGCACCCGCCAGCGCTACCCAACGTCCCAATGGCAACAGGATGAGCGCCGCGATGCCCATCATCCCCGTCGCCAACATGAGCTTGCCGAGCACTTGCCGCCATCCCACTGGCGGCAGGTGGCGGCGCACGCCGATCAAAAACGGAATCAACAGCGCCAGCTCCGCGAAGATGTGGATGATTGCCGATGCCTGATAGCCGTACAGCGGCATAAAGATCAGGTTGGCGATCAGCGTGAACCCGAACCCGATGATAAAAGCGCGGGTGAGGTAGCGTTGCTGATCCAGGGCGATGAGGACGTAGTGGGTCAGGCTGTTGAGCCACCCAATCGGCATCGACCAGGCCATCAGTTGCAGCGCGATCATGCCGCCGGGCAGGTATTCTGGCCCGCCGAGCACCAGCACCATCTCGTAGGCAGCCAGCGTGGCGATCATTGCCGCCGGCAGCGCAATCATCATCAGGATTTTCGCGCCGAGCCGGTAGAAGCGCAGGAATCCCGCGCGATCCTCCTGCGCCTGGCGCGAAATCACCGGGAACAGCGCCAGCGTGAACATCGAGGGGATGACCACCAGCGCATCCAGGAATTTGTAACCGATGGCGTATAACCCCAGCGTGGCGCTCCCCAGAATTGGCTCCATCAGAAACACGTCGATCTTGAAGAACAGGGTGGCGAGGAAGTGATTGATCATCAGCGGCCACGACTCGCTCATCATCTCGCGGCGCAGTGCGCGGTCATGTTCCCACTGCGGGCGTTTGGCCTGGAAGAACAGCCTGACGGCGACGCCGCCCAGAATCGCCAGCGTGATCACATTGATGGCGATGGCGGACCCCGCCAGCCCCACGATCCCCCAACCCGTGAGCAGCACGCCGGTTTGTACGGTCACCCGTATCAACGTGGAGATCGTCGAAACCGCCGCCGGATATTCGGCTTTTTCGTAAGCGTAGAAGAGCGAGGTCAGCCCCTTGGAAATCGAACTGGGCAGCAGGCTGGCGTAGAGCAAGATCAGCGCGAGCATCGCCTGGCGGGAGGCCGGGTCGGCGAATTGGGCGATGAGCGTCTGCCGCAGCGCGATAAACCCGATCAGCAGCGGAATGCCCGCGAGGCTCAGCCCCAGGCGCACCGCCGTCGTGTTGAACAGATAGCGACCGGCCTGCTCGCGGTGGCGGGCCACCTCGCGGGTGAGATAGGCGTCCAGCCCGAAGTTGGTGATGATTTCGAACCAGAGGAAGATATTGATCGCGTAGGTGTAATCGCCCACGTTGGCCGGGCCGAGAATCCGCAGCATCAACGCGGCGAAGGCCAGTTCTACCATGCGGTTGAAGAGCGTCAGCAGGATCGGGGCCACACTGTTCTTGGCCAACCGCTGCGTCGTTGATTGCGCGTCCGCTTCGCGGTACACCAGCCGCCAGGCCCACACCACCACCAGGAAAATCACCACCATCCCCGCAAGGAAGGAGACAAACGCGCCGACTTTCACGCTGTTGGGGCTGTATTTGAAGCGCACCAGCGCGCCATCTGCCAGGTCGTCCCCTTCGAGCAGCACGCCCCGGAAGTTCCCGGCGATGCGGGCGATCGGGACTTCGCGCTCGGCGTCATCATCGGTACCGAGCGGGCGGACGAACGCTTTCCAGCCGGGGAAGTACGTGTCGGCGAGCACGAGCCACGTGGGACCGTTGACTGTGGTTTCGATCTTGACTTCGTTGCGTTGATAGTCGGTGATCGTCTGCGCCTGTAGCGTCGCCGGGGTGGGGGCGTTCAGCGGATACGGAATGTTGGCGGCGAAATCCTGTTCGACGATGGCGTAGAACCGCGGATCGTACTGTTGGATGATCTCGCCGATCGTCTCGACGTTTGGCGCGACCAGCGTCGCCTGCACGGGCAGCGTGAACGCGCGCGGGGTCACGCCCAGGTTTTCGTAGACGCGCACGCTTTCATCCCGATAGACCTGCTTGTATTTGGGCAGGGGAATCTCTTCCTCGGTGATGATGTATTTGACGTTGAGCAGGTCGGTTAGCGGGCTGTCGAGGCTGGCGAATTGCGTGAAAGGCGCGATGCGGTTGTAAAGCAGTTCGTTCTGCGGTTCGATCCAGCTCATATAGCGCGCGTACTGCGCCGGGAAAAGGCTGTCGTAGCCGCGCACGTCTTGCAGATCGTAGAACATCCCGGCGTTCGCGTTGAACGTCTTGCGTCCGTGTGGATCGAACGTGGAGAAGCGCCATACGCCGGTATCCTGGCGCAGAAAGTCGACGACGGGCGGCGTATAATCGAGCAGGTTGGGGTTTACGGCCGGATTGAAGCCCGCGCCAAAGGCCAGCAGGTCGACCAGCACAAAAATCGCCGCCAGCGCCACCCACACCGGGCGACCTCCCAGCTTGCGCGGCAGGTAGATCGGGCAGCGCGAAACCCGCAGCACAATCCCTGCGCCGATCAGCAAGAGCGCGCCCTGCTGAATCCAGGGGAAGAGATAGGCGTAGAACGCGCGATGGTCGGAGAAAGCGTTCGCCGCCAGCGCCAGCGACCAGAACGCCCGCTCGACCAGCGGCTCAATGCTCCTGAACGCCAGCCGCGAAAGCCACAGCCCGCCCAACAACACCAGTCCCGCCCAAATCGCCGCCACCCCGGTAACACTGACCACATTAGGCGTCGTATCGAACAACAGCACACGTGAAACGTGATGCGTGATGCGTGATCGCCGCTTCACCGATTCTGGATTCGCCGCTTCGCCGATTCTTGATTCGCTGATTCTCGTCGTCCCCAACCCGGCAAGCGCGGCCACGGCGACCGTCAACGGGAAAACCCAGCGGAAGGGGGAGTGCGACTGGTTCAAAAAGGGTAGCGCATACACCAGCGCATAGACCGGCGTGCCAAAAATACATCCCAACGAAAACAGTGACAACAACGTGAAAAACGGCACATAAGGCTGGCGCAGCCAATTCTGGATTTTAGATTTTAGATTTTGACCGCTCGCCGTGCTATGGAATAGCGACTGCCATTTGCCATTTGCCATTGGACTCACAACTGCAATCAACGCCAACAGCAATGGCAGCACGCCCAGGTAGGCCCCGCCCTCGACGTAGTTTTTGACGCCCCAATCGAAGCTGGAGATGGGGGCACCGTAGGCATTGACCGTCGCGCGCGTGACCTCGCCGGTGAAGAAGTTCCACAATGTTGTGTGGGTGGGATTGCCGAAGAGGTTCGGGATCAGGAACGTGATGATGCGCCGTTTGGGGTAGGCCCAGCCGAGCACGTCGCTGAGCGTGACCGCGCCCTGGCGGAAGCTGCCCTGCACGACTTCGTAGAGCGGGATAAGCTGAATCGCGCCCAACGCCAATCCCAGGCCGGCCATCAACAGCAGGCCGAGCGCCGGGCTGAGCACTTCGGCGCGCCACGTCGCGCGTGGGTGCGTGAGCGCCGTGTGCGCGAGCCGCCATGCGCTGAACAGGCCCATCACCAACAGCGTGAAGTACGTGACTTCGGCGTGACCTGCCAGAATATGCATTCCCAGCGCGATTGCGCCGAGCAGCGCCCAGGGCAGCATGGCCCGCTCTTGCCGCAGGAAGCGCGCGCGCCGCACCGTCAGGTCGCCCAGCGCCAACAGCAGCGGCAACCATGACGCTGCTGCCACAATCATCGGGTGGACGACCGAAACGACCAGAAAGCCGCTGAATTGGAATGTCATCCCCGCCAGGAATGCGCCCAGGCGATTTGCGCCGATCGTGCGCGCGAAGATGTACATCGAGATGCCGGCCAGCCCCAGTTGCAGCGTGATAAACACACCAAACGCGCGCGGTATCGGCAGCACGAAGAAAATCCAGGTGAGAGGGTAGAGCGCAGAGTGCTGACCGTTGGCCAAAAACGGATGGCCGGCAAAAAGATAGGGGTCCCACAGAGGAAGCTGCCGTGTTTGCCAGGCCGTCTTCAGGAAGCGTTTCCAGGGATAATTTTCCAGGATCAAGTCGGCGACCAGGCCATTTTGAACGCCGGTCACCCCTTGCGATTCGGCGGCAGCATTATAGGGCGCAAAGGTATAGAGCGCATCCACAGGTAAGACAGTTTTATGTCCCAGGGCGACGGGGGCAAAGATGAGGAGCGGCAGGGCGAGCAATGCCCCACCGCAGGCTAAATCGCGCCACAGTCGTCGCATAAACTTTGCCATATGACGTTGATCTTCACTCCAATTCTAAATCTGTCGGGTTTCAAAGGCGGCAACTTGCGTTATCCTACCATGCAATAGACAATAAGCAATTGCCGGCTTGCTGCACCCACAAAAAGGGCCTGGAAGTTATTCCAGGCCCTCTCTCGTGGCTAATCGAGCGTCCTATTTCTTTTTCCCAAACAGAGCCTGTTGTAAGTGCGAGAGGTCTCCGTCACGGGGGATCTGATGACTTGCCAGAAGGTTAAGGTTAAAGTTGATTTTCGGCAGAGCCGTTCCGTCACTGCAAACGCCTTTTTCCCAGTCATGATAAGGGTAAAAGAAAGAAATGGCCTCATTGAGCCTTTGGTTCAGCCGTCCCATGACGACATATCCCTCTTGGCCTGACGGCGCAACGAGCAGAAACTGATAAGTATCGAGTTGACCGACAAACGGATCCTCGCTCATACTTTCGGCAGCCGTGTTGCGCAAAATAAGCACGACGGCACGCAGGACATCATCGTGGGTGACGAAGCCATAAGCATCGCTAAAAGCGGGCATACCCTGGAGCGCTACACCGATAAGGGCGAGGTCGGCATTTTCGATAACTCGTTCGACTTGCTCTTCGACCAGCAAAGAAGTGGGAAGGCCGGTGACGGGATGCAGTAACATCTCCAGACTGCTGCGGCGCAGGATATTTCGCACCCGAAAGCGCAGTTCCTGCACATCGAAAGGTTTGGTGATATAGTCTACTGCGCCGAGTTGCAAGCCGGTCAAACGGTCAATCCGTTCACGGCGCTCGGTCAAGAAGATAATCGGTGTATTTTCTGTACGCCTTTGATTGCGCAAGGTCATACAGACTTCGTAACCGTCAATATCGGGCAAGTGAATGTCCAGTACGATCAGATCAGGCAGCTTTTCGGTAGCGATCTTGAGGGCATCTTGTCCCCAAGCTGCATGAGAGACCTGATATCAAACAAAAAAAAAATAGGCGGAAAGCATCTCTGCCGTATTGGGATCGTCTTCTACGATGAGAATGTGACGAGGCATCCCGTCTGTAGACATAATTTTCCTACCTAGCCGATAGGTTCCTTATAGACGGCGAAAGTACAGTTCTTGGCCCCCATTCCAATGCAGGTTAGCTGATCAACACGGAAAGTGCGCCCGCCGCTTAACCAACGTAGAGCTTCCTCGATGATGCCGGCAGCGATAAAGCCCCCCGGTCTCTCGACTTGTCGTCCCCAACACATCGAACAGCGATCGATAATGTAGTGGAAATGGTCACCGCCCGGGTCTCTGACGTAGGAGGTCTGATCGCTCAAAGAGTCGAAGACCTTCGCCACGGCCGGCAGGCCGGCCTTTAACTTCGCCTGTAGTGGCAGAACTTTGAAAGCGAGATCACTGGCACCGACCAACGCCCCGAAGTTCGCCAGACCCTGGGCAAAGAGCACCCGGCCAAGGCGCAACTGCAAACCGCGCCCACCACGCGGGCCGTACATCTCTTCTAGGGCTCTATTCAGGGCGGAAATGTAGGCGAAGTCAAAGCCTTTATCCATAACGTTGGCCGGCGGGTTATCAATGAATTTGGCCAAACCGGCCATGTTGAGGATGGCATTCAAGCCGTTGCGTCCCATGATCTCTTCAAGGGCATCGAAGAGGATCAGACCGAAGCGATTGGGATAATAAAGTCCACTGGGTTCAGGGGTATTAACCACTGTATCAACCTCCTCCGTGCTACAAAATCGTTGAAAGTTCTTCAGCCGCTCGACGCATATCCAAGAAGAGCAAACCTAACTTGGCCTGTTGCCGAGCTAAAACGGTAAGGACTGCTTCCTCTCCAACAGCGCGAAGGATAACGTACCCCTTCTCGCCCCTCACATACACCTCGTCCAGCATTCCCCGTTTCAATTCTCCTGCAATGCGCTCGCCCAATGATAACATTGCGGCAGACATTGCCGACACGCGGTCTTCCTCTACGCTTTGGGGAAGGGAAGAGGCAATGGGAAGTCCATCGACACTGATAATAGCGGCTGCTTCAATATCAGGGCTGCTGGTCTGAAGCTCACGTAGTCGTTCAACCATCCGTTCATTTCGAGATATGCTTGCCATGCTATTTGCCCTCCGCCAGGGAATTATACCCTTTTATAAGAAAAGCACTACTTTGAGGTTATACTGTAAAAAGGTTACCATAGGAATACCGCATTGTCAAGGCAAGGTTTGTCAAATGGATGCATTTCAGAATGAGGGCGACTTTTCTTGATTGCACCGCAGAGAGCGCAGCGTCCGCAGAGTTACCAGAAATTTCTCCGCGTTCTCAGCGAACTCGACGGTTAAATCAGACGTTTATCTGGCTTTTGCCCCCGAATCGAAACACACTCTTGTCAAATCGAGCGCCTCTGTAGACTTGGGAATCGAGTTCGTCGTTGCCCTGTGGGATGGATGGCTGAGGGCACTACAGCCCCGCTATGATCCCCGTTGGACCGTTCAATCTGCAAAGACGCACCGTATTTTGTCACTATCTACACCAACGGCTTTTTTGCACTTTGATTATATTTTAGCCGGATTTCTCAGAATAGCAAAATCACCCCAGGGCTTTATCATTCTCGTCACCGTCCCCCGCTGCTGCTGCGAGCGGATCGCCAGATCCGCGTTT
>FWPV01013745.1_pt1 | contig 12083 bp, 12 predicted proteins | sample 2228371 | NCBI WGS metagenome assembly FWPV01 (sample SAMEA103939776, study PRJEB20133) | metagenome | reverse complement strand
CAGTGGCCAGTGGTCAGATCCAAGCCACGAGCGTCAGCGAGTGGTCGGGGGTTAGTGGGTAGAGATACAGGGGTCAGGGATGAGGGAAAAGGGAACAGGGACGAGGGTCGCAGGGGTGGACCTTGCCCACCCCGGCGGGCCGTGATAGAGGCATATATTCCCCGGGCATCCCCATAGGGGCGAATCTTGTATTCGCCCCGAATACGGGCGATCACCAGGATAGCCCCTACAATGCGGCAGACGACGGGGCGATCCCCCGGGCATCCCCATAGGGGCGAATCTTGTATTCGCCCCGAATACTTCTTTCATTATCCACCATCCACTCCCTAACGCTTCTGCTTCTGCAATTCCTCTTTGATCTTCTCGGCAAAGGCCTCCTGGAAGGCGGGAATCTCCAGGGCCTCGTCCTGACGGCCGGAGAGGTATAACGCCAACCCTCGGTTTACCTGCAATTCTTTATTGCCCGGCTGCAGGGCGGACAGCTCCTCGAAGATGGGCAGTGCGTCGTCATACCGGTCCATGGTCATGAGGGCCGTGGCCTTGCCGAAACGGGCGTAGAAATGATCGGGCTGACGGGCCAGCAGTTCATCAAAGGCCTTGACCGCTTCCGCCGGCCGCCCCAGATCGTTCAGGAGAAAGGCCTTGGTCTCCAGGGCGTTCTGATCATCCGGATTCTGGGCCAACTTTTTCTGACAGCAGAAGAGGGCTTCTTCCAGGAGCCCCTGGTTGGCCAAGGCAATGGCCGCTGCGCCCCAGGGCGTATCGTCGCCGATGACTTTACGGATCAGGCCTTCGAAGGTATCCATGACCACCCGTCGCCCTACCAGCGGCGCGATGCCGCCGTGACCGGGCATGACATGTTGGATGTCCAATCTCATGAGCTGCCGCAGGCCATAGAGGTAGTGGTCCATGCGGCCGCCGGCGGCCTGGTCCATCTCGGCCATGGCGTCGGGCAGTACCGTGTCGCCTGAAAAGAGGGTTTGGGTGGGGTCATGATAGTAACAGACGCCGTCTAAGGTATGGCCCGGGGTATGGATGACCCGGAAATCAAAACCGCTCAGGTTGATGGTCTCCCCGCCTTTGATTTCGGTAAGACGCAGTCCCCCTGCCTTGAGGATCTCTTTGTATTCCAGGGGACCTGCCTCATGGAGAATCACCTCCACCTCCAGCCCCTTGGACAGTCCCGGATAGCCCCGGAAAAGTTCCACCACTCCCATGCAGTGGTCTGGATGGCCATGGGTCAGGGCCACTTTTTTGATCTTGTCCAACTGCAGTCCCTGCCGGAAGAGTTCCATATAGATCAGATAGTCATTGCCCGGGTCGATGATGGAGATATACTCCCCTTGAAGGATATAAACATTGCTGGAAAAGTCGTAGCCGATGGCAAAGAGGGTGGCATCGAACAGCGGGTTGGACAGGCCGGTGACCGCGGCCACGGTCTGCCAGGTCGGCTCAGGGGGGTAATCCTGCATCTCCGGGCCGTCAGCATCATCCATATCTACAAATCTCATGGCCAATACTCACTTTGCTTTCCAAAGGATGTGCTCCCCAGGTGGTTGGCGTCCAGCCAGGATTTGGACCTGATACAGCAAGAGAGTTCTCTTCCGGGATCCTTGGCAGAAGACGGCGATAGCCGCTGCCGGCCACGGGGAGCGATTTGCTTCAATGTAAAATATTTCCCCTAGTTTTGCACGCGAAACTTCCCGCCAAAAAGAGGGGCGACCCCGCGGCCGCCCCTCTTTGGCTACTGCATGGAATGTGGCTTATTCGGCATAGGGGATGAAGTAGCTCAGCTTCATCTTGCCATCGGGCCACCATTTCCGCTGTTTGGTCTCACCCGGATAGATTTCCACTACGCCTTTGTCCACGGAAACCCAATTTTCCAGGGTTAGTTCGACGAAATGGAATTCCGTCAGTTTGTACTTGACGATGGTCTCGGCCGGGATGAGGATGGCATAGCCGGTCTCTTTGCTGGCCAGCCATTCAAAGTCCTCATTGGGTTCGTGGGTCTTCTCTTCTTTGGGATTATAGACGGCCAGGAGTTTTCCCTGGATCTTATCGCCGGGTTTAACCGGATAGTCTGCCCACAGTTCATCCGGGAGATAGAACCACAGGGCCCGGTAACCGGTCTTGACATAGCCTTTTACAAGCATGGGGTCAAAGCCGCACACGCTCACACGGCATTTTTCAGGCATCGTTACCTCCTGCTAGCAATCGTTAAAGGGTAAGCACCGCGCCACTGCACTGGCCACTCACTCTGCTGGTGTATCCTCGTTCCGCAGCAGGAAATCCCGGAGCTCATACACCTGCTGGTAACAGAAATCCATGAATTCTTCCAGTTCCGCCTGGTTGATGTGATCCGTCACCCGCAGCCGCTGCACATAAGGGTAGAGCCATTCCTCGATTTCCTGGATGAATTCGTTGCACAGGAAGAGGTAGTCGCGGCCGCCTTCGGGCGGTGCGTGCCGGAAGAAATCCTCCTTCCAGAGCACCACCCGCCGGCGTAATTCGATGACTTCCTCTGCCCCGTGCTGACGAATGACCTCGGGCGAACACGGGTTACTTAATGGGTTCGAAAGCATAGCACTTCTTGATGATATCGTTTTCGTGGATACACCAGTAATGGGGCCAATGGATCTTCTTGCACCAACCGATGATATCAGCCGGCGGGAAGCCAGAGCCTTTCAGCACCCATTTCAGGTATTTACATTGCCAGCAGATGTGGTCGGTTTTCTTTTCCGGTGTCAGCACATGGGCCAGAAATTCTACCGGTGACATTTTTGCAGTCATGCGTGCCCCTCCTGTTACCAATCTTTCACTTCGCCTTTGGCGACCTTTTCATGGTACTCAGCCCAGACTTCGGGAGAGAGCTTCTCGATATCCCAGAAGTAGCCGTGGGAGCCGGCCACTCCGGCGGAAGGCGGCTGCGGCCGCCAACCCCGCACCGGCCGCCCCCGGATGCTGAACTTCACCATGTCGGCCTTGCCCAGATAGATCTCCCGGGGCAGACAGTGATAGGGGCGGGTCCGTCCTTCGATCCCCGGCAGATAATTGCTGTAGCCGTCATTGGGTTTGTCGGCGTAGAGGGGGCGGATATCCGGTTGTTCGCCCGGTTTTTCATCCGGCCCGGCATACATGTGCCCCTGGATCATATGGATGTAGTAGACGGTGCCGCATTCGGCACAGGCGATCTTGCCTTCCCAGTTCCAGAAGCAGTAGGGGTCCAGGTAGTTGACGGTGTCGCAGACCTTGCCGTCTATTTCCTTTTTGCACCAGATGATATCACACATAGTCGTCGCCCCTCCGCTTAGATGATGCCTTTGGCGTAGAACTCTTCGATCTTGCTCATGGGATAGCCGAGGAGTTCGTGATAGATCTTGACGTTGTCGGCGCCCACGGGCCGCCACAGCCATTTATGCTTTCTCGGGGTCCGGGACATCAGACCGCAGGAGTAAGCACTCTGGATGAGAACGTCGCCGAAGAGCGGATCGTCATTCCAGCGCACCGTGCCCCGCATCCGGAAATGCTCGGATTCATAGACTTCCTTGTCGTTCATCACCGGGGCTGCCAACAGGCCAGCATCTTTCAGGATGCGCACCACTTCGGAACGGCTCTTGTCCGCGGCCCAGTCTTCGATGGCCTTGTAGATCTCGATCTGGGCCGGGGCGCCCACCCGTTCCTTGTGGGTCTTATACTGATTGAAGAGGTCCGGCTTCTTGATGACTTCGCACAGGGCCTTGAAGTCGGCATCCTGGAAGGCGCTGACCATGACATAGCGGGCTTCGTACTTCAACTGCGGGTTGGGTTCATCGGGATAGTCGCTCTTGCCGGTCATGATGATGCCGTGGACGCAGAGCTGGGTATCCCAGTTGCCCCAGCGCTGGCGGACGATGCCGAAGCGGCCGTACAGGGGTACGGTGTAGCCCAAGCAGCGGGTGGCCGCCTGCACCTGGGAGAACTCGATCATGGTGCCCAAGCCGGTCTTGCTCCGCCAATACAGGGCCGCCAGGATGGCCGTGGTGATCTGGGACCCGGAGTACCAGTCAATACACCAGTTGGAAGCCTTGGTGGCATGGCCGCCGAAATCCTCGTGGGTTCCGGTCACCGAGGCCAGACCGGCATGGGCCTGCCCCAGAATGTCATAAGAACCACCGAAGATCTTCGGGCCATAACCGAAGCCGCCGCCCCAGACATAGATAAAGCGGGGGTTGACCTCCATGATATGGCGATAGCCCTGTTTCCAGCGGTCAAAGGTGCCGTGGCGGTAGCACTCGGTGAGGCCGTCGCTCATCTTCACCAGGTTGTAGAAGACCGGCTTGGATTCGGGGACGTGATAGTCCAAGGTGATGTAATATTCATTGGAGTTGGCGTTGGTGAACCCCAAGCCGGTGCCGGACATGGGCCGGGTGTCATGCAGCGGATAGAGATAGGCCTCATTGAAGGGCGAGGTATGCCGCATGGGGTCGCCCATCCGGGGCATCTCCACCTTGATACATTCAGCGCCCAGTTCCGCCAGGTTGGTGACTGAGTGGGGCGTAAAAATGTACATGGTGGTGGACATCCAGCGGATTCCCTTGAGGGCGTCGGGCTTGACGAACTCATTGCCCACATCGAAGACCTTCTTGCAATATTCTTCGAAGGGGGCCTTCATCTCCTCAAGCTCTTCCTTGCTCTTGGGGCCGTCCAGGTCCTCGATATCGCAAACTTTCATTTTCTGGAGATCTTTATCTTCCATTTAGATTACCCCCTTGTTCTTCAGTTCCCGCAGCTTCATGGGGCCATAGCCGAGGTAACGTTTGTAAATCTCACCGTTGTCATATCCCAGCGGCCGACCCAGCCACTTCACCCGGGCGGGAGTCCGGTGCTGATAGGCGTTGGTGGATTCGGCATACATGACGGTGCCGTACTGTTCGTCCTCAATGGTGTTGACCCAGGGACGATACTTGAAGTGGGGGAATTCCGCCACTTCGTCAATGTAGAGGACCGGACCGGCGGCGATTTCGTATTCCATCAACTTCTGCTCGGCCTCGATGCGGTTGATGTCCCGGAGCCACTTAGTGGTGACGGTGTAGGTCTTGATGAGGGCTTGGAGGGCGTTCCGGGCGGCCATTTCCTTCAGGAGCGGGTCTTCATGGATCAGCCGACCGAAGATGGGCAGATCCCGCTCGATACACATACCGATGCGGTACCACAGCCGGTCGGTCTGGCCACCGATCATCATATAACCGTCTTTACAGGGGTTCCATTCATATTGGTTCAGGTTGGGGTCCCAGGCGCCGGTGCGGGCCTTGATGGATTTGTTGAACCCATACCAGGTGATATCAAAGTCCAGGATGTCCATGAGGGTTTCGGCCGCGGTGCACTCAATGAACTGCCCCAGGCCGTTCCCCAGGCAATCCCGCCAGTAGAGGGCCGCCAGACAGCTGTTGGCCGCCTGTTCGCCGCAGACGTAATCGGCCAGCCAGACGCCGGACCGCATGGGGTCGCCGCCCTTGCCACCCCGGGGGCACTGGTCAGGGGGGAAGCCGGTGTTGTGCACCCAGGAGCAGGCGCACATGCCGAAGGGATCCAGCATCCACTGGCCGTATTTGGAGACCTCATCCTTCATGGGGCCCCACTGGCCGCGCTCACCCACCCAGCAATAGATCAGCTTGGGATTCAGCTTGGAAAGGTGGCGATAGCCCAGACCCAGGGAGTCCATGTATCCCGGCGGATATTCTTCGATGAGGATATCCATCTGCATGGCCAGATTTTTATAAATTTCCCGGCCTTCGGGCTTCTCAATGTCCAGGGTGATGGAGTAGGCGTTGCGCAGTTCGTGGAGGAAATCCATGCCGCAGGGAGTGCCGAATTTATCCTTCAGCATATACTCTTCCCGGCCGAAGGGGGTCAATTCCCGCAGGGGATCGCCCTCGGGCGGCTCCACATTGATGAGCTCGGCACCCAATTCGGAGAGCAGGCCAGAGGCGAACTTGTTGCACATCCGCCATTTGCCCATGGCCATGACCCGGATGCCCTGTAGGGCCTCGGGTTTGTCAAAGCGGTACTCCAACCTCAGGTTATCTTCCAGGAACTTGCCGAACTCACCGGCTTTGCGTTTTTCGTACACTTTCATGCACTCTTCCGGGGAGGGCGGCGGCGTTACCGGCCAGGGCCGGACGTCGGGTCCCATTAACGGCAGGGTATCTGCCCGGCTGTTAATTTCGATCTCTTTTCTTTCTTTCGCCATGTTTTGACCTCGCTTGTTTTAGGCTGAAGAAATGGACATTGCGGTCAAACCTGCGGCCATGAGGCACTCATCGTAAACCTGCGGACGGCGCCGGGGCACCATCCTTGCGCTGGGTGCTCCTCGTGCTCTGCCCCGGTGGGTCATTGAGATACCCAGCTGCACAGACCCAGGGGCAACTCCTTGCCTTCACCTCCTTCCCCTCAAGCAATCCTTCGGTCCCAGGACCTGCTATTGATTTCATCCGGCTGTTTTCCGACCATACCTGACCATCGGTCGAGAGGTTTTCCCTTTTTACCTCATTACAAGAATCTTGCCGAAACCGGCAAACCCAGCCGATCTTTTTTTTCTTCTGGAATAATCCAATTAATTCAAAAAAATAGCGCCGGGGGAGTTGCCGGCGCCGGGCTCGGGAAAAAATCTGGCGGTCAAGAGATTGTCTGATTTATGACCCTATACTATCCTAGCTATTCCAACTTAAAGAAAATCTTTGCAATTCCATAGAAAATCCAAATCTGTCCAATATCTGACCCCATTGTTTTTTTTTCACACAACGGGGGCATTGGGTTCCAGATTATAGCGGCGGATTTTGCTGTAGAGGGTGCTCCGGCTCAATTTCAGGCGGCGGGCGGCGTCGTGCTTGTTCCAGTTGGCCTCTTTCAGGACCCGCAGGATGAGGCGGCGTTCCTGTTCGGCCAGGGAAGTGGCGGCCGGCTCCTCGGGTTTGTCTTTCAGGAAGCGGGGCAGGTGTTTGCGGCCGATGGTGTCGCCTTGGCAGACGATGACCGCATGGCTGATGGCGTTTTCCAATTGCCGGACGTTTCCCGGCCAATCGAAATCCATGAGCACCTGCAGGGTATTGGGGGAGATGCGTTTGATCTGTTTGCCTTCCTTGGCGTTGAATTTTTCCAAAAAGTGCTGGCATAGCAGGGGGATATCTTCCTTCCGCTCCCGTAGGGCCGGCAGGGGGATGGAGATGACGTTGAGGCGGTAGTAGAGGTCTTCCCGGAACCGTCCGGCTTCCGCCTCCTTGAACAGGTCTTTATTGGTGGCGGCCAAGACCCGGACATCGGCCATAATGGTCTCTTCGCCGCCCACCCGCTCAAAACAGTGGTCCTGCAAAAAGCGCAGCAGCAGGATCTGGGTGGCCGGCGCGATGTCGCCGATCTCATCCAGGAAGAGGGTGCCCCCCTGGGCCCGTTCGATGCGGCCCTTTTTCTGGCGGATGGCGCCGGTGAAGGCGCCCTTCTCGTGGCCGAAGAGTTCGCTCTCCAGCAGGGTGGGGGAGTAGGCCGAACAGTTGGCCACAATGAACGGCCCCTTGCGCCGGTGACTGCGGCTGTGGATGGCCCGGGCCACCAGTTCCTTGCCGGTGCCGTTCTCGCCGGTGATGAACACCGTGGCGTCGGAACCGGCCACCAGTTCGATGAGTTCGTAGACCTCCTGCATCTTGGCGCACTGGCCGATGATCTCGCCAAAGGAGGCGCGGTCGCTGACCTTCTGCCGCAGGAGTTTGATCTCCTCCTCCCGGACCACCAATTGATGAATGTAGCCGGCGATCTGGGCAAAGAGGGCCTGGAAGAACCGCAGGTCTTCCGGGGCGAATTTCTGGGGGGTGTGGGAACCCAGGAGGAAGAAGCCGATGCACTCCTCTGCGGCCACCAGGGGCAGACCGAACCAGGCCGCATAGACATCCACTGTCTGGCGCAGCGGTGCGGGCAGGAAATTGTTGTGGCTGCGGGTGACGATCTTGCTTTCTTTGAGCTTCTCCAGGATTTGGAGCAGTTCGGCGATGCTTTGGCTCTTTTCCAACAAACGCAGCAGCCGTTTCAACGGCGCCGCCAGTTTGGGGGGGCAGTCCTCCAAGGTCCGGAACCCGGTCCGGCCGGCGTCCAGGATCAGGAAGAGGGGTTCAGCGTCGGCAAAGAACTTCCTCAGGATATCATAGATGTACTGGATGATCTCCGGCAACGTCCCCTTGGTGTGTACCTGCCGGGCGATCTCCAAAAGGGTTTCCAGTTGATGTTGGGTTTTCTGCAACTCCCGGGTCTGGGCCGCCAAGGCGTCTTTGGCAGCCCGGAGTTCGGTCTCCACCTGTTTCAACTGGCTGATATCGGTGACGATGCCGATGGAGCCGAAAAAGTTGTTGCCCACCATGAGGGGGGTGACGGAGACCAGACAATGCAAGGGCGAGCCGTCTCGGCGGTTCAGGCGCAGCTCCTGGGCCAAGGCCCGCCCCTGCCGGCTCTGATTGAACTGGGCCCGTCCCCGCGCCCTGGCCTCCTCGTCCATGAGGCTGCACAGGGTCCGGCCGAGGAATTCTTCCGAGGTATACCCCAACATCTGGGCCAGACACTCGTTGGCAAAGGTGAACCGAGCCTTGTAATCCAGGATGAAGATCCCCTCCCGGGCCGTCTCCACGATCGTCCGGTATTTCTCTTCGGAAGTCTTCAGCTGCAGTTCCAGATTGCGGCGTTCGGTAATATCCTGGCTATGTTCAAAGGCTTGAATAACCTCACCATCCTGGTCCTTGACGGGGTAGGAATGGACCTCAAAATGGCGCTGGCTGCCATCCGGGAGGGTCAACAGCATTTCCCGCACCCGGGGCTCGCCGGTGGCGAAGACCTCCCGCACATGGCAATCATCGCAGATGTCATGGCGGTTATACAGGACTTCGAAGCAGCGGCGGCCCAGCAGCTGTTCCGGCGGGCGTTGGAAGGTGGTGGAAAAAGCGGGATTTACTTGGAGGATGTGATAATTACGGTCATAAATAACAAAGGGATCGGTGACGCTGTTGAAAATCCGCATGAGGGAAGCTTCAGTCTGCTGGGTCATACACGTCCTTCCTCTTTCAGCAAGTGTTTCCAAACCCAGACGTCCTTGTGGGGTAACGGCGGTAAGGCGAGGACAACAGCGGCAACTATGGAGAAATATTTCTTACATGTGACTAACTACTCCATTAAGCAAATGATTTGCTTTTTGGGGGGTCATTTTTTATACTATCGTAGCACGGCGGCCGTCGGCTTGTCAAAGAAGAAATACCAAATTCAGGAAAAAATGTTTGCCATGCCAGAGGTTCACTGGGAGGGGCCGGATCTGCTCCGGCGGGTTGCCCAGGGTAAGGCGGTGCTGGCCCTACGGGTCCTGGCTGCGCTGGCCCGGGAGCGGGGTCTGCAGGTCTATCTGGTGGGCGGGACAGTGCGGGAGCTCCTCCTGGGCCGGGAGACCCATGATCTGGACCTGGCGGTAAACCGGCAGACCCTCCCCCTGGCCCAGGCTCTGGCCCAACAGCTGGGGGGCACGTACGTGCTCCTGGACGAACAGGAGCGTTCCGCCCGGGTGGTCTGGCAGGGGCTGGAGCTGGACCTCACCGAATTCCGGGGGCCCGATCTGTCCACGGATCTGCAACGCCGGGATTTTACCGTCAATGCCATGGCGGTGGATCTCCTCAGCCTGGAACAGGGGGCGCCGGCAGTGCTGCTGGATCCTTGGGGCGGGCAGGCCGATCTGGCGGCCGGACGCCTGCAGCTCCTGCTCCGGGAGAACTTCCTCTCCGACCCGCTGCGGCTGTTGCGGGCCTTCCGCTTTGCCGCCACCCACGGTTTCACCCTGACGGCTGAGCTCCAGGCGGTTATCCGGGAGTATGGTCCGGCCATCGCCCGCATGCCCGGGGAGCGCCTGCACCAGGAGCTCTTCCGTCTCCTGGAGGCTCCCCGGGCCGCCGCGGTGCTGCGGCAGATGGATGAGCTGGAATTTCTGGGGCACCTCTTTCCCGAACTCCTGGATCTAAAAGGCGTCTGGCAGAACGGCTACCACCACCTGGACGTCTTTGACCATTCATTGGAGGCGGTGCTACAGGTGGAAAGGGTGCTGGCAACCCCGGCAGACTTCTTCCCGCAGGTGGCCCCGTATGTGGCGGCTTACGGCTCCCAGAAGAAAAGGCCGGCCTTGGTCAAACTGGCGGCCCTGTTTCATGATGTGGGCAAACCTCGGACCCAGGAGTATCGGGTGGACCGGGAGCGCTATACCTTTTACTATCACGACCACCTGGGGGTGGAGATCTTCCAGGGTGTTGCGGCCCGGCTGCGCTTCTCCCAGGAAGAGGCGGCCACGGTGCAACGCCTCATCGCCCTGCATATGCGGCCCTTTCTCCTGCTGCCCGATTTCCGTCGGGGTGCCTTGAGCCTGCGGGCCCTGGGGCGCTTTGTGAAAGCGGCCCGCCCGGACCTGGCCGGGGTCTTTCTGGTGGCCATGGCCGACAGCCTGGCCGGGGCAGGGCCTCTGAAGCCGCCGGACAGCGAAGCGGTCCTGGCGGAGTTTTGCCACGTGGCCTACCGGTTCCTGACCGAACGCCTGGAACCCTTGGAACAGCGGCCCCGGCTCCTCACCGGAGACGACCTCATCCAGACCCTGCATCTCAGCCCCGGTCCAGACTTCCGCCGGCTCCTGACCGCGGTGGAGGAAGGGGCCCTGGCAGGGGAGGTGGCGACCCGGGAGGAGGCCCTGGCCCTGGTCCGCAGCCTGGTGGCAGACAAGGGCAGGGGGAACACAGAGAAAGGGTAGGGGCCCAACCCCTAAAAGGCGGTTGCCAAACTCCTGGTCAGAGTTATGATGCAAGGATATCCTTCATGGTTAGCTTTTGGCGCCGCCGAAAGCGGCTGTCGGGGGTGGGGGAGGGGGCAGGGGACTGTGCCCCGTGGCCCCTCCCCTTACGAAGACGTTTTTAACCACCTGATAGGCATCGGCAGGAGTGGCAGCCGCCGGCAGCGGCCCTGCTGGTCCTGTCGCCCGGAGGCTAATAGTATGATTGAGATTGATCAAGAGTTGGCCGAACAAGTGGTGGCCGTCTGCCGAGCCCTGTATGAGCGCCGATTGGTGGTGGCCATGGACGGCAACGTCAGTGTCAGGCAGGGCAGACATCTGCTGACCACCCCCAGCGGGGTCTGCAAGGGGTTCCTGCGGCCCCAGGATCTGGTCCTGGTGGACTTGAACGGTGAGGTGCTGGCCGGCCACAACTGCCCTACTTCCGAACTGCCGCTTCACCTGGAGGTCTACCGGCAGCGGCCCGAGGCGAACGCAGTGGTCCACGCCCATCCGCCGGTGGCCACGGCCTGTACCCTCGCCGGGGTCTCCCTGGCCGAACCGTTCCTGCCGGAGGTGATCATAACCTTGGGCGCTATCCACACCGCCCCCTATGCCGTCCCCGGCACCCCGGACATGGCCGACGCCGTCCGGGATCTCGTCCCCTACTTCAATGCCATCTTACTGGAGCGGCATGGCGCCCTGACCATCGGACGCCATCTCTGGGACGCCTACCACAAGATGGAAAAGGTGGAGCATACCGCCTGGACCATCTGGCTGGCCAGGCAGGTGCGCCGCCCCCGACCTTTGCCGCGGGCCGAAGCGCTGGCCCTGGCCGCTTGGGGGATCAGCATGGGCTACTTGCAACCACCGGGTGACCCGATATAAGAACGGCACCTATACCCTAGCGGGCGAAACCCCCAGACTTGCAGACAAGTATAGGTCAACACCACCCCACTTCCCGGCGCCGCCGGGGCGACAGCAAGAAGGGGCCGAACCAGCCCGGCACCACGTAGCCCCAGAAGGGAGGCGGTAGGGGCGCTGCCTGATCTGTGGCCCGCCGGCAACCTTCAACAGAGGCCTGATACATATCCTGGCCAAACTCATCGGGGAACCCTTGATCCGCGGGATTATTGCTATACACACGTGCCATGGTCAAAACCTCGGGATTCGCTGTATGTGCCACTAACAGGTTGTTGAAAACGTGCTCGTAGGGGAGGGGGCCAGGGGGCACAGCCCCCTGCCCCCTCCCCTACAACCCCTCCCCCAACCCCGA
>FWPV01013740.1_pt1 | contig 12084 bp, 11 predicted proteins | sample 2228371 | NCBI WGS metagenome assembly FWPV01 (sample SAMEA103939776, study PRJEB20133) | metagenome | reverse complement strand
CGGTGAGTTATTTTGTAAAATAACGATTCATTATTAACGGGAGTGGGAATATGTTGCAAGCGACCCTTTTCGAGACCGTCTCTCTGTGGGTGGTGCTGGGCATCGCCGTCCTGGGGCTGGGCTATGCCCTGTTCCTGCGGCGACAGATCATGGCCGAGGACAAGGGCACCGAGAGGATGCAGGAGGTGTGGAACGCCATCCGACAGGGCGCCGACGCCTACCTGGGCCGACAACTGAAGACCATCCTGCCTTTGATCCTGGTGCTTACGGCCGCGCTTTTTCTGAGCGTCTATGTGGTGCCTCCGTCCCCCGAGGCCTCGGAATGGTATCTCCACAAATTCGGTGTGGAGAACCCACAGGCCACCAAGACCATCTTCGGCTTCTGCCGGGCGGCGGCCTTCATCATGGGCGCCTTCTTCTCTATGATGGTGGGGCAGTTCGGCATGAGGATGGCGGTCCAGGCCAATGTGCGGGTGGCGGCCGCGGCCCGCACCAGTTTCGACAAAGCCCTGAAGATAGCCTATCGGGCGGGAACCATCACCGGCATGTTGACCGACGGCCTGGGACTTTTCGGCGGCACCATCATCTTCCTGGTCTTCCAGAAGGCGGCGCCGGACGCCCTCTTGGGCTTCGGCTTCGGCGGCACCCTTTTGGCTCTGTTCATGAGGGTGGGCGGCGGCATCTACACCAAGGCGGCCGACGTCGGGGCCGACCTGGTGGGCAAGGTGGAGGCCGGCATCCCCGAGGACGACCCGCGCAATGCGGCGGTGGTGGCCGATCTGGTGGGGGACAACGTGGGCGACTGCGCTGGCATGGCGGCCGACATCTTCGAGTCCTACGAAGTCACCATCGTCTCCGGGCTGATACTGGGCCTGTCCCTGGTGGCCCTGACCGGACAGATCAAGTGGATCATCTTTCCGCTGTTGGTGCGCGGCATCGGCGTCTTCTCCTCCATCGTCGGCACCTATCTGGTGCGCGGCGGCAAAGACCAGAAGCGGGGCAACGCCATGGCCGCCATCAACAAGGGCTTCTACACCTCGGCCAGCCTCTGTCTGGTGGCCTTCGCCTTCCTGGCCCACTTCTATATGAACGAGTGGCGGGCCTTCCTGTCGGTGGGCGTAGGCATCCTGCTGGCCATCATCATCGACGAACTCACCAAGTACTTCACCCATACCCATTATGCGCCGGTCAAGGAGATCGCCCGATCCTCCAAAACCGGCTCGGCCACCCTGCTGCTCACCGGTCTGTCGGTGGGCTTCGAGTCCACGGTCTGGGCCATCCTGGTGATCGCCGGCACCATCCTGGCGGCCATCCTCATCTACTGGGGCCAGCCGGTGGCCTATGTGCTCTACGGAGTGGCCATGACCGGCATCGGCATGCTGACCCTGACCGGCAACAATGTGGCCATGGATTCCTTCGGCCCTATCGCCGACAACGCCAATGGGGTGGGCGAGATGTCGGGACTGGACAAGGATTCACGCCAGATCATGGCCGATCTGGACGCGGTGGGCAACACCACCAAGGCCATCACCAAGGGAGTGGCCATCGGCTCGGCGGTCATCGCCGCCGTCTCCTTGTTCGGCTCCTACCTGACCGATGTCACCAAGGTGCAGGAACAATTGGGCGTCTCCGAGGCCGCCAGGCTGTTGTTCACCGGCATCCGGGTCTCCGACCCCAAGGTGTTCATCGGGATGCTGATCGGCGGGGCGGTGCCCTGGCTGTTCTCCTCCCTGACCATCAACGCTGTCTCCCGGGCGGCCTCGCTCATCGTCCTCGAGGTGCGCCGTCAGTTCAAGATACCGGGCCTGATGGAGGGCAAGGTCAAGCCTGATTACAAGCAGGCGGTGGGCATCTGCACCGTGGCCGCCCAGAAAGAACTGGTGGGCCTGGCCCTGCTGGCGGTGCTGACTCCCATCATCGTAGGGCTGGTGTTGCAGGTGGAGGCCCTGGGCGGCTTTCTGGCCGGGGTTATCCTCTCGGGGCAATTATTGGCCGTGTTCATGGCCAATGCCGGCGGCGCCTGGGACAACGCTAAGAAGACCATCGAGGACGGGCTCTATGGAGGCAAGGGCTCGGAGGCCCACCGGGCAGCGGTGGTGGGCGACACCGTCGGCGATCCGCTCAAGGACACGGCCGGGCCGGCCCTGAACCCCATGATCAAGGTCATCAACCTGGTGAGCCTGCTGGCGGCGCCGCTGATCATCCAGTACAAAGTGTCCAGTCCGGGGGTGATGGCGGTGGTGGCGGCGGCCACCATCATTGTAGTCTGGGCCGTCTGGTACTCCAAGCGCGAGGGCCTGAAGGAGTTCCACCAGGTGGAGGACGAGAGCGACAGGAAGTGATCCACGAATGCACACCAATGATCACTAATCGATTATAACTTGGCACCCAGCGTCAATGGCGCTGGGTGTAAGAATTATGCATCATAGATCGATGGGTCGGTTACTGTTCAAGGATGAGGTTTATAACATAATCGGCGTGGCTATGGAGGTGCACAACACGTAGGGTGTGGATTTCTGGAAGGGGTGTGCCAGGAGGCGATGGAGATCGATCTGGCCGATAAAAACATTCCAATCAAACCGCAGACAGATATACCGGCAGTGTACAAGGGACGAAATCTCAAGAAGCATTATGTGGCCGATCTTCTGGTCTACGATTCCATAATCGTCTAATTGAAAGCCATGGATCGGTTAACAGGTTTGGAGGAGGCCCAATTGCTGAACTATTTAAAAGCCACCGGTCTGAAGTGTGGATTATTGATCAATTTCGGTGGATCCAAACTTGAATGGAAGAGGATGGTTTTATTATTCGGGGATATTAGTGTGCATTAGTGGATGAAAGATGCTGGACGAGATAGAACGCAAGAAGCGACTGGTGCGCTGGTGGATAGGGACTGCCTCCAGCCTGGTCATCCTGGGCTTCGGGGCCTATCTGCTGGCCATGCGGTACCTGCTGGACCAAAACCCGCTGAGGGATAAATACTGGCTGATCACCGGCCTGGTGCTGGGGTTCGGGGCGCTGCGGCTGGGGGGTCAGCTGCTGCGGAAAAAGTATCTGTTTGCCGACGACGAGGAATGAATGCGGCATTAGGCAGAGCGACGGGCGCGGACCGGACCTTGGTCCCGGCCCTCGCCATTGTTTTCATTGCCGGCTGTTACTCGGTGAATTTCAAACAGGTCGATCAGAAAAACATCCGCGACCAATTCCACCTGCCCAGGGACGTCCCCTTTATAGCCTTCGACAGCAATCCCAAAGAGGCGGGCTGGTTCGGCCGCGAGGGACTGAGGATCGAGGGCGTGCTGCAGTTCGACGAAGGACAGTTCCAAAAATACCTGGCCAAGCTGGATGACCCGGATATCTGGAGGCCGGTGAGGTTCCACCATTACACGCCCAATGGGGCCCAGAGCCATACCGACTCGGCCTTCAAGTGGCTCGGACTGCCCCTCCACCCCTGGGCCGAGAAGTATCTTGGGCGCTGGGCCTACCTGCCGCAGGTAAAGTCGATCGTAAACGGACGATACTACTGCGCGGTTCTGATGGGCGAGATGGGCCAAGGCGCGCCGGATGGAAAAGGAGGGAACTGCCCCAAATGGACTTGGCGCATGAAGCACTGCTCGGAGATTGATTCCAACCAGCACCCGGTGATCACCACCTTCGGGGCGATGGACCTGGACTCTAGGAAATTGTACGTTTTTATAGGATTCTCGGGGTAGATCGGCCGTCGAGTGCCCGCCGTGTCTCGATAGGACCCTATGCAACGGGTCTGCTCGACAACCGGCGGGATTACCGAGACGGCCGGGGCGACCAGAGACAACAAGAAAGTTATCCAAGCCATGCAGCTAGGCATCATCGGGCTTCCTCAATCCGGCAAGACCACCATCTTCAACGCCCTGACCCGCTCCACAGCCAAGGTGGGCGAGTTCTCCTCAGGGCCGGCGGTACACATCGGCGTGGTCAAGGTGCCGGACCCGCGCCTGGACTTCCTCACCCGGATGTACAATCCCAAGAAGAAGGTCCCAGCCACGGTCACCTACGTGGACATCGGCGGCCTGGCCCGGGGGGCCTCGACCTCAGGCGGGCTGGGGGCCGAGTTCCTGGAGCAGATGCACAAGGTGGAGGCGGCCATCCTGGTGCTGCGCGGCTTCGACAGCGCCGCCGGTCCGGCCGACCCGGCCGAAGACTATCGGACCGTTTTCACCGAGCTGCTGCTGTCGGACCTGGGGATGATCGAGCGCCGTATCGAGAGGGTGAGGACGGATATGAGGAAGGCCAAACGGCCGGGCCTGGACCGGGAGCTCGAGGTGTTGGAGCGCTGTCGGGCTCACTTAGAGGCGGAGCAGCCGGTGCGTACTCTTGGTCTTTCGCCCGAGGACTCCAAACTGCTCCGCAGTTTTCAACTTTTAACCGAAAAGCCGCTGATGCTAGTCCTCAACCACGCCGAGTCGGCCGACTGCAAGCCGCGGGCCCTCGAGCTAAAGAAGCTGACCGGCGACGACCCCTTCACCTTGTGCGGCCCCATCGAGATGGACATCGCCCAGATGCCACAGGAAGAGGCCAGGGGTTTCCTGGAGGAGCTCAGGATAGACGAGCCGGCCCTGGACAGGATGATACGGGAGTCCTACCGGATGCTGGGCAAGATCAGCTTTTTCACCGTAGGCGAGGACGAGTGCCGGGCTTGGACGATCAACAACGGCACCAAGGCACCGCAGGCGGCCGGCACCATCCATTCAGACATGGAGCGGGGCTTCATCCGGGCCGAGGTGGTGCACTATGACCACCTGGCCGCGGCCGGCTCCTTCGCCAAGGCCCGGGAGCAGGGGCACGTCAGACTCGAGGGCAAGGAGTACGTGGTCAGGGACGGAGACGTCATCAACGTCAAGTTCAACGTGTGAACAGCGGGGAGGACAGGAACATGGACATCCAGTGGAAACAGCAGCACCATAACGACGCCTGTGCCTGCCTGGCCATGCTGCTTTCGGGCTATGCGGTTAATGTCCAGGACGATGATGTCATCACCGAGTCGAAGATGCCATACCGGGTGCGTTTCGAACCCAGCGACAGGGGTTTTTTCGTGGCCGGACTGGGGGACCAGACCCCTGAGGTGTTCAACAGTATGCTGCAGAAGCACCGGCTGATGATGTCCGGCCAGCCGGCCGCCGGCTGGTTAGAGTTTTCCAAAGCGGCTGACGAACGGTTGGCAGGCGGGGGGCCTTTCATGGCCTCGCTGCCATTCCGGTCCCTGCCCTGCCCGGCCTACGAACGTTTCCGCCTGGGGGCCGGACCCGGCCCGCGCCATGCCGTGGTGCTTTATGCAGCCGAGGAGAAAGCCTACAGGGCCCTTGACCCTTGGGGCGGTCTTGATCGAGAAGGCTACTTCCGTTTTGCCGAGGTCAAATCCCAGGTCGATTTGGAGATTGAAAAATCGGCCCTGCGGCGGGAGATGGATCTGGACGGGGGCTCCTGGGAGATGAGATACCTGGTCCCCTGGAACGGCAAGCAGGCCATGTCAATACTAGATTTGTTGAACCGAACCCGGAAGGCGCTGGAGGCCTTCGTGCTGGCGACTGGAAAGTTCGGGGCAGAGATCGCCGCCAGCCCGGCCGAAAAGCACGAGGGGATCCTGTACGACTACCTGGGCCGCTGCTTCAAGCCCATCGCCCTGGACTGGCGGACAGCCATCGAGGCCCAGAAGGGCAGGGGTAAAACACAATTCGATTTGATAGAGAAGCTCTACGGCCTCCAGGAATCGATCATGAGACAGCAGAAGGAGCTGGATCAGAAGCCGGGCATCGGGAAGGAGTTCTGCGCCGAGCTCTCCAAGCTGGCTTTGGCAATCCAGCAGGCAGCCCAGGCCCACCTGAGCTCGGCCTACACGATACGATAATGTGTTTACCGCCATTTAAATCTTTGCTCCGTGCCTTGCCTTCGGGAAATCCGTTGGTTTTAAGCATGAAACCAGGCTCCGAATGCTTTATCAGATCCTTCATAAGCCAAGCAGAGATGCCAACCTCAGGATGACGCTGGAGTGATTATGAAGATCGGCTTCGTCCAGTTCGCCCCAGTCTTCGGCGAGGTCCGCAGGAATCTGGCCACCATCGAGCGGCTGGTTACCGGTCAAAAGGCCGACCTGCTGGTCCTGCCCGAGCTGTGCCTCACCGGCTACTGCTTCGCCTCCAGGGCCGAGGCTAGAAGGCTGGCCGAGCCGGCCGACGGGCTGTCCATGCGGTTTCTGAAAAGGCTGGCACGGCAGGAGCGGACGGCCCTGGTGGCCGGCTACGCCGAGAGGAGCTGCGGAAAAACCTTCAACTCGGCGGCGCTGATAGCCCCCGAGGGTCTGATCGGACTCTACCGCAAGACGCACCTGTTCTGGAACGAGAAGCGATGGTTCTCGCCCGGCGACACCGGATTTCGAGTATTCCGATTGGGAGCGGTTAGAATCGGTTTGATGATCTGCTTCGACTGGATCTTTCCCGAGGCGGCCAGGACCCTGGCCCTTCAGGGGGCCGAGATCATCTGCCATCCCTCCAACCTGGTGCTGCCGCACTGCCCGGCATCGATGCCGGTGCGGGCCCTGGAGAACCGGGTGTTCACTGTCACCGCCAACCGCACCGGGTGCGAGAAGCGTAGAGGCCAAAGCCTACGCTTTATAGGCCAAAGCCTCATCTGCGGGCCGGACCGAAAGGTGCTGGCATCGGCCGGGGCAGCAGAGGAATGCGTCCTTATCGTTGAGATAGACCCGGCCCAGGCCCGGGACAAGCGGATAACGCCGCACAACGACTTGTTCCAAGACCGGAGGCCGAGGTTTTACGGCCTCTGATAAACGCTGATAGTCATTGCGAGATGCAGCCGCGCTGGACAAGCGACGCAATCACCAGCTCAGGCAGGGCGTATCAGTTTTGGATTGCTGCGTCTGCCGGGCAAGGAGCACTACTCGCAATGACCACGGGGTAAAGTGAGTAGGATCAGTGACATCGGCGAGTTCGGCCTGATCGAACGCATCAGGCGCAGCCAGCAGGGCCGGGGGCGGGCGGTCCTGCTGGGCATCGGCGACGACGCCGCCGTCTTCAGGCTGTCGCCAGGCCATGTCGGCGTGGCCACCACCGACACCCTGGTCGAAGGCAGACATTTCGACCTGAGGTATTATAGTTATCGGGATCTGGGATGGAAGGCCATGGCGGCCAACCTCTCAGACATCGCGGCCATGGGCGGCCGGCCGCTGCTGGTGCTGGCGGCCCTGACTTTGACCTGCCGCCAGTCGTTAGTCGATGTCGAACTTTTATATCAGGGCATGAGAGGTCTGACTGCCAGATTCGACGTTCCCATAGCCGGGGGCGATATCGTCAGGGGCAGGGATCTCTCCCTCACCCTGACGGTCATCGGCCAGTGCCCAAAGAGCAGGCTGGGGAAAAGGTCGGGCGCCCGGCCCGGGGACGCGGTTTTGGTGACCGGGACTTTAGGAGCCAGCCAGGCGGGGCTCGAGCTTCTCCATTCAAAAATAAGAATTCATAATTCGAAATGGGTGGAAAAGCACCTGAGGCCTGAGCCCCGGGTCAGGGAGGGGATGGCGTTGGCCCAGAGGTTCAGGCTCGGCGGCCTGATAGATATATCGGACGGGCTGTCCTCGGAACTATGGCACCTGTCACAGGAGAGCCGGGTGGCCATCGTCATCGACCAGGGGGCGCTGCCGGTGGCGCCCGAGGCACTGGCGGCCGCCCGGATGCTGAGCCGGGATCCCCTCCAATACTGCCTACATGGTGGCGAGGACTACGAGCTGCTCTTCACCCTGGCTCCGGCGGACGCCGCTCGGGCCAAGGCTCTGATGTCCAAGTTGGGGACGAGATGCTCGGTCATCGGCCAGGTGGTCAAGGGGCGCGGCGTTTTCCTGTCCGGCCGTGACGGAAAACTAGGAAAACTTAAGGCTGAAGGCTATAGCCATTTCTGATCACGCGGCAGATAGAGCCGCCCCCGTCAGGGGGCTCTTTCCTATGCCGGCGGCAGGGGAATGTATAAAAACAATAAAAAAATGTAAAAAAATACAAAAAGATCTTGACAGGAAACCGGCTTGGTTGTATACTAAATCAACCAAAAGAGAGCGGAATTGAGGAGATGATAGCCAAATCGAAAAGACAGAATCTGATCAAGGAGATATTGGCCGAACGTACGATATCGAGCTACGAGGATCTGATGAAGGCCCTGGCGGCCTCCGGCATCAAGGTGACCCAGGCCACCCTCAGCCGGGACTTCGCCGAGATGGGGGTCATCCGATCCCTGACGCCGGACGGGCCCCGATACCAGCTGGACGAGGGCGAGACCGGCCGGCACATCGACCGACTGTTGAGCTACGAGATTTTGGCCATAAGAAGAAACGAGGCCATGGTGGTCATCCACACCCTGGCCGGCCGGGCCCAGGGCGTGGCCAGGTATATCGAGCAGTTGAACCGGCCGGAGATCATCGGCACTCTGGGAGGGTTCTGCACGGTGCTGGTGATACCCAGCAGCCTACGAAAAGTGAAGCTGGTGGAGAAGATCGTCAGGGATGCCATACTCAAGCCAGAGGAGCCATAAATAGGAGAAAAGGTCATGGAGTTAAACCGGATCTTCAAGTTCGCCGCCCAAAACAAGATCGAGTTCGTGGCCGTCAAGTTCGGGGACCTGCTGGGCAAGTGGCACCAGATCACGGTGCCGGCCCATGAACTGAAGCCCTCGCTGTTCGAGCGGGGGCGGGGCATCGGCTTCGACGGCTCCAGCGTGGCCGGGTTTACTCAGGTCAAGGCCGGCGACATGATCGTCATCCCCATCCCGGAGACGGCCGTCATCGACCCCTTCGCCGCCAGGCCCACCCTGGCCTTCATCGGGGACGTCATCGACGTAGCCACCGGGGAGAAGTTCATCAGAAACCCCCGGGCCATCGCCGAGAAGGCCGAGGGCTACCTTAGAAAGACCGGCTATGCCACTGAAAGTTATTGGGGGCCAGAGTTCGAGTTCTACCTCTTCGACTCGGTGCGCTACGACAACCAGGCCCAGGACTGCTTCTTCAGGGTGGACTCGCCCGAGGCCCATTGGAACACGGGAAGGGACGAGGGACCCAATCTGGGGTACAAGATCCCCTACAAGGGAGGCTACCACGCGGCCCCGCCCCACGACCGCTTCTTCGATTTTCGTTCCGAGTTGTGCCATACCTTGGAGCAGTGCGGCATCCCGGTCAAGTACCACCACCACGAGGTGGGCGGGGCCGGGCAGATGGAGATCGAGGTCATGTTCGACACCCTGACCAAGATGGCCGACCGCACCATGATGGTCAAGTACCTGGTGCGCAACGCCGCCATCAAGGCCAGGCTGACGGCCACCTTCATGCCCAAGCCGCTCTACCGGGAGCCGGGCAACGGGATGCATGTCCATCAGTACTTGGCTAGAAACGGCCACTCCATATTCTACAAAAAGGGCGGACTGGTGAACATGTCGGAGCTGGCCCTCCATTACTTGGGCGGCCTGCTGCACCATGCTCCGGCCCTGCTGGCCTTCACCAATCCCTCCACCAACTCCTACCGGAGGCTGGTGCCTGGCTACGAGGCGCCGGTCAAGGCCTCCTTCTCCGTGGGCAACAGAACGGCGGCGGTGCGCATCCCCGGCTATCTGACCGACCCCAAGAACTTCCGTTACGAGTTCCGGCCGCCGGACGCCACCTGTAACCCCTACCTGGCCTTCGCCGCCATGCTGATGGCCGGCATCGATGGCATCAAAAGAAAATTGGACCCAGGACAGCCGCTCAACAAAGACCTGTTCAGCCTGTCCAAAGCCGACCTGGAGAAAATTCCGACTCTGCCGACCTCGTTGGGCGAGGCCCTGGAGGCGCTGCGGAAGGACCACCAGTTCCTGCTGGAGGGCGGGGTGTTCCCCCAGGACCTGATCGATGTCTGGATCGACCTGAAAGCACAGGAGGTCGATGAGCTGGGCAAGCGTCCCCACCCCTATGAGTATCAACTGTACTACGACTGCTGAGCCCTTCTATCTCCCACAGAGGCGCGGAGGGTTTTCCTATTAAGAACTGGCTATGTGGAACCGGACCATAAATGCAGCCGGCCTCGCGGCCTGCGTCCTGCTGGCAGCCGCGGCATCGTCGGCCAGCGATCTGCGCCGGGTGGCGGCGCTCCACTTCACCGCTGTCTCCTGCGGGCCCTGCGGCGGAGCGGCCTTGGCCATGGAGCGGCTCAAGTCTGAGGTGGGCGACTCCCTGTGCGTCATCGGCGTCCACTACTACGATCTTTACAAGATACCTGAGGCCGAAACCCTGGCCGCATTTTACGGCGTCGTCGGCACCCCGACCACCTGGTTCGACGGGGTGGACGTCCAGTACTACCAGGACACGGCCACCTACTGGGGGTACCGCTATGCCTTTGACAAGCGGAAATCGGCGCCGCCGCTGGCCGGGCTGGCCCTGTCCGGCTGGGCCGACACCACCGAGAGAGTCGGCCAGCTGACCTGTGCCGTCTCCAATCCCATGCCCGACACCTTATGGGCCAGGCTGCGGGTGGCCGTCATCGAACGGGCCATCTACCGCCCCTGGGGCGGGGGCGACAGCGTCTTCGACGTGATGCGCGGCATGCTGCCCGGTTTTAACGGTCCCCAGCTGCTTCTGCCTTCGGGCGCCGACACCTCCTTCACGTTTCCCTTCAGCATCTCCCCGAACTGGGATGCGGGTCATATAGAGTTCATGGCCTGGGCCGAAGGGCTGGCCAGGGAGGACAAGGCGCCTAGCAGGGCCATCCTCCAGTCGGAGCGAATAAGCTTGGGCCAGCTGGCCGGGGTGGCCTCCGTTTCTTCACCAAAGTCCCTGCCAAGGGATATCCTGTCGGCGGACATTCGCCCGAACCCGCTTCGGGGACGGGGCAGCCTGCGGTTCATGCTGTCCAGGCCGGGACGGGTCACGGCCGGATTCTACGGCATCGACGGCCGCCGGCTGAGGAACATGGACTTGGGGTGGCGGGGTGCCGGGGAGCATCGGATAGTAGTGGATGCCGGGAGTTGGGCGGCGGGGACGTTATTCTGCGTTCTGAAAACGAACAGCGTTGGGCTGACGATAAAAGTAAACAAACTCAACTAAAGGGAGAAAGAAGGATGAAAAAAACGATCCTGTCTATCGGCATCCTAGCGATGTCTATTTCCCTGGCGGTGGCCGCACAGAGGATGGTGGTCTGCGAAGAGTTTACCAGCACTACATGTCCGCCCTGCGCTACCGCCGGACCGGCCCTGACAGAGCTGGCCATCAAATATGGATACAACATGGCTTTGGTCCGTTACCACATGAACTGGCCATCGCCAGGCAACGATCCCTACTATGCGGCTAACACCACAGAGAATACAGCCCGGCGTACATTTTATAACATCAACGCCATTCCGCATATGGTTATAGATGGAGATACACTGTTGTATTCCCAGGCTCATGGATATAGCACTTGGGACGGATTGATATCATCGCGTTTAAGCGTCAGTTCGCCCCTAGAACTGAGTTTTATCACTCAATATGATACTATCGCCAGGACAGGTACAGTGACCTGGACGGCCAAGGCCACCCAGAACATCAGCCAGACGAACCTCAAACTGAGGATGGCCATTACCGAGTCGGATTTGTGGTATACGGGAACCAATGGTGATCCGGTGCACCACGAAGTGATGAGGGACATGGTAAACGATGCCAACGGAGACACCCTCACCTTAGTCAATGCTGGAGACAGCATCACCAGAACCAAAACTTTTGTCATCGATCCTACTTGGGATGCCAGAAACTGCCAGATCTTACTATGGATTCAGACCGACACCTGGTCGGGAAGGACAAAGCAAGTGTTGCAGGGCGCCAAGGAATGGTTCGGCTCACGCCTCGAACAAAAGAGCTATACCTTGTCCCAAAACAAGGGGCTTAAGGACTTTTACATCGTTGATCCTGGGACTTCCTTCACCCTTTCGGTGAGACTGCGGAGCGAGGCGGGGCCGGGGGTAGATGCCAGCTGTCACCTATCAACGACCAATCCTTATGTCACCATAACTAACGGAAATTTTTACATCGGTGCCATGGGTCTCGGAGATACT
>FWPV01013736.1_pt1 | contig 12085 bp, 11 predicted proteins | sample 2228371 | NCBI WGS metagenome assembly FWPV01 (sample SAMEA103939776, study PRJEB20133) | metagenome | reverse complement strand
ATGGGATTAGGAATTAGGAATTAGTAGAAATGAAATTTAGAGGTTGGAGGTTGAGGTATAGGTCTGATTGTTGCTCAGTCCTCATTGCCCTGGCCCCGGATCAAGCCACGCTGAGGTTCAGATGCAGCTGCCGGGTGGGCAGGGACGGGTGGGCGGGGATGGTGCCGTTGCGGATGCCCTCCAGGCGGGCCAGGTAGGCCTCCGTCACGTCGCCGGTGATGTAATTGCCGTCGAAGCAGGAGGCGTCGAAGCGGGTGAGGGCTGGGTTGACCGAGCGTACCGCCTCGATGAGATCGGGCAGGTCCTGATAGATCACCGCATCCGCCCCGATCTCCCGGCAGATCTCCTCGTCCGTGCGGCCGTTGGCGAGCAGCTCGGCACGGGTGGGCATGTCGATGCCATAGACATTGGGGAAGCGTACGGGGGGGCTGGCGGAGGCGAAATACACCCGATGCGCCCCGGATTCGCGCGCCATCTGGATGATCTCCCGGCTGGTGGTGCCCCGCACGATGGAGTCGTCCACCAGCAGAACGTTCTTGCCCCGGAATTCCAGGGCCATGGCATTGAGCTTCTGGCGGACGGATTTCTTGCGCACGGCCTGGCCGGGCATGATGAAGGTGCGACCGATGTAGCGGTTCTTGATGAAGCCCTCCCGGTAGGGCAGCCCAAGGCGCATGGCCAGTTGCAGGGCGCTGGGGCGACTGGTGTCGGGGATGGGGATGACCACGTCTATGTCCAGGTGAGGGAACTGCCGCTGGATCTTGTCCGCCAGCCGCTCCCCCATGCGTAGCCGCGTCTCATACACCGAGGTGCCGTCCAGCACGGAGTCCGGGCGGGCGAAATAGACGAACTCGAAGATGCAGGGGTTGAGGCTGGCCCCAGGGGCGCAAACCTTGCTGTGGAACTCACCGTCCAGGGTCACCACCACCGCCTCGCCCGGTGCCACATCCCGCAGGGGCTTGTAGCCCAGGGCGTCCAAGGCCACGCTCTCCGAGGCCACCATCCAGTCGTAGCCGGTGGGGGTCTCCAGGCGGCCGATGATGAGGGGACGGATGCCGTAGGGGTCGCGGAAGGCCAGTAGCCCGAAGCCGGCGATCATGGCCACGGCGGCATAGGCCCCCCGGCAACGCCGGTGCACACCGGCCACGGCGGTGAACAGGTCCTCCACCGTCAAGCGGTGGCCGTGCACGGCCTCCTGCAACTCATGGGCAAGTACGTTGAGCAGCACCTCGGAGTCGGAACCGGTGTTCACATGGCGCAGGTCTTGTCGGAACAGCTCGTCTTGGAGCTGCTCGGTATTGGTGAGATTACCGTTGTGGCCCAGGACGATGCCGAAAGGGGAGTTGACGTAGAAGGGCTGGGACTCGGCTGGGCTGGAGGCCGTGCCCGCCGTGGGGTAGCGCACGTGGGCGATGCCGGCATTACCCAGTAGGTTGCGCATGTCGCGGGTGCGGAACACGTCCCGCACCAACCCTGTGGACTTGTGCATGTGGAACATGCCGCCATCGGCGGTGACGATGCCCGCGGCGTCCTGCCCCCGGTGTTGCAGGAGCAGCAGGCCGTCATAGAGGAGCTGGTTGACGGGTTGGTTGGAAACGATGCCGAGGATGCCACACATGTGCTTGTCCCTGCCTGTCAGTAATGGATGTGCTCCGCCAGGCTCGCCGGCAGCCAGGGCACGGCCGCCCGTGCCATCGCCTCCAGCAGGGCATGGCTTGCGGACGCCTGCCACAGCCCGGTGCGAGGCAGCGCCGTGAGCCCCGCCAGGAGGGCGAGGAAGAGCACGATGACGCCACCGCGCAGGGCACCGAACACGAGGCCCATGAATCTGTCGTAAAAACCCAGGCCCACCCATTTCACCATGCCGGCCAGCATCGCCCCGGCAAGGCCAGCGGCGATCACGGTCACCACGAACACCAGCACGATGGCGGCGAAGTGACGCAAGGCCTCGCTTTCCAGCCCGGGCACGAGGGGGGCGAGCACAGGGGCGAGGGCCTTGGCGAGCACGAAGGCCAGCATCCAAGCCCCCAGGGAGAAGACCTCCCGCGTGAGGCCACGCATCAGGCCGGCGATGGAGGATACCGCCAGGATACCGGCAACGGTCAGGTCCAGGCCAGTCATGACCCCAGCAGGATGGACCCGATGCCCAGGGCGCGCAGCTTTGCCTGCGCCTGCAGGGCATCGCCTCGCTCCTTGAAGGGACCCATGCGCACCCGCACCTGCCCCCCTGCCTCCTGCACCACCACGTCGAAGCCCGCCGCTCGGGCGCGCTCGGCCAGTTGGCGGGCATTCGCCTCCTGGGTGAAGGCGCCCAGCTGCAGGTAAAAGCCGCGTGCGGAAAGGGCATCGGGGGCAGATGCATCCGCGGCTGCCGAGGCCGGTGCCCTTGCCTCCGAGAGTTGGGCCGGTCTGGTCGCCGGCGGGGCGGGCGCTTGGCCCGGGGTGGGGCGCGCTGCGACGGGCGGCACCGGGTTCACGGTCGGTGCCGGGGCGGGCGAGGAGGACACCACGGGGGCAGGTGGCAGGGCCTGGCGGGCGGGCTCGTCTTCTGCCTGCGCTGCGGGTGCCTCCTGCAGCTCGCCCCTGGGCGCGAAGGGGGTGGAGGGGGCGGGGATGCGGATCTCCACCTCCGGCCCCAGAGGCTTGGGCTCGGGGTTGAACAGCATGGGCAGCACCACCACCGCCAGCAGGGCCAGGGCGATCGCCCCCACCAGGCGCCGGCGGGCACGCCGCCGCAGGTCCATCTCCTCAGGAGTCAGGGTTTCCGGCTTGGCCATGGGTGGGATCCCCTTGCATCTGGCAGTGGTGGCTGTCCGGGTCTAGACCCAGGGCGGCGGCCGCCGCCGCCACGGTATGGAAAGACCCGAAGACGAGAATTATATCCTCGGGTGCTGCCCCGGCACAGGCCGCCGTCAGGGCTTGGGCCACCTCGCCATGCACGCCAGCGATGGGGATGCCGGTGGCCGCCAGGCGCTGCCGCAGGGCATCCGCTGACAGACCGCGCGGTCCGGGTAGTCCCGCCAGGTACCAGCCCGCCACCAAAGGGGCCAGGGGCTCGACCACAGCCACCGCGTCCTTGTCCCGCAGCATGCCCAGGACGGCATGGCGGCGCCGGCCAGCGGTCAAGCCTGCTAGGTTGGCGGCCAGGGCCCGCGCGGCCTGGGGGTTGTGGGCCACGTCCAGGATGAGCATGGGCGATCCCGATACCACCTGGAAGCGCCCGGGGCAACGGGCGCCGGCGAGCCCGGCGCGCAGGGCCTGCATGGGCACGGGCAGGCGCTCCCGCAGCGCATCCAGGGCGGCGATGGCCGCCGCCGCGTTCGCCCGCTGGAATTCCCCCGGCATGGCAAGGGTCGGCAGGGCGGTGTAGATACGCCCCTCCACCACACAGCGCCAGCCCCCCTCCCCCTCTTCCAGCCGGATCTCCTCACCCAGCCGCAGCAGGCGCGCCCCCAGGTCGCGGGCGTAGGCCAAGAGCGTCTCGGGGGGGGCGGGGTCGGTGACCACGGCGGGACGGCCGGCGCGGAAGATACCGGCCTTCTCGCGCCCGATGGCCTCACGGGTTGGGCCCAGGTATTCCTGGTGGTCCAGGTCCACCGAGGTGATCACGGCGCAGTCGGGGTCAAAGACGTTGACCGCATCCAGCCGCCCTCCCAGACCCACCTCCAGCACCGCGACCTCCACCCCGGCGTGGCGCATGAGCCACGCCGCGGCCAGGGTGCCGTGCTCGAAATAGGTAAGCGGCACCTCGCCGCGAGCGGCCTCCACTGCGGCAAAGGCGGCCACGTGCTCGGCATCCGCCAGCGCCTTCCCGTTCAGGCGCACCCGCTCCCGGTAGTGCAAGAGATGGGGCGAGGTGTAGCATCCCACCCGGTAACCTGCCGCACACAGCACCGCCTCCAGGTAGGCGCAGGTGGAACCCTTGCCATTCGTGCCGCCCACGGTGACCACCGGCACCTCCAAGTGGAGCCCCATGCGGCGGCGCACCGCCTCTACCCTGGCGAGCCCCAGCTCGATGGACCTGGGATGACGGCTCTCGAGCCGGGCGAGCCATTCGGAAAGGCTGTCCGGCAGCGCCATGGGAGCTTCGCGAGCCGTGGGTGGCAAGGGGAGCGGGAAGGGATTCAGCGCTTGGGCGCCGGCCTGCGCATGAGGGCGGTGGCGCAACGGGCGATGGTGGGACGCAGCTCGCGGCGGTCGACGATCATGTCGATGGCGCCGTGCTCCAGCAGGAACTCGGAACGCTGGAAACCCTCCGGCAGCTTCTCCCGCACCGTTTGCTCGATTACCCGTGGGCCGGCGAAACCGATGAGGGCCCCCGGCTCGGCGATGATCACATCCCCCAGCATGGCAAAGCTGGCGGACACCCCGCCCATGGTGGGATCGGTGAGCACCGAGATGAAGGGCAGCCGATGAGCGGCCAACTGGGTGAGCGCGGCGCTGGTCTTGGCCATCTGCATGAGCGACAGCACCCCTTCCTGCATGCGCGCGCCACCGCTGGCAGTGATGCAGACGAAGGGCTGCTTGCCCTTGATGGCGGCATCCACCCCACGCACGAAGCGCTCCCCCACCACCGAGCCCATGGAACCGCCCATGAAGCGGAACTCAAAGGCGGCGGCCACCAGGGGTACCCCCAGGACCTTGCCGGCCATCACCACCAGGGCGTCCTTCTCCCCGGTCTGCTTCGTGGCCTCGGTGAGTCGCTCGCTGTACTTGCGGGTGTCCTTGAACTTGAGGGTGTCCACCGGCTGGATCGTGGCGCCGATCTCCGTGCGCTCCCCCTCGTCCAACAGCAGCTCCAGTCGCTTGCGTGCGCCGATCCGGTTATGAAAGCCGCATTGGGGGCAGACGTGGGCGTTGTTGTCCAGATCGGCCGCATAGAGCACCGCCTCGCAGTTGGGGCACTTGCTCCACAGGCCTTCCGGCACCGTCTTCTTCGCCGACTCAACGCGGCGCTTGATCTTGGGCGGCAGGATCTTCTGGAACCAGCTCATTTTCAGGGTACAGGGTACAGGGTACGGGTTTCAGAAGGGGGGCAGGCGCCCATCATGCATGTAGCTGGTAGCGGTTATTGATCCGAAAGAACCATCTTGACCTTCCCTGTCCCCTCCCCCTTGAGGGGGGAGGGATAGGGTGGGGGTGACGTTCAACCTCATATGTTTCGGAGCAATAAAACCATACGCTACGAGCTACGGGCCACCAGCCGCCCCATCCATGGCCGCGCGCACGCCGGCGACGAAGTTGCGCACGTTCTCCAGCAGGGTCTCCCGCGGCGAGGTCTCGATCTCCTGCACGATGCGGCTGCCGATGACCACTGCATCGGCGAGCTCCGCCACCCGACGGGCAGTCTCCGCATCCCGGATGCCGAAGCCCACCCCCACCGGCAGACCGGTCTGCTCCCGGATGCGGGGGAGCTTGGCGGCAACCTCGCCAAGGTCCAGGTGACTCGCCCCGGTCACCCCCTTCAGGGAGACGTAGTAGATGAAGCCGCTGGCCTGGCGGACCACCCGCTCAACCCTGGCATCCGGGGTGGTGGGGGAGAGCAGGAAGATGGCGTCCAGGCCATGCCGTGTCAGGTTGGCGGTGAAATCCGCCGCCTCTTCGGGCGGATAGTCCACGGTCAGCACCCCGTCCACGCCGGCGCTGCGGGCAGCCTCGCAGAACAGGGTCTGGCCCATGGCCTCGATGGGGTTGGCATAGCCCATCAGCACCACTGGTGTGTCCTGGTCCGTGCGGCGGAAGTCCTCCACCATGGCGAGCACCCGGCGCAGGCTCACCCCGTGCCGCAGGGCACGCTCGGAGCTGCGCTGGATGATGGGGCCGTCGGCCATGGGATCGGAAAACGGCACCCCCAGCTCCAGGATGTCCGCCCCGCCCTCTACCAGGGCATGCATCAAGGGGACGGTCAGTTCCGGTTCGGGGTCGCCGGCGGTGATGAAGGGGATCAGGGCCTTGCGGCCGGACGCCCTGAGGTGCGCGAAACGGCTCTCGATGCGGGACATGGTCGCTCAGAGGGAGATGCCGGCCAGCGCGGCCACGGTGTTGATGTCCTTGTCGCCCCGACCGGACAGGTTCACCAGCAGGATTTTGTCCCGCCCCAGGGTAGGCGCCAGCCTGGCGGCGTGGGCCAGGGCATGGCTGGACTCCAGGGCCGGGATGATGCCCTCGTAACGGCACAGGTCGTGGAAGGCCTGCAGGGCCTCGTCGTCGGTGACGGCCACGTATTCGGCCCGGCCGCTGTCCTTGAGATAGCTGTGTTCCGGCCCCACCCCCGGGTAGTCCAGGCCGGCCGAGATGGAATGGGTCTCCAGCACCTGGCCATCTTCGTCCTGCATGAGGTAGGAGCGGAAACCGTGCAGCACCCCGGGCCTGCCGGCGCTCAAAGGAGCGGCATGCTTGCCGGAGGCGAGCCCCAGTCCGGCCGCCTCCACGCCGATGAGCCGCACCTCCTCGTAGGGGATGTAGGGGTGGAAGATGCCGATGGCGTTGGAGCCACCGCCCACGCAGGCGATCACCGCATCGGGCTGGCGCCCGGCGAGCTGGGGCATCTGTTCGATACACTCCCTGCCGATGACGGACTGGAAGTCCCGCACCAGCATGGGATAGGGGTGGGGACCGGCGGCGGTGCCCAGGACGTAGAAGGTGTCCTCCACATGGGTGACCCAGTCGCGCATGGCCTCGTTGAGGGCATCCTTGAGGGTGCGCGAGCCGGACTCCACCGGCACCACCGTGGCCCCCAACAGCTTCATGCGAAAGACGTTGGGGGCCTGGCGCCTGACGTCCTCCGCGCCCATGTATACTACGCACTGCATGCCGTAGCGGGCGGCCACGGTGGCGGTGGCCACGCCGTGCTGCCCGGCGCCGGTCTCGGCGATCACCCGCGTCTTGCCCATGCGACGGGCGAGCAGGGCCTGGCCGACGGTGTTGTTGATCTTGTGGGCGCCGGTGTGGTTGAGGTCCTCGCGCTTCAGATAGATCTGGGCCCCACCCAGGGCCTCGGACCAGCGGCGGGCGTGGTAGATGGGGCTGGGCCGGCCCACGTAGTGTTCGAGCTCGTGGGCGAATTCGGCCTGGAACGCCGGATCCTGACGCGCCCGCTCATATTCCCGGCGCAGCTCGTCTAGAGCGGCGATCAAGGTCTCGGCCACGAAGATGCCGCCGTAGGGACCGAAGTGCCCGTGTTCGTCGGGCAGGTGAGTCACCCTGCCCTGCATGGGCAGGGTCTCCTCGTCACGAGTTAGGGCAGGGCCTGGGGCCCCGGGGCTAGGCTTCGTCTCGCTCACCTCGCCATGAATGGCGGGGCTTGCGCTCGACCCGTGGTCATACATCCGCATTGCGCACCTCTCGTATGAAGCTGGCGATCCTGGCCGCATCCTTGATGCCAGGGGAGCGCTCCACGCCACTGGACACGTCCACCGCCCAGGGCCGTACCCGGCGCACGGCCTCGGCCACGTTTTCTGGCGTGAGACCGCCGGCCAGGACGATGGGGCAGACAAGGCCCGCCGGGATCAGGTTCCAGTCGAAACTGAGTCCGGTACCGCCGTGGCTACCGGGATGGTAGGCGTCCAGCAACAGGCCACGGGCCGCCGCATGGGTGGCCGCGTATTTTAGCAAATCCACCTCCGGGCGCACCCGCACCGCCTTGATGTAAGGCACACCGAAGGCGGCACAGAAGTCGGGGGCTTCTTCGCCGTGGAACTGCAGCAGGTCCGGATGCAGCGCGGCGAGCACCCCCCGGACCTCCTCCGGTGCGGGATCGACGAACAGGGCCACACTGGTGACGAAGGGTGGGAGGACCGCCAGGATGGCTCGCGCCTGCTCCACTGACACACGCCGCGGGCTGGTGGGGACGAAGACCAGACCGATGGCGTCGGCGCCCAGCCGGGCCGCAGCGAGGGCGTCCTCGGGGCGGGTGATGCCGCAGATCTTGATTCGGGTCATGGGAAGGGGATGGGGGATGAAGGATGGGGGAAGGGGACGCGTCCGGGAGGGTCGGGCAGACCCCAGGCGGGATCGTAACGCACCCCGGTGAGATAGAGTCCCTCCGGCGGGAAGGTGGCGGCCGCGAGGCGTCGATCGCGGCTGGCCAGCAGCGTCCCGATCCAATCCACCGGACGCCTGCCGAGGCCCACCCAGACCAGGGCCCCGACCATGTTGCGCACCTGGTGCTGCAAAAAGGCGTTGGCGCTGAAGTCGAACAGCACGTAGTCACCGACGCGCCGCACGCTGGCCGCACGCAGCTCCCGTACCGGCGAGCGGGCCTGGCATTCGGCGGCCCGGAAGGCGGAGAAGTCATGTCTGCCGAGGAGCAGACTGGCCGCCGCCTGCATGGCCGGCACGTCCAGGGGGCGATGCACCCACCCGACCCGCCCGGAGAGCAGCGCCGGCCGCACGGGATGATTGAGCAGTAGGTATCGATAGCTGCGCTCGCTGGCGCTGTAGCGGGCATGGAAATCGGCCTGCACCACTCTGGCCCAAAGCACGGCGAGGCCTGCCGGCAGGTGGGCATTCACCCCCCGCACCCAGGCGCTCTCCGGCCGGTCCTGGGCGGCGTCGAAGTGCACCACCTGAGCCAGGGCATGCACGCCGGCGTCGGTGCGGCCGGCTACCGTCGTCTGCACCGGGGCTCCGTGGATCGCCGCCAGGGCCGCCTCCAGCGCGTCCTGCACAGCACAGCGGCCGGGTTGGGTCTGCCAGCCGCAGAAGGCGCTGCCGTCGTATTCCAGACCCAGGGCTATGCGTACAGCCACATCACCCCCAGGGACGACAGGATTAGCATCCCCCAGTCCGGTAGGCGATAGGGACGTAGGGTGAGCACGTATTCGCCGTCCACGGTCTCTTGCGGCGGTGGGGTGGAGAGCCGGGCCCAGGTCTCTTTAAAACCGCGGGGCTCGCGCATCGCCTCCATGGTCAGGGCAAGGCGCAGCGTGGCCCGGTCCCGGTCCAGCCCGAACAGGCTCAGGGGGCGCAATACACTGTGGATGCCAGCGAGCAGCTCGGCAGCGGGCAGGCGCAGCACCAGAAGGTCGAGCAGCAGCAGCAACAGGCCCAGACGGGCGACCTGCAGCAGGCCCTGCGCCAAACCTTCCCGGCTGGGTGACCACGCCCCGAGTCCGGCATGGAGGGCCTCGCCCGGCAGGCTGTAGGCATAGGTGAGGGGCAAGAGTAGCAGCAACCAGCGTGTCCGCCACACCAGGCCGAACATCTGCACCAGACGGTCCAGGCCCATGCCCGCGATGACAAGGGCCATGAGGGCAAGCTCGAAAAAGTTCAGCCCCGGCACGGCCAGGGCTGACAGGAGGTAGAGCAGGATGCGGGAGCCAGGATGCAGCTCAAGCCACCTCATGAAGCAATTCTTCTGCCTTGGCCTTCTGCTGGCTATCGCCGTCGGCCAACACCTCCTGCAGGATCTCGCGCGCCCCCTCGTGGTCGCCCATCTCCAAATAGGCGCGGGCCAGGTCGAGCTTGGTGTTGTTCTCCTCCCACAACTCGGGGTCGATCTCCTGCCCAGGCCCGGCCGGTGCCTCGCCCACCGGCGGGGCCACCTCCTCGGGTGCGGCCGGCGCGGCGAGCGGCTCCGGGGCGGGGGCCTCGGGCTCCTGCGGCAGCTTGAGTTCCAGATCGATGCCGCTCAGAGCCAGTTCGAGTTCGGGCACGGCTTGGGGAGCCTCGGCCTCAGCGGCCGCCTGGGGCTCAGCCGTCTCGAAGGGCATCTCCATGACACCCCCTGCCGCCTCCTCCACCGTGATCTCGGGCACACCCGGCGCGGCGGGCAGCGCCTCCACTTCCGCCACCTCCAGGTTGAGGTCATACTCCGGCGTGATGGGGGTCTCGGACTGAGGAGGCTCGAGGGGCTCCAGGGTCATGCCCTCCAGGCCTGCCAACTCTGCAGCGGGGGCGAGGGTCGCCTGGGCCTCGCCCCCTTCTTCACCGGCAAACCCTACCTGCTCCGTAGCCCCCACCGTCTCAGCCTGGGCGGTCGGCGTAAACTCGAAATCCAAAGGACCAAGGTCTTGTTCCTGAGCGGCGGGCTCGGCCACGGTCTGGTCGCCTGCCGTGAGAGCCTCAGGGACCGCAGTCTCTGCGGCCATCCCTGCACTGGCGGCCGCGGCTGCAGTCGCGGCCGCCACCGCGGTGCCGGCGGCAGCCGCCGCCAGGTTGGGCTGCACCCGGTAGAGGGGATTGTCGGGATCGATGCTACGCCCCAGCTCGGCCGCCTTCAGCCAGACCTCGGTGGGCTGCCCGCCCAGGCTGGCATAGAGCTCGCTCGCCTGGGCCTCGAAGGCCACCGTGTCCTTGCGGGCGGCGTAGATCTCCAGCAGTTTGAGGGCGATCTCGTGCCGGTTCGGGTCCTTGGCGAGGGCCTCCTTGAGGATCTCCTCCGCCTGGGCATCCCGTCCGTAGGCCATGTAGACCTCGGCCTCGGCGATGGGGTCCACCTCGTGGGTGTCGATGGCGCCCAGCCCCAGACGGCTGAAATCCGTCATCAGGGCACTGCCGCCGGTGGGCGTGCCCGCAACACCCGTGCCAGCGGTGAACACGGCCTCGTTCTTGAACTCGCCGCCGGTCATGATGCTGTCTTCGAAATTGGTCAGGCCCCTGCGGCGGCGTGTGCCCACCATCATCATCCAGAGCAGGACGGACAGCAGCACGGCCGCCACCAGCCCACCGACGTAGAGGGGATTGCTGATGAAGGTGGCGAGCCAGCTCTCCCGCTCCTCGGGCACGGGCAGCGGGGCTTGGACGGCCTTGGGTTTCTCGGGTGCGGGGGGCTGGGCGGCAGGGGCCGGCGCAGCCGATGGCGCCGTCTCCGGTGCCGCAGGCGTGGGCGCCGGGGCGTCCGGCGCCGGGGCGGCAGGGGCCTCGGCCGACTTCAGCTCCAGCAGGCGTTGCATGTCGCGCACGGTACGCTCCAGCTGGGCGACCCGCTCCTGGGCCTCCTGCAGCGCACGCGCCTTGGCTGCCAGTTCCTCCTCCAGGGATTGGATCCGTTCCAGCGCCTTGGCCGCCCCCGGCTCCCCCCGGGAGAGCTTGAGCACGTCCTGGGCCGGGGCCGCTGGCGGAGCCGTACCGGCCTCCCCCCCGGGGGTGACGCGGCCGGCCGTGGCCTCGCCCCCCGCGGCTGCGGGCTGGGCCGTTGCCTCCGCCAGGCGGGCGCGGTAGGCATGCCAGGCCTGACGGTGTTTCTGCACCTCCCGGCTGGCACGGGCCGGGTCCACCAGCATGGCCGTATCCCGATCGGGCAGGAGGAGTACCGCCCCCCGTTTGAGGCGGTTCATGTTGTTGTCCAGGAAGGCGCCCCGGTTGTTGTGAAAGATGCCCACCATCATCTGGTCGACGGTGACGTCGGCGGCCTTGGTCCTGCTGGCGATGGCATGCAGGGTCTCGCCCGCCTTGACCGGGCCATAGCGCCTGGGGTGGGCGGCCGCGGCCTCGGGCGGCACGGGCGCGGCCTCCTGTCTGGATGGCAGGGCAGTCACCGCGGGCTGGGCGGCGGGGGCCTCGACCTTGGCGCGCGTGTCCGCAGGCGGGTCGAGCAGCAGGGTGTATTCCCGGATCAGCCGGCCCGTGGCCCAGTTGAGCTCGACGAGCAGGTCCAGGTATGGATCCGTGACCGGGGCACTGGAGGTGATGCGGACGACCGGCTGCCCGTTGGGCTTCTGTTCCACCTCGAAGCGCAGGCTGTTGAGGATCTCGGCGCGCTCCATGCGCGCCTGACGGAATGCCTCGGCGCTTGCCAGTCTGGCGCTGATGGAACCGAGCTCGTCGCGCTGGACAGCGACCAGCTCGATCTCGGCGCGCAAAGGCTGTCCCAGGGCCGACAGCACGGAAAGCCTGCCCAGCCCCGCCGCCTCGACCCCGGAGGCAAGCAGGAGGGCGCCCAACAGCCCACTGATTCTCAAGGTTTTTCGCATCGCTCCGCCCTATTGTGAAATATCGCCGGCACGCAGCAGGTGGTCCTGGCTGCATTTATCGAAGGCCCGCATGGACTTAGGCACGCAATTTAACCTAAAAACCGCAGTTGGACGGGCCCGAAGGCCGTGCCAGATTGGTGGCTGGCGCGACCAGCCCGCAGGGCGCAGGA
>FWPV01013728.1_pt1 | contig 12089 bp, 8 predicted proteins | sample 2228371 | NCBI WGS metagenome assembly FWPV01 (sample SAMEA103939776, study PRJEB20133) | metagenome | reverse complement strand
GCCAAAATCTCTACACCTGAAAGGTTGCCCCGTCCCCCCAACCAGTGGAGGGGGCGGACAGAACGGATGGGCGACGATGGGCGTTCTGGCGTTGGGATGCGCTGGTTCGTCCTCACCCCCTGCCCCTCTCCAGCGAAGCTGGAGAGGGGAGACCAGAGCCGTGCGTGGGGGCGTTCCCATGCGGTACAAGCCACGTTGGCTCGGATGTTCTGTCCGCATCCAGAAACCTCAAATCCGATGAGTGTCACTGTGCTGGCAACTGAAGATCTGAGCATTGGCTACGCCCCCCGGCGCGGGCCGCGACGAGTCATTGCCGCCGATTTGAACCTGGCCCTGCACGCTGGCGAGGTGGTGTGCCTGCTGGGGCCGAACGGGGCAGGCAAGTCTACCCTGCTGCGCACCCTGGTCGGGATGCAGCCGCCCCTGGGTGGGCGCGTGCTCCTCGACGGCGCCGATCTCGCCACCCTCAGTCCGCGGGAAATCGCCCGCCGCCTCAGCGTGGTGCTGACTGAACGCATCGAGGTGGGCCAGTTGACCGCCTATGCTCTGGTGGCGCTGGGGCGCCACCCGCATACCGACTGGACCGGGCGGCTGACCCCGCGGGACGAGGAGGTGGCGCGCTGGGCGCTGGAAGCGGTTGATGCGGTAGACCTCGCGGGAAGGCTGGTCCACGAACTGAGCGACGGCGAGCGCCAGCGGGTGATGGTGGCCCGCGCCCTGGCCCAGGAGCCGCTGGTCATGATCCTTGATGAGCCGACAGCCTTCCTGGATCTGCCGCGACGGGTGGAGATGATGCGCCTGTTGCGTCGTCTGGCGCGTGAAACCCACCGGGCGCTGCTGCTTTCCACCCATGACCTGGATCTAGCCCTGCGCAGCGCCGATGCGCTCTGGCTGCTGGCGCCAGGGGGCGTGATGCGCGTAGGCGCGCCCGAAGATCTGGTGCTCGGCGGGGCCTTCGAGGCGACCTTTGCCGGCCAGGGCATCAGCTTTGACCGTCACCAGGGCAGTTTCCGCGTTCACCCTCCGGCCTATCGGCGTGTGGCGCTGACCGGCGACGGACTGATCGGCGCATGGACCGCCCGCGCCCTGGAGCGGGCCGGGTGCCAGATCGTCGGCAGTGAGGAGCCAGCGCTCGCTCGCGTGATCATCTCCGGCAGCGAGCAGGCGCCGCGCTGGAATGTGTGGTTCGACGGTGCGCCGCCGCAGCGGGTCGCCTCGCTGCGCGAGGTGGTGGCGCTGGTACGCGAACATAGTGGAGGCTAGGAGTTCTCAAGAAATGGTATACCCCTTCTCCGCGATCGTCGGCCAGGAGACGATGAAGCTGGCCCTCATGCTGGCGGTGGTCGAACCGGCCATCGGCGGCGTGCTGATCCGCGGCGGCAAGGGTGCCGCTAAATCTACTACGGTGCGCGCGTTGCCCAACGTCCTTCCTGAGCTCCCGCTGGTCACACTGCCGCTCAACGCTACCGAGGAGATGCTGCTGGGAGGGCTGGACTGGAAAGCGGCAATCCAGACTGGCAGCCGCCGGTTTCAATCCGGTCTGCTGGCCCGCGCGGATGGCGGTATCCTCTACATTGACGAAGTCAACCTGCTCGACGATCATCTGGTGGATGTGATCCTCGATACGCTGGCCACAGGCTGGCATCGAGTGGAGCGAGAGGGCGTCGCCGCGGCCCATGCGGCGCGCATAACCCTGGTCGGCACGATGAACCCGGAGGAGGGTGAGTTGCGCCCTCATCTGCTCGATCGCTTTGGCCTGTGTGTCGAGGTGCAGGCTGAGGAAGATCTGGAGCGCCGGGTGCTGGTACTCGAGCGACGTGAGCAGTTCGACCGCGATCCGCCGGGGTTTCAGAACTATTTTCGCGCTGAGGAGGAGCGCCTGCGGGGCCGGTTGCTGGCCGCGCGAGCGCAGGTGGGCCGGGTGGGCCTGCCCTCGCGTCTGCGTATCTTCATCGCTGAACTGTGCGCTCAACACCGGGTCGCGGGCCACCGCGCCGATCTGACCCTGCAGCGCGCGGTGATGGCCCTGGCAGCCCTGGAGGGGCGTGTGGAGGCTACGCTGGCCGACATCGAACGGGTGGCGTCGCTGGTGCTGCGCCACCGCTGGCGTGAGGCCCTGCCGCCACCGCCACCGCCACCCCAACTGGCGCCCACGCCGCCTGACCACTCGCCACCTGCCGCCGATTCCCGGTCAGTTGGCGATGCGCCACCCGGTGGCGGCGCCAGCCCTCCGTCTGCCGCAGCAGGCCCGGACCAGGAGCGCCCTGGCGCCGACCAGGAGCGCGTCTTCGAGGTGGGCAGCGGTTTTGTGGCCCGGCGCATCGAGACCCGCCGCGACCGCCTGACGCGCCGGGGTTCCGGGCGTCGCTCACGCACCCGGACGATGCGCCTGGGTCGCTACGTGCGGGCCGTGCCTGGCCGGGGTGGACGTGACATCGCCCTCGATGCGACACTTCGCGCCGCCGCTCCCGAACAATATCACCGTTCACGCCCGCAGGGAATGGCGATCACGATTCGTCCCCAGGACCTGCGCGAGCGTCAGCGCGAGCGGCGTATCGGCAACTTTTTGCTCTTTGTAGTGGATGCCAGCGGCTCGATGGGCGCCCGGGGGCGCATGGTCGCAACCAAAGGCGCCATTATGGCCCTGCTCACCGATGCTTACCAGAAGCGCGACCGCGTGGCCCTGATCACCTTTCGGCGCCACGGGGCAACCCTGGTCCTGCCTCCCACAGCGTCTATCGAGCTGGCCGCGCGGCAATTGCGCGCCCTCCCGGTCGGCGGACGCACGCCGCTCGCGGCAGGCCTGGCCGAGGCTGCGCGGGTCTTGCGTCTGCACCTGGCAAAAGAGCCTGCCGCCCGCCCCATTCTGGTGGTGATCACCGACGGCAAGGCCAATCTTGCCGTGACCCCCGGCGCCGATCCACGGGGTGAGGCCCTGCGTATCGCCGAACATCTGGCGCTTGAGCCGCGCCTGACGCCGATCGTGGTAGATACCGAAGCCCCCGGCGTGGTTCGCTTTGGCCTGGCCCGCGATCTGGCTCAGGCCCTCGGCGCGGCGTACTATCCGCTCGACGACCTTAGAGCCGATGATCTGATCGCCCTTGTGCAATCGAGGTAATCGCCTATGGAGCCGGTTCCGTACCCCTTCGCAGCAATCGTGGGTCAGGAGCGTATGAAGCTGGCGCTGATCCTGAACGTGATTGACCCGCGCATCTCCGGCGTGCTCATTCGTGGCGAGAAGGGCACCGCCAAGTCCACCGCCGTGCGCGCCCTGGCCGATATTCTCCCGGAAATCCCGGTGGTTGCCGGCGATCCTTTCCAGAGCGCGCCGGGCGACCGCTGGCACGACGCGCTGCCGGCCGACGCGCCGGTGATCTGGCGCAAGGTGCGTGTGGTTGAATTGCCGGTTGGCGCCACCGAAGACCGCGTTGTCGGTACGCTTGATCTGGAGTACGCCCTCAAGCACGGTGAGAAGCGCTTCGAGCCGGGTCTGCTGGCTCAGGCCCATCGTGGCTTCCTGTATGTGGACGAGGTCAACCTGCTCGATGACCATCTGGTAGACATTCTGCTCGATGCGGCTGCACTGGGAGTCAATACGGTCGAGCGTGAGGGAATATCCTTCAGCCACCCGGCCCGCTTTACGCTGGTCGGCACGATGAACCCTGAGGAGGGCGAGCTACGTCCGCAACTCCTTGACCGCTTCGGGTTGTGTGTGCGCGTCGAAGGCATTCAGGATGCCGAGGAACGAGTGGCGATCATGGAACGGCGGCTGGACTACGAGGCCGACCCGGTCGGCTTCGCTCGCCGGTGGGCCGCGGAGACCGACCGGCTGCGCGAGCGCATCGTTGCGGCGCTCGAAGTGCACCCCCGGGTCACGGTCGAACGCGCCCGGATGCTCGCCATTGCCCGGCAGTGCCAGGAGCTGGGGGTGGATGGGCACCGTGCCGACATTATCACGCTGAAGACAGCCAGAGCTCTGGCTGCCTGGCACGGGCGGGAACGGGTAGAGGATGAGGACGTGCGTCAGGCCGCCGAACTGGCCTTGCCTCACCGTCTGCGTCGCATGCCCTTTGACGCCATCCACGAGGTGCCACAATGAAGATCGTTCTGGTGAGCGCAACCGGGAATGGCATTCCTGCGGCGCGTCAGGCGCTGCTCCGCCTCGAGCAGGAACACCCTGGACAGGTTATGCTCCAGGCGCGCGTGGGAAGCAATCTGGCGGATCGTGAACAGGCAGTCGCTTTCGCCAGCGAAGTCATCCGCTCCGCCGATGCGCTGATCGTCTTGCTGCACGGCGGCGCCGCCTCGTGCCCCCACTTCCACGAACTGGTGACCGCTGCGCGTGAAAGCCTGGCCTACTGCTACATCCACCCCTCCGACGAAGATGCGCTGGCGCTCTCGCAGGAGTTATCAACTGACTACGGGAGTCCCTTCTTTGACACTGTGCGGCGCTACATCCAGTTCGACGGCTGCGACAACTGGCGAAACCTGTACTGCATGCTGGCGAGCCGTCGGGGGTTGATCCTGCCCCACGATCCGCCTCAACCTCAGTTGACGGAGGCGCTCTATCATCCTGACACCGGCAGCGCTGCGACCCTGGAGGACCATCTGGCCGCGCGGGGCATTACTGCCGACGAGTTGCGCCGCTCCGGGCGCCCGATTATCGGCATGTGGTTCTACACCAGTTACTTCAACGATGGCAACCTGGCCTGGGCCGACAGGTTGATCCGCGAGATCGAGCAGCAGGGCGGCTTTCCCCTGGCTTGCTTCTACATGCGCATGCCCGATCCGATCCGCAACAACCGCATCTCCGACTGGGTCATCGAGAACTACTTTATGCACGATGGCGAGCCGCTGATCCATGCGCTGATCAACGTGATGGCCTTTGCCATCAGCCTCTCCACCCCCGCGGTGGCCGATGTTTACGCCCGACTGGGAGTGCCGGTTCTGCACGCCATGCTCCTGTTTTCACCCTACACCTACTGGAACGAGACGGTGCAGGGGGTTACTCCGATGGACGTGGCAATCAATGCGGCCCAGCCAGAATTCGATGGCGTCCTGATCACGCTGCCGGTCGCCACCCAGGAGGAACTGCCGCCCGATCCGCTCACCGGCGCGCGCTTGAGCGTCCATCAGCCGATTGCCGAACGGGTAACGGCCCTGGTGCGTATGGCCTTACGCTGGGCCAGGTTGCGTCTGATCCCCAACCCTGAGAAGCGGGTGGCGATCGTGTTTCACAACTATCCGCCGACCAATGAACGAATCGGTTGCGCCACCGGGCTGGACTCGCTGGAAAGCGTGGCGCGCCTGGTTCAGCAGCTCGCCGATCAGGGCTACCGGGTTGAGCGCCGGTATGCTTCGGGTGAGGAGGTGATTGCCGACCTGCTGGCCCACGCCACCAACGACGCGCGCTGGCAAACCAGCGACGCCCTGGCAAACCGTGCGACGGCCATGGTCACGCCGGAGCAGTACCAGCCCTGGGTGGCGCAGTGGCCCGCGGAGCGCCATCAGGAGATCAGCCGGGAGTGGGGGCCGCCGCCCGGTCCCATCCTGGCTCACACTGACCGGGTTATTATCAATGGGGTCGTCAATGGCAACCTCTACCTTGGCCTCCAGCCTCCCCGCGGCTTTGCCCACGACGCCGACAACGTTCACGACCCCCTGCTGCCGCCGCCGCCGGCCTATCTGCTCACCTACCGCTGGCTCCGCGATGTGTTTCGAGCCGACGCAGTGATCCACGTTGGCACCCATGGCACCCTGGAGTGGATGCCCGGCAAGTCCCTGGCCCTCTCGGCGCATTGCTACCCCGACATAGCGATCATGGATCTGCCCAACATCTACCCCTACATCATCAACAACCCCGGCGAAGGGGTGCAGGCCAAGCGCCGTTCCTACGCCTGCGTGGTTGATTACCTGATCCCGGTGATGACCGGCGCTGAACGCTACGAGCATCTGGCAACCCTCGATGCGCGTCTGCTTGAATATATGCAGATGGCGGCGATGAACCCCGCTCAACTGCCCATCCTGGCTCGTGCGATCTGGGAGTTGACCGTCGCCAGTCACCTCGACCGGGATCTGGAGATTGACGAGGCTGGAGCGTTCGCTGACTTCGATGCCTTTGCGCGCCGACTGCACAGCTACATCAGCGACCTGGCCGATACCGCTATTAGCGACGGGTTGCACATTCTGGGCGAGGCGCCGACGGGCGCGCAACTGGTCGAGTTTCTGGCCCAACTGGTGCGCCTGCCCAATGGCGCAATCCCCTCCCTGCGCGAGCTGATCGCCCGCCAGTGGGGCTACGACTACGATGCCTTACTGCGCGACCGCGGCGCCCCCGATCCTGCCGGACGCTTCCCCAGCGCCGGAACCGCCATCGAAGCTATCCACGCCGAAGCCTTGCGCCAGATCCAGGCCGTGCTCGACGGCGACACTCGCACCTGCGAGTCCGGACCATTGGCGCCGACGCTCGGCTATGTGCGCGATACGCTTATCCCGCGCCTGGCGCGGACAGTTGACGAACTGGGGGCCATTCACGCGGCGCTCGGGGGGCGGCACGTGCTGCCCGGCGGCAGTGGCGCGCCAACCCGCGGCATGGCCGATGTGTTACCCAGCGGGCGCAACTTCTATACCGTCGATCCGCTCAAAATCCCCACCCCGGCCGCCTGGGAAATCGGCGTGGCTCTCGGCGATGCGATGGTCGAACGCTACCGCAGCGAAACCGGCCAGTTCCCCGAAACGATGGGCATGGTCATCTGGTCTGTACCAACAATGCGCACCATGGGCGAGGACATCGCTCAGGTACTCTACCTGATGGGAGTGCGCCCGCTCTGGAACCGCTCCAGCGGGCGGGTCGAGGGGGTGACGCCAATCCCCGCTGCGGCGTTAAAGTTTCCGCGCATTGATGTAACCCTGCGCATCTCGGGGCTCTTTCGAGACACCTTTCCCAACCTGGTGGAACTGATCGACGATGCGGTACGGATGGTCGCTCTGCTCGATGAGCCGCCCGAGACAAACATGCTGCGGCGCAACGTGCTGCGCGACCGCGAGGAGTTGCTGCGCCAGGGCTACGACCCCCAGGCGGCCCTGCGCGAGGCCACCTTTCGCATTTTTGCCGAACCGCCAGGCGCCTATGGCACCGGCATTGCTGAGATGATCGAAGCCCGGGCCTGGCAGGATCGCGCCGATCTGGCCGAGACCTTCATCAACTGGGGCGGCTACGCCTATGGGCGCCAGGTCTACGGTGTTGCCCGCCATGCCGTCTTTCGCCAACGGCTGGCCGGCATCCAACTGGTCGTGAAAAACGAGGATACTCGCGAATACGACCTGTACAGTGATGATGACTGGGCCGCCTATCTGGGCGGCTTTGGCCTGGCGGTCAAGACCGTTTCCGGGCGCGCCCCGCGCGCCTACAGTGGTGACGCCTCCGACCCCCGGCGCGTCCTGTACCGTAACACCCGGCAGGAAAGCCGGCGGATCTTCCGCACGCGCATCCTCAACCCCAAATGGATCGCCGGCCTCCAGCGCCACGGCTTCAAAGGCGCTGGCGATATGGCCCATACGGTGGACAACGCCTTTATCTGGGACGCTGTGGGTGATGTGGTCGAAGACTGGATGTACGAAGACATGGCCCGGCGCTACGCCCTCGATGAGGCTATGCGCGAGTGGATGCGCGAGGTAAATCCCCACGCCCTGCACAGCATTCTGGAGCGACTGCTCGAAGCCATCAGTCGGGGAATGTGGCAGGCCGACGGAGCAATGAAGGAACGCCTGAGGCGCCTGTACCTGGACATCGAAGGCGACATCGAAGAGGAGAGCGAATAATATAAGATGGAACTGGAGCCGCCGCATTGTCCGATACATCTCCACAGCTCCACACCTCCACAGAGGGCTTTGTGGGGCTGTAGAGCTGTGGAGATGCGGAATTAAATCCAATGCGATGCCATCAAGCAGAATTGGTATAACTGGCATACGGTGCGAGCCGAGGGCAGGATTGATGTTACTGGAACGCTACTACAACGGGGTTGAGATTCACCGCGCCGACAAGATCATCTATGCGCGCTTCCTGAGCCCCCACCGGGTCATCTCGACCTGCCGCAGCAGCGCGGGCGGGCTGCGGGATGACCTGGAGTACCTCTACCGGCATACCGGGAGATACTGGGACATCCCCCGCCAGCGCTTACCCCGGCAGCGACCCTCGACCTGTTCGCCCGCGCGTTTGCTCTGGGCTTTAGTGAGAAATGGGCGCCCTGATAGGGTAACCCGGGTTTCCCCACCTGTGGTTCGCCAGGCTCACCACAGGCGGTGAGCCTGGCAAACCGCCCCCCTGCCCGGGGGGGAGGGTGCGACGCTCAATCTACAATCTAATATCGCAGCTTCACTGGCGTATCTGCCGCCACCAGGCATACAGAAACGTAACCACACAGACGACCAGCAGCATAGCGCACAGCAGCAGCATCAGACCATTGGCCAGCACAACCGCCACATTGCCGGGCACGGGGTCACCCTGAAGCAAAGCGCGCAGAAGCGGGGCCACGTGCAGCGTTGCCAGCACGCCGAGCAGCGACAGAACGGCTATGCTCTGCAACGCGCGCCGGGCATAGCGTGGCTCCAGCGCTACAACGCCCAGCAAGGCAATCGGCATCCCGAAGATGAGCGGAGTGACTGAGCTGACGCCCCGCGCTCCAATAAAGTAGCGGGTGACCAGACCAATCAGGGTCAGCAGGATGCCTGCCCAGAGGGCGATGCGTGGCGTTTGCCAGAACGTTTGCGGTGCGGTTTTGCTCACCGAGTTGGCACAACCTCCCGGGGCGGCTGCGGATCACCTGAGAGTTCAAGCACCTCCAGCACCTCAGCGTCCGACCAGTAGGCGCCCATGCCGGCACAGCCCGGACACAGGATACGCCCCTCCTGTAGCACCTCGCGCTGGTTAATGATTTCTTCGCCACACTGCTCACACTGCGAGCGGATGCCATTCCGCCCGATCAGCGCCGCCAGATCCAGTCTCAGCGTCACCGGATGCGCTACCAGCAATTCGGCAGTGGGCATGACCTGGTAAGCCTCAAGATAGGCATGCCAGCGGCTCCGCGCATCGGGCGCGTAGACCCGCGCCCGCGCCCGCGCCTCAGGATGGGGATAGATCCGGATAGCGCGACCGGTACGTACATCTACAAACGTCGCCGCCACCTTTCCCAGATCAATCAGGCGCAACGTCCGACGGCCCAGCCAGCATCCGGTCGCCGCGCTTACTCCGTCGGCAAAACATCCATCGGTCTCGACAAAGATAAACAGGCGCTTATCCGTCCGGGGCAACGCCAGGCCCAGCAATTCCCCGGCATATATTCCCATACGCGCGCCAAGGACCTGGCGCGGGCAGAGATGGCGATGCATCGCCGCCGATTGGTCCAGAGCCTCGCGGAGCGGCGTTGAACTGAGCAATAGCGTCATCGGGTCTGGTTTTCTCCTGTTTGCATATCACTAAGGCAGGGTTCAAAAGCAGGCGTTTGAACGTTACCGTCTCGCTCCACATCTCCACAGCTCTACACCCCCACACAACCGGCTGGTAGCGCTGTCGAGGCGTGGAGATGAAGGCCGGATTGTCAAGCGGATCTGAACCACGCCTGAGGTGAAAATAGGGGATCCGGGGTTCCCTCCGCTCCTGTTCACCGGGATGCCAGGCGTCCCCAACAGTGGTTGGGGCATGGGGAAACCGGGTTTCCCCATACCCCTGTCCCTGGGGAGGGTTTGGGCGTAGAAGCGCGGCGCCGCCGCGCCGCTACGCCCTCCCACGTCGCTCTCGAGGGAGCGTGGGGAAACCGGGTTTCCCTACCCTCTGCCCACGGGAAGAGGGGAAACCGGGTTTCCCCATACCCCTGCCCACCGGGGCGGCGAGCACTCCCAACGGCGGTTGGAGAGAGCGAGAACCGCTGTCTCTGCTCAGGCGACAGTCTCGAAATTCGTCGGGTGGTACGTCAAGCGCGCATCGAGATCCTCCAGCCGGCCAAGTTTCCGCAAACCGACCGCGCTTCCTTTATAGTACGGAATGATCACTTCCGGGTCAACATAGGGGGTAGTCAGACTGTTTGCCGTCGAGCGGGGATGGGCGAAGAGCATGAAGATCATGCCGGGCTTGACACTGGTGCTCACAACGGTGTAGGCCGTGGCTTCACCATAGTCGTTGTAGAGCTGCACAATGTCGCCTGGCTTGAGACCCTCCTTCCGGGCATCTTCGGGGCTGATCTCAATATGCTCCCCACGTGCCACGCTGCGGATCGCATCGAGAATCATCGCATGGGCGCTGTGCTTCAGCAGATATCCCCGCGCCCCGGCCTCGATTGCAGCCATCACATAGGCCGGCTCATCGTAGCTTGAAAGCACGAGACAGGCTGGCGCGGGCGACTGTTCCTGGATTCGTCGCAAGAGATCAAGGCCGCCCAGACGCGGCATACGCAGATCGATCAGCACAACGTCAGGCGCCAGTGTGGCAAGCAAGGGCAGCAAATGAGCGCCATCATCGGCCTCCCCCACCAGCGTCATGTCTGTCTGATAACGGATCAGGCTACGCAAACCCTCGCGCACGATGGGATGATCGTCGGCGATGACGATACGTATCATGAGCGTCTCCTGGCAACGACACGATGAAAAGAAGTTTTTCTGCACCCTCTCATAGCCTCCCGCCAGTGAGGAGGGTGAGGAAACTGAGCTTCCCCCTCCGGGCAAGGGCGTCTGAGAGGGTTGTATCCTCCCAACCCCTTCGCACACAGAGAAGCGTGGGGAACCCCGGGATTCCCCTGATTGCTTGCATCAGACAAGGGTTCAGCATGTATCGTACCCGTCTCTCTGCTAGTCGTCAATGTTGTGAAAGTCGTCGCATTTCGGAGACATTCCAGGCTCTCCGACAATCCTCCGCGCAATCGTCAGCGCGGCTTCCGGGAAGCCAACCAGGGCGGCCTGCTGGCGCATTGCGGCCAGGCGCTCGGGCTGTTGCAGGAGTACCAGGGTGGCCCGCGCGGCCATCTCCGGCATACGCAGTTGCACCCCTGCGCCCACACCGGCCACAAAGTCGGCGTTCCATTCCTCGTGGCCGAGCAGGGGATCAACAATGACCAGCGGTGCGCGGCGCGCCAGCGCTTCGCTGACGATCAGCCCGCCCGCTTTGGTGATCACCACATCACTGGCCGCAAGCAAATCGTCCACATAGTCAATGCGCCCCAGGCGCCTGAGACGCATAGCTGGCCCATCACCGAGATCGCTCAGCGCCTGGTTCAACTCCGCGTTGCGTCCCGCTACCGTCACCAGCGTACCCGGCATTTCACTCGTCAGCAGTTCCTCGACCACCAGGCGCACGCGCCGGGCTTCGATCCCGCCCCCGAACAGGGTAATCACCGGCCGGTCAACCGGCAGGCCGCGCCGGGCACGCACCTCGGCGCGCTGCTTTGGCTCGGCAACTTCGAGGTTGATCGGAATGCCCGTGACCTCCAACAACTCCGGCGCCAGCCCGCGCCGCTCCAGGATCCGGCGGGTAAAGATGCTGGCCAGGAAATAGCGCTGCACGCCGGGCACCAGCCAGCTACTGTGGGCCAGAAAGTCGGTGATCACCACGTACAGCGGCACGTCCAGCAGGCCCTGCTGCCGGCGCAGAGCCAGGATGCATCCGGCGATGGGGTGCATCGAAACCACTGCGTCGGGCCGCGCCTCGGCAAACAGTCCATCCAGGCGCGTGAGAAACGGTCGCGTCAGCAGCCCCAGCAGGCGGTTCTGGCGGAAGGCCGCAGCGATATCACTCTCATTGCTGCGCTCGTAGATCACCCGGTAGAACTGCTGGCCCCGCTCGCTCAGTTCCATTTCAAGATGCGCGCGCGTCACCGTCGCGCGCACCACGCTGCTGGCGTAGTCCAGCACGTCTTCCACCCGCGGCTCGGCCCCGAGACGGCTGAGTGCCGCGGCCAGGGCGTTGGCCGCGCTGCCGTGCCCGGCGCCCAGAGATGCGTAGAGAATCAAAACTCGCAGCATAGGCCCCTGAGGTGAAAATAGGCGGCCCGCGGGAGGGTTTGGGCGTAGAGGCGCGGCGGCGCCGCGCCTCTACGCCCTCC
>FWPV01013727.1_pt1 | contig 12089 bp, 10 predicted proteins | sample 2228371 | NCBI WGS metagenome assembly FWPV01 (sample SAMEA103939776, study PRJEB20133) | metagenome | reverse complement strand
GAAAGATGACCGCTTACGTCTTTTTCTGGCGTTGCACCGCCCGGGTATAGAGGCGCATGAGGGTGACGTCGGTTCTTTGGATGAGGCTGCGGTCGTAGGCGATATGGAGGATGACTTCTCTGTAGGCCTGTTGTGCCAGGTCCGGGTCCAGCCGGCGGTAATACTGCGCCAGGAGGGCGGCTGTCTCCAAGGTATGGTGGCGCAATCGATGACCTGGTCCGGTGTAGCGTTTGGCCGCGGCATCCATGAGAATATGGATTTCCGTCAGGGGAGTCAGACCCAGCAGGTAGCGGCTAGCGGCCACGTGTTCCTTCAGACCGGACCGGTCTTTGCGGATCAGTCCTTTTTTTGCAGGCCCTCCTCGACGCCCTCAAACAGTTCCTGGATCTCCTGTTCTCCGAACCGTTCCTGGAGCATGGCAAACTTATTCAGCACCCGGGAGTAGGTGTCCGCCCACACCTTCCACTTCTCGTTTATCGTCCTTACTTCGACTCCGGCTTTTTCTTCTTTTGCCATCTGAATCAGGGAGGTCATTTCCTTCTCCCCGATGAGGTTGGTGGGCTTGAGGTTGATCAGGGCCTGGATATCCCTCTCCATGATCTCCTTCAAGGTCTGGCTCCGCAAAATCACGGTTCTCAGGGTGTCTTCCTGCATACTCATCCTCATCGCTCCTGGGAGTGGTCAGATAGCCGCAACTTTGCCAGGCATAAGGCGCCCACTGGGGGGTTTGCCAAGGCAGAGTCCGCCAGGCGTGGCTGAGCCAACGGTAGGGGGTCAATTTGACTTCTGGGTAGACGGCCTTCTTCGCTACGTTCATCATCCAAATATTATATTCCATTATGCCGGAGTTGACAGTAAAAAAGTGCCGGCGAGCATGTTCAACCTACCGGCACAGTGATACCTGGGTAGACCTGGAGGTCTGCCCTACCAGAACAGACCTGGAGGTCTGTCCTACCAGAACAGCCGGAAGGGTGGGCATTGCCCACCCTACCTTCATCCCTTTTTACTGGCCACTGACCACTGACTGAGGGACGGCATTTTTTGCTACCGCGGCCGGCCCGGTTTCTGATACAACCTCAATGATCCGGATCAACCGCAGGGAGGCCGGCGGCACCCCGGCCAGCCCGCCGGCAACCGACAACTACCTCTGTGCCAGAACTGACCGCCCATGAAGACACCTATACATCAGCAAACTACTCCCAGCCAGGATTTCACCGACCTGACTGAAGCCCTGGCCTGGGTCTACGACCTGCAGAAGTTCGGCATCAAGTTCGGCCTGTCCTCCACCGCCCGGCTCTTGGCCAGGTTGGGCAACCCCCAGGAACGGTGCCGCTATGTGCATGTGGCCGGCACCAACGGCAAGGGCTCGGTGGCGGCCATGCTCTCCCGTATCCTGACCCTGGCGGGCTATCCCGTGGGTTTTTACAGCTCCCCCCATCTCATCCATTTTCACGAACGCTTCCGTTTCCGGGATGCCGACATCGACGACGCCGCGGTGCTGAACCTTATCAACCGGGTGAAGGCAGTGGTGGACCCGGTGGAGCCGCCCACGTTCTTTGAGTTCGTCACCGCCATGGCCTTCCTCTACTATGCCGAAAGAGAGGCCGACCCGGTGATCCTGGAAACGGGTATGGGGGGACGGCTGGACGCCACCAACATCATTGAGCCCCTCTTGTGTATCATCACCAACATCGCCTTGGACCACCGGGAGTTTTTGGGCACTTCCCTGGCGGCCATCGCCGCAGAGAAGGCGGGTATCATCAAGCCCGGGGTGCCGGTGGTCACCGGGGTGGCCCAGAGGACGGCCCTGGTCCCCATCCGGGCTGCGGCTGAGGCTTTGGGGTGCCGCCTGTGGCGCCGGGGGCCGGATTTCCGGACCCGGGGGCAGGGTCGGGGGCAGTTCCGCTATGAGGGCCTGGAGACCACCCTCACAGGGCTGCGCACCAACCTGTTGGGCCGGCATCAGTTCCAGAACGCTGCCTTGGCCCTGGCCGCGGTGGAGCTGCTGCAGCAGCAGGGCTTTCACCTCCCGGAGGCGGTGATCCGCCAGGGGTTGGGCGAAGTACGGTGGCCCGGCCGCCTGGAGCTGGCAGCCCAGCAGCCTCGGCTCATCCTGGACGGGGCCCACAACCCGGCTGCGGCAGCGACGTTGGCCCAAGCCCTGCGGCGGGACCTGACCTACCGGCGTCTCATCCTGGTGCTGGGCATCATGGCGGACAAGGATATCAAAGGCATCCTGCGGCGGCTGCTGCCCTTGGCGGACGTGGCCATCTTCTCCCGGCCTCGCTACGACCGGGCCGCCGACCCGGAAGTCCTGCAAACGGCCGCGGCATACCTGCCCGGGGAAACTTATATCCATGGGGACCTGGCGGCCGCCATCCAGCAGGCCCGGGGGTTGGCGGAGGAGGACGATCTCATCGTGGTCACCGGATCGCTGTTCACCATCGGGGAAGCCCGGGAGATAGTGGCCAGTGGTTAGAGGGCGGTAGGCAGAGGGCAGTAGGCAGAGGGCAGTAGGCAGAGGGCAGTAGGCAGAGGGCAGTAGGCAGAGGGCGGTAGGCAGAGGGCAGAGGGCAGAGGGCAGAGGGCAGTAGGCAGTAGGCGGTAGGCAGAGGGCGGTAGGCAGAGGGCAGTAGGCAGTAGTCGGAGGGGGCGGGGTGCGGGCTTCATCTCTGAGGTCGGGGGACGGCCGGCGTATTAAGGACTTGACAGACCAGGCGGATAATGGTAATAAATTCCGAATAGTTAGTGTTAGATTGAGCAGGACAGGACAAGGAGAAGGTGGCATGCATTTCCAAGACGTGCTTATGACCTTGGAGCGATTCTGGGCGGCCCGGGGCTGTGTCATCCAGCAGCCCTACGACCTGGAGGTGGGCGCCGGTACCTTCAACCCGGCGACCATGCTCCGGGTGTTGGGGCCGGAACCCTGGAACGTGGCCTATGTGGAGCCGTCCCGGCGCCCCACGGACGGCCGCTATGGCGAGAACCCCAACCGCCTGCAGCACTATTATCAGTATCAGGTCATCCTGAAGCCGTCCCCCCTGGAGGTCCAAGAGCTCTACCTGGACAGTCTCAAGGCCTTGGGCATCGACCCCCTGGCCCATGACATCCGCTTCGTGGAGGACGACTGGGAATCCCCCACGTTGGGCGCCTGGGGTTTGGGCTGGGAGGTATGGCTGGACGGCATGGAGATCACCCAGTTCACTTACTTCCAGCAGGCCGGGGGCATCGATCTGCACCCCATCAGCGTTGAGTTGACTTACGGGCCGGAACGCATCGCCATGTATCTCCAGGGGATTGACAACGTCTACGACCTCGTCTGGACGGACGGCATCACCTACGGGGACATCCACCATCGGGGTGAAGTGGAGTTTTCCACGTATAATTTCGAGCAGGCGGATGTGGCCATGCTCTTTGATCTGTTTGAGAAATACGAGAAGGAATCCCTCCGCCTCATCGGCCTCGGCCTGGTCCTGCCGGCCTACGACTATTGCCTGAAATGTTCCCACACCTTCAACCTGCTGGACGCCCGTGGCGCCATCAGCGTGGCGGAGCGCAGCCGCCTCATCGGCCGGGTCCGCCACATGGCCCGCCTCTGCGCCGAGGGCTACCTGCAGCAGCGGGAGGCCATGGGCTTCCCCCTGTTGAAACGATAGGGAGCAGGTGGGGAAGGAGAGGGACAAGCACACTTGGAAACAGACACTTTCTTGCCGCCGCCGCGGCGGAGGTTTTGAGGGAGCCATGGCACGTGACCTGCTATTAGAGATCGGGACAGAGGAAATCCCGGCCAGATTTATCCCCCCGGTGTTGGAAGAAATGAAGCAGTCCATGCAGAAGCGCCTGGAACAGGAGCGGTTGGCTGCGGGAGAAATCCGAACCATGGGCACGCCCCGGCGGTTGGCCCTGTTTGCTGCCGGGGTAGCCGAGCGCCAGGCAGAGACCACCACGGAGATTGTGGGGCCGCCCAAGGCGGTGGCCTTTGATGCTGCGGGCCAGCCCACCCAAGCAGCGCTGGGATTTGCCCGGGCCCAAGGGGTCACCCTCCAGGATCTGGTGGTGGTGGAAACGGACAAAGGCCCCTATCTGGCGGTGCAGAAGCATGCTGCAGGGCTGCCGGCAGTGGAACGGCTGGCGGCCATCCTGCCGGAATGGATCCTGGGGCTCTCTTTTCCCAAATCCATGCGCTGGGGGTCGCTGACCATTACCTTTGCCCGGCCCATCCATTGGCTGGTGGCCTTGTTCGGCACCGAGGTGATCCCCTGCACCGTAGGGGAGATCACTGCCGGTGCGGTCACCTACGGCCATCGCTTTCAGGCCCCCCAGGCCATCTCTTTGGGTTCCGCCTCCCTGACCGACTATCTGGGGGCCCTGCGACAGGCCCATGTCCTGGTGGACCCAGAGGAGCGCCGGGCCACCCTGGTATGTCAACTGGATGACGCGGCTCGTTCGGTCCAGGGGCAGATCGTGCCCAACCCCGAACTCCTCCAGGAGAACACCTTCTTAGTGGAGCATCCCAACGTCACCTTGGGCAGTTTTGAAGAGCGCTTCCTGCAACTGCCCGATGAGGTCCTTATCACCTCCATGCGGGAGCACCAGCGGTATTTCTCCCTGCGGGATGCCCAGGGCCGGCTGCTGCCCCATTTCGTGGCGGTCAACAACACCCTGGCCCGGGATCCGGACGTGGTCCGCCAGGGTCACGAACGGGTGCTGCGGGCTCGGCTGAGCGACGCCATGTTCTTCTTCCAGGAGGACCGCAAGGTCAGCCTGGATGCCTGGGTGGAGGAACTGCAGGGGGTGGTGTATCATTCCCTCCTGGGCACCTCCCACGACAAGATGACCCGCTTCCGGGCCCTGGCCGCCTACCTGGCAGAGCAGCTCCTGCCCGCCAAGGTGGCGCAGGTGCAGCGGGCCGCCACCCTGTGCAAGGCCGACCTGGTGAGTGGCATGGTGGGCGAGTTCCCCAGCCTGCAAGGCATTATGGGTCGGGAGTACGCCCGTCTGGCCGGGGAAGATCCGGAAGTGGCCGATGCCATCTGGGAACACTACCTGCCCCGCCACGCGGGTGACCAACTCCCCACCAACCTGGTGGGCGCCCTGGTGGGCATGGCCGACCGCCTGGACACCATCTGCGGCTGCTTCGGCGTCGGGCTCATCCCCTCCGGCGCTGCAGACCCCTACGGCCTGCGCCGCCAAGCCCTGGCCATCATCAACATCCTCTGGGATCAGAAATTCTATCTGGATCTGAATGCCGCCATCAACTACAGCCTGGGGCTGCTGAAGGACAAATTGACGGAACCGGCGGCCAAGACCCAGACTGAAGTACTGGAGTTCTTCCGTACCCGCCTGCACCACCTCTTGGTGGGGGAGGGTCTGAGCGCCGAGGTGGTGGAGGCGGTCCTGACCACAGCCTTCACCGACATCGTCGAGGCCATGCAGCGGGCCCACGCCCTGGAGGAAGTCCGCCGCAGCCTGGATTTCCCGGCCCTGGCCGTGGCCTTCAAACGGGTCATCAACATCTCCCGGGGCACACCGGCGGCACCGGTGCGGGCTGAGCTCTTTGAACATCCCGCGGAACACGCCCTCCTGGCCGCCACCGTCGCCATGGAAGAGGCGTTGACCAAGGCCCTGCCCCAGCGCCGTTATCTGGAGGCGTTCAGAGCCTTGGCCTTTCTGAAAGAACCGGTGGATGCCTTCTTCGACGGTGTCCTGGTCATGACGGATAACCTGGAGGTGCGGGCCAACCGCCTGGCCCTGCTGGTGCGCATCAGCCAGACGTTCCTGCGGTTGGCGGATTTCTCCCGGATCTCCTTTTAAGCGGGGCTCAGGGGGCGGGCCCTCACGTTCACGAGGACTAGTCCGGCCTAAGGCGATCCCGAGGGCCGCCGGCGCCGGCTTCTAGCAGGTTGTTGAAAAAGTGCTTGTAGGGGAGGGGCCAGGGGGCACAGCCTTCTGCCCCTTCCCCTACAACCCCTCCCCCAACCCCGACAGCAGACATAGATCATGATCAAGTGGCTGAAACGGAAAAAACGGGACGCTGATCTGCCCCCTGGGCAGGAGCAGCAGGAGCCTGTGACTGAAACGCCCACCGGGGGTGAAGAAACCGGCGGTCCGGCGGCGGCCGGGGACATGCCCCCGGCAGCACCGGTGGCTGCCGCCTTGGCAGAGCAGGCCCTGGCGGCAGAGGCCGCGGCGCCGGTGGCCGTGGAGCCGCAGGCAGTGGCCGTGGACGAACCTGCGGCCGAACCGGAGGCCGTCCCGGCCCCTGACAGGCCCCGGTTCTTCCGCCGCCTGCGGGAGCGGCTGAGCAAGACCCGCCAGGCCCTGGGTTCCAACCTGGACCGCCTTTTCCTGGGCCACAAAACCATTGATCTGGACCTCTTAGACCAGTTGGAGGAACTGCTGGTCACCGCCGATCTGGGAGTGGAGACCAGCCTGGAGCTCATCGAACGGACCCGGGAACGGGTCCGGCGGCGGGAACTGACCGACCCGGCCCGTCTCAAGGCCCACCTGAAGGCGGAGATGCTGGCCTTGCTGACCGCGGCCGTATCGCCCGTCCCTGAGGTTACCGCCAAGCCCCACGTGGTCATGGTCATCGGGGTGAACGGCGTCGGCAAGACCACCACCATCGCCAAATTGGCCCATCACGACACCCAACAGGGACTGAAGGTCCTGTTGGTGGCTGCCGACACCTTCCGGGCTGCGGCGGTGGAGCAACTGGAGATCTGGGGCCAGCGGGTGGGTGTGCCGGTGATCAAACAGAAAACCGGCGCCGATCCGGCGGCGGTGGTCTTTGATGGCCTGCAGGCCGCCCAGGCCCGGGGAATGGACAAGGTCTACATTGACACTGCCGGCCGGTTGCATACCAAGGTCAATCTCATGGAAGAGTTGAAGAAAGTCAGGCGAACGGCCGAAAAGAAGATCACTGGGGCCCCCCATGAGGTCCTCTTGGTGTTGGACGCCACCACCGGCCAAAATGCCATCAGTCAGGCCCGGCTCTTCCATGAGGCCATCGGCGTCACCGGCATCGTTATGACCAAACTGGACGGCACCGCCAAAGGGGGCGTGGCCCTGGGGGTGGTCAAGGAAACCGGTCTGCCCATCAGCTTCATCGGCGTCGGCGAACAGATGGACGACCTCCGCCCCTTTGATCCCGAAGCGTATCTGGAAGCCATCGTCGGTTAGGCCGTGGTTAGCCATTCAGGTGACAGCCTGCTGAGGAAATCTCCCCGATCCATGAAACCGTTGGTTGTCCCCCAGGAGGCGATCGTTCCCCCCTCCCGGCTCCTACCTTTTCTCTGGTATTGGCTGCCGCCCCTGCTCCTCACCGCCGGCACGCTGGTCATGGCCGGTGACCTGGGCTCCTTCTCCCATTTCCAACTGCCGGTGCAGTTGCTTAAATTTCTGCTACCATCCTACCCCATGAAAGACATTCTGGCGCTCTACGCCGTCTTCCGGAAGGTCATGCATTTTTTGGTCTATGCGGTCCTGTGCGCCGCCTACGCCCGGGCCTGGCGCTGGCACGTCGGCTTGGCCCGCTGGCAGGCGGTGGCTCTGGCTCTGTTGCTCTGTCTGTTAGTCTCCGTGGTGGATGAAGGCCGGCAGGCGTTCTTTGCCTCCCGCACAGGGAGTCCTCGGGACGTCCTCTTGGATATGTCGGGAGCTCTGTCCGCCGCCGTAGTGCTGCTGCCGTATTTGGGCCGCCCCACACAGCCGGCAAAGCGGTGCCCGACCTGCTGATTACCGCCGCAGCCCCCTTGGCAGGGCACTTCGGTGAACTTAACTTACATAAGTATGAAAACCATCTTTCTCACGCTTAGCATCATCTGCCTGTTGTCCCTGGGCTGGGTCCAGCTGGCCCCGGCCGATGATGGCAATCTCTTTTCCCGGGTCCAGGAACACCAGCTGGATAACGGCCTGACGGTACTATTGCTGCCCGAATCCCGGGCGCCCATCGTCAGTGTCCAGGTCTGGTATCGGGTGGGCTCCCGCAACGAACAGTTGGGCAAGACCGGACTCTCCCACCTCCTGGAACACCTGATGTTCCGGGGCACGGAAAAATACGGGCCCAAGGTCTTCTCCCGTCTGGTGCAGCAGGCCGGCGCCACCAACAACGCCTTCACCTCCAAAGATTATACCGCCTACTTTGAGACCGGGCCGAAGGCCAGTCTGCGCCTCTTCCTGGAGCTGGAGGCCGACCGGATGCGGAACCTGAAACTAAACGAGGAATTGTTCCGCACCGAGCAGCAGGTGGTGGTGGAGGAGCGCCGTTTACGGACCGAAGACGACCCGGTCAATTCCCTCTACGAAGAGACGGTGGCCACTGCCTTCAAGGCCCATCCCTACCAGTGGCCCATCATCGGCTGGATGAACGATGTGGCCACTCTGCGCCTGGAAGACCTGCGGCAGTATTACGACCGGTATTACCAGCCCAATAATGCCACCCTGGTGGTGGTGGGCGACATCGATCCGGAGGCGGCGCTGCAGGATATCCGGGAGACCTTCGGCAAGATCCCCCGCGGCCCGGAGCCGCCGCCCTTCCGGGCCTTGGAGCCGCCCCAACAGGGGGAAAGGCGCACCGTGTTGACCCGGGAAGCCCAGCTGCCGGCGATTTTCATGGCTTACCATGTGCCCAACCTGGAAGAGGCGGATGCCTACCCGTTGGAGGTCCTCTCCCTCATCCTGGCCCAGGGACGGAGTTCCCGGCTCCACCGCCGCCTGGTCTATGAGGCCAAGGTGGCCCTGGATGCCGGGGCTGATTATGAATTCGCCACCGCCAGCCCGTCGCTGTTCGTATTCTATGCCCAGCCATTGCCGGGCAAATCCGTGGACCAGGTGGAGGAACTGCTCCAGGCCGAAATCGACCGGATCAAGAACCAGCCGGTCAGTGACCAGGAATTGGCCAAGGCCAAAAACCAGACCGAAGCCGCATTTATCATGGGGCAGGATTCCCTCTTTTATCGGGGTATGCTCTTGGGACGGTATCAGACCATCAGCTCCTGGCGCAAACTGAACGAGATCGTCCCAGGAATCCGCAGTGTCACGGCCGCTGAAGTCCAGCGGGTGGCCCGAAAATACCTCGTCGACACCAACCGGACGGTGGGCATTCTCCATCCTCTGAAACCCACCCGCCCCACCACGGAAAGGTTTGTCCCCCATGACCAAGTGCGCTAAGATCATCTGCTGCCTGCTCGTTGTTCTGGTGCTCTGGAGCCTGCCCGGCGCCGCGCAGGCAACCGAGCAGGTCCTGGGCGAGCGGTTCGTCCTTCCCAATGGCCTGGTCTGTCTCTTCAGCCGACAGGCCACCCTGCCCTTAGTCACCGTGGACCTGACGGTGAAGGCCGGCTCCCTCTTCGACCCACCGGACAAGGCCGGTTTGGCCAATCTCACTGCCACACTGCTGCGCTACGGCACCAAGACCAGGAGTGCCCAGCAGATCGCCGTGGAAGTGGACTTCCTGGGAGCCGCCCTCAATACCAGCGCCGGCCGGGATGCCGCCACGGTGAAACTGACCATCCTGAAAAAGGATATCCGGCCGGGTCTGACCATCTTGCAGGATATCCTGCTGCACCCCCGTTTTGACCCCAAAGAACTCCGTTCCTTGGTGCAGCGTCTCCAGGGGACCCTGAAAAGCCAGGAGGATGAGCCGGGCATGGTGGCTGACAAAGCCTTCCGGCGGACTCTGTTCGGTGATCATCCTTATGGTTTCCCGGTCATCGGCACCTTGGCCAGTCTGCCGAACATTACCCCGGAGGAAGTGCGCCGCTTCCATCGCGGCTTTTATCGCCCCAACAACGCCATCCTGGCCCTGGTGGGCGATCTTACCCTTGAAGAAGCCCGCGGCTTGGCCGAGGAATTCTTTGCCCCCTGGGAGGCCGGGGAGCCGCCGCCGCCCCCGCCGGAGCCCGCCCCCCGGCAGCAGCAGCCCACGGTGGTGAGGATTGACAAGGATATCACCCAGGCCAATATCGTCCTCGGTCTGATCAGCCTCTCCCGGGCCAATCCCGATTTCTATGCCTTCCAACTGCTGAATTTCATCTTGGGCGGCGGGGGGTTTACCTCCCGGTTGATGGATAACATCCGGGACAACCGGGGCCTGGCTTACAATGTCCACAGCAGTTTTGAACCTGGTCTGGCGGCCGGCCCCTTTGACGTCAACCTGGAGACCAAGAACGCCTCTGCGGGAGAGGCGGTGGCCCAGATGTTGCAGGAGCTAGGCCGTATCCGGGAAAGCCTGGTCACCGAGGCTGAACTGGCCGATGCCAAGGCCTATCTCATCGGGTCGCTGCCCATGAAGATGGATTCCAACGCCAAACGGGCCGCCCTGCTGGGGTATGTGGAGATGTTCGGTCTGGGGCTGGATTATCCCTGGCGCTACCCGGAGATCATTAATGCCGTGACCCGGGATGATGTCCTCCAGGCAGCCCGGAAATATTTAGATCCGGAACGCTACGTCCTGGTCGTGGTGGGCCGTCAGAAAGACATTACCTTGAATCTCCCGCCAGCCTGGCGGGAAGCTACCCCAACTCCCTGAAAGGAAAGATTCCCCCGATGTTGAAAACCATCCGCTCCTCTCTGCTTCCGGCCGTACTCTGCCTCTGTCTGCTGGCCCCCTCCGGGCAGCAGGCTCAGGCAGTCACGCCCACCGGCGTGGCGCCGGAAACCTTCGCCGATCTGGCCCAGAAGATCTCTGCGGCCGTCGTTAACATCAGCACCGAAAAGACCGTCAAACGCCCCCAGATGAGCCGGCGCATGCCCGGCATGCCCCCCGGACCGGGCCCGTCCCCTTTCGGCCCCGAGGACCCCTTCCGGGAGTTTTTCGAACGGTTCTTCGGTGACATGCCCAAGGAGTTCAAAAGCCGCAGCCTGGGCTCGGGCTTCATTTTCGACAAAGAAGGCTTCATCATCACCAATAACCATGTCATTGAAGGTGCCGACAAGATCAAGGTCAAGCTCATGGACGGCCGGGAGTTTAAGGCTACCATCAAAGGCCGGGATCCCATGACCGATATGGCCCTGATCAAGATCGATTCCCCCACCCATGATCTGCCCGCCCTGCCCTTGGGTGACTCCAACGCCATCCGGGTGGGCGACTGGGTCATGGCCGTGGGCAATCCCTTCGGCCTGTCCCACACCGTTACCGTGGGGATTATCAGCGCCAAGGGCCGGGTCATCGGCGCCGGTCCCTACGATGATTTCCTGCAGACCGACGCCTCCATCAACCCCGGTAACAGCGGCGGGCCCTTGGTCAACCTGAACGGTGAGGTGGTGGGCATCAACAGCGCCATCGTCGCTTCGGGCCAAGGCATCGGCTTCGCCATCCCCAGCAATATGGCCAAGAGCATCATCCCCCAACTGAAGGAAAAGGGCACCGTGGTCCGGGGCATGCTGGGTGTGCAGATCCAGGTGGTGACTCCCGAGCTGGCCAAATCCTTCGGATTAAAGGAGCCCATGGGGGCCCTGGTGGCGGAAATCACCCCGGACAGCCCGGCCGCCAAAATCGGCCTGCAGCGGGGTGATATCATCATCGAGTTCAATGGCACCCCCATCAAAGAGATGCACGAACTCCCCCGCCTGGTGGCCAACACTCCTCCCGGCACGACCGCCAGCCTGAAGATTCTCCGGCAGGGCAAGGAAAAGTCCTTCTCGGTCACCGTTGCCGAGATGAAGCCGGAGCAGATGTCCCGGTTCATGGAGCCGGAGAGTGAACCGGAAAAATCCAGCCTGGGTCTGACGGTGCAGGAACTCAACCCCCAACTGGCCCGAGGTTTTCAGATCCGGGAGACCCAGGGGATCGTGGTCGTCCAGGTGGAACAGGGCAGCCCGGCTGCCGAGGCCGGCGTCCGTCCGGGCGATCTGATCGTGGAAATCAATGGTGCCATGATCAAAACCATGAAAGATTACCAGGCCGCCATCAGCCAGGCCAAACCGGGCAGCGGCGTCCGCTTCCTGCTGAAACGTCAGAACCGGACCATGTATCTGGTCATCGAGGTGCCGGAAAAACCCTGATGCCGGTTTGACACCAGCAGGCCGTTAAAAATCCCCCTGCGTCGGGGTTGGGGGAGGGGTTGTAGGGGAGGGGGCAGGGGGCT
>FWPV01013726.1_pt1 | contig 12090 bp, 8 predicted proteins | sample 2228371 | NCBI WGS metagenome assembly FWPV01 (sample SAMEA103939776, study PRJEB20133) | metagenome | reverse complement strand
ACGTAAAATTTATGCCTGGTTATCTCTTTTTAATATCTCTTTCCTGATAGAATCATTTTATCTGAGTAACTAAACTTTATGCTTGGGCTAAAATGTTTTTGCTTGCCAAAAAAGTCTTTTCATGGTATACTATTGCTGTAAAAATTAGGTATAAATCAAGGCTCTACAGAACTCAAAAAGTATGTGGATAACTTATTGTGCAAAGTAAGTTATTTTCTTTGTCTTTTTCAGAAAATCGAAGCACTCAAGAGCTTAAAAATGCCAAAAAAGGGATTGAAGAAATAGTTTAAAAACTGAATTTGTCGCCCTCATTTTTTTCGTGAAAAACCTTCATTTCTCTATACCTCAAAGTTAGTATTTACAAGCATTTGCAGAGTTTTCCACATATGTGGAAAAACCTGTGAATAATTTACAATTTTATAGAATGAAGGAAATCTTGGGTTATTTAACCTCTCCCAAAAAGGGAACATCCCGAAACATTAGAAAAAATCTTATGATTCGGTATGTGGATAAAATGTGGATAACTTTTCGGGATATGGTTTCTGCGTACATAATTACACATTTACTCAATTTTTTACTCTAATTAAGAAAGGATGTTTTGTAAATGGCAGGAAAAACAGCAGATGAAGTATGGGCAGAAGCTATAGATTTGGTGGAGCAAGGTCTGGGGCAAAATAACATGCTCTTAAGGCAAACTAAAGCTGGTTCACTTTCAAATGGCACTCTATCTATCATTGTGCAAAGTATTTTTGTCAAAGATTATATCGAAGGAGAATATCTTAGACAAATACGCACTGCTTTAAAAAATATAACTAAAGAAGATATCGAAGTTAATTTTATCATTCAACCAGAGACCTTGCAGGCTGAAGATTCCATTGAGACAAAGGATACAAGATCAAAAGAATCATCTCAAGCTAATTCCATCGAATACCCTTCATCCCTCAATCCTAAATATACTTTCGATAACTTTGTTGTAGGAGCAAGTAACCGTTTTGCCTATACCGCGGCACTAGCCGTAGCTGAATCACCTGCTAAGGTATATAACCCTCTATTTATTTATGGTGGTGTTGGACTTGGAAAAACACATTTGATGCAAGCGATTGGCAACTCAATAAAGGATACAAACGGAAACTTAAAGGTGCTTTATACTTCTTCAGAAGAATTTACAAATGACTTAATTGAGTCTTTACGACGTGGAACACCAATGCCCCAATTCCGAAATAAATATCGCACTGTTGATGTCTTATTACTGGACGATATCCAATTCATACGTGGTAAAGATGGAACACAAGAAGAATTTTTCTACACGTTCAATACTTTATACAATTCACAGAAACAAATTGTTTTAACAAGCGATAGCCATCCAAGGGATATTCCTGCCCTCGAGGAAAGATTGAGATCAAGGTTTGAATGGGGTCTTATAACAGTCATAGAACCTCCAGAATTAGAGACAAGAATTGCAATACTAAGGAAAAAAAGCGAAGAACTTGGTATCAACAATCTTTCTGATGATGTAGCAATGTTTATTGCAGATAAAGTGACTACAAACATAAGAGAACTTGAGGGTTGCCTGGTTAGAGCATTAGCTCTTGCTGATCTTGATGATGTTCCACTCTCTATAGACCTTGTTAAAGAAGCCCTGAAGGATATTATGCCAAAAGAATCTGAAGAATATAAGGAACTTATAACAGCAGAAATAATACAAAAAACTGTCGCCAAATACTTCAATGTTAGACTTTCGGATCTAAGATCCAAGAAGAGAACCAAATCACTAACTCTGCCAAGGCATGTAGCAATGTATCTGTGCAGGCGACTAACCAAGCTTTCATTTATCGATATAGGAAGGGATTTTGGTAAAAAAGATCATACAACGGTCATGCATGCCTGCAACAAAATAGAAGAGGCTTTGCAGAATGATCAAAAGCTTGTCGATGATATCGAACAAATAATCGAAGATATAAGAAAGCAAAACAAAAGCTAAAATGTCAGAAAAAAATAATAATTTTTCATTTATCATTTTGTCAAAAACCTATGTGGATAACATGTGGATATGCGGTGGATATGCGGTGGATAACTTTTTAAAAATTGTGGATAACTTTTTAAAATCGGATAGAAAATGTGGATATGTGGATAAGTGCCTATTTTTGTCCACAGGTTTTCCACATCATCAAACCCAGTCACCGTCTATGTTTTCCTGAATTATACACATATCCACACCCCCCTACTACTACTACTATATTTAAATTTAAAATTAGTAGTAGTAGTACATATAATATATATATTTTAAATACTAAATAGGAAAAAAATCCTAAAAAGAAATATATGGATAAAACCTATCGGGTAACTCAAAAACGGACTGGAGGGAATACGAAATGGAACTAATATTTAATAAAGAAGATTTGTTGAGAGCAATGCAAATGGTTAGCAATGTTGCATCAAGTAGAAACACTCTACCCATACTATCAAACGTTTTAATTAAAACAATTGACGATAAAATTCAACTGGCTGCAACAGATTTAGAGATAGGTATAAAATCATTTGTAAACGGTGAAATAGTAGCTCCTGGGTCCATAACAATTCCTGCCAAGAAGTTTTCTGAGATAGTCCATGAACTTCCATCTATGTCAGAATCCGGAGAACCAGCAAAAGTTAGAATTTTAACTTCATCAAACGACAGAGTGGAAATAGACTGTGAAAGGGCAAAGTTCAAAGTTGTCGGTCTTGCTGATGAAGAATTCCCTTCATTACCAGATCTTAATGAAACATTTCTGATACTAAACTCTAACATCCTCCGTCAGATGATTCAAAAGACTATATTCGCCGCATCAACCGAAGAAACAAGGCATTTCTTAAACGGAGTATATTTAGTTGCAGATGATACTTCCCTTAAAATGGTTGCGACGGATGGAAGAAGGTTAGCTGTTGTTACTGAAAAGTTAGATGAACCCATCAATCAAAAACTTGGTATAATTATCCCAACAAAGACAGTAAATAACATTACCAGAATATTTACAGAAGAAGAGAATATAAAAATTGCAGTGCTTGAAAATCAAGTTATTTTTGCAAATCAAGAAACAATCTTAATTTCAAGATTGATAGAAGGAGAATATCCGGACTATCAGGCTGTTATAAATCCTGTGCTAAAAAATGAGATCACAATGAGAGCAAAAACCGAGCAACTCCTTTCTGTTATCAGACGCGTCTCTCTATTAGCAAATCTAAAAACGCCTTCAATAAAGATTGAAGCTCAGGATGAAGAGCTAACTGTAACAGCAAGCACCCCTGAGCTTGGCGAAGCTCATGAACAAATGCAGGCAAGCATCAATGGTGGAAGAATTGAAATAGCTTTCAATGCTAAATTTATAATGGACGTTCTCAGGAATATTGAAACACAAGAGGTAACACTAAAATTTAGAGATTCTTTAAGCCCTGTGCTTGTAACTCCTGCTGATGATTCTACGAATTACCTGTGTATAGTTATGCCAATGAGGTTATAAGAGTTGTGTTTCTTAAGAATATTACGTTTCGTAATTTTCGCAATTATGAACAACTTGATTTGCATTTTTCTGCTAAAATAAACATTGTTATCGGCGGAAATGCTCAAGGTAAGACTAATATACTTGAAGGCATATATTTTCTTTCTACAGCGAAATCTCACAGGACAAATCAAGATAACGAGCTTATTCAGCATGAAAAAAGATGGTTTTATATCAAAGGCAAAGCAGAGTCTTTAAATTCTTCAACGGTTGTTGAAATCATCAATACCTTTGACGATAAAAAAAGAATCAAAATAGATGGTAAGTCTCAAGGAAAGATATCAAGTGTTATAGGTAAGATAAATACCGTTATGTTTTCACCTGAGGACCTTTCTCTGATGAAAGGAACTCCTTCTGATCGCCGAAGATTCCTGGATATACTCATTTCCAGAATAAATCCTGCATATCTTCGTCTCCTTGGTGAATACCAGTTGACGCTTAAGCAAAGGAATGAACTTCTGAAAAAGATAAGAGATGATAGACTCAGAAGCACAAAACTAAAAGATTCACTGGATTCATGGAACACATTGCTTGCAGATTTTGGTTCAGCTATCATGAAACAAAGGATTTCGGTTATATCCGAACTATCAGGGATTGCAACTGAAATGCATAAAAAACTTACTGAATCCCATGAAGAGTTGAAAATTGAATATTATAGCGAAGTATTAGCTAAAGAAGAAAGTAATGATCTACTTGGTATCAATGAAAGATTTATAGACAGCCTTAAAAAATCAATTGATTTTGATATAAAGCAGGGGGTTACCTCACTGGGACCTCATCGTGATGATTTGATTTTCAAAATTGACTCTCTGGACGCTAGAAAATTCTGTTCCCAGGGGCAACAGCGAACCGGGGTTCTTGCTCTTAAACTTGCAAACCTGAAGCTTACAAACTCCAGGATCGGTGAATATCCTATAGTTCTTCTCGATGATGTTACTTCTGAACTTGACGAAAAGAGAGTTTCGTTCCTTTTTAACCTGTTAGGTAATATTCCTGTTCAGACATTCTTGACCACTACTAATTTGAATAATGGTTTATTGAAGAATTTCTTCCATTCGAATGACACTGATTATGATATATTTCTTGTTGATAATGGTAAGGTAAAAAACATTCAAAAAACTAGCTTTTAGGCTTGATTCTTTTTATCCATAAGCTTAACAAATTACTTAACAAATTGAAATATTTGTGATATAATGTTATGTAACTTAAAGAAATTTCATATTGCTTATTTTTGGTTGATTGAGTCAAATGCACGAGATAAAAGATATAATTCCAGATGTATTAAATCAAGCTGGTTTGGATAAAGGAATTGAAGAAAACAAAGCTTTAATGCTTTGGGATGATATTATACCAACGATGGCTTCCAAAACTCAGGCTATTAGTTTATCTGGAGGAAAGATGGTCGTGAACGTCACAGACTCAGTGATACTTCACGCACTAAATATTTATAAAAGGAGATATATTTATAAGCTGAATTTGTTATTAGGTAAGCCTGTTGTTAAGGAGATCGTTTTTCGTATTGGACCGGTTGATAAGAGGAGCGTTCGCTCAGAGAGTGATGATGATTATTTAGAGAAATTTCGCCATATACAGTTAGACGAAGGGCAGTTGAGAAAAATAGATGAAATAGTTTCGTTAGTTAAAGACGAAGAAATCCAGAATGAATTGAGGGAACTTTTTATTAATCAAAGTAAACTATCAAAAATTAGAGAGGAGAATAGATAGAAGATTGTAATATCTTCATTCTAGTTTATTATGTCGGATTATAGTGCAAAGGATATACAGGTCTTAAAGGGATTAGAGGCTGTTAGAAAACGCCCAAGTATGTATATTGCAAATACTAGCTCGGAAGGATTGCATCAGTTAGTTACTGAGTTAGTGGATAATAGTATCGATGAAGCAATAGCTGGATACTGCACGGAAATTGAGGTGATAATACATCCAGATAATAGTGTTACAGAGAGTGACAATGGACGCGGAATACCAGTCGATATGCATGAAAGTGGTAGATCAGCACTTGAAGTTATTATGACGGAGCTTCACTCCGGTGGAAAATTTGATAAAAAGAGTGAAATTGGTTATAAAGTAGCTGGTGGTCTTCATGGAGTTGGTTTAACTGTCGTGAATTTCTTATCAGAATGGTTTGTCGTAGAGGTAAGACAACGTGGACATATTTATCGTCAGCGATATGAAAAAGGTGTGCCTGTAACAGAGCTTAAAGTCATCGGAAAAACTAATAGCACTGGCACAACACATACTTTTTTACCTGATAAAACAATATTTGAGGATATAGAATTTAGCTTTGATACCCTTTCAAATAGGCTACGAGAACTGGCTTTTCTTAACAAGGGTGTAAAAATATCTCTTGTCGATGAAAGAACCGAAAAGTCCAGGGTTTTCCACTACGACGGCGGGATTATATCGTTTGTGCAGTTGCTTAATCAAAATAAAAACACTTTGCATAATGATCCAATTTATATTGCCAGAGAGAAAGATAATGTGCAGGTTGAAATAGCTCTTCAATTCACCGATGATTATTCAGAACAGGTGTTCTGTTATGCCAATAATATAAATACACGCGGTGGAGGCACACATCTGACTGGATTCAGAGCTGCACTTACAAGGGTATTTAACGATTATGCAAGGAATTATGGATTGCTTAAGAATTCCGAATCAAGCTTGCAAGGTGACGATATAAGAGAGGGGTTGACTGCAGTTATAAGTGTGAAAGTTCCTGAGCCACAGTTTGGTGGGCAAACCAAAGATAAACTCGGAAATAGAGAGGTGCAGAGCATCGTTGAATTTGTTGTAAATGAGGAGCTGGGAACATTTCTTGAAGAAAACCCGTCTATTGCCAGGTCTATAGTTCAAAAAAGCATACTTGCAGCACAAGCTCGAGAGGCAGCTCGTAAAGCTAGAGAACTAACAAGACGAAAAGGTGCATTAGAAGCAGATTCTTTACCAGAAACTCTTGCTGATTGTAGCGAAAAAACCGCTGAAAATAGTGAAATATTCCTTGTAGAAGGTATATCCGCTGGAGGTTTGGCAAAACAAGCGCGTGATAGAAGGTTCCAGGCTATCCTGCCTATGAGAGGAAAAAGTATAAACGTGGAAAAATGGAGGCTCGATAAAGTCTTAGCTAATGATACTATTAGGACTCTTATCACCGCTCTTGGAACGGGTATCGGTCAGGATGACTTTGATCTATCCAAATTGAGATATGGAAAAGTTATTATCATGGCAGATGCTGATGTAGATGGTGCACATATTAGAACTCTGATCCTTACATTTTTCTATCGTCAAATGCCCGAATTGATACAAAAAGGACACCTTTATGTTGCTCAACCACCACTTTATCGGATTTATAAAGGAAGAAAAGAGCAATATATAGGGAGTGATGATGAACTTAACAGTTATTTGTTTGAATTAGCTATTAATGATATTACTGTCATTAATACACGTTGCGAAAAACCTTATACTCAGCTCCAGTTACGACAAATAATTGATTGGACTTATGATCTGGAGGATATTTTTGCGAATCTAAGGCGAAGAGGCATAGACGATAAAAGACTTTTTGAAGATTGGTTTATTTTGAACAAACTAACTCCTTTATACAGAGTGAAGACCGCTAATAAAGAATATTTCAGATTTGCTGATGAACAGGTCGATTTAGATGCATACCAGGAACTAATCTCTCCAGAAGATGATAGCATACCAGAACAGCTTGATATGCTTTCGCAAGATGATAGTGATAATCAACCTGATAAAAATAGTGAGGTTATAATCGAAGATGCGGGTGATCTCACTGATATAAAGGAAATTAGAAATTTACTTGATAAGTTTGCAAAAAGAAGTATATATCCAGAAGACCTTGTTGTAAAGGCTGATGATTCATCTATAAGTCAGGATTCGTCAAATGAACATAAAGAAATTCTTTTTAAGATAATAGAAAAGGACAATAACGAAATACCTGTTAGCTCTGTTAAAGAGTTGGTAGAAAAGATCCTTTCGATAGCCAAGCAAGGCATAAATATTCAGCGTTATAAAGGGCTTTCAGAGATGAATTCGGAGCAATTAAGAGTTACAACTATGGACCCTTCCATGCGAACCTTGATTCAAGTTAAACTGGATGATGTTGTAGAAGCAGATCAAATGTTTACAACACTTATGGGAAGCAAAGTTGAGCCACGCAGAGAGTTCATCGAAAAATATGCACTTCATGTGACAAACCTTGATATTTATGGATCATAGTAGGCGTGATCAATTAACTGTGATATTTAGTTTAGATTGGGAATAAAAGATGATACCGATTGGTGAAAAAATTATATCAAAAGATATTGAAGAAGAATTAAAAGAGTCATATTTGAACTATTCCATGAGCGTAATCGTAAACAGGGCTTTGCCTGATGTTCGCGATGGATTAAAGCCAAGCATACGTAGAATATTATATACAATGCATGTTCAAGGATTAACTCATGATAAACCTACGGTTAAATGTGCGAACATCGTTGGTAGAGCAATGGGAGATTATCATCCTCATGGAGATGGTCCTATATATAGCACATTAGTACGTATGGCGCAGGACTTTTCAATGCGATATCCTCTGGTTGATGGACAGGGAAATTTTGGCTCCATCGATGGTGACCCTCCGGGCGCTATGCGCTATACTGAAGCAAGGATGTCTGCAATAGCAAGCGAAATGCTTGTTGATATAAACAAAAATGCTGTTGATTTCAGACCTAACTATGATGAAAGATTGCAAGAACCTGTAGTTCTTCCTTCCAGATTGCCTAACCTTTTGGTCAATGGAGCCTCGGGAATCGCTGTTGCTATGGCAACGAATATTCCACCACATAATCTTTGTGAAATTGCCGATTCCGCTATAATGCTTCTTGAGAATCCAGATGTTACAATTGATGAGCTTATGAAGGTTGTTACTGGTCCAGATTTTCCTACCGGTGGATTGATCGTTGGTAATAGTGGTATAAGGGATGCCTATATGACAGGTAGAGGCTCAATAGTAATGCAAGCCAGAGTTACTATCGAAAAGAATAAAAATGGTAGGGAAAGCATAATTGTTACTGAAATACCATACCAGGTGAATAAAACAAAATTGAAGGAACAAATTGCAAACCTTGTGCGCGGAAAAACGATAACAGGCATTGCTGATCTTCGAGATGAATCAGATAAAGATGGTATTCGCGTTGTCATTGAACTAAAGAAAGATGAAAAAGCCCAGGTTATACTGAATCAGCTATATAAACATACTTCTATGCGCTCAACTTTCGGCGCAAATATGATCGCACTTGTCAATAATCAACCAAAATTGTTAAACTTAAAGCAATTATTGCATTATTATCTCGAACATCGTAAGGACGTTATTCTAAGACGCACAAGATTCGATCTGGATCGTGCTTTAGCTAGAGCGCATATACTGGAGGGTTTAAAGATCGCATTATCTAATCTGGATAAGGTCATAGCAATGATTAGAAGCTCCAGCAACCCATCAGAAGCAAAAGAAAAGCTTATATCCGCTTTTAACTTTTCTAACGCACAAGTCCAGGCTATACTGGAAATGACCTTGCAAAGACTTACTAATCTTGAAAGAAAAAAGCTTGATGATGAATATGCAAATCTACTCATTAATATTCAAGAGCTAAGGTCCATACTTGCCAGTCCAGAACTTTTAAGGAATATTATCAAAGAAGAACTTGTTACTCTCAAAGAAAAGTATGGAGATGATCGCAGAACCGAAATTGTTGAAAGTGTTAAAGAGATCACTATAGAAGATTTAATTGCAGAAGAAGAAATGGTCGTTACTATATCTCATGCCGGATACATTAAGAGAATGCCTCTGACCACTTATAGAAAACAAAGGCGGGGTGGAGTAGGCGTTAAAGGCATGGAAACTAAAGAAGAAGATTTCGTTGAAAATCTCTTTGTTGCTTCTACTCATGATTACATATTATTCTTTACAAATGCCGGTAAATGTTACTCTATTAAGGTCTTTGAAATACCAGAGGAAGGTAGGCTTGCTAGAGGGAAGGCAATTATTAATCTTATCCAGGTTGAACCCGGAGAAAAAATAGCATCATTTGTTACTGTGAAAGAATTTAGCGACGAAAAATATGTCTTATTTGTCACCCGTAAAGGAATAATAAAGAAAACAAATTTATCTGAATATTCTAGTTCGTTATCAAGAGGAATAATAGCTATTTCTCTTGATGAAGATGATAACCTGGTCGATGCCAAGCTTACTGATGGTAAGCAAGAAATAATAATTGTCACACATGGTGGCTTATCTATTCGTTTTCCAGAGACTGATGTTAGACCTATGGGGCGTTCAGCACATGGGGTCATAGGTATCAGATTAAATGATAATGATTACGTTGTCGGTATGAGTATTGCTGATAAAGATTCTACATTATTGGTGGTTACGGAAAAAGGATATGGCAAAAGAACTGATATGTCTGAATATAGAGTCCAGAGTCGTGGTGGCAAAGGTATTATAACAATTAAGACAAGCTTAAGGAATGGTGGTGTAGTCGGAATTAAAAATGTTACTGATGATGATGAGCTGATAATTATGACTACAGGTGGAATGATAATACGTCTGCCAATTGAAAATGTCAGAACCATTGGAAGAAATACTCAAGGCGTGCGTCTCATAGCCTTACAACCTGATGATCTGGTGAGTGATATTGCAAGAATATCTGTCTCAAAAGAAGATGTTAGTGAAATGAACAATGAAGAACTAGAAGATTCAGATATGCAAGATTCAGATTCCCTTGATATGAGTTAGTGTTTATATACCAAAACCAGATTCCTTTCCCATTATAGGCTTTTAGAGATGTGAAATCTGGAGGTTTAAGTAATGTTTTTTTACAAATATTTTACCCGTAAAAATTATTTTATAGGGCACAAAATAATAATATTTTTATTATTGCAAAGTGCTTTGATTCTTTTTTATTTACCAGTTTTAGCTCAGGATTATAACGAGGATGTAGAGAACTTTGTTGTTCAGCAAAGCCATAACCCGGATGCTAAAGCGTATCTTGCCTTTTCTAAGGCTGTTTTTTTGGAACGTTTAGCTCAGCAATTAAGTTCAATAAGAGAACAAACTACCGCAAATAGTTATCGCAAAGAGTTAGGGATATATTTGAGGTCTGCTATTGAGCTTGACCCACGTTCAGCATTTTTACGTGTTAGATTAGCAGAAAATTTGTATATGTTGAGTGATATTGCCAATGCTAGAAGTGAAATTGATATGGCTCTCAAATTAGACCCTGATAATGCAGATGCACATTTTTTACTTGGTTCTATTAAATACTCCGCTGTAAGGGGAACTCAAGATACAAGGCTTCTTACAGAAGCGATTGAAGAATTTAAGTCGGCAGTTAAATCAGACCCTGAACACTTAAAAGCTCAATATTATCTAGCTTCTTTGTCCTATCAGATCGGTGATTATGCTCAGGCTGCGCAATCTTATGCAGAGATGATTAAACTTAGACCTTATGAGCCAGATATTCGCTTCAGGCTGGGGGTAAGTTATTCTGAAATCGGAGAAATTAACAAAGCTATTGATTCATTCAGAGCTGTTACCATGCTCCGAGAAGACCATATAGATGCACGCTTTCGCCTGGCAAATCTTTATGCACGGCAGAGTAGAAATAAGGAAGCTATCGATGAGTGTCTGACCATCTTAAAACGGACTCCGGATAGCCTGGATGTCAATCTCTTATTAGCCCAACTTTATGTCTCTGAGTATGAATACGATAAGGCTATTCCCATAATTGATGAAATCCTGAGAAGTCGAGATATAAGTAGAAAGCCTATCTTTGCTGAAGCTTACTACAGGCGAGGTTTGGCATATAAAGGAAAAGGCGAAAAAGATCTAGCAAATAAAGATTTTCAGAGATCGATTAGCATTTATAAGCTTTTGCTGGAAAAAGAAAGTGAAAATGTAGGTGCAAATTATGATATAGCTTTAGTATATGAGGCTTTAGAAGATTACGATTCTGCTGAAAAACATCTTCTCAGGCATATTGAGCTTAAGCCAAATGAACCTAATGCCTATAATTATCTTGGGTATATGCTGATTGAACGTAACAAGGATCTTGACAGGGCAATTGAGTATATTAAAAAGGCTCTGGAGATGGAGCCAAATAATGGAGCTTTCCTCGATAGCTTGGGGTGGGCTTATTTTAAAATTGGAAATATTGAAGAGGCTATTACTATCTTAGAAAAAGCAGCAGAAATTATCCCCACTGATAGTGACATTCGTGAACATTTAGGTTATGCATATTTTAAGAAGGGTGGCGATTTCTCTCAAAGAGCAGTCTCAGAGTGGGAAAAAGCTATTGAATTAAAGCCCTGGAAAACTGCTTTAAAACAAAAGTTAGATGATCTCCGTAAGTCAGTGGGGCTTTCAAAAACAAGCAAATAAAAGCTTATGATATTCTCAATTCATGTAAGCCTGGTGCCTTTTGGGTAACAAGCTTCCTAGCTTGTTGATATGTAAAACAGGCTGACCAACCTGTTAATAATACAAATA
>FWPV01012389.1_pt1 | contig 12091 bp, 5 predicted proteins | sample 2228371 | NCBI WGS metagenome assembly FWPV01 (sample SAMEA103939776, study PRJEB20133) | metagenome | reverse complement strand
TGACGACTCACGCCGCCGCGCCGGCCGAGGAGGTCTACGCCCAGGTAAATGCCAGCGACAACAATATCATGGGCTGGTATGGCCCCGGCGTGACGGTGCAGTTCACCGTGACCGACAGCGGCGGGGAGGTCAAGGGCGGCGGCAGCGGCGCGACCAGGCCCGACGGGTGGATGGACGGCGTCTCCTGCAACTGTGACCTGGTCCCCGGCGACCGCGTCCACGTCACTTCCAGCGCCGGCTTCGATGAGACCGTGGTGGTGGCCGCCATCACCGCCCAGATCAACCCGGTCACCGACCGCATCACCGGCGTGGTCTCGGCCGGCGACTTGCCCGGCTCTGCCGATGTCAGCGTCCACAGGGAAGCGCCTTGGGCCCACGAGGGCATGAACGTCCCGGTGGGCGCAGACGGCGCCTTTACCGCCGACTTCTCCGGCCGGTTCGACGTCCGGCGCGGCGACCGCGTTGACATCTGGTACATTGACGACAACGGCAACCGTTCCGGCGCCAACTTCACCCTGCTGCGCGTCGAGATCAATTACGCCCATGATTACGTTAGCGTTTCCACAATGCCCAACGCCCAGGTGACGGCGACCGCGAACGGCGCGACCTGTCAGGGCCAGGCTGACGCCGATGGCCATTTCTTCGCCAGCATGGGCTGCTGGGGGCCAGGCAATCCGCCGGACATCGGCCCTGGTAGCAGCGTGACGGTCTCGGCAGCCGGTCAGACGGCCACGGTGAACCCGGTGGGCACGGTCGCCGGTCAGGTGGATCCGGCCGAGAACACGGTCAGTGGAGCGATTACGGCGCCGGGTTTCAGCGATCCGCTCCACTTCTGGTGCGAGGCGTGGGTTGAGCACGGTCCGCCCCGGATCTACGGTACGGTGGACCCGGCCGGCGGCGCGTATACCTGTGACTTTGACACCGTCGGCTGGGATCTCAGGCCCAATCACTCGGTTGGGGTGTGCTACGTTGAGCCGGACAGCGATGGGGTGTGCAACGCCTTGCAGGCGCCCCATGCCCGCGTGAATGTCTTGCGGGACTGGCTGGATGGTTGGTTCGGCCCCGGTGTGGATGTGTCATTCACCGTCGAGGATGAATACGGCGCCTTCAAAGGGGCCGGCAGCGGCACAGCCGGGCCGGACGGCTGGATGAGCGGCATCGGCTGCGACTGCGATATCGCGCCCGGCGGCCGCGTCCATGTCACCAGCAGCGCCGGCTTCGACGCTGAACTGGTCATCATTGACATCTCCGGGGCCGCGGACCTGGTCGCCGACCGGATCACCGGCCAGATGAGCGGCGGCAGTTTTCCCGCTCACGGGTACGCCTCTATCTGGAGTCAGGCGCGCCTCCGCGGTGCAACGCCGGAGTTCGATACTGACGATACCGGCGCCTTTCAGATTGACCTGGCAGGCAGTTTTGACCTTCAGCGCGGCGATGAGATCCAGGTCTGGTACATAGCACCTGATGGCAACGAGGTGGGCACCGAGATCTTCACCATGGAGGTCCCGCGCGTGGACATCATGGTGAACGGCCACGACATCTCTGGCTTCGCGCCCCACGGCCCGGTCACGATCACCACGGCGACCGAAGAGCGCGTCCTGCCGGGCGGTGGCTTCAGCGCCTGGCTGGACAACCCCCTGCTGCCGGGCGACACGGTGACCGTCAAGGCCGGCCAGGGGCTGGAGCCGGTCGTTATCGAGATCCCGGCGCCGTTCATTGCCAGCGCCTCCTCGATCACCGATACGGTCTGGGGCCAGGTGGGCAGCCTGGACCACGCGACGATCTTCGTCAACCCCGACGGCCTGCCGGAGAAGCAGGTCGAGACCGACGACGCGGGCCGCTTCAGCGCGGGCTTCGATGACCTGCCGCGCGGCGCGAGCGGCGAAGTCCGTCACGATTCCTGGATCAACGGCACCTATGTCGGCTTCCACCGTCGCTGGGAAACCCCAGACCTGCTGCTCGAAGTGAACTACCGCCAGGATTGGATCGAGACGACCTACGAGCCCGGCCACACGATCTGGATCACGTTGACGAACGCCGCCGGGGAGATCGTGGCGACCAACACCGGCACGACCGATTACGTCCCCTGGTGGGGCGGCAAGACCGGCTATAGCACCATGATGGGCGGCTGGTCGCCGCGTCAGCCCGATATCGCTCCCGGCGACTGGGTCTATGGCTCCCTGGACAACGGGTTCGCGACCTCCGTGCGCGTCGGCGCGATCACCGGGCAGGTAGATCCAGCGCAGAACAACGTGGCGGGCGCAATCACCGCCGACTGGTTCGACGAGCCGCTGGAGGGCTGGTGCAATGTGTGGACGGAGAACGGGCCGTCCCGCAACTTCACGGTTGACCCGCACGGCGGCGCGTACAACTGCGACTTCGACGACGTGGGCTTTCAACTGCGCCCGTGGCATCAGGTGGGCGTCTACTACGCTGAGCCGGACGGCGACCGCGTCAGCAACGGCTTCCAGACGGTTTCGGCGCGGGCCAACTACCGCTGGGACAGCGTGGACGGCTGGTTCGGCGCCGGTGTGGAGGTGCAGTACACCGTCACCGACGGCGTTGGGAAGGTCAAGGGCAGCGGCCGCGGCGCGACCCGCTCGGACGGCTGGCTGGACGGCATTGGGTGCGGCTGCGACATGCTCCCCGGCGACCGCGTCCACGTGACCTCGGATGCCGGCTTCGATGCCTGGCTCGACCTGATTGAGATCACCGGCTGGCTCGACCCGGACAGCGACCTGGTCGGCGGCCACATGGCCGGCGTCTCAAACGGCGAGGGCAACATCTCGGTCTACAGTGAGGGCCGCTGGAGCGGCTGGGGCACCGAGCTGACCACGGACGAGGGCGGCAACTTCGAGGCCGCCATCGGCGACCAGTGGGATCTGCAGACCGGTGACCGGGTGGAGGTCTGGGCCTACGACGCCAACTGGAACCAGGTCGGCACGGCGTTCAGTGCCTTGCGCCTCGAGGCGAACTACGCGCACGACTCGATCTGGGGCGAGACGGTGCCGGACGCCCCGGTCTCCGTTGAGGTGGTGGGGAAGGCGACCTGCCAGGGCCAGGCCGACGGCAACGGCAACTTCTGGATGGACACTAACGCGTGCGGCGAGGGCAGCCTCGACATCGCGCCCGGCGACCACCTGATCGCCCAGGCCGCCGGCTACACGGCCGAGATCAACCCCGTGGGGACGATCGAGGGCACGGTGGACGCCGATGCCAACACGGTGGAGGGCACGATCACCGTCCCCGGCCTGACCGGCCCGCTGCATGTCCGCTGTGAGGTATGGGGATCGTGGCACAGCAGGCCGCCCAGCATCGAGATGTGGGTTGACGCCGACGGCGGCAGCTACCATTGCGACTTCGACGATGTGGGGTGGGACCTGGAACGCTTCCACGCGGTCGCGGTCAGGTACGCCGAGCCGGACAGTGACCAGGTGAGCAACGTCTTCATGGCGCCGTTCGCGCGGGTCAACACCACGGCGGACTGGGTGGACGGCTGGTTCGGGCCGCACGTCAAGGTGGGCGTGGCGGTGGCCAGCGCGACCGGCACCCCGAAGTGCAGCACGACGACCGGGGCGGGAGGTGACGGCTGGATCAACCCCGCCGGCGTGGGCTGCGACATCGTGCCGGGCGACCGGGTGCGCGTGACCTCAGAAGCCGGCTTCGACGCCACGCTGGTGCCGATCCCGATCAGCGCGCACCTGGACCCGGCGTTGGACCGCATCACCGGCCAGATGCGCGACGGCGCCTTCCCCGCGAAGGGCTACGTGCGGCTCACCACCTCGCTCTGGGAGAACTCCTGGCTGATGCCGATCGCCATCGCCGGGGATGGCACCTTCCTCGCGGATTTCTCCAGCGTGGCCGACCTGCAGGTCGGCTTCTCTGGCGAGGTCTGGTATATCGCGCCCGATGGCAACCACCTGGGCGTTGACTTCGACACCCTGCGCATCGAGGCCAACTACGCCCACGATTGGGTGAACGGCCACACCGAGCCGCTCGCAAGCGTCCTGGTGAACGTCGGGGGCAAAGCGAGCGTCCAGGTCCAGGCCGACGCGAGCGGCTTCTTCGCCACCGACCGGGGCACATGGGCCCCGGATCGCCCGGACATCGCCCCGGGCGATGCCGTCGTGGTGAACGCCGCGGGCTTCGAGAAGCGCATCGAGCCGGTGGGGACCATTGACGGCGCGACCGACCTGCTGCAGAACACCGTCGAGGGTGCCATCCACGCGCCCTTCGAACGCCGCTTGCCGGTACTCTGCGAGGTGTGGGCCGAGGACGGCCCGCCCGGCATCGGGCTGGAGACGAAGGGCGACGGCGGCGGCTACTTCTGCGACTTCGACGATGTGGGCTGGGACCTGCGCGCCGGCCAGGACGTGGCGGTTTCCTACTACGAGCCGGACGGCGACCGCGTGATCAACATCTTCTACCAGCACGGCGTGCGGGTCTACCTGGAGCCGGGCGAGGTCAACACAAGCATCGGCGAGGTCTTCACCGCCGATGTGATGGTCGAGGCCGAGGGGCAACCGGTTGACACCGTGGAACTCTACCTGGCGTTCGATCCGGCGCTGCTGCGCGTCGTGGATGCCGCCGGCGCGCCCGCGAGCCAGATCAGCCCCGACCTGGGCGCGCTCAACCTGGTGGTGCTCAATGCCGTTGACAACGGCGCTGGCACCATCCGCTATGACGCCACCCGGCTCGGCGCGGCGGTCAGCGGCACCTTCCGCCTGGCGACGATCCGCTTCCGAGCCCTGTCCGGCACTCCCGGCACCGAAGTCCAGTTCATGCCGGACACCGAGGTCTTCCACGCGGGCACCCCCTACCTGCGCGGGGCGGATGGGGCACACGTGGTCGCCCAGGGCGCCTGCGTGCGCGGCAAGGTCGGGGACCAGGGGCACACCGCCCTCGGCGGCCTGCCCCTCACTGTCTGGTTCTACCCGCCCGGCGGGAACACGCCCGTCGCGACGCAGCAAGTGACGCTGGACGGGGGCGGCAACTTCAGCGCCTGCGGCGTCAACCCGGGCACCTATGACGTGCGCGTCAAGGGCAGGCACTCCCTGAGCAACCGGCGCGCCGGCGTCGCGATCACGGGCGCGGGCTCGACCGTGGACTTCTGCACCCTGCTGGAGGGGGACGGGAGCGGCGACGACCGCGTCCTCCTGGTGGACTTCACGATCCTGGCCGCCACGTACAACAAGCAGGCCGGGCAGCCCGGCTTCGACTCCCGCGCCGACTACAACGACGACGGCAGGGTGTCGGCGGCAGATGTCTCGCTGCTGGCGGCGAACTACAACAAGGCCGGCCCCGTGCCGTGCCCGGTCGGTGGCGCAGCACCCGGCCTGGCCCTCGCCGACCTCGCCAGCGGACGGCAGGGCGGCCGCGCGAGCAGGGCGCTTACCGGCACTGTGGACCTGGCCTTCAGCCCGACCAGCCGCCTGGCCGGGGTGGGGCAGATCTTCACGCTGGACCTGATGGCTGTCGCCGGCACGCAACCGCTGCACGGCGTGCAGCTCTACGTGGACTACGACCCGGCGCTGCTGCAGGTGGTGAACGCGGCCGGCGCGCCGGCGAGCACCATCGAACCGGACCCGACGACGCTGGAATACCCACTCGCCAACCAGGTGGACGCGGGCGCGGGCCTGATCCGCTACGACGCCGGTACGCTGAAGGACCCGCCGCCCGCCGGCACCTTCCGGGTGGCGACCGTGCGCTTCAAGGTCATCGGGTCGGCTGCCAGCACGCAGGTGGCCTACGTCGCGCCGTCCGATGTCTACTTCAGCGATCAGTCGCTGTTGGGTGCGCTGGGCAGCGCGACGATCCAGTGGCCGCGGCGGGTGTTCCTGCCGCTGGCGACGCGGTAGGGCGGCGTGCCGCCCCCACCCCGAGGCGCGCCCTTCCCCTGCGGGCGGGGGAAGGGCCGGGGATGGGGGCGGTCCGCGCCCCTACCACCGTTCATGCGCAGAAGGACAACCCTGGCGACCCTGAAATCCTGCTCATCAACGCGGCCGAACGCTTCGCCAAGGGCCGGCCCGAGAACTACCTGACCGACGACGATCTCGCTGCCATCGCCGACGTCCATTACGCGTGGCGGACCGAGCCGGGGTCTTCGGCCATCATCACCCGCGAGGAGGCCGCCCGTAACGACTGCAACCTCTCCTCCAGCCGCTACGTGATCACCTAGGGCGAGGAGGAGACGCTGCCGCCGGAGGAGGCGATGGTGCGTCCGAGCGAGGCCGAGGAACAGCGCGCCGCTGCCTACGCCAGGCTGCACGAGGTACTCGCGACGCAGGGATTGGGAGGACTCCATGCAACAGGATGAACTCAAGGAAGGCCAAAGGCTGGAACTGAAGCGCCGTTGGAACGACCGCGCGCTGGAAGACCTGGCAGCGTTTGCGAACACCGACGGCGGGCGGCTCATCCTGGGCATCGAACACACCGGAGATGTATCGGGCCTTGACGTTGACGACGTAGAGCTTCAACGGCTTGCCAATCTCATCCACAGTCGCCTGGGACTGACGCCTCGCATTTTTGTTCAGAACATCCAAAACCGGCCGGCGCTGGTGATCGAAGTGGAGCCTGCGCCGGGGGTGATCCCATGTAACGGGCGTTATCTGCGCCGCGTTGGCAGCACCAACCGCGATTTCGCGCCCGATGAACTTGCCCATCATATCGTCCGTCGCAGCGGCCTGCGTTGGGATAGCCTGCCCAGCCCCTGGGGGGTTGAGCAGTGCGACCCGCAGGCGCTTCATGCGTTTGTGCAAATGGCGAAAGCACGCCTGCCCCAAGCGGAAGCTGCGCAGCCAGCGTTGCTTCTCCAGAATCTCGATGTGCTGCGCGAGGGGCGATTGACTAACGCCGGGGTGCTGTTGTTCACTGCACGGCCGCAGGCGTTGCTTCCCCAGGCGATGGCGCGTGTGGGCGTCTTTCGCAGCCCCACCGACATCGTGGATAGCCACGACCTCGAGGGAAATCTCTGGCAGCAGGTCGAGGCGGCGATGGAGCGGTTTCGACGCCTGTTGCAGGTACGCTTCGACACCGGCGTCACCGAATTGTCGCTCGCCGGTCTCCAGCGCCGGGAGATGTGGGAGTATCCGTTGGATGCCCTGCGCGAGGCCGTGATCAACGCCTTGATCCACCGCGACTACACGCTGACGGGTCATGTGCAGGTGCGTCTGCACGATGATCGCCTGGAAGTGTGGAGCCCCGGTGAGCTGCCGCCGGGCGTGACGCCTGAATTACTGCGCGGCCCACACGGCTCCTATCCGCGCAATCCTGCGCTGGCAAGGGTGTTCTTCTTTGCCGGGTTGATTGAGCAATGGGGATCCGGCACGCTGAAGATCCTGCGTCTGTGCCGCGAGCAAGGGTTGCCTGAGCCGCTATTTGAAGAACATGGGGTCAGCTTTCGTATCACCTTTCTCAAGGACCTGTACACACCCGAACGCCTGCAGTCAATGGGCTTCAACCAGCGCCAGATACAGGCAGTGCTGTATGTCAAGGGGCGAGGAAGCATTGCGAACAGCGAGTATCAAGGGCTCGTCGCGGTATCCAAACGCACCAGCAGCAGAGACCTTGAAGACCTGGTCGCACGGGGCGTTTTGGAGCGCTTTGGACGAACGGGAAAGGGCACGCACTATGTTCTGAAGGGGTCACAAACGGGCCAAAGGGGTCAGAATGGGGTCACAAACAGGTCAAAGGGGACACAGGCTCACCTTCGATGAAGAACGATTTGCAGTAGAATGAGGACAAAATGCGCAGAAGGACAACCCTGGCGGCGGCGAAGGCCCCGCGCCGTGCCGGTGTGCCGTTTGCACAGCCAATGCCGTTAAGAGAGAGATACCCCATACATCAACATTAAGCACTTCATGCAATGCGGCGGCGGGTCTGGACAACCGCCGATGCGCCGGTCGTGGGGGGCGGCGCATGATCGGACCGGGACAGGCCAGCACAAGGGGATGGGGCTGGCCCCTGCATCGGCGTGCAGCCCACCCGCCGCCCCGACGGGCGGCTATGCCGCGAGGAGGTCAACTTGCCCCTTCTATCCAGGTTCGTCATCCCAGCAATCGTCTTCGTCCTGACGACGGCGTTCGGCTTCCGGCTGAGCCGGTCGGGCAGGCCATACAATGGCCTGCTCTTCAACATCCACAAACTGGCCGCCCTGGCCGCGGCCATCGTCACCGTCGTTCAGTTCCTCAGGATCGTCAAGGGCGCTGATCTGTCGGCCCCCTCGATCGCCTTGCTTGCGCTGGCGGCGCTCTGCGTCGTGGCCCTGTTCGCCAGCGGCGCGCTGATGAGCGCAGGCAAGGCGAACCATGCGCTGCTGCACTCGATCCACCGGGTCGCGCTTGCGGCGCTGGTGATTGCCGTGCCGGCCGCGATCTTCCTGCTCGGGAGAGGGCCGTAGGAAGTGCTCACCGTCATCTCTCGGCGGAAGACGGGCTGCGGCTTTCATCCGCGTCGGCCAGGTGGTGCTCACCCGGCGGGCCTCCTGGAGCCGTGAAGGCGGGCCTGGGCATCGCGCGCGTTGATCGTCCCCGCGGGGGGTACCTCTCTCTGTAAACGGCATTGACGTACCTGACGGCATAACGGAACGGGGGGCGACAGGTAGCGGCGACGGGTAGGGGCAACGGCAGGGGCAACGGTACGGGCAACGGTAGGGGCGAAAGATCGTTCGCCCCTACCCGGGCGCCAGGGAGCGCACAGCGGGCCTCACTCCCAGTGGCGGTGAGGGGCCTCCTCCACCAGGTAGCCGTAGCGGGCGCGGAACGCCTCCGGTGAGCGATTGGTCAGCGCGGCCATGCGCGCCAGCACGTCCCCGGCGGCGTGCTCCGGCTTGAGGCGGACCATGAACTTATACGCCGAGCGATAGGTGAAGGAATCCACCTCGACCATGCGCACGGCGATGCGCCCCGTGGCGGGATCAATCATCTCGCTGAAGGGGATCGGCGCCGGCCGCCCCTGCCGGAGCGCGATCGTGGCGTCGCTGCCGCCGGCCAGCAGGAACTCCACAGCCGCCTCGCCCAGGCTGCGGGCGTAGTCCACGTCGTAGGCGATGGGATCGGCGCAGCGCAATTCGTAGCCCAACTCCTTGTCCACCAGCCTGACCGGCACGCCGAGATCGGCCAGATCCCGCGCCAGCAGCCCCTTGAGCGCGTCGCCGAAGTTGATGTCGGCCAGCCACAGATGGCCGTGCTCGTCGCGGCTCCCCAGGCCGACCGCCTGCAGATCCTCGCCGGCCATGTGCTCCAGGATGCCCTCGGCGATGATCGCGACGCCGTAACTCTTGCCCTCGGTCAGGCGCAGCAGGATGGCGGTTGCCAGGATGTCCACCACCTCTTGCAGGCGGATCGGCTGGCCGCGCCACTCCTCCGGGATCAGCGTCAGGGTCGCACCCCCGCTCTTGCCGATGCCCAGCGCCAGATGGCCCGCCTTGCGGCCCATCGTCACCACCAGGAACCAGCGGCCGGGTGACGTGCGCGCGTCCTCCATGATGGCCTGGATCTGGCGGGCGCCCACCTCCCGGGCGGTCTCGTAGCCGAAGGTCGGCATCCCCTCCGGCAGCGGCAGGTCGTTGTCAATCGTCTTCGGGACATGGACGGAGCGCAGAGCCCAGCCCATCTCGGCCTGCGCGTGGCCGGCCACCTTGTGCAGCGAGTAGGCGGTGTCGTCCCCGCCGATCCCCACCAGCGCCGTGACCCCGGCCCGGCGCAGCGTCTCCGCGCATGTTTGTAATGCCTCGGCGGACTTCGTGGGGTTGGCCCGCGAGGTGCGCAGGATCGAGCCGCCCTGGCGGTAGATGCGACTCACATCGGGGATCGTCAGCGGCGTGGCATCGAGCCGGCCCGCCATCAGCCCCCGGAAGCCATCGTAGATCCCCAGAACCTGATGCCCCCGGTTGATCGCCTCAATCGTCACGGCATGGATGACGGCGTTGATGCCCGGGGCCGGGCCGCCGCCCACCAGCACCCCGATGCGTTCGCGGCGTGTGTCGTCCATCTGCTCCTCCTCCATCGCGCGTCGGTTGAGACCACAAACCTGACCCTATTTTACACCGGATTGTCAAGCCTGCCCATCCGCGTTTGACGGATCGTTACACCTGTGGTATATTGACCGTAATATTACACCCCGTGAAAAGATACACAAAGTGTAACCCATGACGCTATCTCTGCGCGATGTCAAACGCTCTCTGACCGAACAAACGATCATCGAGAAGGCCATGGCGCTCTTCGGCGAACGCGGTTTCGCCCAGGTTTCGGTCAAGCAGATCGCCAAGGCCGCCATGGTCAGCGAGAAGACGGTCTTCAACTACTTCCCGAGCAAGGAGTTGATCGTCCTGGCCGGCTTCCAGCCGAGGCTGCAAGCATTCATGGACGACATCCAGCGCCAGGTTGACGAGGTCACGCAGCCCACCGAGGTGCTGCGCAACTTCAGCGCCGGGCTGGCCGAACTGAGCACCGGGAACCCCGAAGTCGCGGCGATCGTGCTGACCGAACTGCTGACGCTCGACCCGGACAAACTGGCCCAGGCGATGCGCTACATCCCCGACCCGTTCGGGCCCATCCGCACGGTGATGACGGTGGCGCGGGCCCAGGGTCAGTTGCGCCCGGAGATCAGCGTGGAACACGCCACCGACATCTTCCTCAGCAACGTGCTCAACGTCATCCGCACCTATATCGCGGTCGGGCGTCCTGAGCGCATCCGCCCGATGCTCGAGGTCACGCTGGAGATCTTCCTGCACGGGGCGTTTCGGAAGGATGACGGATGGGGACGGACGGCGGATGGCGAATCCGCGCACGGCTGATGGGTTACCGTAGAGGAGTCTGACGGAATGAGAGCATTGCTGGTCTATCCTGAGTTCCCGGATACGTTCTGGAGTTTCAAGCACGCGCTGAAGTTCGTGCGCAAGCGGGCTTCCACGCCGCCGCTGGGCCTGGTCACGGTGGCGGCCATGCTGCCGGCCGACTGGGAGTTGCGGCTGGTGGACATGAATGTGACCCGCCTGACCGATGAAGACCTGGCCTGGGCGGATGTCGCGCTGTTCAGCGCCATGACCGTGCAGCGGGAGTCGGCGCGGCAGGCCATAGGCCGCTGCAAGCGCGCCGGCCTGACGGTCATCGCGGGCGGTCCCCTCTTCACCATGGAGCCCGACGAGTTCCCCGAGGTGGATCACCTGGTGCTCAACGAGGCGGAGATCACCCTGCCCCTCTTCCTGGCCGACCTGGCCGCCGGGCGCCCGCAGCGCCTCTACACCACGACGGAGCACCCAGACCTGCGGCTCTCGCCGACGCCGCTGTGGCACCTGATTGACCGCGCCAAGTATGCCTCCATGGCGATCCAGTTCTCGCGCGGCTGTCCCTTCAATTGCGACTTCTGCAACGTCACCGCCCTGCTGGGCCACCGCCCACGGGTCAAGAGCACGGCGCAGATCCTGGCCGAACTGGACGCCCTCTACGCGCTGGGCTGGCGCGACCGCGTCTTCTTCGTGGATGACAACCTGATCGGCAACAAGCGGTATCTCAAGGAGGACCTGCTGCCGGCGCTGATCGAGTGGCGCCGCGACAAGGTCGGCGTGCCGTTCAATACCGAGGTCTCCATCAACCTGGCCGACGACGAGGAACTGATCCGCCTGATGGTCGCGGCGGGCTTCGACGAGGTCTTCATCGGCATCGAGACGCCGGATGAGGAGAGCCTGGCCGAGTGCAGCAAGAAGCAAAACCGCAACCGCGACCTGGTGGCCGACGTCAAACGGCTGCAGCGGGCCGGGCTGCAGGTGCAGGGCGGCTTCATCGTCGGCTTCGACAGCGACACCCCCTCGATCTTCCGGCGCCAGATCGAGTTCATCCAGCGCAGCGGCATCGTCACGGCCATGGTGGGGATCCTGCAGGCGCCCCCGGGCACCCGGCTCTACGAGCGGCTGCTGCGCGAGGGGCGGGTCACTGGCCCGGCCTCCGGCGACAACGTGGACGGCGCGACGAACATCGTGCCGGTGATGAGCCTGGAAACGCTGCGGGCCGGCTACCGCTCCCTGCTGAGCCACCTCTACGCGCCCGAGCACTACTACGCGTGGGTCAAGACCTTCCTGCAGGAATACCGGCCG
>FWPV01006387.1_pt1 | contig 12093 bp, 12 predicted proteins | sample 2228371 | NCBI WGS metagenome assembly FWPV01 (sample SAMEA103939776, study PRJEB20133) | metagenome | reverse complement strand
TACTACCTTCGGATGTTTCACCATAAATATACAAATCATGAAAAAATGGCCGGATAACGGAATGCGGGTCATAGGATGACAAGTTCAGGATAACAGATAAACGTATTTACATTTGATCATTCAGTATGAATGCTGAAAGTTGTAAATCGCATATTTCGAATCAATAATCTCTTACTCCTTTCTCCTTATGGGTCCCGTCGCAAAAGGGTTTATTAGCCGAACCGCCGCAACGGCAAAGGTAAAGCTCATGTTCTTTTATTTCGGCATGACCAGCAGAGTTTTTGAAGGAGAAAAATCCTTTTACTCTAATGGGGCCATTTTTTATAATGGTTACTTCAACCGGTTTCCTGTTCATAATATTAAAAATTATTTACCTTTAAATCCTGTTTTCCGGTGGGTACCGTCACAGTATGGCAGTTTGTCAGATGCACCGCAACGGCACAATGAATATATTTTCATTGGTTTTAACAACTGGCCGTCGGTGCCTGTGATTTCAAAATTACCATTAAAAACAAGCGGTCCGTCTTTCATAACCCGAAGTTCGGGTATTTCGTGAGCACTATCAATGGTGGGTTCTTTACTTTTCCCATTATCAGTTATGTCTTTATTATATTTAAAGCTGAGGGCTTGGGTAGGGCATAACTTAACTACCCTGATAATTTCTTCTGTCGGGGCTCCGTTCATATTAACCCATGGTCTTTTACGCGGATTAAATACTTCAATAAGTTCACGGTAGCAGGTAGTGGCATGAATGCATTTTGCAGGCTTCCAGAATACAGTTATTTCTCCGTTGGTATATTCTCGGTCATTTTTATCCATGGCTTTATATTTGAAATAATAACCACAAGGAAGTTCAATTGTTTCAATAATAAAAAACATTTTTTAATTAAACACAAAAAAATGGTATGATTTTAGCAGTATTTTTGTAATAAAATAATAGGGTTGTACAAACTTCTTTTATAAAATTACGTTAAATTAATAATGAAAGGTATCTTTGTTAACAGAAAATAATCGATGAGGGCAGGAATCATTATATCATTTGTTTTTTTATTTGTGCCGGGTGTAATTGTAGCTCAGGACACTGTTTTGCTTTCGGGAGGCCCTTTACCATTATATGGAATTATAAGCAAGGGTGACACCATATTTTTATCATCCATTGACGAAGCCTATATATTTCCTTATAAAAGATTTAAAAATGCCCGTGATATGCGTCGTTACCGGAAGTTGATTTACAATGTAAAGCGTGTTTATCCTTATGCCAAAATTGCGGGTCAGAAGTTCAGAGAGGTTGATGCTGCTTTGGCAACCATGAAATCGGAGAAGCAACAGAAAGAATATGTAAAAAAGGTAGAGGTTGAAATAAAATCAAAATACGAAGATGAACTGAAACGCCTGACAATAACACAAGGCAGGATACTTATTAAACTCGTTGACCGTGAAACCGGTCATACAACCTATGATATAGTAAAAGACCTGCAGGGCAATTTTAAAGCTTTTGTATGGCAAACACTGGCACGCTTGTTTGGGTCAAATCTTAAATCTGAGTTTGATCCTGAAGGCGAAGACAAACTGATTAATGAAATTGTAATAATGATTGAAAAAGGCCTGCTTTAACTGGTCATAAGTTTTAACATTTCTTTAACTACATTTTCAGCGCCTTCAGCAATCTGAACTATATTTGAATCGAGCATATAACAGGGGGTTGTCACTACTTTAAAATGTTGATCAACAGTTACCTGTCCATGCATTGTTTTATGGTGTTTTGCCCCCATTTTTTCGATATCACTGGCTGTTTCCATATCGTTGCCGATAGTAACATTTATATTGCCTAATACCTTGGCCAGTATCACCGGCGCAATGCATAATGCGCCTATTGGCTTTTGTTTTGCTGCCATTTGCTGAATAGCATCAGTAACCTCCTTGATAACTGTCATCCGGTATCCTTTATCATTATAGTCTGACAGGTTTTTAGCGACACCAAAACCACCAGGGAAAATAAGAGCATCAAAGTCATCAGCCCTGAAACTGGTAAGGGGTTTAATCCTGCCTCTTGCTATACGTGCCGCTTCAGCAAGTACGTTTCTTGTTTCGTTTGTTGTCTGTCGCGTATAATGATTTATAACATGGTGCTGAGGCCGGTCAGGTGCAAAAATTTCATACATACAGCCATTCTTAACTATGGCATACATGGTGAGAACTGCTTCGTGAATTTCTGATCCGTCAAATACTCCGCATCCTGAGAGTATTACGGCAAATCTTTTTTCTGTTCCCATATTATCTGATTTTTTTATTAATTTACTAAATTACACAAAATATGAAAAGAACTTTTTTTGCAGTTGATATTCATCCTGATAAAAAATTAAATATTGATATTCAGGAAATTAAAGATGCCCTGCACGGGGAAAAAATTAAATGGATTCCTCAAAACCAATGGCATCTTACATTGAAATTTCTGGGTGATACGCCGGAGGATATCATCCGGTCAATATCCGAAGATGTTTCAGACAGAGTAAATGAACTATCAGGGATGAATCTGCAGTTGGTTTCGCTTGGCTTATTTAAAAATTATAACAACCCGCGTATTTTATGGATTGGAATTAAACCGTGTGAAACACTTAAACATGCGGCAGAAATAATTGATGAAATTACACAAAAATACGGCTTCGAACCTGAAAACAGGGAATTCTCACCCCATCTTACCATTGGAAGAATCAAGGAAATCAGACAAATAGAAAAATTAAGCACATTGACAGAAAAATTTAAAAACACATCTTTTGGCCTATTTACAATATCTGAAATTGTTTTTTATGAGAGTATTCTGAAACCTGATGGGCCTGTTTATGTTCCGTTACATAGATTTCCTCTGCAGATGTAAATGCATATATATCAGAATGAATGTATTAATGTATAAAGCTTAGGTTAAATTCTTGGTATCCGGTATAATTATATTCCGGTGCGTTTGATAATGGTCAGCAGGGTATAGATGATAATTTTTAAATCTACAAATAACGACATGTTATCGAGATAAATCAGGTCATATTTCAGTCTTTCAATCATTTGATCGACATTTTCGGCATATCCGTATTTTACCTGCCCCCATGAAGTAATTCCGGGTTTAACTTTTAACAGGTGTATATAGTGGGGTGCTTTTTTCACAATCTGATCTATAAAATATTTGCGTTCGGGTCTGGGACCTACAAGTGACATTTCTCCTTTAAGCACATTAATGAAATTGGGGATTTCATCGAGTCTGGCTCTACGCATAAATCGTCCGAAAGGTGTAATGCGCTCGTCATTTCTTGAAGATAATTCAGGGCCGTTCTTCTCGGCATTCATATACATTGACCTGAATTTGTATATTGTAAAAGGCTTTCCATAACGGCCTATCCGTTCATGGCTGTAAAAGACAGGCCCTTTTGATGAAATTTTAACACCAATAGCCAGGAAGAGCATTAATGGGGATGAAATCAGCAGTGCAAGTGCGGCTCCGACGTAATCAATTGCCGTTTTCATGTTTTCCTGCCAGGCAGGCATTAGCTGATGCGAAACGTGAATAAGCGGAGTTCCGAGTATCGATGACATTCTTACACGACCGGTAAGGATGTCATACATGCTGGGTATAGCCTTAATGGCAACATTAGTGTCAATGAGTTTATTTATTATACGATTTATACAATCATGCTCTGAAAATTCAATGGCAATAATTACTTCTTCAATCTTATATTTTTCAATAATTTCTTTAATATTATTTAGGCTGCCTAAATGCGGCAGATGTTCCTCGAGCTTATATGGCGCTTTATCGTTAATATTCACAAAACCAACAATAAAATTTCCGCTGCTGCGACGCTGGTTTTTAATATCGAGATACGCTTCAACAGCCTTTTCGTTGCTCCCAATAAGAAGTGTGTTGAAACCAATTCTTCCCCTGTGTATTCGGTGAGTTGTGCGGGTAGTAATAATAATACGCGGTATATAGGTAAGCACAAAATGCATCGTGAACAACGTAAAGAAGGAAAGGTAATAGTTGGAGTATGACTGAATGACATCATCAAGTATTAAAGCAAAAAACAGTATGATCACGCCAAGCAAGGTATTACCAATGGTTTGCCATAGTTCACTTAAACGTGATTTACGGTAAACATCCCGGTAGTAGCCTGATATATAATAAATAAAAAACCAGAAAAAAGGTATAAGGCTTAAACCAAGATAGAAACGCGCATCAAATTCAATGGCTATCGGGTATCCGTATTTCTGTGGTTCGATATATAGTTTTCTGAAAATATAAAAAAGGCTCCAGCTTAAAGCTGCAGAAGTCAAATCGGAAATTATATATAATGCCTTTTGAAATTTTCGGTTTGAATCAGTTATGCCTTTTTGTATCAATTCATTTTTGTCCATTTGCAGGCTTGTGAAAAAACTATTATACTCCCATTAAAATCGCTCTTATTCATTTATTCATCAATTTATGACGATAAAAATGGGATAACAATCGAGCATTCCAAATTTAATATCGATAAACCGCAAAAATATAATTAAGTTTTTATATCTGAAATAAGTTTTGTCAATGTATTTAGATATCTTATCAAGATTATCCTTTTTTTAAGGCACCTGTTTTCTTATACTGCCTGCGATGTTGTTTTATTTACTTTATCCATAATCCGATGTGCCAGTATAAATGACCGGAAATTATCTTCAGGGTTGATCATTAGCCGGTTTTTATCTTTCAGAAGTTTAACAAAACCATTGAGGCTTGCAGAAAAGCTTTCGGGCTTTTTGAAATGATTTATGCCTTGCTTTATTTTTTGGCTTGTTCCTTCTGACCTGTTAATATTCCAGATCATTACATTTTCAGACACCAGGTCGATGTGTAATATTTTGTCTTTCTGCACCACAGTAAGAATGTGTTCTTCTTTTAATGATGCATTACTGAGGGTTATGGTTGCGGAACAACCATTATCAAAATCGATACGTGCATTAATAATATCCGGTACATCAGACATCATATTCAGACCGCTTGCCTTAAGGCCTGCAACGTTTGAACGCGTAAGGCCCAAAATTAAATCGAGATTATTGAGAAGGCTGAAAAACATGTGTTTTGACGGATTTTTTCCTGAAAGGCTCGTAAAATGATGCATTTCAATTAGCCACACGCCTCCATTGATGCCAAATTCATTAAATACCTCTGTAAATCCAGCTTCCTGTCTGAATACTTTCAGAACAACATTGGCTTCATAGGCAAGTTTGATGAGTTTGTTTGCTTCAGACAATGAATTTAAGAGAGTAATCGGCATGAAGAGGTGTTTTGCATTTTTCAGGGCTGTTACGGCAATATTAAAATATTCACTATTATCAGCCGAAATTATAATAGCATCTGAATCAGCTATTAGCTTTTCAGTTTTTTTATATTCGGGTAAAGCGGGATGATTAAAATTCGTATTGTTAATATTTTCTGAAAAGTATCCGGATAAGAAAACATCATGCTGTTGAATCGCTGCCTGCAAGTGAGTTGCTATATTTAACGGAGGCCCTATAATACCGAGCTTAATCATTCCAAATGTATTTTCACAAACATAAAATTTTTAGAAATTAGGAAAGTTTTTTTTAGCTTCAACTTATCAACTATTTTTGTTAAAAATGCGATTTGTTTATTAGTGCTATGCCAAAAATTGAAGACGATTACCTCTATAAAGGTTTGAGGGAAAAACTTGTTGAAGAGATTCGCCGAAAAGGTATTCGTGACGATCGGGTAATTGAGGCTATCCGTAAAGTGCCCAGACATTTATTTATGGATAGCAGTTTTATTAAATTTTCATATAAAGATCAGGCATTTCCGATTGGTTCGGGGCAGACAATATCGCAACCATATACTGTGGCATTTCAGACCGAATTGCTTGATGTAAAGCCACATGATAAGGTGCTTGAAATAGGTACAGGCTCAGGCTATCAGGCCGCAGTGCTTATTGAAATGGGCGCCCGCGTGTATTCCATTGAACGGCATAAAGATTTGTATCTGAAAGCAAAATCCCGGTTGCCCCTGATAGGATATAAACCGTCGTTATTTTATGGTGACGGATATAACGGGCTGCCAACATTTCAGCCCTTTGACCGGATTCTGATTACAGCAGCAGCACCTGAAATACCTCCTTCGCTTATTCAGCAGCTTAAAATAGGAGGTAAAATGGTATTACCGTTGGGCAAATCAGGATCACAGGTTATGACTTTGGTTGAAAAAACTGATGAGGATAATTATACAACACATGAACATGGCTGGTTTGTATTTGTTCCTATGCTTAAAGGAAGAGAATAAATTTGCTTATTAATATGATTACCGTAAAGACATTCGTTTTTAATGAATTTTATGTAAATACTTTTGTATTGTCTGACGAAACAAAGGAATGTATCATCATTGACCCGGGCTGCAACAATGACCTGCAACATGCTGAGCTGAAAAATTATATTGAAAAACACCAATTAAGGCCGGTTATGATCATAAATACCCATGGCCACATTGACCATATAGCCGCGAATTCTTTTGTAAAGTCATTATATAATGTTCCCCTGGCCTTGCATGAAAAAGACCTTTTTCTGATTGAAAATGCCCTTCATTATGCTGAATTCTTCGGGTTTGATGTGAAAATGTCACCCGTGCCCGACAAGTGGCTGATTGAGGGAAATGAAGTAATTTTTGGCAACACAGGTTTATCGGTAATTCATGTCCCCGGGCATTCTCCGGGCAGTGTGGTACTGTATTCAAAAAAAGATAATATTCTTATAGCCGGCGATGTTTTGTTTAACGGCAGCATAGGCCGTACTGACCTGCCTGGTGGCGATTATAATACTTTAATAAAGGGAATTAATGAGAAAATTATGGTATTGCCTTATGAAACAACAGTTTATCCGGGACACGGACCAATTACGACTATAAAATTTGAATATGATACAAATCCTTTTTTACATAACTGATAATGTTCAGCTTTGCATTTCATCATTTATTACAGAATTTTTATGTCATCAGATAAGTTTATTCTTCGTCATATCGGCCCAAGGCCGCTTGAGATAGATAGTATGGTTGCAACAACCAGCGCTGCTTCACTGGATGAGCTGATTGATAAAACCATTCCTGCTGAAATAAGGATAAAAAAGCCGCTTAATTTGCCTGCATGTTTAAGCGAGTTTGAATATCTGAAAAGATTGCGCGAAATTGCATCAAAAAATAAGCTGTTCAAAACATATATTGGGATGGGTTATTACGGCACCATCATGCCGCCGGTTATTCAGCGTAATATTCTTGAAAATCCTGCATGGTACACTCCATATACACCTTATCAGGCTGAGATTTCACAGGGAAGACTTGAAGCTCTGTTAAATTATCAGACAGTAATCACTGAGCTTACCGGCATGGAAATAGCAAATGCTTCATTGCTTGATGAAGCTACAGCAGCAGCTGAAGCCATGATTATGCTATTTAATGCAAGGCCAAGGGAAGCAATTAAAAACAATTGCAATACTTTTTATGCTGACGATGGTATTTTCCCTCAGATACTTGATGTGATCAAAACAAGGGCCGATGCTCTTGGTATAAATCTGATAATCGGTTCGTATAAAGATTTTGAACGTGAAACGGGCGTTTTTGGCATACTTGTTCAGTATCCGGATAATAAGGGGATGATAAGGGATTACAGGCAAATGGCTGAAAAAGCTCACTCCCTGAATATATCTGTTGCTGTGATTGCCGATATTATGAGTCTTACTTTACTCTCACCCCCGGGCGAATGGGGTGCAGATGTTGCAGTTGGCTCTACCCAAAGGCTGGGTATCCCGCCCGGATATGGAGGCCCGCATGCTGCATATTTTGCTACACGCGAGCCCTTTAAAAGATTTATGCCTGGCAGAATAATAGGCGTATCCATTGATACGCAGGGGAAATATGCACTTAGGATGGCATTACAAACCCGCGAACAACACATCAAGCGTGAACGTGCAACGTCAAATATTTGCACTGCACAGGCATTGCTTGCTACAATGGCCGGCATGTATGCAGTATATCACGGCCCTGATGGACTGAGGAAAATAGCGCTCAGAATCCACAATACGGCAGCAATGTTGTCACAGAAACTTCAATCAATAGGATTTCAACAGTATAACACTGACTTTTTTGATACCTTGCATGTTGGACTACCTGAAAATGTTTCAATTGATGCTCTCAGATCAATCGCACTGGAGCATGAAATTAATTTCCGTTATTTTAATGATAACACAATTGGTATAAGTATTGACGAAACTGTAACATTGGCTGATCTGAATCAGATTATTGAGGTTTTTCTGTGTGCCATACAAAAATATATAAAACCGGTTGAACAGCTCGAAGAAAAAATATTTTTCAGCGATATTTTCATACGCCGGACTGATTTTATGCAACAGGAAATTTTCAGACGATTTCATGCCGAAACAGAAATGATGAGGTATATCAAAAGGCTTGAAAGAAAAGATATTTCACTTGTACATTCCATGATTCCTCTGGGGTCATGCACAATGAAACTTACCGCCGCTGTCGAAATGTTTGCGCTTGGATGGCCTGAGTTTTCAGGCATTCATCCTTTTGTCCCGCTTGACCAGGTTGAAGGATATCATCAGTTAATCAATGAGCTGGAACATTTTCTTAAAGAAATTACAGGTTTTGCTGCTGTTTCTTTTCAGCCTAATTCAGGTGCAGCAGGTGAATATGCAGGTTTACTTGTGATAAAGAAATATCATGCAAGCCGTGGCGAGAGCCATCGGAATATAGTGCTGATTCCTGCTTCAGCGCATGGCACCAATCCGGCAAGCGCAACTATGGCTGGTATGCAGGTTGTCGTTGTGAAATGTGATGAACACGGAAATACAGATATCAACGATCTGAAGATGCAAGCCGAAACATATAAAAACAACCTGGCGGCATTGATGATTACCTATCCTTCTACACATGGTGTTTTCGAAAGTTCTGTCATTGAGATAGCAAAAATTGTGCATAATGCTGGTGGACAGGTGTATATGGACGGCGCCAACATGAATGCACAGGTAGGACTTACAAAACCTGCACTCATTGGAGCCGATATTTGCCATCTTAATCTGCATAAAACATTTGCTATTCCTCATGGTGGTGGCGGGCCTGGAATGGGACCTATCGCAGTAGCCGATCATCTGGTTGAGTTTTTGCCCACTCACCCCGTTGCAGCTACAGGTGGTATTAACGGTACAACAGCTGTATCCGCAGCTCCATACGGCAGTGCAAGCATCCTCACCATTAGCCATGCATATTGCAGCCTCATGGGTGCCGATGGTTTAACAATGGCTTCGAAAATAGCAATACTAAATGCCAATTATATTGCTGCACAATTAAAGGATTATTATACAGTATTATACAAAGGCGAAAATGGCTATGTTGCTCATGAAATGATTATCGATTGCCGGGAAATTAAACAAAAAGCAGGGATTACTGAAACCGATATTGCCAAAAGACTTATGGATTACGGATTTCATGCTCCAACTCTGTCGTTTCCGGTTCATGGCACACTGATGATTGAACCTACAGAAAGTGAATCAAAACAGGAACTCGATCGTTTTATTGAGGCTATGATTTCTATATACCATGAGATTGAAGATGTTCAGCGTACCGGGGCATTTAATGATAACATGCTGAAAAATGCTCCGCATACTGAGAAAATGATTGCCACCGATAACTGGGAGCATATATATTCACGTTACAGAGCGGCATTTCCTCTTGAATGGGTAGCGGAGAATAAGTTCTGGCCCGCCACGGGAAGGATAGATGACGCTTATGGCGACAGAAACCTTATTTGCACCTGCACTCCAATTAATCAATATCGTTTTGGCTAAAAAAAATCATTAACATTAAAGAAATCAAATGAAAATTATTTTTTTTGTAACTTTTTAACGGATTTTTAGTTTATAAAGGGTTACTTTTTTCAATCTTCAGGTATATAACATTGAAAAGCAGTAATAGTTACACAGATCAGGCCCTTATAAAAGGGCTGCTTGAAGGCAGTGAAGAAATATTGCTTGAATTGTACAGAAAAAGTTATGGTACTGTACGGCATCTTATCCTGTCAAACCATGGCACGGAAGAAGATACAAAAGACATTTTTCAGGATGCATTAATGGTTATTTTTCAAAAAATAAGAAGAAATGAGTTGCAATTAAGTTGTTCATTGAATACTTACATCTATTCTGTGTGCAGAAATCTGTGGATGAAAGAATTATCACTACGTAACCGGACAGTTTATCAGTCTGACAGTGCTGATGAAATCACAGATGAGGATAATGATATTGAACTATGGCAACATTATAACGAAAGAATATCATTTTACAGAAAGATCTTTGAAGAACTGAGCGAAGACTGCAAACGTATTCTGAAGTTATTTATGAATGGTGAATCAATTAGTAATATTACGAAAATTATGGGCTATTCATCCGAACAACATACGAAAAATCGCAGATATCGCTGTAAATTATCATTAATTCAACGTATCAGAGCTACTTCAATATATAATGAACTTAAAAATGAAAGTAACGAGGATAATAGAAAAGTACCTGGATGGTACGCTAAGCGATGAAGAAAAGAAGGAATTCACAGAATACCTTGAAAAAGACAGTGAATTCCGGGAGTTACTGCAATTGCATAAAGAAACCAATGCAGCTATCGGGGATGATGCATTTTTTGGTTTTAAAGAAAAAGTTAACAGGGCATATCATAAATATACCTCTGAAACTTACAATATATCAACAGAAGAGTTAGAAATCAAGCTGCATAAAGGATTTATCAGCCTGCATAGAAAAATTATCAGTCTGGCTGCCGGATTTCTGTTAATTACTGCCTCTGTATTAATCTGGTATTTATTTTATTATTCAGGTACAAGCGGTGAGAAACTTTTTGCTGACTTTTACAAGCTTTATGATCCCGATATTATATACCGTAGTGTTGAAAAATCAACAGACACATGGCAGGATGCTCTGTTACTATACAAAAAACATCAATGGCTCAGGGCAGATAGTGTGTTTTCAATTATACTAAGCACAGATTCAACTGATACAGCAGCACTTTTTTATAGCGGGATTACCGATATTGAACTTAACCGTATAACAAGCGCAATCAACAAATTACAAAAAGTTGTTGATATCGGCGATAATGGTTATATAACTCATGCGAGATGGAACCTTGCATTGCTTTATTGTAAAATAAATGAGAAAGATAACGCGCGCAAAATGCTTCAACCATTAGTTTCACAGAAAAACTACTATTCAGAAAGGGCAAGAAGCCTGCTCAGACGCCTTTAGCAATGTTTCGTTTCCTTCTTATCTTTCTTACAAAAGTTACTGAAAAAATAATGCTGCAAATCAGTAGAACAATTGAAATATATATTGCAGGCCTCATTTTATAGAATTTGATTTCTCCGGTATCACCCAAAAGAATATAGCCCGACCAGAAATAAGGGTGGCTTAACAGAGGATCAGCCTGTTCGAGAAACCTAAGCTTGGCCTTTTGCAGGGCCTTATCTTTTGGTTCACCCCTGAAAAGTAAATTATACATATTACCTGTAAGTGTGGCACTTGATTTATCAGCCACCGGCCACTGGGTTATTACCATGCTTCTTACACCTGCATAAAAAAAACTCCGCCCGAGACTAATGAGTCCTTCACCCTTGCGCATTTTACCAAAGCCTGTATTGCAACCGCTTAATACAAGCATCTGGGTATTGAGTTTATTATTGTATATTTCATATGAATACAAAATACCGTCCTCAGCTGCGCTTTTTCGGGTAAATAACAGACATGAAAATTGCGGATTATCTTCATCAATTATCGTATGACCCGAGATGTGAATAATACTGTATCTGCCGGCATATTTCTTGAAGTTAGCTTCATCAGCCTTATTGTTGTTGAAAATAACTGAACGTCTTAACTTATTGAAAAAAGCTATCTCTTCTTCAGTGGACTGAAGAGGCATAAGTTCATCAAAATGATGCTTTTCTCCGGGTATAATATCTTGTTTATATGATGAATAGTCAGGAAAAAAAACAGCAATATAATCCTTTG
>FWPV01004739.1_pt1 | contig 12093 bp, 10 predicted proteins | sample 2228371 | NCBI WGS metagenome assembly FWPV01 (sample SAMEA103939776, study PRJEB20133) | metagenome | reverse complement strand
CCGGAGGATGGCGGTACGGCCCCACAAAGGGGCGCCACCTCTTCCAAAAAACTGAAATACCCCCGAAGAGAGCGTGGCGCGAAGTCGTCGGCGTCGGCGCAAAATCCCGCGCCACGCCCGTGGGACGGAGATGACGAGCGTGACGATGCCATACACGGTGATCGTCCTGGCTGGCGGGCGCAGCCGACGCATGGGCCGCGACAAGGCCTGGCTCGATGCGGGAGGCCGTCCGCTGATCGCGCGCGTGCTCGAGCATCTGGCGCCCGTGGCGGCAGAGGCGGTGGTGGTGGTCGCGCCGGGCGCTGCGCCGTTGCCCGATCTCGCGGCGCGCGTCGTCGTCGACCGCGTGGTGGGGGCCGGCCCGCTTGGCGGGCTGCACGCTGGCCTGGAAGCGGCGCGCACTGCGTGGTCGTTCGTCGTCGCCTGCGACATGCCGTTCCTCAACCTGGACCTGATTCGCTACCTCGCCTATCTCCGCCCCGGCCACGACGTCGTGCTCCCCTTCCCTACAGGGCGTCCCGAGCCTCTCCATGCGTTCTATCATCAGCGTTGCCTGGCGCCGATCGCGGCCAGCCTGGCGAGCGGCGAGCGGGCGATGATCTCGTTCCTGGGGGCTGTGCGCGTGCGCGCGGTATCGGCGGCGGAGATCGCCTGCTTCGATGCGGAGGGGCGATCCTTCCTGAACATCAACACGCCGCAGGAATGGGAGGCCACGCGCCAGGCGGCCGGCTGGCTGCGGGAGTCCGGAGCGAACGGCTGAAAAATCCGCCTGCAGACTTTGGAACCGAGTCAGGCCGGGTCAGATCTTGCGCTTGTTGGCGCCTGTATCTATTGGACTGGAGGAGACCTGTAGATTGCAGCTTCAACCGCCGCGCCAGCAGGAAGAACCCCAACACGGCGATCAGCCCCAGCGCCGCGCCGCCGTACCAGGTGGCGACCGGCGCCACACGATCGTTGAGCAGCCCGCCGATCACCGGCGCAATGCCGAAGCCGATGTTCCACGTGATCCCAAAAAGCCCCAGGTAGCGCCCCCGCATCTCCACCGGCGCCAGATTGGCGGCCAAAGCGGTCGCCGTAGGGATCAACAACAACTCGCCGCTGGTCAGGATCGCCATGCTGAGCACGAACGCTGGGAAGCTCCGACCAAGCGCCACGCTGCCAACCCCCAGCGCATACAGCCACGCGCCCAACATCAACACGCGCAACGGCGGATAGCCCTCAGCGCGACGCGTGACGCTGTATTGGAACAACACCACCATCAGCGCGTTGGTCGCCATGATAAAGCCATACTGGCTCTCCAATACGCCGAAGTTCTCCTTGGCGTACACCGCCAGCAGCGTCATCATGATCGAGGAAGGCATCGTCGCCAGGACGTAGATGCCGCAGAAGGCCAGAAAGGGGAGGTCCCGCAAGACCGGCCCATATCCGCCGTTTGCTGGCGCGCCAGGGCAATCGCGCGGTGACGCTGGCAACGTCTCGCGCACGACCCACAGGATCAGCAGCAGGAAGATGAAATTGGCGGCGGCGGCGCCCAGGAACGCGTAGAGGTAGGACACGCCGCTGAGGAACCCGCCGATCATCGGGCCGACCGCGATCCCCAGATTGGTGATCATGCGCAACAAGGCGTAAGCGCCCGGCCGATGGTCCGCTTCGACCATGTCGGCCACCATCGCGTCAGCGCCCACGCGGTAGAGCGGCCAGATGACCCCCAGCGCAGCCATCAACGCCGCCCAGGAGAGCAACGTGTCCGCCCCGCCCATCGCCAGGTAGACGGCGCAACTGCCCGCCAGGCTCAAGCCCATCGCTGGCTTGCGGCCGAAGCGATCCACCGCCGGGCCAGCGATCGAGGTGGCGACCACGCCGGCCGCCGAGTTGAGGGTGAAGAGGAAGGTGATGACCGTCAACGGCGCATCCAGGCGCTGGCGCATGTAGACGGTCAGGAACGGCCAGACCATCGAGCCGCCAGCGCTGTTGATCAATGACCCCCAGAACAGGACCCAGAACTGGCGTGGATAGTCGGCAGCAACGGAGCGAAGACGAGCGAGCATGGCAATCTCCTCGCAAGATTATACCCCATCGTGCCCGCCAGCTCACCATCGCCCGGCGGCCCGCGATCCGGCGCACTGCAGCGCCGCGACCATATCGCAATCCTCCGGATCGCAGCGCCATGTCACTGCAACGCCCCCCATCCGAGGCGGACCTCTGTTGACGCCCGCGCGCGCGCCGTCTATAATCGTTGCCATCTAGCGCGCCCTCGTCCCCACCCTGGGGACGATCCGATTTGCTTGTGGAAGGAGAGAACGATGCTTGTGAACGCCCACGACCGCGCCGTCCTCCGCCAACTCGCTGCGGAGGTGGCCGAGATCGCCGCGCTCCCCGCGCAGCAAGAGACGATCGCCCTGACCAAGGCGTTGAATGGGCTGCGGCCCGTCCGCCCGATGGTGATGATCGACCAGATCCCCTGGCACGAGATGAACGTCGACGACGAGCTGACGCTGCAGACCAGCGACCCCTTCTGCCGCGAGCTGGAAACTCGCCTCCGCCGCACCCTCTACTCGTGGAAACATATGCGGGCCGATATGGTCGTCGAGCCGGTCATCGACATCCCCAAGGTCATCTGCAGCACCGGCTTCGGCTTCGAGGTGGTCGAAGATCGGGCGATCCTCGACCCGCAGAACGATGTGGTCGGCCACTACTACATCGACCAGGTCAAGACCGAGGAGGACCTGGAGCGATTGCACGCGCCGGAGATCTCCCTCGACGCGGCGGCGACGGCGGAGGCCGAAGCCAAAGCGCACGAGATCTTCGACGGCATCCTGGAGGTGCGCATGCAAGGGGCCTTCCCCGCCTTCGCGCCGTGGGACGTCATCACCACCTGGCGCGGCGCGCAGAACGTGCTGTGGGATCTGGCGGACCGCCCCGATTTCATGTACCGGTTGATCTCAAAGCTCGCCGACGCGTATCTCTGCATGCTCGACCAGTTGGAAGAGAAGGGGCTGTTGGGACACAGCCAGAGCACGATCCACTGCACCGGCGCCTACAGCGACGAGCTGCCAGCGCCTGGCTACGACCCGCAGCGCCCGCGCGCCAGAGACCTGTGGACCTTCGGCATGGCCCAGATCTTCGCCGCCGTGTCGCCCGAGATGCACAAGCGCTACGACATCGACTTCGCCATCCGCTGGTACGCGCGCTTCGGCCTGGGCTACTACGGCTGCTGTGAACCGCTCGATGAGAAGATCGACATCGTCCGCCTGATCCCTCACGTTCGCAAGATCTCGATGAGTCCCTGGGTCAATCAGGAGCGGGGCGCGGAGCGCATCGGCCGCGATTTCGTGTTCTCGCGCAAGCCCAGCCCCGCGTTCCTGGCGACGGATAGTTGGGAGCCGGAGGCGGTGGAACGCGACCTGCGCCAGACGCTCGACATCTGCCGGCGTCACGGCTGCCCGGTCGAGTTGATCCTCAAGGACATCAGCACCGTCCGCTATCAGCCGCAACGGCTATGGGAATGGTGCGACATCGCGATGAGGTTGGTGAAAGAATGAGCGAGAACAAGTGGGGATGGACGATCCCAGCAGAGGAGCGCGCCTATCTGCGTGAGCTGGCGCGCCGACAGGCGGAGATCGCAGCGCTGCCGATCATGGCGCAGCGCAAACAGATGTGGTATGACCTCAACGATGGTCGCCCCGGCGCGCGCCCGCCGGTCGTCATCGAAACATGGACGTTCGACCGCGACTTTCTGCCCGATCGCCTGCTCCGCTGCACGACCGAGGCAGGCCGCGCGATCGAGCGTCAACTGCTGCGCAACATTCGCAACCACGAGCTGATCGACGACGACAAAGTGACGCCCGATACGTTCGACGTCCACTGGTTCGTCACGATCGACGAATTCGGCGTCGAGATCCCGACCGAGCGGGTCAAGGATGCGCAAGGGGTCGAGACCGGCTACCGTTTCCTGCACCCGATCAAGGACTTGCAGCGGGACCTGGAGCGCTTGCGGCCCGCCGTCTGTCATGTCGATCGCGCGCGGACCGCGGCCTGGCAGGAGTTCGTCACGGAGTTGCTGGGAGACTATCTGCCGGTGAAGCTCCGCACCAGCGGTTACATCGGGACGATGCTGACGCATCGCGTCGTCGAGCTGATGGGCATGCAGGCGTTCTTCCTCGCCATGTACGACAGCCCGGACGCCGTCCATCAACTGATGGCGTACCTGCGCGACAACGCGCTGCGCGTGATGCGTTGGGCCGAGGCCGAGGGCTTGCTGCGCCTCAACAACGGCAACGAGGACAGCTTCGGCTCCAGCTACAACTTCACGACGCGCCTCCCTGCTCGCCCGCTCGACGGCGGCCCGGTGCGCCTCTGCGACCTGTGGGGCGCCAGCAACAGCCAGGAGACGGTGGGAATCTCGGCGTCGATGTTCCACGAGTTCTGCTTCCCCTATTACTACGCCGTCTGCGAACCGTTCGGGCTTCTGTACTACGGCTGCTGCGAACCGGTGCATCCTTTCTGGGAGGATATACGTCAGCTCCCGCACCTCAAGAAAGTCTCGATCTCGCGCTGGTGCGATCAGCGCTTCATGGGGGAAGCCCTGCGCGGGACGGAGATCGTCTTCTCGCGCAAGCCGGATCCCAACTTCCTCAGCGTCGACGAGCGCCTGAACGAAGACGCGTGGGCTGCCCACATCCGAGAGACCCTGGAAGCCACGAAGGGCGTCTTCGTCGAGTTCATCATTCGGGATGTGTACACGGTGCATGGCAACCTGGACAACGCGCGCCGCGCCGTGGCGATCGCCCGCCGCGAGATCGATCGCTACTACTCCTGATCATCCCTTATTAGCGCCGCCTCGCCCTCACTGCCTTCCTTCGGAGGACAGTGAGGGCATCCCTCGCGAGCGAGCGCAATGGTCACTGCGCCCACAGACGCGCACGACGCTGGGGGGTATAGTCGCGCCCATGTTGCAACAACTGGACTCTGTTGCGAATCTCGGCCAGGGACTGTGCGCTCTCCCGCCCAGCCTGGCCAACTGCGACATACCTGAGGGGATCTCATGAATCGACTGCGCCACTTTGCCCTGGGACTTGCGTTAGGGGCGTGCTTCGCGCTCCTGGCTGCCTGCGGCGGCCGCGGGGCCAGCGCTCCCCTGGCTCAGGCCACGCCATCGGCGACTCCCCCGCCGACCTGGACTGCCACAGCGCTCCCGCCCACGATCGCCCCATCGCCGACGCCGACAGCCACCGAGACGCCGCAGCCTACCCCCACCCCTACGCCGCTGCATCCTTTATCGATCGCCGCGATGCGCGCGCGCGAGTATCCCGGCAGCGAGATCGTCATCGAGGAGACGCTCGAGCCTGGGCGCAACTACTATCGTTACATCGCCTCCTACCGCTCGGAGGGCCTCAAGATCTACGCGCTCCTGACGATCCCGATGGGCGAGAAGCCCGCTGCTGGCTGGCCCGTCATCGTCTTCAACCACGGCTATATCCCGCCAGCGCAGTATCGCACCACCGAACGCTACGTCGCTTACGTCGACGCGTTCGCTCGCAATGGCTACATCGTCTTCCGCCCCGACTATCGCGGCCACGGCAACTCGGAGGGGGTGGCGACCGGCGGCTACGGCTCGCCCGACTACACCGTCGATGTGCTCAACGCCCTGGCCTCGATCAAAGCGCACCCGGACGCCGATCCGGAGCGCATCGGCATGTGGGGGCACTCGATGGGCGGCTTCATCACGCTGCGAGCCATGGTGACGGTAAAGGACATCAAAGCGGGGGTGATCTGGGCTGGCGTCGTGGCTTCCTACCCGGACCTCCTCAGCAGGTGGCGACGTCCCGCGGGCGCAGCGGTGACGGCGCCCACGAACGCGCGCCGCTGGCGCGACGAGCTGATCGCCCAACACGGCGCCCCCGAGGAGAACCCGTCTTTCTGGGCGGAGATCTCAGCCAACACCTATGTGCGCGACCTGTCCGGGCCGGTGCAACTGCACCACGGGACAGCCGATACGAGCGTCCCCCTCGAGTTCTCGGAGACCCTCTTCGAGCAGATCAAGGCGGCGGGAGGAGAGGTCGAGCTGTACACCTACGAGGGGGATAACCACAACATCTCGAACAACTTCGGCCTCGCGATGCAGCGGTCGATCGAGTTCTTCGACACGCACCTCCGCCAGTGATAGTTCAAGCACGAGGCGCTGCCGCCTGAACGCAAAGCGGTCCAGTTGCCGTGGGGGCCTGCAGAGGCGGAGTTCCTGGATAAGAACCTATCCCAAAAGTTTCGGCGCGGTCTCCTGACCGTGCCCCTGGCTGGTCAGGAGACCAGCCAGAACCGTGAGCCTGCAGAGGCGGAGTTCCTGGACAAGGCCACGGCGATCCTGCGGAAGACGCAATGCTGAGCCGAAAACGCTCGAACATCAACGGAGGGGCGCTTCCGGCGCTCGCTGAGTTCGAGAGAGGCCCTCGATCGCACGACACGGTCGAGGGCCTTTGCGTTCGTCACCGCGCGCCGCACGCCTGCAGACACGCCTGCATATGGCCACGGCTCTCGGCGGCGATCATCGCGCACTGGATCAGGCTGTACTCTTTGGCGCCGATGATCTCGAGGTCAAGAGGGCCGGCATAGCCGTGCTCATGCAGGACGCGCACATAGCCGACGAGGTCGATATCGCCGCGGCCGTTGGCCTGCATCTCTGGCTTGCCAGGACCCTGCTGGCGCCCTTTGCAGTCGCGAATATGTACGTGCTTGACGCGCCCGATGACCGCCTTGAGCGCTTCCACCGGATTCTCGCCCGCTCGATGGATATGCGAGGGGTCCATGTCGATGCCAAACGCGGGCGAGGAGATCGCCTCCATCAGACGCAGCGTCGTCGGGGTGTTGTAGATGGCCGCGCCGACGTGGGCCTTGACGCACAACGTCACCCCATAGCGTTCCGCCATCTGCGCCAGCCTGCCGATCGAATCGACCGACTGCTGAAAGCTGGCCTCGTCGCCCGTCTTGCCGCCAGGCCCGCAGTTGATGATCGGGATCCCCAACTCGGCCGCAGCCTGGAAGGCCAGCTCCATCCTGGCCGGATCCTGCGAAGGCTGTTCGATCGCCAGCAGCTCCAGGTGATACTGCTGAGACAGGCGCCTGATCTCGGGAACCAGCTCGCGCCAGCGCTCCAGCGCCAGATGCTCGCTCATGCCGTCGATCGCCGACAGTTCGATGCCGTCATAGCCCGCCAACGCCAGATGCACGAAGGCGGTCTCCAGGTCATAGCCGCCGAAAAGAACGGAATTGGCGCCCAGCTTCATGAGTTGCTCCTTCCCCAAGGGATTGACAGGTGACGAGTAACGATTGATGAGTGACGATTGACGAGTAACGATTGATGAGTGACGATTGACGAGTAACGATTGACGACTGCGCTCAACCTTTAATCGTCGCTCGTCAATCGTCTACGCTTTGCCCTCCTCAATGCGGATGACTCTCCCCGTCTCCAATGACTCGATCGCCGCCTGCAGCACCTTCTGAGCGGCCAGGCCGTCGGCGCCGGAGCCATCGATCTCCTCCGGTTTGACGCCCGCGCTGACCTGCTCCAGGAACGTGTGGATGCGGTTGCGGAACGTGTCCTCGAAATCGCGCATGCCGCCGAAGACCGGATTGGTGTAGACGGTCTTCTCCAGATTGCCAGCAGGATACAGCGTGACCTCGCGCCACATGTCCTCCAGCACGAAGCGGCCAGCCGTCCCCGCCACCTCGCAGCGCTCCATCGGATGGCCGCGCTCGATGTCGTAGGACGCGGTCAACCCGCCGACCACGCCGTTGGCGAACTGCATGCTGAAGTGCGCCGTCGTCCAGATCGTGCGCCCCGGCGCCTTGGTGGCGAAACACTGCACGGCCACGATGTCGCCGCAGAAGTGGCGCATGATGTCGACGGAATGGGGATTGAGCGCCTTGATCATGAAGTAAGGCGAGCTTTCGGCGGGGTTTTTGATCCACATGCTCATGTTGATGAAGAGGAGATGCCCCAGCCGCCCCTCGTTCTGCCAGCGTTTGGCGAGACGAGCCGCCGGCGTGAAACGATGGTTGAGGTTGATGCCATAGCAAAGCCCTAGCTCGCGCGCGCGAGCCACCATCTGCTCCGCCTGCGCGATGTCGTTGGAGATCGGCTTCTCGCCGAGGACGTGGCAGCCTGCCTCGAAGGCCTGCATCGTCGGCTCGAAGTGATCGCTGCCGTACTCGTAGCCGCCAGTGGCGACGCTCACCACGTCGGGCTTGAGGGCGGCCAGCATCGTCGGCGCGTCGTAGAACGCCGGGACCCCCAACCGCTGCGCCGCTGCCTGCGCGCGTTCGGGGATGATGTCACAGACGCCGACCAGCTCGGCCAGCGGATCGGACCGATAGATGTCCGCGTGGCGGTTGCCGATCGGCCCCATGCCAATGACGCATACTCTCAGCATAGTCATGCCTCGGAAGACCCGGCCATCCGTCGCTCACGTCTGGCCGGACGCTATGTATGCCGCCGCCATCCGGAGGATTGCGACACCGGTGATGGCCGGGCGCTATTCATATCCGTATTCGCGCATCGCTGGCGTGAAGAAGTCGAAGAAGTGTACGCCCTTGTCCGATCGCCAGCGCCCCACCGCCTCAGATTGCACCGGGATCTTGGCCAGCTTGATGCCCAGAAACGCCTCCAGGCGAGCGAGGGTCTCATCCTGGCGCAACACGAAGTCCTCGAACCGCACCTCCAGCCAATGCGCCGGCCTCGGCGTGGCCTTGACCAGATCGATCTGATACTTCCAGGAGATCGCCCGGCGCAGACGCACATCATCGACCTGGGGGTAAGGAACCCCGAAGTCGCCCAGGTCATCGGTCAGGTGGCGACCCAGGATGCAATCGCGCGGGTCGCGGATCCAGAAGATATACCTGGCCTCCGGGAACAGGCGCACGATCCACGGGTAGACCAGCGTCGTCTCGGGGATCTTCCACCCTTTGTGGGGATACGGCGCATGGAGCACCGACTTCAGGTATCTGTGGATGAGGCAGGTGAACTCCTCGGGAATCTCCATCGTATGCAACGCTGACCAATCCCATTCCAGCCCGCCCCGCCAGCGCACGAAGCGAGCCAGCACGCGACAGGCAGCGTACATATCATCGGGAGGCAGCAGGTCGCCGGAGACGTTCAGCAAATTGCCCATGTAGACGCCGCTGGCAGCCAAGGTGTGGGACATCGCGCGCGTGCCCGAGTGCCCGCGGCCGATGATGGTGATCAATGTCATCCCTGCGCCACCTATTGTCTTCTTTTTTGCATGGCCTGTGGATGCGAAGCGCGATCTCCCCTGGTCACAACGAGACGACCTGTCCCGTCTGCCACGATTCGATGCACGCCTCGATGATGAGCTGCACCTTCAGCGCGTCCTCGCCGGACGCATCGATCTCCTCCGGCCGCGCCTGGGCAAGGTTTTGCTCCACCCACTTGCCGATGCGGCTGCCGAACGTCTCGTTGAAGCTCATCATATTGCCGATATAGTCGTAGCGCTCGACCTCGCGCGAGAACCGCGGATAGAACTCCAGATGCTCACACGCGTCGCGCAGGACGAAGCGCGCCTGCGAGCCGACCACCTCGAGCGTCTCCAGACCATAGGAGCCGCCCGCATCGTACGAGCCGGTGAGGTGGCCGATGATGCCGTTGGCGAAGAGGACGTTGACCTGAACGTTCGACCAGCAGACGCGCCGGCCGTCGGGGCCATCCGGGCGCGGGCCGCGCTTGAAGAAGGCCTGGACTTTGGCCACATCTCCCCCGAAATAGCGCATCACATCAAACGAATGGGGATGGAGGGCGCGAATGTGGAACCAGGGCGACGTCTCGTTGGGATTGTTGATCCACATCGTCATATTGATGATGTTGATCTCCCCCAGGCGGCCGGACGTGACCCACTCCTTGGCGCGCAGCGCTGCGGGCGTGAAGCGATGATTGAGGTTGATGCCATAGCGCAGGTTCTTCTCCCTGGCCAGGGCGACCATCTCGCGCGCCTTGTCGATCTCGTTGGAGATCGGTTTCTCGCCCAGGACGGGGATGCCCGCGCGCAGCAACTCCATCGTCGGCGCGTAGTGGTCGCCGCCGTTCTCGACGCCTGCCGTGCACACGCTGGCCGCGTCGATGGCGATGCCGCTGGCCAACATCTCCTGCACTGAGTAGAACGCTGGCGCGCCGTACTTCTCCGCCGCCCGGTCCGCGCGCTCCTTGATGATGTCGCAGACCGCCACGATCTGGCAATCCGCGCGCTTCCGATACACCTCCGCATGGACATTGCCGATGTTGCCCATGCCAACGATCGCCACTCGTAAGGACATCGGAGATCTCCTTAAGCGAAAGGTAGCTGCCAATTGATGACGAGTAACGATTGACGAGTAACGATTGACGAGTAACGATTGACGAGTAACGATTGACGAGTAACGATTGACGAGTAACGATTGACGAGTAACGATTGACGAGTAACGATTGACGAGTGACGATTGGCCGGTAACTACTCGTTATGCGTCAATCGTTACTCTCCCCCTACTTCCGCTGCCCCGCCTGCAACCGCGCCGCCTGCGCCGGATCGCCGATGTGCAGCGTGTCGTAGGCCTGTTGCGAGCTGGTGAAGGGGCCAACGCCGTCATGGCCATGCCAGTCCCCTTGATGGTGGATCGGGTTGGGCAGGCCAGTCTCTTCCTCACGCCGGGCGATCCACTGCTCCATGCGCGCCCGCAGCAGGGCCACGATATCGGGATGCGCCTCTGCCAGGTTGTGATTCTCGCCGGGATCTTCCACCAGGTTGTACAGCTCGACCGGCGGCTTCCAGTGGAAATCGGGTTCGAGGGCCAGGATCAGCTTCCACTGAGGCGTGCGCCAGCCATGCTTGCGCATCCAGGTGCACTCGGTGATGTAGAACTCGCTCTCGTAGGAGGCGACCTCGCCGCGCACGAGGGGCATCAGGCTGCGGCCATCGAAGCGGATGTCGGTCTCGATCCCCGCCAGCTCGAGCAGGGTGGGCACGAGGTCCTGATGGCGGTTGAAGCCCGCCACGCGCTGGCCAGCAGGGACATGGCCGGGATAATGGAGGATCAGCGGCACGTGCAGCGTCTGGTCGTAGAGGCCGTGGTGGTCGAAGTAGCACTCGTGATCGTAGAGGGTCTCGCCGTGATCGGAATTGATGACGACGATCGTCTCATCCAGGATCCCCAGCGTTTCGAGCGCCGTGAAGATGGCGCGGATCGACGAATCCATGTACGCGATCGCGCCGTCGTACTGGGCGATCACGTAATCTTTGTCGGTGATCCCGGGCGGCATCCAACTCGCGAAGAAATCGCGGAACGGCTTGAAAGCCATCACTGGTTCCATGGAGCGGTTCTTGGGGTCGCACTCGTCGCCGTGATAGAACATGCGCTCGAAGGGCGCGGGCGGCAGATAGGGCGCATGGGGATCCATATGGCGCAAGAAGAGCAAGAACGGCTCTCGCCTCTTGGCCAGCCGATCCAGCTCAGGCAGCGCGACGGCGTTGAGGTTCTCGGCCTTGGGGCTGCGCCCCTCGTTCCAACTGCCCCAGCCCGCGTAATCGAGGTACTTATCGAACCCGCGCGAGGCTGGATTGTTGGTGAAGCCGACGCACGTCGTGTTGTAGCCCTCCGCGCGCAGGATCTCCGGTAGGGTCTTCACCTCGGCGCGCATGGGGCCTTTATGGCGCAGCGCGACCACCTGGGTGGTGAAGAGATCCATGCCGGTGAGCATCGAGGAGTAGGCGGATGTGGTGGGGATGTAGGGGCTGTAGGTGCGCTCGAAGAGGGTCCCGCCCTGGGCGAAGCGGTCGATGTGCGGCGTCGTCAGGCGCGGATAACCGTAGCAGCTCATGTGATCAGCGCGCAGCGAGTCGATGCCGAAGAAGACGATATTGGGCTTACGCTTGCCGCGACGTTGTGGGGACATCTTTCGCTCCTCAGAAGATAGGATAGGCGCCGCGAGGCGTCAGATCGGTCGATATAGACGGCATGGGGAGCCGGCCCGCGCGAAAACGCGCGGCAGATGATAGCACAGGGTCAAGGATTGAGGTAATCTGCATGCGCCGGTCTGGCCCTTCCCGCGCCTTC
>FWPV01013723.1_pt1 | contig 12095 bp, 6 predicted proteins | sample 2228371 | NCBI WGS metagenome assembly FWPV01 (sample SAMEA103939776, study PRJEB20133) | metagenome | reverse complement strand
ACGCAGTGGGAGCCTTGCCCGATGTCGCGCTGGGCGCCGGCGGGGAGGTCGGCCTTGCTCCATTCGCCCTTTGCGTCGGCAAGTGCGAGGAAGGGTGCGGCGGAGGTGCTGACGAGGAGGCCGGGGCGGCCATCGGCGGAGCAGGGGGTGAGGGCGAGGCAATCGGCGCCCAGCCTCGGGGCCGCGGCGGCGGCCTTGAACGTGCCGTCAGCACAAGCGAGTCGCACTGTTGCGTTCGAGCCGTCCCAGGAGACGAGGTCGGCGAGGCCGTCGGCATCGAGGTCAAGCCAGGCGAAGCGTCGGCTCGCGGTGTCGAGCTTGGCGGCGGCCGTGATGTCCTCTATCGCGTCGTCGCCCTTGGGGCGGAAGAGCCTGTCGCCCGCCGCAGAGGCGACGAAGAGGCAGGTTGTGGGCGCAAGCGTCCCGCTTGCGGTCTTGCGCAGCGGTGGGAACTCGACCGCGGCCAGGCCCGCGATGTCGCCTGGCACGTTTCCCGCTTGGGCGTGGGCCATCCAGCGGACGCCTGCGGTCACAGGCACGTCGGCCTCGGGGTCCTCAACGAGGTGCTTGCACATGCGGATGAGCATGTCGGTGCCGCCGGCGTAGGTGCCGGCCAGTTGCGGAGCGTAGCCGAGGACGCTCCAGCGGGCGGCGCCTGCGGGCCTGGCGTCGAGCCAGAGGCCGGCCACGTGGAGATACGCCCGCTTCTCGTCGTTGAGAGTGCCTGAGAAGAGGATGGCGGGTTCTTTGCCGTTGGCTTTGAGCGCCTGCTGGATGTCGGCCGCGTGGTCCTTATTGCAGTCGGCGAGGCTGAGGACCTGCTCGGCGGCGGCCTTGCCCTTGATGGGCGCGCCGGCGCTGAGCTTCCACTCGAGGGCATTGGCCGTGGGCTCCACCGGACCCGCGACGACCAGTTCGGCCTCCTCCACAAGGTGCTTGGGCGTGAAGCGGGGGTTGATGATGGCGTGGGCGGTGGAGGAGAAGAGGAAGACAAGAAAGAACGCGAAATCATTCAGGGCGAGATGACAGGAGCAGAAGATGGGCGAAGAGGGCTTCAGTGTGTGAGTGCCCTGAGCGCGATGGTGCGATGTGCTTGGTTGGTTCATTGCTTCCTTTCTCTGTGCTGTTGTTCTGCCCCCAATCATTTCGCCTTTCCGGCCTCGACATTGTCAACAATCACCGGCCCCTCGGCGTAGAGGCCGAAGGTGCCTGACTTGAGGCCGGGGTCCTTGACGCCGGCTGGGAATACTTCCTTGCCGTTGAGCCAGGCGCGGAGGGTGTCGCCACGGGCCTCCAGGCGCATCGCGTCCACACGCCATTGGTGGAGGCCGCGCTCCTCGGCGATGGGCTGCGGGGTATCGCGCCAGCCGGGGCAGATGGGGTTGGTCCTCCAGTCGAAGGGGGCGAGGGCGGGGGGCGAATCGGTCTTGGCCAGGACAGTGTCAGCTCCGTTGAGTCGCTTGATGAGGCGGGCCTCCGAGCCGTCGTCGCGGCGCTCGACCTCCAGGCGATAGTGGTTGTTGCCGTCCGTGGCCCGGACGACGAGGCCGTGGGTGGCCTTCCGCCCTTTACCGATCTCGAACGGCTGGCCCCGCTCGCGGGGGGTGAGGAAGACGTCGGCCTGGATGCTGTAGTCGGTCCAGGGCGTCGCGTGGTCCCAGAGGAGGATGGACTTGGCGGCGCGGCTGTGCTGCCAGAGGGAGTTGAGGAAGGTGTGGCCCGCGGCGGGCGGGTGCCAGATGCCTTTCTCCTTCGCATCGCCCAGGTCGTGGCTCGACCAGAAGCGGAGGACGGCTGTGCCGCAGTTGAAGTCGTCCCTGAAGCGGTCAGCAACCTGGACGGGCGCGGTGGCCTTGAGGCCGCCTGCCTCGGCGCTGAGTAGGCACTCGCCGGGCTTGTCGCAGACGAATCGCCCATCTGCGTCAACCCTTCCCTCCGAACAACTCCACTTGACTGGCGTTGGCACCCGCTCGCCGAGGCCGTTGAGGACCGCGGCCTCGAGGACGATGGGCACGCCGACAGGGATGGTGACTTGCCGCGGTGCGATGCGAACCTCGGCCGGAGCGTTCGTGGTAACCGTGAACGTGAGGTCGGCGATGTGGAGCCGTTGGTTCTTCAGGTCGGGGAGGGCGCCGGCCATGTAGTATTCGTTGGGCACGGTGAGGCGAATTGCCACCTTGCCGGCGGGCAGGGTGGCGTACCAGCAGTATGCCGCCCAGTCGGTGGTGTCAATCACCTTGGTCTCGAGCTTCTGGCCGTACCGGCCGCCGACATGGAGGATAAGGAGGGGCCAGGCCACGGCGAATTCGGCCTTGGCTCTGACGGTGAGGATGTAGGGACCGGGCTGCTCTATGGTCACGATGGTCTCGTAGTGTGTGCCGAACGAGCCGCCCTTGAAGGTGACGCTGCCGTCGGGGTTGGCGCCGCGGACGGAGGTAAACTCGCCGATTGTGAGCTTGGTTGTCGGCGGCTTGATGATTGGGAAAAGCTGCGGGTTGCGGCATCTTTGCGCGTAGTCCTCATAAGTGAGTTCCCCCACCTTAGCTGCGATTTCCAACTTGACCGGCTCCTTGCCGATGGTGAGCCTGTTCCCCGCCGGATCCCTGTCCACGAAGAAGCCGGGAATGGTTACCAGGCCGCGGTCGTCAGCAGTGACGGTGCCTGCCTGAAGGAGCTGGCCTGTGGCCACCTTGCGGTTGGCCCAGTGGTACTTCCTGCCCTTCTCGATCCTGAACTGCTGGAGGCGCCAGGGCGTGATGTCGGTCTGTCCGAAGCGGGCGGGGGTGGGGGGCACGGAGGGGCCGTTGAGGACGCGGCCCTCGTCGCCAATGCGGATGGCGACCTCGAAGCGCTCTGGCGTGTCCACGAGGTCGAGCGGCAGGGCTAGGGGCTCCTTGGCTTTCGGCTTGAACGGGTTCTCGGGGGTGTGCCACACCAGATAGCCATTGAGGGTCCCGCGTGGCTCCTTCTTCCAGTCGGTCTGTGGCACCTCGGCGAAGTTGACGTTGGTGAAGGCGAGATATGGCTGGTTGCGCGGGATGCCGGGCCAGCCGCCGTTGGGCGCGTCGCCGATGTCGCACCACCACCAGCGGCCGCCGCGCCGCTCGGCAGCGAGGGCGAGGATGAGGCTGGGGTAGCCGGCCTGGCCCCAGTGCGAGTCGTCGGAGCGGTCGTAGTTGACGCTCTGGCACAGAGCGATGAAGGGCCAGGCGCGGTCCGGGAATCGCTTCGAGACCCACACAGGGTCGCAGTAATCCCAGGCGGTGAGGCCGAGGTCGTTCTTGAGCGCCCATTCGCGCTTGCCGATCATTCGCCAGAGGTGCTCCTGGCGAGGGGCCGTCCAGGGCACCTCCTGCGCGGCGGAACAGAAGGCGAAGACTTCGGGGTGGTGGATGGCCATGAGCATGGCGGAGCTTTCGCCGGTGATCACCACGTGGTCACGGCTGGCCTGGGGGAACTCCTTGAAGAAGTAGCCGATCTCACGGAGCAGGCGGCGCTCGAAGAACGGCTGCACGGTGGCCTTGCGGGGGTCGCGGCCGGTGTTCATCGCGTCGTGGTAGCCATAGAGGTTGCCGGTGGGTAGGGTGTGCAAGCCCCAGCGTGCCGCATCGTCGGGCCCTTTGCGGCTGCCGTAGTAGAAGCGGGCGCCCTCCTTCCAGCCGCCGCGGCTGAAGGGCACGGCCCTGGGGGGGAACGGGGCCAGCCGTGTGGGCGGGATGTAGATGCCGTCAGTGTTCACCTGGGCCAGGGCGTGCCCCCAGAAGGACTCGGCGACGATCCAGGGCGGGAGCGGCCCCAACTTGCGGAGGCCAATCAACTCGGGCGGCGGCACGAGGCGGAAGAAAAACGGCGTCGAAGGCTCGCTGTGTAGGCCGTCGGCGCCACCACCCCAGTAGACGTATTCGCGTATCTGCCGCTGCCGGCCGTGCTTGACGTTCTCGTTGAAGACCACTTGGAGGACTGGTCTGGGGGTTTCCACCTTCACATCCAGTGGCTCGTCGAGGGCGTTGGCCGGCGAGAAGTCGTCGCGGTTCTCGTTCCCCTCGATCACGGAGGTAACGGCGAAGAAGACCTTACCCGGCTCGCGGACAGTGTGGACGAAGAGGCCGGTGTCGTCGGACAGCTCTGGGCCTTTGAGTTCGCGGAGGCCCTCGCCGAGCACCTTTGCATCGGTGAGCCACTGGCCTCCCTCTATCTTCTCATGCCAGGCGTCGTCAATCACGAAATTGTAGCGTGGGGGCAGCTTGGCGGCCAGGGCCTCCCAGTACGCCTTCTCGGTCATGTCCTTCGGGCGTTCGCCGCCCGGCAGCAGGTGGGCCTTCAAGTGGATGTAGGCCGCGTAGCTTCCCATCCCATCGTGGGAGTAGACGGTGCGGCGGTAGTTGAGCGACGAGTTGCCGTGGGCCTCGCCGACCATTGTCGCGCTGTCGAGGTTGCGCGCGGAGATTGGCTCCGTGTGCATGTAGACCCTATAGACCCTGTCGAAGAACGGGCCATCGTAGGGGGGCTGCCTCCAGGTCAGGAAAACCTGCCCCGAGCGATAGAATCCCTTCAGCTCGGTCGGTTGAGGCGGGCGATTGGGGTTGGGGCCAGCGCAAGTGATCTCCAGGTATGGCCGCTGCCAGGCGGGCACGAAGTCACTCGGCGGCAAGGTGAAGTTCGTCCTCAACACAACCTCCCGCAGGTTTGGAACCTGCGGGAGGCTAGCGGTGACATCCCACTCGTGGCACACCGGCGAGGCGAAGGCGAAGGGGTAGCTCACGGCGAGCGGCTTATCATCGCCGCCCTCCTGCCACACCTTGAGGCCATCGAAGGCCGCGTCGTTCCACCGGTCAATGCCGAAAGCCCTGGCGAGCGGCCTGTCGCCGGCCAAGTCCACCCACAGGCGCAGGATGGCCTTCCTCGGCGCCTTGACCTTCGAGAGGTCGAAGCGGATGGTTGCGCCATCCTTCTGGTTCTCCACCGTTGTCACGCCGGTGAGCTTGCAGGTATCCTGCTCCCCGACCCTCACGGTGTAGACCGCCTCCCCCCCCGCGGCCGCTGCGCCAATCAGCGAGAGGGCAGCCCCAATCGCGAGTCTTCTTCTCATCTTTCTTCCTCCGAGCCCGCAAGCCGAACAGCGATCACCGAACGGCATTCTTGTAGAGCCTCGGCTCGGCCCAGAAGAGGAGGATACGCTGGCTGTCCTTGAGCGAGTCGAGGCGGGTGACGAGCATGAGCTCCTTCGCCTTGTCTAGGCCCGTGGCCACGAGGAGGCGCGGCTCGTCGCCGAGGGTCATCAGGCCGCTCTGGGCGGCGAGGCGGCCGTCGAGCCACACCTCGAAGCACACGCGCGCATCGCGGTGGAGTTGCGGGTGGTCGTTCTCCTTCGGGATCCCCACCTCGGCGGCGAAGGCCGTGAAGCCCGAGCCTTCGAGCCGGTAGACGCTCTCGTGGTGGGGGCGGACCCAGAGGGCCTTGGCGTAGTCCTTCTTCCACCCCTTGAGCGTGGCCGTGCCGATGTGCCAGCCGTAGTACATGGTAGCGTCAATCCGCGGCTTGTCCTTGTCGTTCGTCCGTATCCACTCGTTGTTGTTCTCCAGCGCGATGCCGTGGGCAAGGATGCCGTGGCGGACGAGGAGCTTCTTGTCCACCTCCTCCAGCGGCACAGCCTGGCCGGGTGGGAGGCCGGCGGGGGACTGATAAGGCGGGAGGACGCAGACGGTGGCCTTCACCCGCCTGGTCTCGCCGCCCGCCTCGGAGAAGGTGACGGCGGTTTCGTGGCGGGCTGCCGCCTTGCCCGTGGGCGCGGCCTCAAGCTTCACCAACGCCGCCTCCCCGGGCCGAAGGGTTCCGGCGGCAGGCACGGCTTTCAGCCAGCTTGCGGAGCCTGCTGCATTCCACTTCAGCTCCTTCCCCGAGCAGTTGAAGAGTGTGACCGAGCGGCTGTCGGCCTTGCCGTCCTCGATGTTGAAGACCAGCTCCTCGACGGAGGTCTTGAAGACCTCGCTGACGTTGGCTGTGACGGCGATGACATCGGTGCGCCCGCTGGCGACATCGGTGACGCGAAGCGTGCCCTTGGCTTCCTTGCCGGGCGGCAAGGCGTCGCCATCAATGGTCACGCCAACCTCCTCGTCGCCGGCGAGCGTGCCCTCCGACTTTGCCAGCTTCAGCCACTCGGCCTCGGAGGCAGCCCGCCAGGCTCGCGGCCTCGAGGTCCGGTTGCGCAGGGTGAGACCAAGCGTGCACTGGGAACGGGCGGGCACGTCGGCAGCCAAATGCGTCCTGTCAGCGGCGATGCCCACGGCAGCGGCCACCTGGGCCGCCATCCGGTAGAGGCGGCGCGAGCGCTCCTGCCAGCCGGCCGCGCCGTACTGGAAGAAGCGGGCGGCTGGGACGCCCGCTGGGATGTAGGCCGTGGCCGCAAGGTGGTCAACCAGGACCTCTGAGGCCCGCTTCGCCAGATCGTCGGGGACAATCTTGCGTCCGAGCATGTCCTCGACGAAGATGCGGGCCTCGGCCTCCTGGAGCCCTTCCAGCAGCATCTCGAAGCGCGCGCTGCTCTCGGCGCCGTTGGGACCCGGCCAGAAGAGGGCGTGGACCGGCATACCTGGCTGAAGCCAGACCTCGCCGCCGCGCGTGCCGTCGAAATACGCCTCCTTCCAGTAGTCCGCCCCGAGCCGTCCGAGGCCACGTGTGCCGACCGTCAGCGCCCTGTCCACCGCCAGGCGGAACCCAAAGGGTGGCGAGTTGCCCGGCAGGCACATCACGCTGCCCCCCATTCGGGGGTTCTGGAACTCCAGCTTCGGGTTCCGCCAGCCCTGGTCGTTCTGCATCAGCGACATCGCGCTGTGGACCTTGTAGATCCACGAATATGCCTTGTAATACTTCGGGTGGGTGCGGAGCTCGTGGCCGCCCATCGCCCAGGGGACCTCGGGCGTGAACTCCTCGAGCAGGTACTTCAGGTTCGGGTCGCCCTCGCTGTCCCAGGCGTAGCCCCAGAAGAGCGACTTCTCCTCCCCTCGGGCCTTCATGTGGTTGTATGTGGCGGTGGCGAAGGCGCTCCAGATGGCGCGCCGCTGGGCCTCGGTGAGGGTCGGGCCGGCAACCTTCATTGCCTCGCTCTTGCCCGTGGCCTCGTCGCGGACCATCACTTCGGGCGGGTTAGCCGGATTGCCGTGCATGACGACGAAGCAAATGACCCGCGGCGTGCCCCAGTGCTTCTTCACCAGGTCAAGGTAGCGGTCCACGAGCGTGTAGTCGAAGGTGAAGGTGCCGTCCTGCTTTCGAGTCCACTTCAGGGGCGAATCGTCGCGGTTCCCAAACTCAGTGCAGGTAAGGACGGGGACAAAGACCCACCGGTTGGCCGCACGGCCGAGCAGCCGTAGCGAGGCCTCGAGGAGCCCAAAATGCTCCTCCGACCAAGGGCTGACACCGTATTGCTTCGCCACCCCGTATGGGCTCTGCTCAAGGGCCATCATCGTGCGGAAATCGCGCGGAGCCGGGAGGCGCCAATCCACAACCTCCACCTCCACAGGCACAGCCCTTGGCTCCAAGCCCTCTGCCCGGACCGTCACCGAGCCTGCGTATGTGCCCGGCGCGGCATCGGGTGGCACGGAGACCGAGAGCCAGACGGCTTGTGCTTTGCCCGCGAGCACCTCGCTCGGCCCCGCCGCGGGGATATGGTCGAAGAAGGCGACTTCATCGAGCGCCTTGAGGAGCTTGTCGCGAGGAAGTGAGTCGACATTGCTCAGGCCGTACTGCCGCAATGAATCCATACCGCCCTCGATTGGGTCGGAGAGGGTCTTGCTCCTGCCGCCGCACAGGGCTGCCAGGTGGCTGAGGGGGTGTGGCTGCATTGCCACGGCGCGCAGTCTCAGACCCTTGACCTCCCCAGTCACGTGCAGGCCCCTGAGCAGCTTGTCCGAGCCGATGGCGAGCTGGGCGCAGTAGGTGCCGTTGCGGGCGCCAACAATGCGCACGGCCTCGGGGCCGCGCGGGCCTGGCGCGTGCAAAGCCGAAAGGTCGCCCCACTCCGTATCGTGCAGGCGATGGTGCGCATCCACGACCCACACCTGCACGCCCGCGGGGCGCTGCACCATCGAGGGCAGCTTGCCCGACGGGCAACGGAGCTCGAAGGCGTTCACCTGCGCGTGTGGCCACGAGTAGTTCCCCCAGCACACCCAGGCCTGCCCCTCACGGCAAGTGACCGGGTGGATGCGGCTGGCGCGAACCTCGATGGCGAGAATGTTCTCGCCCTTGAGGAGGAATTTCGCGGGCACCCTGATGTCGGCCAGACGGCGGTCGCGGAGCGCCTGGATGCGCTCCCAGGTCCTGCGGCTCACGCTCGTGGTGCCGCGGTGGCAATCGGCCACGTCGGGTTGCTTATGGGGGTGGGGCATGTCGTCGAAGCGGCCGAACATCTCGGGCAGATACATCTCCTGGGCCGGCCAGCGCTCCCTGCCGCCTTTGTGCAACGCCTCCAGGCGCTTCTGCGCGCGCTCGCTCATCTCGTCGGGCGTTCGGACATATGCCTCGAACGGGTAGTCATCGCCGTGGGCATCGCCGAGGTCGCCACCTGAAAGATGGTTGCGAGCGACCTCGTGGCCGTTGACGAGGACGCGGACGCCGCCGCGATAGGTGATGCTGAGCCACAGGTCGCCAGCCGCGGTAACATCCGGCACGAAGAAGGGGACGCGGTAGAAGCAGGCTCGGACGTTGAGGTTCTGGACCCCAAAGCCGAGCTCCGGGCGGCCGATGAGCCAGGGCTTGCGCTGGCGGGGCCAGCCGGCGTCGTCGAAGCTCGGCCTCGCCCACTCGCTCGGCGGGGCAGGACGGTTCATGAAACGCTCGGCCTCGGGGGCCGGCTGGATGCCCGCGTTGGGGCACACGAACCGCACCACCGCGTGGTCCCGCCAGTCCTCCTTCTCCCAATCGAGCTTGCGGAACGCCAGGCGGGCCTTGGTGAGCCGCTCGAGGGTCCGCAGGTCGCCCTTGTCAAGGTAGCCCTTCTCGAGCGCCTCCTTGAGCGCCTGCGGCTGCACGCGGTCCCAGTCGAACTGGTAGTAGCTCCTCACATAGGCCCGCTCATCGAGGACGAGCGTCGGGTCGTCCCCCTCTTGCGCGAGGACGTAGAGCGTGCATACCTGCACGCAGAAGACAGCGAGAGCCAGACGCTTCATCGGCACCTCCTGTTGAAGTTCCCCGCGATACGCGTATAGTATACCAGCAGCGGGTGGCTTTTCCACCGTTTTCTGCCTCTCTCGCGCCCCCTCAGCGACAGGAGCAACAGACATCCATGGGGTTCGGTCCTCCCAACGAGGGGGCACGAGAGAGGCAGAAAACGCCCGCTGCCATCGTCAAACCTCCCGCTCACTGCCGAGCCGTTCCTCGAGTTCGGTGACCCTCGGGAAGAGGATGTCGTTCTCCTGGTGAACGTGTTCCCGCAGGTCGTCGTCGAGCGCCTGGATGGCCTCGCGGAGGGAGCGGGCCGCCTCGCCAGCAGCGCCATCGGGCACCAGGCAGGCCGACATCAACCGCCGTATCTCCGAGAGCATCTCACCCGCCATCTCGTGCTCGTATCCCAAGTGGTCGAGCAGGGGGCTGACCACCCCCAGCCTAGGAAATGCCTCGCGGCGCTGCACACAGGCGTCCAACTCGCGGATGAGGGGGAAGACGGTCCGCTCCTCGGTGCGAAGATGGTGCTCGATGACCTCTCGCAGAGAGTCCAGCTTCAGCTCCAGACTGGAGAGGTCCTCGGCGTGTCGAACGCCCGCCTCCTCAATGGCGCCGCGCACAAGTCCGCCCAGACGGGGGAGGAGTTCCTTCAGGAACGCGTGGTGGCGCTGCTCGATGCGGCCGATGTGTTCCACCAGTGTCATGCGTGCCTCGTCCCGGAAGACGCGAGCCGGGTCCGCTGGTGTGGACCTGCCGCACCGTCCGTTCGCCCGGCAGCGGGTGCGCAGTCATGATCCCACCTCCGCGCGCTGAAGTCAACCTCCAGCCGAGCGTTCCGCCAGCATTTCATGGCTCCCAAGCTACAGGTGCAACTGCGGCGCTAGCCCTGACATGCGTCAAGACCTGGGGTGGGCCACGGGCTTTTCGGCACATTTTCTCTTGACAGGCGGGGGAACTGAGCTATAATGTGAATCGCTATTCACATAGGAGACTGCGATGGGAACTGAGAAGCAGGCGACGGAAGTCAGGCAGGAGCAGATCGCTCAGGCCGCCCTCGACCTGGTCGGCAAGCAGGGTCTCAAGGGACTGAGCATCGCCGGCATCGCCCAGGAGATCGGGCTGGTGCCGTCGGCGATCTACCGCCACTTCAAAGGCAAGGACGAGGTGATTGACGCCTCGCTCGCCCTTATCCGCCAGCGGCTTCACGCGAACGTCGAGGCGGTTTGTGAGGACACCAGCGACGCCATCGAGCGCCTGCGGCTCCTTCAGATCCGCCACGTGCGGCTGATCCGTGACAACCAGGCGACCCCGAGGGTCGTCTTCTCGGAGGAAATCTACGACGGGCACCCGGAACGCAAGACCAGGGTCTACGAGATGATCTCCGGCTACCTCCGCGAGGTCGCCGAGATCGTCCGCCAGGGGCAGGAGGCCGGCACGATTCGCCCCGACGTCGAGCCGGGAACCGTCGCGCTCATGTTCCTGGGACTCATCCAGCCCGCGGCCATTCTCTGGCACATGAGCGACGGTGAGTTCGATGTTACTGCCGAGACGCTAAAGACGTGGGAGCTGTTCCGTCGCGCCGTGGCGACGGGTTCCTGAGCCTGCCGCGAGAAGCGGCAAGAGAGAAGGAGGCGTACGATGATGGCACAGAGAAGCAGGGCGAGCAGGACGGCGTTGGCGGTACTGGGAGCAGTGGCCGTCGTGCTGCTCCCCGGGACGGTGCTGGCCCATTGCGACACGCTCGACGGGCCGGTCGTCACCGACGCCAAGCAGGCGCTGGACAAGGGCGATGTGACCCCCGCCCTCAAGTGGGTCACGAAGGAGAACGAGGACGAGATCCGCAAGGCGTTCCAGAGGACCCTGGCCGTACGGGCGAAAGGCCCTGAAGCCAAGGAACTTGCTGACCTGTGGTTCTTCGAGACTCTGGTGCGGATTCACAGGGCGGGCGAAGGTGCCCCGTTCACGGGTCTGAAGCCCGCGGGCGAGGTTGAGCCAATCGTCGCGGCTGCTGACAAGGCCCTGGAGAGTGGCTCGGCGGACGATCTGGCGAAGCACATCGCCGAGGCCGTTGTGGCCGGCATTCGCAAGCGCTTCGCTGAGGCCGTCAAGGCCAAGGACCACGCGGCGCACAGCGTCGAGATGGGGCGCCGCTTCGTCGCGGCCTATGTCGAGTTCGTCCACTACGTCGAGCGGCTCCACCAGGACGCCGCCGCTTCGGCGGCTCACCACGAGCACGCGGCCCAGCAGGCGGCCGAGCACGGCCACGAAGCCAAGCAGAAGGCTGAGCCAAAGCATGACCACGAATGAGGGGGAGACCCGATGAACGCCATTGAGACGCTGAAGCACGAGCACCAGATCGCCCTCCTCGTCGCCGACGCGGCGAGGCGGGAGGCACGGTCCATCAAGCACACCCGCAAGGTCAACGCGGAGCGAGTGGAGACGATGCTGGACTTCTTCCAGAACTTCGTGGACCGGTGTCATCACCACAAGGAGGAGGAGCGGCTGTTCCCCAGGCTCGTCGAGCGGGGGATAGCCCAGGAGGCCGGCCCGGTCGGCGTAATGCTCCAGGAGCACGAGGAGGGGCGCAAGCTGCGGAGGGCTGCCGCCGAGGCGCTCCCGCGGGCCGTAAAGGGCGACGCCGAGGCCGTTGACGCCCTGGCCTACAGCCTGAATGCCTTCGCCCTCCTCCTGCGGAACCACATTGACAAGGAGGATAGCTGCCTCTTTGAGATGGCGGCCAATGTCCTCACGCCCGACGACCAGAAGGAGCTGGCCGAGGCATTCGAGAGGATCGAGGCCGACGAGATGGGCGAAGGCGTCCACGAGAAGTACCACGAGCTCGCCCACGAGCTTGCGGAGTCCTGAGCCGCGCCAGTTTTCTGCCTCTCTCGCGCCCCCTCGGTGGGAGGACCGAACCCCATGGATGTCTGTTGATCGTG
>FWPV01013722.1_pt1 | contig 12096 bp, 10 predicted proteins | sample 2228371 | NCBI WGS metagenome assembly FWPV01 (sample SAMEA103939776, study PRJEB20133) | metagenome | reverse complement strand
AGCCCTCTGGACGTACTAACCACCCTAGCCCAGCCGGGCGCCCTCGACCCCGGCGCCCAGCCCGGCCTCGAGGATGTCAACCCCATCCCACCCCAAAGCCTGCCCACCCCTACGCCGCAGATGAACTCCGCGCGGCGCATGGAGCTCTCGCGCACCCTGGCCTCGAGGGTGCTTTCCTACATGTTGGGGGCTACCGCCGCCGTCAACCGAGGGGTTCGCAGTTCAGATTTCTTCGTCATCCGCTACACCAGTGTGCCGGCCATCCTGGTGGAGATGGGCTATCTGAGCCACCCGGTAGAGGGACAGAACCTGCGCGATTCTAACTACCTGGACCGCGTCAGTTATGGCATTGCTCGAGGGGTGCTGGAGTATCTGGAAAACGACCATCCGCTCGAGTGAGCAACGATGTTCGTCATAGGCGACATGCTGCAACACCGTGGCTGGCTCAGGGGTTTGGTAACAAAGATTCCCCTATGCGCTAAAGTTTCCCCAATGAATCGCGCACCGCCGTTTTGGGCAATCACCAAGCTTCAAAATGTGGCGTAAAACAAGTCACCACTGCGCAAGGTGATCTCGCTCTGGTGAAGCAGTACAAACGCTCCTTTCAAGCCTTTTGCATAACTGCAACTTCTCAGTTACCCTACTCGGCATGGAGTTTGCGCTCAACTTACTGCTCATTGCAGGCGGGATCGTGCTTCTGTACTTTGGGGGCGAAGCACTGGTCAAAAACGCGGTGGTGCTGGCCCGTAGTTGGGGTATCAGCACCATGGTGGTGGGTCTGACGGTGGTGGCCTTTGGCACCAGCAGCCCCGAGCTGGCGGCCAGCCTGGCGGCGGCCCTTTCGGGGAGTCCGGCCATCGCCATTGGCAACGTGGTGGGTTCCAATACCCTGAATATCCTGCTCATCCTGGGGTTCACGGCCCTGGTAGCGCCCATCCGGGCTCAGGCCCAGTTCATCAAGCGCGAGGTGCCCATCATGATCGGGGCGGCCTTGCTGCTGTTTTGGTTTTTGTACTTCGACCAGCAGGTAAGCCGCCTGGAGGGGCTTCTGGCAGTGGTTTTGCTGGGCCTGTACATCTGGTTCCTATACCAGAGCAGCGCGGGGGAAAGCGCCGAGGTACAGGGCGAGTTCGACCAGGAGTATGGCCGGCCCGTTCAGGCGAGCTGGCAGACCTACGGGGGGGTGGTGTTGGGGCTGGTGCTCCTGGGGGTGGGGGCCCGCCTCCTGACCATCGGGGCGGTGGAGCTGGCCCGGGCCTTCGGGGTTCCCGAGCTCATCATTGGCCTGACCATCGTGGCCCTGGGCACCAGCCTCCCGGAAGTAGCCGCCTCCATCATGGCAGCCCTGCGCCGCGAGCCGGACATTGCGCTGGGCAACATCGTCGGCTCCAACGTCTTCAACATCCTGGGCATCCTGGGCATTACCGCCCTGGTACAGCCCATTGGCCTGCCCTGGGAGAGCATCCAGCGGGATATGTGGGTGATGCTCGGGGCCAGCGTGCTCCTGTGGCCTTTTCTGGTCACCGGGTTTAGGCTAGGGCGCAGGGAGGGGGGCGTTTTTCTGGGGTTGTACGTGATTTATGTAGCCCTGCTCATCCGAACAGCTAGCTAACGCGCCGCTGGCTGGTGAATGCGGGCCAGCAGGGCAATGGCTCGCTCGAGGGCCAGGCGCATGTCCCTGCCGGTTTTGGCGGCCTCCTCAGCCTCCATCAGAATTTCCAGGGCCTGGGTAACGGCCTCACCTGTCATCTTTTTGGCGAGCAGTAGGGTCTGTTTGGCCGCGTAGGGGTGCATGCCCAGGGCGCTGGCCACAGTCCCCTCCCCCATCATGGGGTCGTCCTGCAACAGCGCCCAGGCTCGAGCCACCCGCACATACTGCCAGGAGAGTGCCCCCAGAATCCGCAAGGGGTCTTCACCCCGCTCGAGGAGTTCGCGGGCATACTTGAAGGCCTGGGTGGGCTTGCCCTCGGTGCTCGAGCGCACCAGATCAAAGCCAGAAATGGGGGTATCCAGGGCCGCCAGGGCCTGTACTTTCTCGAGGGTAATCGGGGGAGACACCAGGCAGAGTTTCTTGAGCTCCTGGTCGAGGGCTTCCAGCCCCATCGCGGGGTTTTCGGCGCTGCCCTTGCCCCCCACCAAACCCGCCAGATACGACGCAATGGCCCCCGGCAGCTTCAGGTCGTAGTGGCGGGCGCGGTTGATGACCCAGTTGGTCATCTCCTTGGCGCCAGGGGTGGGGTGGTCGCGCTTCTGGGCCTTGTCGGCATACCACTTACTGCGAGCCGCTGTAGGGCGCGGGTCAAGCAGCAATACCACCGCATCCGATGGCAGGCTTTCCAGTACTTCCCTGAGGGGTTTCCACTCGGCCTCGGTCAGGTCGCGCAAATCTACCAGGGCTCCGCTGGGGCCAAAGAGCCCCCCACTGGCTTCCTGGGCCACCAGGGCAGGCTCGGGGGGCATCAGGCGGGGGGCCAGACCCTGCAAGTGGGCCTCTTGCAGCAGGGCTTCTCGAGCCAGAAAGCTGTCGCCGGTAAAAACCTGGATCATGCCACGGGCAGGCTACCAAAGGGGGGGACGTAAGGGTTAGGGGTCAGGGGTTGAGGGTCAGGGAATACGTGCGCCCGCGATAGAAATATCATGCTGCTCAACGGAAGTGCGAATTCTGGGGTTTGCAGCGGCGCAGCCTCGTGAATCACCCTTTCCCTACCCATTACGTTTCTATCGTGGAGATACTTGGAAAACGTCCAGCTCACTTGGTTCCATAGATTCTATCGCCTGCATCGCCCAGACCCGGCACGATGTAGCCGTGGTCGTTGAGGTGGCTGTCCACAGCCGCTACCACAATTTCTACATCGGGGTGTGCTTCCTGCACCCGCTTGATGCCCTCTGGGGCGGCGATGATGCTCATCAGTTTGATATGGTGGGCGCCCTTGGCTTTCAGGATCGAGAGGGCATGTACAGCGCTGCCCGCGGTGGCCAGCATGGGGTCGGTGAGGAAGACCCTGCGCTCGGCAATGTCGGCAGGCAGTTTGCAGTAATACTCCACCGGGTTGAGGGTCTCTGGGTCGCGGTAAAGCCCAATGTGGCCCACTTTGGCAGCAGGCACCAGCTTGAGGATGCCATCTACCATAATCAGTCCGGCCCGCAAAATGGCTACTACTGCCAGTTTTTTGCCCGAAAGCATGTGGGCGGTCATGGTGGTGAGGGGGGTCTCGATGGTAACGGGGTCGAGCTCGAGGTCGCGCATGGCCTCATAGGCCATGAGCATGGTGACTTCTTCCATCAGCTCGCGGAACTCTTTGTTGCCGGTGTGTTTATCCCGAATGATGGCCAGCTTGTGCTGAACCAGGGGGTGGTCTACCACGGTTAGTTTCATGTTGGCTGAATCGTAACACCCGGTTGCAAGGGAGAGCAAATGCCCACGCCGAGACATGCTTGCGCATGGGCATGGGTTAGCCAGAGGCGAGGCATTGAGCCTTCGGCTCCAGGCTTTTGGCCTTATCAAGCCAAGTCCGGACAACAGTTCTGGTAGAAACGCAGAGCCTTGGGCATCTTGTCGGCCACAGCGGCCTCGAAGCCCGTGGGTTCTTTGGTGCGGAACCAGTGCATGTCGTGCAGGTAGGTGAGGGGCACCCAGAAGCGCAAGCGACGCCAGAGCGCTTGGGGCTCGAGGTAGCCGTGCACGATGCTTTGCAAGGCGGCCAGGGCTTTATCCTCGCCCAGCAGAACCAGCGTGCCGGTGGTCAGGATGGCCAGGTCGCGGGCGGGGTCGTCGGGCTGGGCACGCACCCAGTCCACCACCAGCGCTTCAGGCACCCCCTGGGCCTCCGGATTCTTCAAGAGGATGTTGCCGGCGTGGGGGTCGCGGTGACAGAAAGCCTGGGGGGTTCCGGCGACTTCCTCTACATGTTGCCGCAGCCAAGCCACCAGCTGCTGGGCCTCAGGGAGGTCGTGCAGGGTGTCGCCAAACTGGTTGAGGCGGTCGTGCAGGCGGGATCGGCTCACCACACCGGGTTCCTGGATGGCGTGCAAACGCACGAAGAATCGGGCTAGCTCCTCCAGGGCAGCCGGGTTAAAGCGTTCGGGGGTGAAGTTGGCCCCAGGATAACGTTTGGTGACCAGAATGCCGTGCTGGTTGAGCGTGTAAACCTCTACCACCCACTCGCCCAGCCCCGCTTTGGTCATGTTGAGGGCTTCCAGACGGGCCGCATAGATACCGCCAGGTTCGGTGGTTTGGGGCGGGTAGATCTTGAAGACCAGCCCATCACCTGCAAAGGTGCGGGCTTCCGTACCACCCTTGAGCGGCGAGAGGGGCATCTGGTAGCGGGCCTCGAGGGCCGGTAAAATCTCCACCTTGCACAGCATACCCAGGCTGGGTTAGTCCGAGGCAACCTGGGGGGTGGGCACGGGCGGCTCCACTTTGGGGGCTGGCGCAGGGGCCAGCACCCTGGGCCAGGGAAAGCGGATCATGACCAGGGCGGCCATAAGGGTGAGCAATCCCATCACGGCCACACCCCAGCGGGCCCCCAGGGCATCAATCAGAAAACCTGAAAGATAGGCGCCCAGCGGCCCGGAGCCCAGCAAGACCATCGAGTACACCGACATCACCCGGCCCCGGATGCGGTCGGGTGCAATGAGTTGGACGGTGGTGTTGGAGTTGAGCATGGTGGTAATCATGCCCAGCCCGCCGATGCCCAGCACCACCGCTACCCAGAGGGTGGGGAGGGGCAGGGCCAGGCTCATGAGAGATACGCCCAGAATTATGCTGCCCAACACGGCCCGCATGGGACGGGCCCTGGAGGCGATGGCCTGCACCAGGGCAGCCACGATGGAGCCGAGCCCCACCGCCGACATCAAGAAGCCGAATCCCTGCGCGTCGAGGCCGAGCTCGAGCCGGGCATACGAAGGCACGATGGTCTGAAAGTTCATGCCCAGCAGACTGGTCAACCCCACCAGGACCACCACCTGCCGCACCAGTGGATGCCCCCAGACAAAGCGCAGGCCCTCGAGGGCATCTTCCACAACCCCGCTGTGTTGGGGGTCTGGTTTGTGGCCTGGTGTGATGAACAAGACCCCAATCAAGGGAATGAAGGAAAGTGCGTTGACTAGATAGCTCCAGGAGAGGCCAAAACCCGCAATGAGCAGCCCGGCCAGGGCGGGCCCCACGAGCCTCGAGGTGTTGAACCCAAAAGCGTTGATGGCAATGGCGCCTGGGTAGCGATCCTTGCCGGCCAGCTCCACCGTGAAGGCTTGTCGCACGGGCAGATCCATGGCATTAAACATGCCGTACAGGAAAGCAAACACCAGGACGTATTCGTAGCGCACCAGCCCGGTCACGATCAGGGCAAACATGCCAAAAGCCAGCACCGCCATACCGCCCTGGGTGATGAAGAGCAGATTGCGTCGGCTGTAACGATCCGAGAGTACCCCGGCTGGAATCGAGAAGAGCAACGAGGGTAGAAACTGCAAGGCAATTACCAGGCCCAGCCGCTCGGCGCTGCCGGTCAGTTCCAGCACCAGCCAACCCTGGGTAGCTGCTTGCATCCAACTACCCAACTGGGAGAGAAATAGCGCGATCCAGTAGGTTCGATATTTGGGGTCACGTAATAAGGCTAGCGCCAGCACAAATCCCATCATACCCCTAAACTGACCGGCGGGTCAGTTTATACCAACCAGGATGTCTTGCGGGGGAGGTGGACTTGAAACTTGTTTTGAGGGGTTTGTGTCCAGTAAAGGTCGCTCACCCGCTATTTGTTACCCGCTGCCAGCCAGTCTTCCAGACTTTCCCGGATACGTTTGAAGTGTTTGAGAAGAGCCTTGCTGGCCTGTTTGGCGTTGCGGGCCTCGAGAGCTGCCAGCACCGCATGGTGTTCGTGGTATCCCCGCTCGAGCTGGGCCAGGCTACGGGCCGCCGACTCCAGCGCCAGGTGCGACTGGTCTTTGAGCAGCCCCACCATCCGCTCCAGTACAGGGTTGTGGCTCAGGGTGCCCAGCAGTTTGTGAAACTGAAGGTCGGTGGCCTGATAACCCTCGAGGTCTGTTTCCTGAATGGTTTTGGCCTGGTCTTGCAGAACTTGATGTAGCAGAGTCAGGTCTTTGGCGGTAGCTCTGGCTGCCCCCAGCCGCACCGAGGCCACCTCCAGCACCTCTCGAGCCTCCAGGATTTGCAGGGCGTCCTCGAGGCCAAAATGGGCTACCACCGCCCCCTTGCGGGCTTTCTCCTGGGCCAGTCCGTCGGCCACCAGTTGCAGCACCGCTTCGCGCACCGGGCTGCGTGAGACTCCGAGTTGGCGGGATAGTTCAGGAACGCTCAGGGCGTGGCCGGGCGGCAACTCCCCCTTCAAAATTTGGGTGCGTAATACGGCATAGGCCTTGTCGGCAAGGCGTTCGGATTGCAGTTTGGCTCGTGGCTTCATAAAGCGTTAGGGGTTGGTCGGCAGGGTCTTTAGGCTATTGCTGAAGTTTGAGCCGATGGTCGCAGGTCTCGAGTCCCATGTCGCAGGCAGCGTGCTTTCGGCCTTCGGCTTTGGGCTTTGGATGAAGAAATCCCTGAAAGGTGCGAACTTTGGATTTACTACACAGTCGTATAGATGCCTGTACATCTTCACTGGAATACGGGAAGTCATTGCGAGCATCCGCAGGATGCGAAGCAATCCAGATCTCCTTACCCCGCCGATAGTCTGGCAAACTTCCTCTGGATTGCTTCGTCGGCCAATGGCCTCCTCGCAATGACGGCTGCCACCTGAAAGACTGGCTGGCGAGCGCTCGGGCCAACGTTCGCCAGAATGTATAGGCTCCTTTACGACGCTGTATTTACAGGGCATAAGCGGGTTTCACTCCAACTTTACGTTTTAGGTTGCGCTCTATTTGTGGGCATTATGGCGTCCGCCCCTTGACATGTTACATGTAATATGTAAACTGTCCACAGCCGGAAGCATAACCCAAAACACGTCGGGCTAAAGCGATGTTTGGGGTGATCAATGACGCCGTTTTGATCCGGTCTTCAGGAGGTTTGTCAATGAAGCTGTGGAAACTGTTTGTAATTAGTTTGGTACTGGTGCTTGGGACTGCCCTGGCCCAGCAACGCCCCAGGGTGGTCATTCCTACCGGTAGCACCGGGGGGGTGTTTTTCTTCTATGGGCAAGCCATTGCCAAGCTGCTGAGTGAGGCCGGAGTGGCCGATGCCACCGCCCAACAGACCGGCGGCTCCTACGACAACCTGCTGCTGCTGCGTGACCGTACCGACCCCCGCTCCAATACCTACTACTGCGCCCTGGCCACCACCGACTCTGCGCTGGTTACCTACACCGGCGAGGAGCCGCGCTTTGCCCAGCGCAAGGCCGATATGCAGCGCATCATGTTCTACATGTACCCCAGCTTGATCCACATCGTGACCACCGAAAAGTCGGGCATTAAGTTTGTGGGCGACCTGCGGGGCAAACGGGTCTCAACCGGGCAGCCTGGCTCCTCCACCGAAAACCTGGCCCTGCTGGTGCTGAGGGGTGCGGGGGTGGACGTGCGTGAGTTTGCCAAGCGGGAGCGCCTGCCTGCCGCCGAGTCGGCCAAAGCCCTCTCCGAAGGCACCATCGATGCCTACTTCTGGGTAGGTGGGGTGCCCACTGCCAGTGTGGTTGAACTGGCCCAGAGCCTGCCGCGCAAAGGCGACCAGATCAAGTTGGTAGACTCGCCCCGCACCGGTCCCACCGCTCAACTCCTGCAAAGGGAGTTCCCCGGCATCATTACCACGGGTGTACTGCCCAAAGCAGTCTATGGCACCAAAGACAATGTGTTTGCGCTCTACACCGGCAACGTCTTCCTCTGCCCGGCCTCCATGCCCGACGACCTGGCTGCTGCGATCATGAAAGCGGTATTTAGCAACCTGCAAACCCTGGTCACTGCTACCGCCGCTGCGCGCGATACCACCATCAAAAATACCGTGGATCTGGTTAACCAGAAAGTCGTGATTCCTTTCCATCCAGGCGCCTTGCGCTACCTGCGCGAGACCGGGGCTCTGAAGTAAATCAAGCACTGTTTGGGAAGCTCCCTCGAGCCACTTGGGGGAGCTTTTTTCTCAAAAGCGCCCGCTACGTTAAGTGCTTGTTTTTAGCTTTGAGGTGATTATTCCCACGCTGGGCCTTCCAACGGCTTTCAAGGCCCACACTGGCCAGAAAGACCGGCCACTGGCGAAAACCTCGAGCCCTTGAGCAATATATAATCACGCTCACCAACCCGGCTTTTAGGAGGCTTCATGGAAATACCTCAGGACAGTACGGGCCGAACCACCCTGATGGGGCGTGTGATCTGGGTTATTCTGCTTTTCGCAGCGCTCTTTAGCTTGTATCTGGTGGTTCACCCCTTTACCCCGCTAAGCCGTCTGGACTTGAGCATTCTTGACCAGGTACAGCTTCGTCGGGCGACCCATGTTTTGCTGCTCTTGGTGGCAGGGTATCTGATTACCTCTCGCCTTCCTGCTACTCGGCGCACGCTGGGTTCGTGGGTTTTTGCAGCCCTCACCCTGCCTTTTCTCTACACCTTCTGGGTGCCCAATGTGCCGGGGGTGGACATCCCGCTGGCGGGCAAGCTAATGGGAACCCTGGCCTGGGCGCTGGCGGTGCTGCCTGCTTTGTTGCCGCAAATGCGCCGCTATACCGATATTGCCGCTGCGTTGCTGGCCATTGCGCCCTGGGCCTACCAGGTGCGCTACTACGAAGATCTGGTCAACCGCGCGGTCATTCCGGCAGGCTGGGATATGGCCATGTCCTTCAGCATTATTATCCTGGTGCTGGGACTGGTCTCTCGCTTGCTGGGCCCCATCATGCCCTCGCTGGTGCTTATTTTCCTGGCCTACAACATGTACGGCCAGTACGTGCCGGGTACATTCCGTGGGGCCAAAAACGGCATTGACCTGATCCTGGGCAAGACCTACAACGAAACCGAGGCCGGTATCTATGGTCTCATCACCGGGGTATCGGCCAAGTACCTGGTCTACTTCACCATCCTCTCGGGGCTGATTGGCGCACTGGGGCTGGGGCGGGTGGTGGCCAATATTGCTTTGGCAATGGTGGGCCGCACCCCTCAAACCCCTGGCCGGGTGACCGGCATTGCCTCGGTCTTCATGGGCATGTTCAGTGGCTCGGGAGCTGCCGACACCCAGTTTGTGGCTACCCTGACCAAGCCGCTCTACGAAAAAGCCAACTACGACAAGATGATTGCCGCAGGCCTGGTCGCGACGGCGGGAACCATTGCGCTCATCACCCCACCGGTGCTGGGCTCGATTGCCTTCGTGATGGTAGAGATCCTTCAGATCAGCTATTTGTGGATTGTCATCATGGCGATTGGGCCCATGCTCTTGTATCTGGCGGGGATTCTGACCTTTAACGAGTTCTATGCTCGCAAGGCCAAGCTGCCTCCCGTGGGAGGGGACGAAACCCTGCGGCGTAGTTATGCCCTTCGCTACAGCACCATTTTCATCCCCATTATCCTGATTGTGGTGATGCTCTTTTTGGGTACGGAGGTTTCGACCGCCGTGTACCTGGCCTCCCTGGCCTTTGTTCTGGTCTGCTACCTCGACCCCACTTTGCGGCCCGCGCCCCTGGCCGAGGCCATGCGGAGTCCGGCCTACAAGGTGGGGCTACCCCTGGGCATTGGGCTGGCCCTGGGGGGTGCTTTTCTGCCGGTACTAGCAGGCTGGGACCTGGGTAAGATACCCGTTTTGCCTGTCACGCTGGCGGTACTGGGGCTTTTGCTGGGCACCTTTTTTTACCCGGCTCTGGCCAGCGGCAAACTACGCGGGGCTATTGAACCGATTGCGCTGGGCCTGGCTGAAGGGTTCCGTCAACTGATTCCCATCGGCTCGGCGATTGTGGCAGCGAACTTGATTTTCGGCATGATGGTGATTACTGGCCTGCCCTCCAAGTTCTCGATATTCCTGGGGCAGGTCTCAGGGGAAAGCCTGTTGCTGGCAACGCTGGTAACCGCCGTCTTCAGCCTGGTTCTGGGGATGGGGGTGCCGCCGACGGCGACCTACGTGCTCACCGCCTCGCTAACCGCTCCGGCCATCATCAAGATTGCCGCTGCCAACTTCCAGGGGTATGGCCTCGAGCCCCAGCAGGCGGTGCTGGCCGCAACGCTCGCTACCCACATGTTTCTCTTTTACTACGCGGTGCTGGCCGACGTGACCCCGCCGGTGGCGCTCTCGGGCTATGCGGCGGCCTCGGTGTTCAAAACCAACCCCATTCTCACCGGGGTATATGCGGCGCGGGTGGCGCTGGCGAAGTACATCATCGGTTTCTTCTTCCTGCTCTCCTTTACCGGAACCGGCCTGCTGATTCTGCCAATTGTGCAGAACGTACCGGGTATTGAGGGCTGGTTCATCATCCTCGAGCGCTTCTTCTTCACCGGTACGGCCATCGTCTTCCTGGCCGCCGCCACGGTGGGGTACACCCGTCGGCCCCTGCAACGCTGGGAAAGCTGGGTGATGGGCTTGCTGGCGCTCGCCCTGTTCTACCCCTATCCCAACCTCTGGATGCCCTTCATTCCCTTTGTGCTGGGGCTGCTCTTCTTCCTGCGCGGCGAAAGCACCAAAACACCCCAGCCTCAGGCGGCGGACTAGAGTTATACCGAATCTGCTCAGAAGTGACCCAAAAGCGATATACAAGTCCCTCGGACGCGCCCCCTGGCACGGCAAGGGAGGGGCGCGTTCAGCGCCGCTCACGCGTAGAGTTGGTATTAGGGAGACAGGTTTTTATCTACCCCCGTCTGCCGGGGGTAGTTTACTGGTTGAGCGCAGCTTTGTAGAGGGCCAGCCGTTCCAGCCGCACCAAGGGCGTGTGGTCTGTGGCAAAACCCCAGTAAGTGAGCAGGCTGCGCCTCGAGACAGCGTCCGTTCTGGGCTCCAGAGCGTCATCGCGCCCGACCTGGATACCCGACTTCTGGAGGGCTTCAAGTTGCCCATTCTGGGCAAGCTGACGCAGTTGGGTGCGGTAGTCCTGTAAGGTTTGGGGGCTCAGACTGGGCCTGGACTGGGCCTCACCGGGCCAAAAACCAAAGAGGAGCTCGAGGTCGTTGTCAAAACCATCGCCATCGGAGTCGAGCCCATCCTGGGTGACCTCCTGAATGGCCTGGCGAATCTGCACCGCATTGAGCTGGAAGATGCTGCGGGCTTCGGGGCTGTCGGCGGCCACTGTTTCGTCCAGCATTCGGCGCACGATGGCCTGATAGTCTCGGCCAAAAGGATTGAGCTGTTTGGCGCTTTCCTTACCGATATGGCACAGCGCACAGGTGGTCTGGGTGGGCTCGAGGTGGTAGCGCACCACCAGCTCGCGGAGGGAGGGCACCGCAAAGCTCAAGGGGGTGGTAGCTGCGGGTATCAGCCCCAGGGCATCGGTGTAGCGCCCGCGCTCCCGAAATACCTCACCCAGGCCGCGCCAGCTATAAAGCGCAAAGCTGCCCAGCAGGGCCACAATCAAGAGAAGCCGCAGGCGGTTGTCCACCAGGATTCAATCTATACGAAAAAAGCCAGCGCGAGGGTGGGCTGGTTATGCAAGGCTTGCGTAACACCCAGGATGGTCAGAAGCACCGGAGGCCAGACCAGGGGCCGTTAAAATCAGGCCATGTTGACGCTCATGCGCCGGGGTGGTTTCCGATTCTATGTCAAGTCGGGCAGCGCCCAGGAAAGACCGCACATCTTCGTAACCCGCGACGGCGATACCTGGGCCAAGTTCACCTTGAAGCCCGTCAACGTGGTCATCAACAGCGGTTTGGCCCGTAACGAGCTGACCCGGCTACAAGGGGTAGTGGCCGACCTCGAGCCCCAGCTTTTACAGCTCTGGTGGGAATACGCCAGCACCCAGGGGGTCAAACCGGAGGCTGAAAAGTCCGACAAGCATGGGCATAAACCCGCTCCATCCAGCGAGTCGCCAGCGCCGCTCGAGCCCACACCCGAACCAGCGGCGCTCGAGCCTGTGGCCTAGAGCGCTCTTCACTTATTTCAAGCCATCCGACCGTAATACCAAATCTGCTCAGAAGTGACCCAAAAGCGATATAAGAGACCCTCGGACGCGCCCCCTGGCGCGGCAAGTGAGGGGCGCGTTTAGC
>FWPV01013721.1_pt1 | contig 12097 bp, 13 predicted proteins | sample 2228371 | NCBI WGS metagenome assembly FWPV01 (sample SAMEA103939776, study PRJEB20133) | metagenome | reverse complement strand
GGCGATCTTCGCCGGGCCGATCAGGTTGGAGCAGATCAGCACCGTGACGAAGGCCGCCATCACGAATTCGTAATAGCGGTAGCTGCGTTGAGTGGTCATGGGCTTTGAAAACCTTTAGCCACAGAGGGCACAGAGAACACAGAGAAAACCAAACATTCAAAAGCGGATTTTTCGCGCTTCCTCTGTGTGCTCTGTGGCCATGATTTTGATCTTCGTTTTTACGTCAATGGCGCGGCGCAGTGTTTCTGGAAGCCGGGCCGTGCTGAAACCGTCCTGAACCAGCGTTCGTAATGCGGCAGCGGCGGGCGCTCGATCGGCACGTTGAACCAGCGGTGGGCGAGCACGGCGTGCGGGATGTCGGCCATCGTGAAAGCTGCACCGGCGAAATATTCGTTGTTCGCCAGGTGGGCGTCGGCCATTGCCAGATAGCCGGCGAGTTTCTGCCGGTTGTCCTCGACCTCGGCCAGGTTGCGTTTTTCCGGCGGCGTGCGGATCAGGATCCAGAACACGGGCTTCATGTGGTTCCACAGCGTCGTGCTGTACCACTCCATCCAGCGGTCGGCATCCGCGGTGGCCCGCGGATCGGCCGGACACAGGGTGCCGAGGCCGTGTTTGCGCGCGAGGTAGCGCACGATGGCGTGCGATTCCCACAGCATGAAGCCGTCGTCGCTGATCAGCGGCACCAGGCCGTTGGGATTCATCGCCCGGTATTCCGGGGTGTTGTTGACGCCGTACTGCATGCCGGCGTCGATGCGTTCGAAGGGCAGCCCGAGCTCGGCGCAGGTCCACAGCACTTTCTGCACGTTGATCGAATTGGTTCGGCCCCAGATTTTCAGCATGTTCTTCCCCTTGGTTTGCCGGGTTCCAGTCGGTGGACGCTAGTCTAGCAGGACGTGGGTGTGGTCATGGGCGCGGGCTATAATGAGGTACGTTCAGGCCAATGGTTTTATCAGAGGAGAATCCCGATGGGCAGCATGATGGAACTCACCGCAGCGGACGGTCACAAATTCGGTGCCTACAAGGCAGAGCCGGCGGGCAAGCCGCGCGGCGGCCTGGTGGTGATCATGGAAATTTTCGGCGTCAACAGCCATATCCGTTCGGTGGCCGACGGTTACGCAGCCGACGGTTACCAGGTGATTGGGCCGGCGATGTTCGACCGCGTGCAACGCGGCTACGAGTGCGGTTACACGCAGCCGGAAATCGAGGTCAGCCGCGGCCTGATGCAGAAGGCCAGCCTCGATGATGCGATCAAGGACGTCCGAGCCGCGGTACAGGCGCTGCAGGGGGCGGGAAAAATCGGCATCGTCGGCTATTGCTGGGGCGGCACGGTGGCCTGGAAGTCGGCCGCTGAAGTCGACGGCCTGGCCTGCTCGTCTCCGCATTACGGCGGGGGCATCCCCAACCTCACCAGTTTGCAGCCGAAATGTCCGGTGATGTTCCATTGGGGCGACAAGGACCAGGGCATCCCGCTGGAGGCGGTGGAGAAGGTCAAGGCCGCGCACCCGCAGTTTGAACATCACATCTATCCCGCGGGCCACGGTTTCAACTGCGACCAGCGCGGCTCCTACGATGCCGCCAGTGCGAAGCTTGCGCGCGAGCGCACGCTGGCTTTCCTGCGCAAGCACGTGGGCTGATTGCCGGGCGCGCAAAAAAGCCGGCGAATGCCGGCTTTTTTTGATGCGCGTTTTTCCGTGCAGGCGGGGGATGCAGGCGCTCAGGCCGCCGCGCCGCCGCTGGCGCGCTTGTTGAACGCGGTGAAGAACTGTTCCGCGGTTTTTTTGGCGACGCCGTCGATCAGGCGCGCACCGACCTGCGCCAGCTTGCCGCCGATGTTTGCCTTCACGCTGTAGCTGAGCCGGGTGCCTTCGGCTTCGGGGGCGAGCCGCACATGGGCCTCACCCTTGGCGAATCCGGCGACGCCGCCCTGGCCCTCGAACTGCAGGGTGTACGAGTCCGGAGCCTGCACATCGAGCAGCGTCATCCTGCCCTTGAACTTGGCGCTGACCGGGCCGACCTTGGCGACCATCGTCAGCAGGTATTCGTTGTCGGACTGTTTTTCAATCGAGTCACAGCCGGGGATGCAGTCCATCAGCACCGCGGTGTCGTTGAGTGCGTTCCAAGTTTCCTGCTGGGGCAGGGCGATCAGTTGTTCGCCGGTCATTTCCATTGTCGGAGCTCTCCTTGTTTCCAGCCCCGATGTTAACGCATGCGGCGCGCTACAATAGGCGGACTTGCTGCACACCAATGTGTACGCCAATGGCAGGATCGGGGAATTTGCATGGACAGTGTTGATCTGCAGGTTGTCAGAACCGCCCGCGACTGGCTCGCCGGCGGACATCGCGTGGTGCTGGCCACGGTGATCCGCACCTGGGGCTCCGCGCCGCGTCCCATCGGCGCGCTGTCGGCGATTCGCGGCGACGGCATGGTCGTGGGTTCGGTTTCCGGTGGCTGCGTCGAAGACGACATGATCCTGCGCGTGAAGGAAGGACGGCTCGCCGAGAACTCGCCGGTGACGACGAAGTATGGCGTGTCGGCGGAGGAAGCGCAGCGTTTCGGCCTGCCCTGCGGCGGCACGCTGGAACTGGTGCTGGAACCGCTGACGGCGAAAAGCGGGCTCGATGAGCTGCTGGCGCGAATCGAGCGCCATGAGCTGGTGCTGCGCCGGCTCGACATGAAAACCGGCGAAGCGACCATCGGACCGGCAAAATGGCAGGACCAGCTCAACTATGACGGCACCACGCTGCAGACCGTGTACGGCCCGCGCTGGCGGCTGCTGATCATCGGCGCCGGCCAGTTGTCGACCTATCTTGCGCAGATGGCGCAGGCGCTGGACTACCAAGTCACGATCTGCGATCCGCGTGAGGAATACAGCACGACCTTCGACGTGCCCGGCGTGGAACTGAAGCGTGGCATGCCCGACGATGTGGTCACGGAGATGAATCTTGACGGCCACAGCGCGGTGGTGACGCTGACCCACGATCCCAAGCTCGACGACATGGCGCTGCTGGAAGCGCTGAAGTCGCCGGCCTTTTACATCGGCGCCATCGGATCGAAGAAGAACAACGACGCGCGGCGCGAGCGGCTCGCCGAGTTTGATCTGTCGCAGCAGGAGATTGCACGCCTGCACGGCCCGGTGGGGCTGAAAATCGGCAGCAAGACGCCGCCGGAAATCGCGGTGGCGATCCTCGCCGAGATGACCGCGATCCGCAACGGTGTGGACATCCGCGGCTTAGTCGAGCCGCCGAAGGCGACCACGGCGGGCTGTGCAGTGGAATGATTTTATAAGTATTTGATTATAAAGGTAAATTTAATTCCATTGTTCAGTTCTCGGCCCAGCGCCGCAGCAGGTTGTGGTAGGTCGAGGTCAGTCGCACCACGGGATCGGTATCTCCGATCTCGCTCCGCAACCGCAGCAGTGCCATGTCCATTTCATGCAGCAGGCGGCGCTTCCCGGTGTCGCGCACCATGCTCTGGATGAACATGAAACAGGCAATGCGCTCGCCGCGGGTGACCGGGGTCACGGCATGCACCGATGAAGAAGGGTAGAGCACCAGGCTGCCTGCATTGAGCTTGATGCCATGCGTGCCGAAGGTGTCTTCGATGGTCAGTACGCCGCCCTCGTAATCGTCGGGATCCGACAGGAAGAGCGTGGCCGATATGTCGGCGCGAACGTAGGTGCCGGATCGGTCCGGCGCCAGCCGCATCGCGTTGTCGGTGTGGAAACCGTAGGTATTGGCCGTATTGCCATAGCGGTTGAAGAAGGGCGGCAGGATTTTCAGCGGCAGCGCGGCCGAGAAAAAAACCGCGCTGCGGTTCAGTGCGTCGAGCACCAGGCGGCGCAGTGCCGGTAGATGCTCGGCATCCTCGGCGAGCTGCCGGTTGTTTTTGACCTTGGCGGCCTGGATGCCTACGGTTGCAAGACCGCTGTCCCAGCGCGAGCGTGAAATGAGGTCGCGGGCGGCGGCGAGCTTGCCCGCGTCAAGCAATGAATCGATGGTGATCAGCATGGTTGGCGTTCAGAACTTCAGTTCCGTGGTCAGAATGACCGCGCGCCGTTGTCCCGGTATCGTGAACGGGCCGTTGTCATAGATCGCGTCGTAATAGAGCTTGTCAAACAGGTTTTTCACGTTCAGGCGCAGCGCCCATTTCGGCTGTTCGTAGGCAAGCATCGCGTCCCAGCGTGCATAGGCCGGCGCGGTATTGGGGTGATAGGCGCCGTTGAGCGTCGGCACCGGTCCGGCACCACTCGGGTTGAATCCCTGGCGGTCGCCCTTGGCCTCGACACCGCCGCCGATTTTCCACGGACCGGCGAGCTTGTAGGTGGTCCACAGGTTGAGGGTATATCGAGGCGTGTTGCGCGCGCGCTTGCCCGCGTACTGCGGATTGGCATTGGTGATCACGCCGGTGTTGGCGTTGACGTTCTGTGCAACCTCGAGGATCCTGGCATCCATCAGCGCAACTCCCGCGAATACTTCCCAGCGGTCGTTTATGCGTCCTGCAGCCTCGAGTTCGAGGCCGTCGGTGCGGCGTTTCCGGGTCAGTACAGAAGCTGTCGATTCCAGGTCGTTGCTGCGCTCCCATTCCTTGGTAGTCCGGTACAGCGCCGCGCGCAGGGACAGGTCGCCGTCGAACATCAGCCACTTCGCGCCGAGCTCGAGGACGTCGCTGCGCTACGGCGGAAGCGGCGTCACGGTGAGCTGGTACAAGTCGGCAGTCGGGCTGAAGGAGTCGCTCCAGCCGACGTAGTAATGGGTGTCGCCTGAGGGATGGAAGGACAGCGCGCCGCGGTAGCTGTTCTCGCTGTAGGACAGGCGCGGCGAGGTGGCGCTGCGGTAACTGGCGTCGAGGGTGTCATGACGCATGCCGAGCGTGGCTTTCCAGCGCGGAATGAATTCGACGGTGTCCTGCAGGTAGATTGCCCGCGAATTGCCGTTGAAGTTGACCGCGTTGCCGGCGACGGCCTCCCGGTACGGGAAGTAGGCTGGTGCCGCCGCATTGCCAAAGTTCTGCAGGCCCTTGCGATGGCTGTCCTCGTGCAGGTATTCGATGCCGGCAAGCAGTTCATGCTTCATGCCGGCGAGCGTCATCCGGGTGCTGAGATCGGACTGCAGCGTGATGGTTTCGTAGTCGGCTGCGCGGCTCGGGTTGCCGCCGACGCTGGCCAGCGCATTGGGCGGGCTGTTCAGATTGGGGGTCTTGGCCCAGTAGCTGCGCTCATAGTCGCCCGAGCGCAGCTGGGTGCGCAGCTGCGTTGCAGGTGAAAAGTGATGCTCATGCACCAGCGTCGTGACCGCGGTGTCGCTGTCGTCGAAGGTACGGTCGATGCCGAAAAAGGTGCTGGCCGGCTGTATCGTGCCCGGCGCACGGGTCGCGTTGTTGAAGGACACGCCGTAGTCCGGGTTGTCGCGCGTCGACAGCTGGAAATGGTTGATCCAGAAGCGGCTGTTCGAATCCTGGTTCATGGCAAGGCTCAGCGCGAAGCCCTTGCGGTGGACTTCGGGCTCGGCCCCGGTTGCCGGGTTGCTGCGCCAGCTGCCTTCGTCGCGCTGCATCAGGTTGACCCGGAGCTGGGTGTCCTCGCTGAAGGCCCTGTTCAGATCGGCGGTGGTTTCGCGATAGCTGTCAGTGCCCACGCTGCCGGAGAGCCTGTACTGGTCGTAGCGCAGAGGGGTTTTGCTGACCTGGTTGATCACGCCGCCGGCCTGGCCGCGGCCGAACAGCATCGCGCCGGCGCCACGCAGCACGTCCACCTGTTCGAGGTTGAAGGTTTCCCGGTTGTACTGGGCGGTGTCGCGGATGCCATCGAGGTACATGTCGCCGTAGGTATAGAAGCCGCGCAGGTTCATGTTGTCGCCGGCGCGGCCGCCCTCGGCGGCATTGAAGCTGATGCCGGAGACATTGCGCAGGGCTTCGCGCAGGCTGCCGACCTGCTGCTGCTCCATCAGGGTGTTGGTGACCGTCGTGATCGCCTGCGGGATGTCATGCGGATCCTGCAGTGTCTTGCCCACGCGCGTGGATGTCGCTCGCAAGCCGTCCTGTTTTTCGGCATCGGCCTGTACCTTGACTGTCGGCAGTTCCCGCGCGGATTCGGCAGGTGGCTGCTGGGCAGAGGCCTGCTGCGCGAAGGTCGAAATTCCGGCGAACACCATTGCGCCCAGCGGCAGCCGAGGGCGCGCGGCCTGCTTCGCAGATGCGGATTGCGTGGATGTCCTGTGCGGCCGCAGTCCGCGGAGGATGAGGGTGATCGGATTGAGGCGAAACGTCTGTTGCATCGGTGGCTCCCTTGGGTTTTTGTTTTGGCTGGCTATCGGGAGTCCGACTGGCTTGCGGGTCGTATGAAACTCGGTGGATCAGGATGTTTAAGGCGCGGCGTCTCCCGGTTCGGTGACGAAGCCGATCTTCGACAGCCCGACACGTCCGGCGGCCGCCATCACGCGGGCGACGTTCTGGTATTCGGTACTGCGATCGGCGCGGATGTGCACCTCGGGCTGCGGCTCGATGGCAGCCGCTGCGGTCATGCGCGCTTCCAGCGTTGCCATGTCCACCTTCTCGCCGTTCCAGAAGACATCTCCACCGGCTCGGATGCCGAGCTGGATGTTGTCCGGCTTGCTGTGGTTGGGCTGGCTGGAGGCGCGCGGCAGGTCGATCTTCACCGCATGGGTCAGCAGCGGCGCGGTGATGATGAAAATCACCAGCAGCACCAGCATCACGTCGATCAGCGGCACCATGTTGATTTCCGCCATCGGCGCCCCTTCACTGTCCTTGTTGAATCCGCCGAAGGCCATCTCAGGCTCCCATGCCGGCAATCGCGGCCGGACGCAGCGGCGCCACCGCGGCAACATCGTTGACATGCGAGCCGGTGGTGAGGAAGGCGTAGAGGTCGTGTGCGAAGGAATCGAGCTGCGCCAGCACCAGGCGGTTGCTGCGCACCGCGAAGTTGTAGGCCAGCACCGCGGGGATTGCCACCGCGAGGCCGAGCGCGGTCATGATCAGCGCCTCGCCGACGGGGCCGGCGACCTTGTCCAGCGTGCCCTGGCCGCTCATGCCGATGTTGACCAGCGCGTGGTAGACGCCCCACACGGTGCCGAAGAGGCCGATGAAGGGCGCGGTGCTGCCGATCGAAGCGAGCACGGTCAGTCCCGATTCGAAGCGTGCGGTCTCCTCGTCGATCACGCGGCGCATCGCGCGGGTGATGAAGTCGGCGCCGGAGCCGGCCTCGTCGAGCCTGTTGGCGCCGTGGCGCTGGTGGTGGCGCGCGGCGACGATGGCATGCCAGGTCAGGTGCGAGAAGGGTTCGTCGGGGTGTTGCTGTTCGAACTGGGTGGCGACGGCCTGCAGCGAGGGCGAGTTCCAGAACCGGTCGAGGAAGCGCCGGGTCCGGTGGCGGATGGTCAGTGCGGCGACCGCCTTGGTGACGATCAAATACCAGGTCACCACGCTCATCAGCAGCATGATTACCAGCAGGGTTTTGCCGACGGCGTCGGTCTGGGCGATGAAATGGGCGAGGCCCAGCGTCTGTTGTGCTTCCAAGGGATCAACTCCTGAGGCTGAATGAAATGGGTACCAGTACCCAGGCACTGACGGCCTGGTCGCCGCGGCGGGCGGGGGCGAATTTCCAGCGGCGCACGGTGTTCAGTGCCACCGCGTCGAGGCGTTCGTGTCCGCTGGAACTGCGCAGCTCGACGCGGGCTGGCAGGCCGCGCTCGTCAACCAGCACCCGCAACACCACCCGGCCTTCCTCCCCGAGCCGGCGCGACAGCGCGGGGTACTGCGGTGCCGGGTTGTTCAGATAGTCGGCATTGAACTGCGGCGGAACCACCGGGGCCGGTGGCGCGGGCGGAGCTGCGGCAGCAATGGGTTCGGGTGGTGCAGGCGGTGGCGGCGCCGGCGCCTGGATCGCGGCCGGAGTCGGTTCGGGGGCCTGGGTAGTCAACATTGCCTGGGGCTTCGGTTCGATCCGTTTGACGGCTTGCCGGACCACGGGCTTCGGCTTGGGCAGGGTTTTCGGCGGTGCGACCGGTTGTGGCTGCACCAGGCTGACCATGATCGGCGCCAGTTCGGCGAGCGTCTGTCGCGCCGGGGCGTAAGCCAGCAGCACCGCCAGCACGGCAGCATGCAGACCGAGGGTGATGGTGATGCCGGGCAGGCGGGACGGCTGCCGGCTGAGACTGGCAGCCGACCACGACGGGATGTGTTGAGAAGTCATGCAGGCATCGCGCATATTGTCTGTAAATGATAATTGTTCGCATTATTAGTTGCAAGTATCTTAAGCAGCCTGAACCCGCGATGTCTCGAAAGCCGGTTTGCCGATATATTCGGGAATTGCTTTGCTTCGATCCGGAATACCTTTCATGAAACTTGCATTCATCGGCCTCGGCGTCATGGGCGGCCCCATGGCGGGGCATCTCGCCCGGGCAGGCCACAGTGTCGCTGTCTACAACCGCTCGCCGGCACGCGCGCAGGCCTGGCGCGAACATCACGCCGGCAATGTTGCCGACTCGCCTGCAGCCGCGGCCGTAGGCGCCGACATCGTGTTCAGCTGCGTCGGCAATGACGACGATGTGCGCGAGGTGACCATTGGCAGCCGCGGCGCATTTGCGGCGATGCAGGCCGGCGCGATTTTCGTCGACCACAGCACGGCATCGGCGACGCTGGCGCAGGAACTGCATGCCGCGGCGCAGGCGCGTGGGCTGCATTTTCTAGATGCGCCGGTGTCCGGCGGGCAGTCCGGCGCGGAACAGGGCGTCCTCACCGTGATGGTGGGGGGTGATGCGGAACCTTACGCACGAGCCGAACCGGTGATCGCGCATTACGCGCGCGCGGTGACGCTGATGGGGCCTTCCGGTGCCGGACAGAAATGCAAGATGGTCAACCAGATCTGTGTTGCCGGCGTGGTGCAGGGCCTCGCCGAAGGGCTCGCTTTCGCGCTGCATGCGGGACTCGACGCGAAGCGCGTCGTCGACGTCATTTCCAAAGGTGCGGCAAGCTCTTGGCAGATGGAGAACCGCGGCAAGACCATGGTCGACGGCAAATTCGATTTCGGCTTCGCGGTGGACCTGATGCGCAAGGACCTGCGTATTGCGATGGACGAGGCGCGCGGCAACGGCGCGCAGTTGCCGGCGACGGCGCTGATCGACCAGTTTTATGCGCGGGTGCAGCGCGAGGGCGGCGGACGGCTGGATACCTCGAGTCTGATCAAGTTGCTGCTTGAGCAGTGAGCGGTAAACAGTGAATGGTGAAGGGTGAACAGTGAGCGGTGAACAGGTGAAAAGTGGGGAGCCGGTGGTGCCTATGCCTTCGGCGACGGTGACCGTCGTGCGCGACGCGGCGGGCGGCATCGAGGTGCTGATGATGCGTCGCAATCTCAAATCGGGATTCGTGCCGGGCATGCATGTGTTTCCTGGCGGCGGCGTTGATGGAAGCGATTTTTCTTTTAAAAACAATAACTTGTGCAAATGCTTTGACGATACTGCGGCGAGCGGCACGCTGGGCCTCGCCTGCGACGGACTGGCGTACTGGGCTGCCGCGATCCGTGAGGCCTTCGAGGAGTCGGGCTTGCTGCTCGCGCGCGATGGCAGCGGCGCGACGCTGTCCCTGAGTGATGCCGCCATCGCGCGGCGTTTTACCGAACATCGCCGCCGCCTCAATGCAGGCCAGCTGGCGTTTCCGGACCTGCTGCAGACTGAAGACCTGCAACTCGCCGCCGACCAGCTGACGTACTTCGCGCACTGGATCACGCCGGTGGGGCTGCCGCGGCGTTACGACACGCGCTTTTTCATGGCCGAAGCGCCGGAAGGGCAGGAACCCTTGCAGGACGAACAGGAAACCATCGCTGCGGCCTGGGTCAGTCCCGGCGAGGCGCTTAGCCGCCACCGCCGCGGCGAGTTCGCGATGCGCACGCCGACCGTACGCACGCTGGAGGATTTCTCCGATTACGACAGTGTCGCCAGCCTGCGCCGCGGTCTCGCCGGGCGCCGCGAAGTGCCGGCGCAGTTGCCGCGCATCGGCCCCGACGGCCGGCGCATTCTGCCGGGCGAACCCGGCTACGAGGAATTGGGAGCCGCAGAACAATGAACACGCCTGCATCGATAGTCCCCGGCGAAATCGTCACCGTCGCTCCCGGTGTGCGACGTATCACCGCGCCCAATCCCGGCATGATGACCGGTCCCGGCACCAACAGTTACCTGATCGGCGACACCGAACTGGCGCTGATCGATCCGGGTCCGGAGCTCGACGCGCACCGCGACACGCTGCTCGCTGCCGTTGGCGACCGGCTGCGCTGGATACTCTGCACCCATACCCACCGCGACCACTCGCCATTGGCGCGCGCGATCAAACAGGCCACGGGTGCAGAAGTGCTGGGCCATGGCGTGACGCCGGCCGACGGCCGCCAGGACGAGGCGTTCAGGCCTGATCGCGCGTTGCGCGACGGCGAGGTTGTCGATTGTGCGGGCGCGCGGCTGCGCGTCGTTCACACACCCGGCCATGCCTCCAACCATTTCTGCTACCTGCTCGAGGGCAGCGGCCTGCTGTTCACCGGCGACCACGTGATGCAGGGCTCGACCGTGGTGATCTCGCCGCCGGACGGCGACATGCAGGCCTACCTCGATTCGCTGGAACGCCTGCTCGAACTTCCGGTCAGCGCTTTCGCGCCGGGCCATGGCCATCTCATTACCACTCCTGTTGAAGAGGTGCACCGGCTGGTCGCGCATCGCCTGAAGCGCGAGGAGAAAATCCATGCCGTGCTCGTCGCGCGGGGGCCGGGCACGCTGGAGTCGCTGGTGCGCCATGCCTATGACGACGTGCCCGAGCGCATCCATCCGGTGGCGATGCGCTCGCTGCACGCCCACCTGCTGCGGCTCGAATGCAACGGACGGGCGGTGAATGCCGCCGGTACATGGCGGGCGGGATGACCACGACGACGGCGCGCGGATTGCGCCGCTTCGCCGAGGTCAACTTCGCGATTGCGCTGTTCAGTGCGCTGCTGATCGGCGGGCTGTGGCTGTACACCATCACCAAGCATGAAGGCGAATACCGCGAAACGGTGAGTGCCGCGTTCCGGCAGAGTTCCAATCTTGCGATCGCCTACGAGGAGCATATCGCGCGCACACTGAAGGGTCTGGACGGCGCGCTGCAGTTCGTGCGCCACGAATACCGCCGCCTCGGCCGCAACATGGATATTGCGAACTACATTGCCGAGGGCGTCATCGACGGCCAGTTGTTCAGCATCCTCAGCGTGGTCGACGAGAAGGGTGACGTTGTGCTCAGCAGTCGCTACTTCGAGCCGACCAATTATGCCGACCGTGATTTCTTCCGCGTGCATCGGGAGGGCAGCGCCGACATGCTGTACATCAACCGTCCGGTGCTGGGCCGCCTGTCCGGCAGCTGGCAGGTGCCGATGTCACGGCGGATCAACAAGCCCGACGGCTCCTTCGGCGGCGTCGTTGTGCTGTCGGTGGACCCCGGCTATTTCGCGCGTTTCTACCAGAAGTCGGACATAGGTGCGCTGGGACTGGTGACCCTGGTGGGGCTCGACGGCATTGCCCGCGTGCGGCGCGTCGGCAGCGAGTTGAGTTTCGACATCGACATGACCACGAGCAGCCTGCTGCGCCAGCGCGGGCAGCAGGAACACGGCCAGTTTCTCAGCCTCGGCGGCTTCGACGAGATCCAGCGTTTCGTAAGTTACCGTACGCTTGGCGAATACCCGTTGATTGTTGCAGTCGGCGCGGCCAAGCCCGAGGTGCTGCGCGAATTCCTGCGCAACCGTCGCAGCGACCAGGTGATGGCGCTGTTGATCAGCCTGGTGATCGCGGGATTCGCGATGCTGCTGATGATCACGCTTGCGCGGCAGAAGCGTGCCGGCGAGGCGCTGGCCAACAGCGAGACGCGCTTCCGCGGGGCCTTCGAGCAGGCGGCGATCGGCATGGCGCATACCTCGCTCGACCGCCGCTTCATCCAGGTCAACCAGCGTTTCTGCGACATGCTGGGTTACACGCGGGAGGAACTGCTGGGCAGGCCGGCGACAGGATTCACCCATGAGGAGGACAGCAAGCGTGCGGCCGGGGAGCGGCAGAAGCTGCTCGCCGGTCTGGCCGAC
>FWPV01013715.1_pt1 | contig 12099 bp, 9 predicted proteins | sample 2228371 | NCBI WGS metagenome assembly FWPV01 (sample SAMEA103939776, study PRJEB20133) | metagenome | reverse complement strand
AGGAACGAGATTGAATGCCCCCCCAGCGGGCAGGAAAGCCCGCTTTCCGATTCATAAAGCAAACCGGAAGGCGGGTTTTCCACCCCACCACAAGCTAAAGCTTGAACAACGTACCATGGGAAGGAGCGCAGGAAAGCCCGCTTTGCGCAAGGCGTCAGATCCGCGCTGAGATAAAATACAAAAACGCCGAAGGCGTGAGAGGATTATAGCAAAAGAAAAAAATACGCGTCCAACCCGGAACGGGTGACATGATATAAATATTTCCATGAGAGATGGGAAGGAGGACGTCCCCATAGTCCGTGGGTACGTGATAATTTTTATTCGACGCTGAGCGTCACCATCTTCGTTCCACCGCAGAGCGAAGGAACGAGATTGAATGCCCCCCCAGCGGGCAGGAAAGCCCGCTTTCCGATTCATAAAGCAAACCGGAAGGCGGGTTTTCCACCCCATCACAAGCTAAAGCTTGAACAACGTACCATGGGAAGGAGCGCAAGAAAGCCCGCTTTCCTTTTCCACCCCCAGCCGGCAAGAATGCCCGCTCTCCATTGCCCCCCCCAGCGGGCAGGAAAGCCCGCCCTCTCCGGGTGGTGCGGGTTTTCCACCCCACCACAAGCTAAAGCTTGAACAACGTACCATGGGAAGGAGCGCAGGAAAGCCCGCTTGGCATAGCCATTTCCAGCGGGCAGGAAAGCCCGCTCTCCGATTCTCTCCAGCAAGCAAGAATACCCACAGGGCGTCGTCAGGGACGACTTTGCAATTTGTTGCTTTTCGGATGTAAAAAAGGCGAAAAAGACGTCTCGTCACTGGCGGTTCTCGACATGACATAAAAAGCGCCATCCCCGACGACGTTTTTAATCTTGTTCCCTCGGTCTCTTCCTAAGGGCAAACCGAAGGGCGGCTATTCTTTCCAGCCATTCTATCTCGCGCTCTATATCCTTACGAGGGCAAACATTTCCTTGGGAGTGCGCCATCACGGCAGCGCCTTTCTCGCTCTCAATGTTTATGATATCATGGCGCACTTTACCTCGCCCAGCTTTTTCTATTCCACTCTCATTTTCACAATCTCTGATCGATCAAATTACAGCGAAATGCACTGGGCTGTTTCACATATGCCTGAGACGATGGGGTATCAATCGATTTGCGGGTGTTGCCAAGGAATCTGGCTGATCGATTCCTCGTAGCGCGCCATTATAAACAGGGCATCGGATAAACGGTTGAGATAGGGAAGGAGGATATCACTGCCTAATGGTTCCTGTTGTTGCAAGGCGACTATTTTCCTTTCTGCCCGGCGCACCACCGCACGCGCTACATCCAACAAGGCCGAAACCTCGTGGCTGCCGTAGAGGATGAATTTGTTGGGCAGCGCCATTCTGTCTTCAAAAGTCAGAATTTGTTCTTCCAGCTTTTGCAGATCATTTTCTCCCAAGCGGTATTTCAACAAGTTTGATTCTTCCCCAGGAAACGCCAATTCTGCATTGATGAGGTAAAGATGATTCTGTACAGTCAGCAAGGTTTTTGAGATCTCACCATCTTTGCATTTTGCCCGCGCTAAGCCAATAAAAGCATGTGCTTCATCAATGGCGCCAAGAGCCTCGATGCGCAGATCGCTTTTCGAGGTACGCCCCCCATTCAATAATTTTGTGCCGCCATCATCGCCGTTACCAGTACTAATTCTCTTCGGAGACATACTTAATTCATTGATTGACTGTTATTTTTAACCTCAATGGCCATAGATACATTTTCTGCTTGAATTTAAATAAATTAATCTTATTTTAAAAGAGAAATAGTGCGTCATCGACTATTTGCCATTTTAACATTTACTCGGTTGTGGGGTCAACATTTGCGATATGGCTTTTAACCAACTCAATATATGAAGAAAAAGATAGACCAAAAGGCCTTGAACACCGAATCCGAAAGATAGCTAACGGCGCTTCAGATTCCGAGAGCCGAATCTTGGGTTCTTTAATACACGCCATTCCGCAGATGAGGACAGGCAGAAACTCCGGCCGGAAGAAATTTTCATGATCGGACCTGATTCTTACAATGAGATTTAAAGAATATAGAAACTGCCAAAAACTATAATACCAAAATCTTATGTCAGTGTTCCAACTAATATGGGGATGGTCAAGACGCCATGCTTATGGGGTTTTAGCCCTCTGCTTTTTTGCCATTGGCTTTTTCATCTGGATCAGTCTTAATCCACAAATGTTCAGGGCAGAGGATTCTATCCAATCTCTTTATTTTGCGGACAATATCTCCATAGCTCATGAGATGTTGATAAAAGAATTTAATGCCAAAAATAGAGGCCGCATTCAAGTCGTTCCCATTAATTTGCCTTTCGAAAAATTCAGCACCAATGAGCGGAAGGAATTGCTAACGCGTACTTTGCGAAGCAAGAGCAGCAAGATTGATATTTTCTCGGTCGATCCTATCTGGGTTCCTCGTTTTGCCAAATGGGCCTCGCCCCTCGATGATTATTTCGACGCCTCTGAGCTGGCTCATGTGCTCGAGCATGCCCTTTCTTCCTGTCACTATCAGGGCCGACTGGTCGGTATACCTCTTTATATTGATATCGGAATTCTCTTTTACCGTCGTGATCTGCTATCCAAATTACCCGATGCCGCCAAGTGGGAAGAAAAATTGCACCTGTCCCTAACCTGGGACGAGTTTATCTCTTTGGGCATGCGAACACGGAAACTGACTGCTCATTTCTATCTCTTTCCAGCAGATGCGTATGAAGGGCTGATGTGTTCCTTTATCGAAAACCTCCTGAGCGTCGATGGGGCATCGGCTGGCCAGGACTCCCTTATCGTCGACACTCAGGCAGCTCATCAGGCCTTACAATTAATGGTGGATTTGGTACACCGGTATCATCTGACCCCAGTTAAAGTCTGTGACTTTAAGGAAATGGATTTGTACCCCTTTGCCTTGGCACAAAACGCCATGTTCTTCCGCGGCTGGCCTGGTAATTTGAAACAATTTCGCAATGCCTACCAGGAAATAGTCGACTCTATTGGTGTGGCTGCTATTCCTCATTTTCGCGGAGGAAGAAGAACCGCCATCTTGGGAGGCTGGAATTTAATGATATCCAAATTTTCCGAAAGAAAAAACGAAGCCATCGAATTCATAAAATTTTTATCGACTGAAACATCACAAAAAACCTTATACCAGGTGATGGGATATCTGCCCACCAATACGTTGGTATATGAAGATTCTGCCTTCTATCGAGAAAATCCGGAAATCCAATACCTCCGGCAACTGTTGGATTATGGCGTGAACCGGCCGGCGATCGTCAATTATACGCAAATTTCCGACATTCTTACCTATTACCTGAATGCGGCTATCAAGAATGAGATGAATGTGGAGGATGCATTAAAAATGGCGCAACGTCGCATCCGCTCGCTAGGGAATCAATGATTCGATGCGTAATAATTTTCCAATCGCCTTTACAACCAAAAGATGATGAAGGAAAGAGGTGAAAAGGACTGCAGTTACAGATCACATCCTAAGAACCTCTGAGGCTATTTGACGATGAAAATCTTCGAAAAGATCAAAAAATATCATTTTCAACTCCGACATTTGCTGGTTTTGTTGGTTATTTTGATCGTCTTCCAGATCAGCATCACCATCGTGCATAAGGTTAGTCTGACCAATTTTTTGAAAAAGACGCAGGATTGGTACCAGTTCGATTCTGCGGAAAAATTAGCCAGCTTGGCCGCCACTTCGCTGGAATTGTTGCTGGAGAATATGCCCCAGCGGGTGATGCTCGACGTGGAGGAAAGAAGGCGAATCATTCAGGCCTTTAACATCATCTTGACACAGCAAATTTTACAGCAGCATGTCGAAGATCTTTGCATCTTAGTTTCTATCGACAATCAGGTCATCGCCATCGATAATGGGCAAGCGTTGTACGAATACCTGCTCGGTAATTATCATCATCTGCCTCCACCAGATCGCCCCCATGATGATGCCATCCGCATTTATCGTAAAAAAAGTGAATTCATCCGCGCCAGTGAACAAATTTATGCAGAGGTGGAAAGTAAGCAGACTTTTCATATATTCGTGCCGTTCGTCCCCCGTGGCGAATACATGGGGGCTTTATATATGAAAAACAAACCGGAATTCAGTTTTGTCACCAAAGAAATCATCAGCAGCTATAATGAGTTGGCGTTGATTTTCATCGGCCTCATCGTTGCGGGGTTGTTGGGCATGTTGTATATCTCTTCTTATACCATAAAAGAGCGCGATGAAGTGCAAGCGATACTATACCGAGAGCGCGAGAAACAACTGAAGGAGCTGATCAAATATCAAAAGGAGGCGCTTTTTACCAAGCGCATCTATCATACCCATCATAAAGCGGAGAAGATCATGGGATTCATGAAAGAGGATCTGCACGCCATGAACCATGAGAATATGGAGGAGATGAAATATCGCATGAGCAAATATGCTAATTTCATTTCCCGCGTGATTTACGATATGAAGTGGTATGATCCGCCGCTGCAGACGATTCGAAATCCCATTTTTCGCACCAATCTGAATGAGGTGATTCAATTCCTGGTGCAAAATATTTTTCGTCGTACCTCTCGCTCCACCGGCTTGGCGCGATTCGAATTGGATCTGGCTCCCGACCTACCATCGCTCTCGGTCAATGAGTTCGTCATTTGGGAGATTATCGAGCCGCTTATTCAAAACAGCGTCGAACATGGCGGCGAGGAGGCGCTGGTCATCACGATTCGAACGCGATTTGACGCCGCTAATCATCGCATCTTTCTGAGTATCGAGGATAATGGCAGGGGCATCCTGCCGGAGCTGTTGCAGGAAAATGCGATAGGGGTAAAAAGGATCTTTCTCGAGCATACCACCACCAAAACCGACAGCCAAAATTCCGGCTATGGAGCCTACATCGCCCATGAGATTGCCGTTCAGAGATGTGGCTGGAAACTGGATGCAAATAATCTACCGCAAGGGGGTTGTGTGTTTTCACTGGAAATACCCATTGAAGCATCATAAAGGTGAGGATGAATGAACACTCAGGCAAAGATTCACATTCTGCTGGTCGAAGATGAGGACTATGATGTCCGCAGGATTTTCAATACGATTAAGGTTTTTCGTGATCGCATCATCATCCGCGATATTGTGGCCACTGGACACACAGCTATCGAGTTGTTGAGCAAGAATCCTGATGCCTACGATGTGGTCATAATGGATTATCAGATTGCCGGCGGTCTTATGGGGGAGAGGCTGATCCGCAAGATCAAAGAACTGGATGCGGCGTTACAGATCATTGTGGTGACCAAGATGACGATTAACGTTTCCGACTTTGATTTTGCCAATCGCCTCCTCGAAGCAGGGGCCATGTGGTATTGTACCAAATATCCAGCGGACATTGAAGAATATATCTATCAGCCAACGGACTTTATCCTCAGCATCTTCAATGCCTATGAGAAAAGGCGGCTGGAACTGGCTCGTCTCAAATCGACGCACAAGATGCAACAAAACATCCAGGAAATGTTGGCACGCAATCCCATTATCGGCCATTCGCCGGTTATGGAGAGGTTACGTAAACAGATTGAACAATGTGCGCAACATGACAGCAATCTTATCATCAGCGGACCTTCGGGGGCAGGCAAAGAGTTAGTGGCAAAGCATATCCACTATCTTTCCGGGCGCAAGTACGAAAATTTTGTGCCCATTAATTGTGGCAGTTTGCCGGATCATCTGATCGAAAGCGAATTATTTGGGTTCGAAAAGGGCGCTTTTACTGGAGCCACCACTGCCAAGCCCGGCTTATTCGAAGTCGCCCATCGTGGCACGGTGTTTTTAGATGAAATCACCGAACTGCCATTGTCGGCACAATCGAAACTTTTACGAGTCATTCAAGAGGGCGAAATAGATAAGATCGGTCGCACTGGCAAATTACAGGTGGATGTGCGGGTCCTCGCCGCCACCAATAAGGTTCTTGAACAAGAGGTGAGAGAGAAACGATTCCGCGAAGATTTATATTATCGCCTCAATGTCGTCTCCATAGCCGTACCTTGGTTGAAGGAACATCGGGAGGATATTCCGCAACTGATAACGTATTTTCTGGACTATTTCAGTCGTGATATGAGCCGCGAGACACCCGAGTTGGAAAAAGAGGCCATGGCTTTATTAGAACGACACGACTGGCCGGGGAATGTCCGCGAGCTGCAGAATGTGGTTCAGCGCCTTTTGCTGCTCGGTAAGCCCAAACTCTCGGCCGACGATGTTCGCGGGGCTATTGGACTGCCTCTTTCAAGGGGTTCTGCAACCGAATCCTTCGCCACGCTTTGGCAAGGAGGCGAGCTCCTTCCCTGGCGAGAGATGGAAAGAAAAGTTCGTGCTCAGTATTTCAGTCATGTCCGCCAAATGACCTCCACCGACGCCGAGGCGGCTCGTATTCTGGGCTTGGCGCCGCCTAATTACCTTCGCATGTGCCGCGAATTAGGGTTGAAATAAAATTGTTCTGCCAATTGCGCCATGAGTAGAGATACTATGAAACGGCTAAAGGCATCTCGTTTGAAGTCTTGTCTCCTTCGTTATGTCCGAGGTAACAGCCTGGTATTTATAGAAAACTTTTCATTAAGCGAAATGAGCATCACCTGGTTGAATCTGGTTGGCGGCGCTTTGATTGGTCGATAACTCTCCGCGAATTGGGTATGAACTATAATGAGATTACATCGATAAAGATATTTCTTGCTGAAATCCTCAAAATGAAACGTATCATTCGATTATTTTGTTCTAAGGGGAATTTAACATCTCATGGTTAAGGGGGGGCCTCATCTTTACATCATCGAAAAAAGAATACTGCGACCGATCTTTATATAAAAAAAGGACTCGCTCTTTTGCAAGTCCTCTTATCTTGTGCCGGGGGCGGGAATCGAACCCGCATGGTATTGCTACCGCTGGATTTTGAGTCCAGTGCGTCTACCAATTTCACCACCCCGGCGAAATTGATTGAAAATATAGTTATTTTCAAACTCAAAGTCAAGTTCATTTTGCTTGATTTTATCGAAAAATAGCGTATATTATTAGTCTTAATTGACATTAGTTATTTTCCATACGTAATGGACGTTAAGAAATTTAATTGATCAGCATCTATCATTCAACCTAATCTATAGGAGTCGATATGGCTAAATTAACGATTGATGATCTGGACATGAAAGGTAAACGCGTTTTGGTGCGAGTGGATTTTAATGTACCATTGACGCCCGACCTGAAAGTAGCCGATGACAAGCGCATCGTTGCCTCTTTACCGACTATTAAGAAAGTAATCGAATCGGGTGGAAAGGCGATTCTTATGTCGCATCTTGGCCGACCAGATGGTAAAAAGATGCCTGAATTTTCCCTCAAGCCAGTTGCCGAGGCGCTATCGAAATTATTGGAAAAGCCGGTGGCTTTTGCGCCGGACTGTGTTGGACCCGAAGTGGAAGAGATGGTCGCAGCCATGAAAGAGGGCGACGTCCTCTTGTTGGAAAATGTGCGCTTTTATCCTGAAGAGGAGGGCAAAAAAGACGGCCAGAAGATGAGCAAAGAAGAACGGCAGTGGTTCATCGACGCCTTGGCCAAGCTTGGCGACCTCTATATTGACGATGCCTTTGGAACCGCCCATCGCAATCACGCGACCATGGCAGGGTTGCCAGCCAAAGTAGGCATAGCCGCCTCCGGTTATTTGATGAGCAAGGAGCTGGAATATTTTTCCAAGGTATTCGACAATCCCCAGCGGCCACTTTTGGCCATCCTCGGCGGCGCCAAAGTGAGCGACAAGATCTTGGTGATCGAAAATCTGCTCTATAAGGTGGATGGTTTACTGATCGGCGGTGCTATGGCTTATACATTCTTGAAAGCCAAAGGCGTGAACGTCGGCAAATCGCGTGTGGAAGAGGATTTTGTAGAAAAAGCAAAGCAATATCTCGAAACCGCCAAGGCGAAAAATGTGACCCTATTATTACCGGTCGATCATGTGGTGGCGCCAGAATTCCCCGAGGAGGGTAAAGTCGTCTCCTCTCAAGTGACAGTGGGAGAAAACATCCCTGATGGACAGATGGGCTTGGATATCGGACCAAAAACCATTGAACTCTTTTGTAATGAGATCGCCAAAGCCAAAACCATCATTTGGAATGGCCCCATGGGGGTATTCGAGGTGAGTGGTTTCGAAAAAGGCACCTTTGCTGTTGCTGAGGCTATGGCAAAAAGTGGTGCCGTAACGGTCATCGGCGGCGGCGACTCTGCCAGTGCCGTTAAAAAAGCGGGAGTTGCCAAGCAGATGAGCCATGTGTCCACCGGCGGCGGTGCCAGCCTGGAGTTGATGGAAGGTAAAATTCTGCCAGGCGTTGCCGCATTGACCGACAAATAAAGTTTCATCTTGTAAACCATACATTTGTCTAGTTGAAATTTTGTCAAGGTCACCCCCGTTCTATTTCTGGCGGGGGTTTTCATTTACATCCGCCAAAGCGTATCTACAAATCCTCGTCGCTAACGATTGGTAAGTAACAATGCCATTGAAAAGAGTCCATTTTCACCTTTGGCAAAAATTTCTTTAGAAAATGATTTCGTAAAGGTGCTCATCCTATGATAAAAGTTCCTGAGGTAAAAAAAGCTCATCTGAATAGGGCAGGAGTGACGGTTTTGCTATTATTTTCATTGATGCAAAACAACTCAATGGCACAACAAGTTGATTTCGATGACCATAAACCCAACCTTATTATTGACGTGCAAAATGATAGATGGGACGTTGCTGGCTCTGAGTATAAACTACCTATCATTGTCAGAGCCGCGATTGCAACGAAAAACAACGCCTCTGAATTTTACTCAACACGAGATCAGTTCGCCTTGATTATGCAAGAATCCCTTGAACGCTTTGGTTTAAATAATATCGCCGTAACTGTCCTTGTTATTCCGAGTGAGCGCGACTCTCTTTCCCAAGCAGTAGAGCCATACATAATGGATGATGAAGAATTGGCATCTTTTGATGAAGTGCTGGTTGTGAGGGAGGCGTCATTATTCCAAGAAACCATTTCAGAAAACGATCATTCACCGGTCTATTTTGATATCGCTCGCCACCGCGCGAGGATGATACGAACTTCCATCCAGGTCATTGCCGATTTTTATGATTTTGCTCAAGAGACAAATTTGGGTTCAATGCCCCTATGGGCAGAATATGTGGATCGCGATGCCAAGAAATCAAAAGCGGAGGCTCTGAAGAAATTCGAAAAAAAATTGATGCTTGAACTGGAAAGGATTTATGGCCCAGCTGCGGATGTGCTCTCCGCTCGGGATGGCCATCTTGTTGTCGGCATGGGAAAAAACCAGGGTGTGCAAAAAAACGATTGGGTGGAAATCGTAGAACCCGATCGAATTATCAGCCGGGAAGAGGATACATACCTCCGTGATGGTGGTGTTGTTGGACTCGCCTCGGTTTACCATCTAATGGACGATAGTTGTCGCCTCCGCGTAGTGCGGCAATGGAGCGAGCATCAACCCGGAAGTTGGGCTTTACAGCGCCGTGGTCCACTGTTTGCGATAAACATTTGCGTTACCCCTTCATTATTCGTCGATTATGATCAATACGCCGTACAGTTTTCTGGTGCTGCCGAACGTTCCAGCGATTGGGGGGGAGGCTTTCATTTCATCCGCATACGCGATTCCCAATCTCACAATGATTATGGCATTGGCTTCAGCGGGTTTACCCTTTGGCGTTTCCATAACGGTCGTCGTTGTAACTGGGGCATCAAGGGGGCTTTTGATTTTGATATTCCTTTCAGAAAAGACGACGATAACAACATCGTTTCTTCTGTTCTGTTTTCATTCCATTTCGGCCTTGTCAATGAATTGGTTTTGTCGCGAACCAACGATTTGCTTTTTTTGGTTGGATATCGGCATGGTTTTAAAAACAGTCAATGGGACTATTCCGCAGGAGAGGAAACGTTTCCAGCCTATTGGCAGGGACATGCACCTATTGTGAATAATTCGGGATTTTTCATTTCTGTGGGTTATCGCTGGCTGGTTTTTCTCTAAAATGGACGTAGGGATTTTTATTGGTTGGAAATTTTTGTTAAAATAAGAGCTTTATTAAAGAGGTGGAAGAATTCTCTTCTAATACCGCAAATGATACTCCCAACCATCACCTTTTGTGAAGACCAATGCCATTAAAAATTTTATGGTGGGGGGAAGAGAGCATTTTCTCTGGCTTATGGTACCGTCGAACGGACGCCTGCTCGGGCGTTGTTTCGCCACAAAAGAAAATCATCGTTATTCACATTACCATCGCCATTTACATCTTCGTCGTGATAGCCAACTGCTGGCGAGGTGATCATGCGTTTATACCAAGCCACATAATCTCGCGAGGTGATATTACCATCGTTATTGAAATCACCGCAAGGTATCGCGTAGACGCCACTACCTAAGGATTTTCCGCCCTGCCCATAATATTGCGAAGCCGCCAAGGTGAAATCATAATAGACGGTCGTGTGACTATATAACGTTATCGCCGCTGCACTCATTACCAAAATATGATTGCGATGATGTATAAGGATATAATAAGCACCAGCTGGTACGTTTAGGGTTAAATCGGTGGTGGTTCCATTCATTTCACATAAAAAGCCATTGCTTTTCCAGAGGAAGGATTGGTAATAGATGGGATCACCGCTGGCGGTATATCTCAATTCCAGCAGAGCCCACTCGGCGATGTCGCTTGGCAAGCTGGAAGCGGTGCGAGCGTCTTGTGGATAAGGAGAAGTCCACGGCAGGACATTAGAACTGCGTAGATTAGTACGCATCACTCCGCTGTTATACCACCCTTCGAGCCAGGCCCTGAGTCGCAACCGCGCCGGTTGCGAGAAAATCGTAAACACACCGCTCGAAGAACCAGTCAAAATGTTCTGATAAAGTGCATCCATCAAAAAGATGTTTTGCGGCGTTATGGAATAACTACCTGGAGAGCCATTAACGGAACAGGAAAAACGCAAGATGGCGCCTGAATGATCTAAAAAAGGTTTTAGTTCCCCATAATAGTATGCAATAAAGCGATACGTATTATTACCGATGGATTCCCATGCTATGGTATGCCCTTGAGCACGTTCGGTCAATTGCACGGTGCTACCTATCAACGTTAGACAGGAAGGCAGCACAATGTCGAGCTGATAACTGTAGAATTCATCATCATTCTTAACATCTACGTGTAGGGTGACTTGCTGTCCTGATTGAGAAAAAGCATCACCCACTTTCAAGGTATTGGAACCGGCATAAGCCATCGAACATAGGCCGAACCACTGTCCCAGATCATAATTCTTGCTTATAGGAGATGAGATCGGAAGTATCACAAGCATATATGAGGATAGCAAAAGGGTAATTTTTCGCATGTAATCGACCCAAATAATATATGAATGGTAAATTCTCGGCCAATTTTGCATAAATCCTTTTATAAATACAGCAAAGTTGCAGTTGTTGCGTAAAAAAACTCGGATTCTGTAGCAGATTTTTTCTCGACCACTTCCCGCAATTGTGTGGTTTGTTCGTTTATTGTTGGTCTAGTTGATACAGAATCCGAGAGCCCCTTCAGATGCCAAGCTGGTTCAATGGAAAAAATTGAAAATTGCCATCATCAAGCGCAATGCCGACAGAAAACAAACATCCTCAACAAAATCGATAAATTTCGCAACTCGCCTGGTTTGAGAAAAGAGATATTAGTTTCATCCTCCTCCAGAAGAAACTGCAAGAATATTGATTATTCGGTTTCCACCAAATCAAGAAAAAAAGTAAAATCGAGTTATACCAAAAAGGTACGAGGCCTGTTTTTATGGCACGACGCGAAGAAAATTACTGGCATCTCGCCATACCGCACCAGATGGCAAGCCGGTGGCAGACGTAGGTAAATTTTTCAGGATCAGAGGTGTTTCTCCTGCATCTGTTCCTCCTTCAGCATAAATAGTCGTCACTGAAAAATATTTTAATATCTTGTAATTATTAGCTTTGAAAATAGAAAATATCTTCATAAATTACCAGAAAAATATGAGAAAATGGTAAATTTCTGGTGAATTATGAAGCCAAAAAAACAATACGAAAACCCTGATTTATTTCGAG
>FWPV01013714.1_pt1 | contig 12099 bp, 13 predicted proteins | sample 2228371 | NCBI WGS metagenome assembly FWPV01 (sample SAMEA103939776, study PRJEB20133) | metagenome | reverse complement strand
AGCATGACCGATCCATCAAGCCATGATGAAAACCGCAACCGCAGTCATGACCACTAGGCCGTCCGTACCGTAATGGAGCGCTACGCGGAAGCCGTCTACCGGGCCGACGTGGAGACTCTCAAGCAGATCTTCCACCCCGGAGCCGCCATGTGCGGGTACCTGGGTGACAAGCTGCTGATCGGCGGGCCGGAACCTTTCTTCGCGGACCTGAAGAGCAGGCCCTCAATGCAGGCCGAACAGGCCCCCTATCAGTGGGAGATCCTCGACGTCCATACCTCCGGTCTCACTGCCAGCCTGCGTCTGGAAGAGTCCGGCTTCTTCGGCGTCTTCAGTTTCGTCAACTACTTCCACCTGCTCAAAGTTGACGGCGAGTGGAAGATCGTCAGCAAACTCTTCCAATCAGTCTAGGAGCAGGGTCCAAGAACAAGACCAGGGTAGGAACGATCATGAGCGAACTGACCCCACTCACCCGCGATCTGTCCGTCTTCAAGAAGCTTGAACTCGAGAAACCCCCGGTGGGGGTGAAGTTCCTTTACGGCGAACCCGAAGGTATACCCAGGCTGGACCGCACACTGGGCCTGTGTGAGATGGTGACCGAAGCCCAAAAGGGCAAGATCTTCTACGCCGGTTTCGCCGATCATGAATGTGCCGGACCTGTACCCCTGGGCATGGTCGACGTAGAGCCGTTCTACTGGAGCGGCCAGATCGGTCCCTGTCTCGAGATCTTCAAGGAAGCCCGGGCTAACCGTCGCATCTACGATGTGATTCCCCGCCTGGTGCCCGGCACCTGTAACTACACGGTGTTCGCCCCTCTCGACCTTCTCACCTTCGATCCCGACGTCCTGGTGCTCTCCGGCCCCGTGCGCAAGATGGAGATCGTTCTCCGCTCGATGAGCTGGACCACCGGTCAGATGTACGAAAGCAAGGGCACTCCGGTGCTCGGCTGCGCGTGGACTCTCGTCTATCCGTACGTGACCGGAAAGATCAACTTCACCGTCACCGGGCTTACCTTCGGTCATATCGCCCGCGAGGTAGGGACCGAAGGCCACGTGGTGGTGTCGGTGCCCTGGGACGCCCTGCCCACCATGGTGGAGAACCTCGAGGTGATGCCGTTCGTTCTCCCCTCTTATGAGGATGGCCGCGACAAGTACAGTGAACGCTTCAAGCGGGTGACAGCCGGGCACTGAGCCTCCGGACCCTCAGGCCGCGCGCGCCGCGCAAGCGGTCGCGCGGGCGGAACGAACACCTGCCCGGCGGCTGGTCGCCAGCCGCCGGGCAGATCTCTTCTACGCTCGCGCAAGGCCGAGATGACCGGCGGTCACAGGCCGTTCTCGTACACCAACTTGCCGCCCACAACAGTGGCGACGTTTCTCACCGCGTGGATCTCCTCCGGTGGTATGGCGAACAGATCCTGATCGAGGACGCAGAAATCCGCCAACTTCCCCGGCTCCAGCGACCCCTTGCGCTTCTCCATATGATCCTGCCAGGCACCGCCCATGGTGTAGAGGCGGACAGCCTCCTTCACTCCTATGCGCTGATCGGCCCCCCGCACAGTCCCGGAGGCTTTGGACTTGCGAAGCACGGCCGCTTCCACGCCCTGGAGCCAATCCGGTTCGGTCACCGGAGCATCCGAGGAGAAACTCACGTGAGCGCCTGCCTCAAGAAGGGAGCGAACGGGAAACTGCCACTCCGAGCGCCCTATCCCTAGCGCCCGGTCCATGACGTCGGAGAACACCCACTTGAGTATGGGCTGCGTGCAGACCCCCACTCCCAACTCGACCAGCCGTCTGATGTCGGCCGGCCGGATCAGATCGCAGTGGATGAGATAGTGGCGGAGATCCCAGGGCTTCTGTCTTTGTGCCAAAGCGAACCCGTCCAGGCAAGCTGATATGGCTCGGTCCCCGATGACATGGATGCCGCACTGGAAGCCGTGAGCATGAGCGTAGGCGATCATCTTGAGCAGTTCCTGGACCCTTTCCTCATGGGTAGCGCCGGGAAGCACGAGGCTGCCGTTACCACCGTCGGGGTATTCCTCCTCGAGCCAGGCCGTTTTCGTGTGCGGGATGCCATCAGCGAAGAGCTTGATCCCGCCGATGCGGAGCCACTCGTCGCCAAAGCCGGTGTGAATGCCGATCTCTTCGATGCTGCGCTGGAAATCGGCGAGCGAGATAGCTCCGTATTCTCCAAACAGATAGAGGATGGTGACCCGCACGGTCATGGCTTCTTCGTTGTGCAGGTCGTTGTAGACGCTTATGCACTCGGAGCCGAGCAGCCCCCCTTGGTAGCCGATCCCGCCAGGGCCCAAAGCGGCGTCGGTCACACTGGTGATGCCGCGGGCATTCATATCTCTCATCATGGTGAGTATGGCCGCCCGCTTCTCCTCCCGCGTCCAGGGGGGCACCACTCGCATGAGGAGGCCCTGGGCGGGCAATTCCACCAGGACCCCGGTGGGTTCGCCTGTCACCGGGTCCTTCACGACTTCGGAACCGGGTTCCGTCACGGTGTCCCGGGTGATTCCCGCCAGTTCCAGCGCCCGGCTGTTCGCCACCAATTGGTGTTGAGTGAAGTGCACCAAGTAAACGGGGTTGTCTGGCGCCACCTCGTCAAGGTCGGCCTTCGTCATGTGACGGTCGGGGTCGGCCAAGCACTCCGCCAAGAAACCTTCGTCCCAACCGTTCCCGCGGATCCATTCCCCCGGCTTCGCTTCGGCCGCCCTGGCTCTCACCATCTCCTTGATGTCCGCGATCGAACGCACATTCGGGTACCCCACATCCAGGGTGAGAGGCGGCCGACTACCCCCGTACATGGCGGCGTGAGTGTGGGAGTCGTTTATGCCAGGAAGAACAGTCTTGCCCTTCAGGTCGACCACTTCGGTCGAGGCGAAGGCGAGCTCTCTGATCTCGTCGGTCGAGCCTACCGCGAGGATCTTGTCTTCTTTGACCGCTATCGCTTCCGCTTCCGTCCCTGCGGCATCCATGGTGAACACCCTGCCGTTCACATAAACGGAATCCGCGGCCCAACTGATCACAACCACCTCTCCTTTCTGTGTTCTTATCTGGCGGACCGAGGACAGATCAGGCGTGAACCAGCGCCCACCGCCTGCGGTCACTCACCCAGGTATGCTTTGCGGACATGCTCGCTGTGCAGAAGCTCCTCCGCCGATCCCTCTATCACGATCTTCCCGGTTTCAAGGACGTACGCCCGACTGGCCAGTTTCAAAGCTAGGCGCGAGTTTTGCTCCACCAACAAGACCGAGGTACCCGCCTCGTGGATCTCACGGATGATCTTGGCGATCTCGCCCACCATGAGGGGGGACAACCCCATCGACGGCTCATCCAACAGCAGCAGCCGGGGCCGGCACATGAGCGCGGTAGCTATAGCGAGCATCTGCTGCTCTCCGCCGCTCAGGGTGGAAGCTTGCTGGCGGGCTCGCTCCTTGAGTCTGGGAAAGTGAGAAAGCACTTCAGCCAAGTCCTTGGCAGTAGCCTTGCGGTCCTTGCGCAGGTAGGCACCGACCTTGAGATTCTCCGCCACGGTCATGTAAGGGAAGAGACCTCGGTCCTGGGGGACCTGGACCATCCCCATCTTGACTATGGTCTGCGGTCTTTGTCCGTCGATTCGCACGCCTTCGAACCAGATCTCTCCAGCCGCAGGTGTCTTGAGACCCGACAGCGTGCGCAGGATGGTGGACTTCCCCGCGCCGTTACTGCCAATAAGGGTCACGATTTCCCCTGGCTCCAAATGAAGGGAGACCCCTTTCACCACTTCGGCGCCTTCGTAGCGCACGACCAGATCGCGCACCTCAAGCCACATCGGCATCAGTCCCCAGGTAGGCTTCGATGACGGCGGGATCGGTCACACACTGGCGAGGTGAGCCTTCCACCAGTTTCTGACCGTAGTTGAGCACCACCGCCCGGGCGCACAGGCCAAGGACCGCGCGCACGTTGTGCTCCACCACCAGAACCGTCGTCCCTCGCGTTCGATTGACCTCTTTGATGATCCGGATCATGGAGGCGGTCTCCTCAGCGTTCATGCCGGTGAGCGGTTCATCCAACAACAAGAGAGTAGGGTCTGACGCCAGGGCCACCGCGACGCACAACTCCCTCTGGCTGCCGTGGGGCAGGTTCACACACAACTCGTGGGTGCGGTCGGTGAGCCCCACCAACTCCAGCAACTCCAGACACCGTTCCACGAGCCGCGGATCTTTCCTCACTCTGTCGAAGGTCCGGGTGAGGACGGCTAGGGGACCATGGTCGGTGCGGAGATAGGAGCCGGCCAGTACGTTCTCCAACACCGTCATGCTTCGGAAGAGGGCGTTCTTCTGGAAGACCCGAGCGATACCCAGCCGAGCCCGTCGGTGGGGCGAGTAGCGGGTGATGTCATGCCCTCTGAAGACGATGCGGCCGCTCGATACTCTTAGGGTTCCGTCGATCAGGTTAAGAAGGGTGCTCTTGCCTGCCCCGTTAGGGCCGATTACCTCGACGATCTCGCCCTCTTCCACCACGAGGTCCACCTTGTTTACCGCTGCCAACCCGCCGAAGTTCTTGCAGACCTGGTTGGCTTCGAGCAGGCTCATGCCTCACCCTCCTTGCCGGTCGGCGTGACGCCCTCCACCCCCGCAGCCCGGAGCCGCCTTACGCGCCGCCAGGTCCTCACTTGTTTGGGGATGCCCACCAACCCCATGGGCAGGAAGAGGATGACCAGGATGGCGATGGCGCCGGTGATCATGGGCTGATATTCCTGCGCTGACCGGGTGCCCTCGGCGATCAGCATGAGCACCGTGGTGCCCACCAGCGGTCCCACAAAGTAGTCCTTGCCTCCCACCACCATGTAGACCAGTAGGTAGATCGACATGGTCACACCAAAGCGGGACGTGGTGTCGGGACTGAGATTGTGCTGGTAGGAGGCGAACAGCGCCCCGGAGAGACCGGCCATGAAGGCAGCGATCACGAAGTTGACGGTCTTGTAGCCTATGACGTTGATGCCCACCGACCCGGCCAGAGTGTTGTCGTCTTTGAGGGCCCGCCATTGGAAGCTGATGTAGGCCCGCTCCAACCAGTAGAGGATGAGGAGGGCGACCAGCACCACTCCCACGGCGATGTAATAGTAGTTCGCGGGCCGGTCGAAATTGACCTCACCAAGAAAGGGGACCTGCTGCTTACCCGGGCCGGGTACCCCGGTGAGTCCAAGCGATCCACCCGTCATGGAGGTCCAGTAGTAGGCCACCAGGCGGAAGGTCTCCGCGGTGAGCAAGGTCAGGATGGAAAAGTAGATGCCCTTCACTTTCAAGAACGGATACGCTACCGCCAGAGCGATGAGGGCGGAGAACAGGCTGCTTAGAATCAGCGACGACCAGAAAGGTAGATGGGCCTTCATCATAAGGGCAGCGTGCGTATAGGCACCGATCACGGCGAAACCCACCTGGCCCAGGGAGATCTCGTTTATGAGGGTGACGCTGCGCAGACTGCTCACCAGCAGGGTGTTAATGGCCAGCAGACAGAAGACCGTGAGCCAATAGGGATCGCGGCGGAGAATGCTGGGCAGAGCGAAAGCTATCACCACCAGCCCTACCCAAAGCAGAAGCCTTGTCCAGCCCCGCTTAGTCATGGCCCAGCAACCCCTTGGGTCGGAAAAGCAGCACCAGGATGACCACCACCAACGGGCCCACAGACGCCACGGCCGGACTGAAGAACACGGGCACGATGCCGTCGATGAGCCCTAGGATCAGGCCACCGATCAGGGCGCCGGGGATGCTACCCAGCCCCCCCAGCACGATGATCACCAAGCCCTTGATCATCGGCAGCCCCCCCATGTAGGGCTGGAGCTGCAGGATGGCACCGGCTAGCGCACCGGCCAAAGCCGCAAGCGCACAGCCGATAGCCATGGCCGCCATAGACATCCGGTTGGGATTGATGCCCTTCAGGAAAGACCCCTCCCGGTTCTGGGCGCTGGCGATCATCGCCAGCCCCAGCCGAGTCTTCTTGAGAAAGAGGTAGAGCACCACCAAGGCCAGTACCGAGAAGCCGATGGCCAGGATACGGTCCTTGGGTACCGCAGCCCCGAAGATCTCGACCGATCCGGTGGCCAACAAGGGAAGACTCTTGGTGTACAGACCGAACACGACGACGATGGCGCTGGTCAGGATCAAGGTAAGACCGGTGGAGATCACAATGGAGCTGAGCACCACCTCCCGCCCCGACCGCGGTCGGAAAAGCCCTCGCTCCAGGATGATACCCAGCACAGCCATGATGAACATGGAGGTGGCGATAGCCGGGTACAAGCCGAGACCCCGCCCCACCAGATAATGGACGGCATACGCCCCCAGCATGTAGATCTCTCCGTGGGCGAGCTGCAAGATGCCCATGATGCTGAGGATGAGCGTGAGCCCCAAGGCCATGAGCACATAGAGCCAGCCCAGGGCTATCCCGTTGACCGCCGCTTGCAGCCAAAGATTCAGTGAGCTCACTCAGTCTCCCCCATGCAAACACGCTCCCGTAAACCTTAACCTACAACTTGACCCAAAAGGCGGCCGGGGGCAAGAAGTCCGGCCTGTGACTTCCATCCCCCGGCCAGCTGCGGTCCAAGACTACGCCGACAGGTGTGAACGGGCGGACGACTTATGCTCGGCTACTCCTTGGCTGGCTCCATGAAGCCGATGAACTCTATCTGGCCGTTCATGATGCGGCTGAGCGGAAGGGGCCGATACAACACCCTGTTCACTCCGAAGCGGTCGGCTCCCCCTATGTAGCCCGGACCATGCAGAGTCTGGATGTCTCCCCGGTTGGTCATGCTTTCCATGGTCTTGACCAAGGTGGCGGCGTCACCGATGGCGCCGGCCTTCTGCATGACCTGAACCATCACCCAAGGCATATCGTAGGCATGAACAGCGTCAGAGATGAAGGGATCGTTAGGCCACTTGGCCTGCCAAGCGTCCATCAGCTTCTTGACTTCCGGAGTCGGGTGGGTGACGTCCACGCTGTTGCAGATGACATCAGTGAGCGCGGCAGGATCCTGGACCGTCACCACAAAGACGTCGGCCCCCAGCGGTGAGTTGGACACGAACACCCCTTTGAAGCCAAGCTGCCGAGCAGCCTTCAACTGATCGTTGGCCTGGCCGCTCACCATGGCCCAGATGATGTCCGGCTTGGCCGCATTCAGCTTGGTCATGACCGGCACGAAGTCGGTGGTCCCCCACGACCACTTCTCCTGAGCTACGATCTCCATCCCGCGAGCGGCCACCTGCGGCTGCAGGCGCTCCACCATGCCTTCGTAGCCGATGTCGGGCACGGACAGAGCGATCTTCTTGGCCTCAGGATAGGTCTTGGCGATGTAGTCGAGATCGACCGGACCGGTCTCGTCATGGTTTATGAACGGCCGCACTTGCAGGGGCTTGTCGGGGCTGACATCCTGCGGTGCTCCTGGGATGTTCACGTTGGCTTGGGCATAGAGCACGCCGGCGGCCTCGGTGACCTGATTAATGGCCGCCATCTCGCTTTCCAAGATGGCGCCGATCACCAGGTCGACCTTGTCCTGATTCACCAGCTTGCTGGCCGCCGTGCTGGCCCCTTCCGCCGATCCCTTGCTGTCCTCGTGGATGAACTTGATTTGGTAGGTGTCGTTGCCGATCTTGACTCCCCCCGCCTGGTTCACATCCTCCGCGTACAGGTCCCAGGCTCTGGTGAAAGCCAGACCTAAAACGGCGAGAGGACCGGTCTGGGGCATGATGGTTCCGATCTTGAGCGTCTTGACTTCTCCGCTGGGCGCTCCCGTGGTGGTGGGCCCGGCCGTCGTCCCGGGCCCGGCCGTCGTACTCGGGGCAGCGGTGGTGCCCGGGGCAGAAGTTGTGGTGGTCTCTTCTTTGGCGCAGGCTGACAGGCTGAACAGTAAGACGCCCATCACCAGCACCGCACAGATCAAGAGGACTCGTTTGCTGCGCATCTTGTTTCCCCCCTCTTTCGTAAAGCCTCACACGCACATAAGATGCAGGGAATCGGTCCCTCGGCTGGTACCCACGCGGACCCTGGGCGCGGACCACACACCCAACCGACCGATCCCCCAAGTTCATATGACCAGACTCGAACCGACCCGACAAGTATCCGAAAGTACCATCCTGTCCGACCCGCGGAGTTCCGCCGTGCCAACGTCGAACCCTGCGCTCGCTGGAAGCCGCTGGACCTCCGGGAGTCTGGCCGACCTGGCGGGAAACCTACCGGGAAAGCCCCAGTTCCTTCCTCACCACGTGCGCGATGGCGGCCCGGGAGCGGACCCCGATCTTGGCCGCGATGCTATGGACATGCTTCTTCACGGTGCATTCAGCGATAAACAGGGAACGAGCGATCTCCTTGTTGCTGGCTCCGGTCATCAGGCGGTCAAGCACCTCGACCTCCCGCTCGCTCAGCCCGAAACGCTGCTTGAGAGGCTCGGCCCAACCCGGTCCCGTACCCGGGGGTAGCCCCAGTGTGATCAACCGGCCTGGTACCCCGTGCTCCAATGTCACTTCGCGGGAGCTCACTTCGGCTTCACACACCTCCGCCAGCAGCTCGGGTCTGCTCAGTTTGTAGCCGACAAAGGCTTGCTCGACCGCCAGACCCAAAGTCCCCAAACGTCCCTCGGAAGCGCAGAGCTTGCGGGCCGCTTCGTTGCAGAAGAGCACTCGTCCTGCCGTGTCACAGACGATCACTCCTTCCTCCTGCCCCGCTTCCAAAGCGGAACGCATGCTGGCGGCGAACATCCTCTCCAGGTGATTGCCGACGAAGGGGGCCAGCATCTCGAGCACGGTCACCTCGTCTGGAGAGAAGGGCCTGCCGCTACGGGCGCGATGCAGACAGAGCGCGGCATGCGTGTCGGGATTCGGTGAAACCAGGGCCACGATGTCGTAGTGGATGCGAGCAGTCCTGAAGAAGTCGTTATAGAACTCGGTCGCTAACAGGGAGGAGTAGTCCACCACATCCATCAAGTCGGATACAAGGTAGCTGGGGGTGCGTTTGGGAAGAGGACAGCTGCCCCTGACATAATTGGGCAGCCCTGTGGGATCAAGGTCGCAATAGTAGTCCGCATAGACCTTGGCCACACCGGGATCTTGGTTGTGGACGACGAACTCCAGTTCGCGCGTGAGTGGGTTGCACAAGATGAGCACCCCCTGCTCAGCCCGTACCTCGTCGGCGACCAGGCCCAGCAGATGTTGACAGCCGTCGAGATCGGGGCTAGCCCTGCTGATCTCCTGTACTGTCCCCAAAACCTGCGCGCAGCGCTCCAGATCGAGAGAGCTTCTGCGTGCCGGTGCGGAGACAAACAAGAACCTGCTGGCACGCCCGTCCCGGCCGACTGCACCACCCGCGTAGGATCGCGGACCCCCTGACGTGGGCACTCGTGCCACCGCCCCTGCACCCCCAGCAGCTACGCCCAGCTTGATGCCTAGGTTGGACCATTAGTCTACAACTTGGCCCCTCACCCGTCCAGCTCCGGTCCCGGCCGCTTGCAGGCCCGAGGCTAGGCCGCTTCAATAGAGGTGACACGGCAGCTCGGGACCTGTTTGAGAACTCCTGCGAGCTGCCCCATCTTGAACAAGGGGGCGTGATGATCGAGTCGATGCAGACCGGGACTTTGGAGGCAAACGGTGTGCACCTCTACTACGAAGTGGTAGGCCATGGACCTGCCCTTCTTTTCATGTCCGGGGCCGAGGGTGACGCCGGGGAGTGGGTAAGAGTCGTACCTCTGCTCAAAGACGAGTTCACCACCATCTGTTATGACCGTCGCGGTTTTTCCCGCTCTCCCCGCCCAGCCGGTTTCGCCGGGGCCAGCGTCGAAGACCAGGCCGACGATGCCGCGGCTCTGCTGGCTGGGCTTGGGCTGGCCCCCGCCTATGTCTGGGGCAACAGCCTCGGAGCCGTGCTCGGGCTGGCCCTGGCCTTGCGGCACCCCGACAAGGTGCGACTGGCCATGCTTCACGAACCGCCGCTCTTTGCGGGCATGTCAGCGGTCGATCAGGTGGTGGAGACTTTGAAGCAAGCCACGGCGGCGGGCAAGGTTCCTTTTCTGCGCATGCTGACAGGGGATATCGTGTACGACTCTCTCCCAGCCGACTATCGGGCCCGGCTGGCGGCCGATGAGACCTGGCTGGATTACGAGTTCAACGTGTTGGAATACTACCGGCCGTCCGATGAAGAGTTGGCGGCAGTCCAGGCCCCTGTGGCGGTCCTCTGCGGCGAGGACAGCCCGCCTTTCTTTGCCGAAGCGGCAGACTGGGTGGCGGCCAAGTTGGGGACAAAGACCCGCTTCATCCCCGGCGGTCACGGTCTCCACTACGACCAACCCCAAGTAGTGGCAGACACGATCAGACAGCTGACCGCCAGCCGCTAGGAAGGACCGAGGAAGAAAGGAGCAAGGACATGGAGAAGCGGGCGATCAACCTGGGAACCTGGCAAGACCAGTTCGACTTCTCCCAGGCCATCGAGGTCCAAGAGGGGCAGCGAGTCGTCTACTGCGCCGGTCAGGTTTCGGTGGACGAGGAGGGCCGCACTCTTCATCCCGGCGACATGGTGGCGCAATTCCACCAGGCTCTCGACAATTTGGAGAAGGTCCTGTCCAAAGCAGGACTGACCTTGACCGACGTCGTGAGACTCAACTATTACACCACCGACATCCCCGCCTTCCTTGGTGCTGTTCCTATCGTCGGGGAGAGGCTGAAAGCGGCCGGCTGCAAACCGGCTTCGACCCTGCTCGGAGTGGCGAGGCTGGCCCAGCCCGAGTGGCTGATCGAGATCGAAGCGACCGCCGTAGGCTGAACCCCGGTGGCCGCGCTGGGAGTCTAGCGGCGGGCGATCGCCGCGATCTTGGCGACCGCTTCCTCCAGCACCTGCTCGATCTCGGCAAGCTTGTCCGGGTCCGCGACCGCTTCCCGTATGGCTTGAGTCAGACGCCCGACCAGCTCTCTCATCGCCGCTTGCGACCTCAGACTCTCTGCCTGCGGCTGGTCAGCCTCCCATCTCCCCCAATGGCCGGCCCAACGCGCCCGATGGCGGGCGACGCGCTCCCGGTGTTCTTCCAGGAAGGCAATTCCGGCCTCAGTTATGGAGTAGACCTTCTTGCCTTCCTCGACGGTGTGGCGTACCAGGTCCTGATCCTCCAGCGCCTCCAGAGTGGGATAGACCGCGCCGGGGCTGGGGCTGTAGAAGCCGCCGGAGCGACGCTCCATCTCGAGGATGATGTCATAGCCGTGTCGCGGCCTGTCCTTCAAGAGATCGAGGATGGCGAACTTTATGCCGCCCCTCTCGAAAAAAGGAGCCCCGGAGCGATGACCGTGCTTGAAGAACTTGTCAGATCCGAACCTGCTGCCCACCGGGGCTCACCTCCCTGCTCCGTCCTGGGGCTCACCTCCCGGCCCCCTGCTCAAGCTCCCCTCCCTGGGCTCAGACGGGAACATCGCCTGACTGAAGCGATATATCAGGATACCGCACTGCCCCCGAGTCGACACGCTGGGCTGGCCACTCACCTGAGGCCCTGCCCCATGCCCACCCACGGCTCCGCCTCATGCCCACCCGCGGCCCTCCCCCATGGCCACAGACACCGCGGTGCCAAACGGGCGCACCTCTCGCTGTCCTGGGTCCTCAGCGCCAGACGAGCCTACTCCGGGCTCTCCCACACCTCGAAAGCATCCACGGTCACGGGAGCGCCCCCGTCCAGAATGAGCTTGGCCTTGCGCCGGGTGTAGCCCTTGGTGGCGATCCAGTCGATACCGGTACCGGTGAAGGTGAGGGTGGCACTGGCGGGGGAGTCGGCGTATTTGTAGCTGCCGCCGCCGCTGGGAGCGCCGCCGTCCACATGGATGCCGATGAAGCAATCGGCGTTTGCAGCATTGGCCTGGTCCATCTCTGACTGCCTAGCGAGGCGGTTGTTTGTGGTATGCCCCATGCCGAGTTCCCAGCACAGCACGTTGCTGGAATCCGGCAGAAGCGCCATGGTCGTCTGCGCGATGTCCCCACACACGATGTACTCATGCTAAGCGGCGCCGGTGTCGTCCTGGTTGGTACGTACTATGATGTCTGCGGGCTCTGGCGCTTGGCTTCTGGGAGGCAAAGCGACCCGCAGGTCCCAGAACAG